>Ga0207691_10005141_pt1 | contig 12633 bp, 9 predicted proteins | sample KBSM13metaG_FD_184327 | JGI IMG/M metagenome (GOLD analysis project Ga0207691, IMG submission 184327) | Miscanthus rhizosphere microbial communities from Kellogg Biological Station, Michigan, USA - KBS M1-3 metaG (SPAdes) (version 2) | ecosystem: Host-associated > Plants > Roots > Rhizosphere >... | reverse complement strand
AGGCCGAATTTTCGCGCCCATAATCCGAATCGAGTTTTCACACAGCCTCGGCCGTCAGTTGACCTTCTTGAAAGCTGCGACTCGCAACGAAACGCTTATTCTGTTGCCGGTTGCCGTTTTAGGGAGAGCGGGCAGCTAAGGCGCAAACGCCGAGCGCCCGGGCACTATGCCTTTTGCTGTTTCAGCAGGGCCGTTAGCGTTTTAGCGTTGCGCTGCCCTTGATCTTCGTAGTTGTTGTTCAGGACCACGTGAGTGACGGGCACCTTGCGCGCCAGAGTGGCGACCGATTGCGCGATCTCTCCAAGTTCCGCGTCGGAGTAGTCGTAGTTGAAGCGTTGACTCGACGTGGTCAGGCCTTTCTTCGCCCAAGTGTCGGCATTGCGGCCGTGCAGGCGCGCGATCGCCAATTCAGGAGACGTCGCCTCCCACACCGCCGGCACGCTGGTTCCGAATCCCTGCGGCCCATCCACAACAACATTGACCAAGCCACGCTCCCGTTCGAACGCAAGCGTGGAATCTCGATTGCGCGGAGTCCACCAGGAGGCATTGCGAAATTCCACCGCCATCAACCCGCGCCCTTCCATCATGCGCACGCAGTGTTCGACGTGCTTGCGCGGAGGCCCGCCCGAGGTAACCCACGGCGCGAACTGGAAGTGAATCGCGCCCAGTTTGCCGTTGAGCCGCAACGGCTCGACGGCAGTGAAGAACAAATCCCAAAGGGCCGTCTGCAGCTCCGCCGGCAAATCCTTGTAGTAGAGATTTTCGGCGCCAGCGCCTATCGCGACCTGCAGATCCTTGGGCAGCACCTTCGCCTGAAACTGGTGCCCCGTGAGCGCCCTGAAGGCTTTGACGTTGAAGGTAAAGCTTCGTGGTGTACGTTCGGACCACAGCTGCGCCGTCTGCGGCGCCGGGATCGCGTAGTAGCTCGAATCGACTTCCACCATGGGGAACAGAGAAGCGTAATAACGCAGCCGCTCCTCGGCGCTCGTTGCATCCGTGGGATAGAACTTTCCCGAATCGATCAGGGACTTGTCAGTCCACGATGCGGTGCCAACGAGTATGGTCATGAGCGGAAATCGTTACTCGCGTCGTATTGATTGCGGCGGCTTGTCGTATCGAAGCGGATGGAACGACTGGCAGTGCAGGAGGCCGCTCCGGCCATTCACGTTTCGTTGATGCACCCTTTCCGAGTCACGCGCAATGGTGCCGGATCGCAGTCCGCAACCGTCGACACTGGCGTTATTGAGTGCAGCCCGGCGGCACCGGTCCGACGCGGCCCTAGTTATGCTTCCGGACCTGCCGATGCTGCTTCCGCCGGTGAAGTTGTAGCTGAATGTCGCCGCCGAACAGCTTTGGAAGGTCATTGTCCCGGTTCCCACCTGCGCGGTTCCCTGGCCGGGAGGCGTGGCCGTGTCGAACTTTCCACCGGTGGTCTCATAAATCTTCACGGCAATCGTACGTGACCCGGGAGTAAAGGTGCCTTGTGTTGTATACCAACGTTGTCCAGCGGCGCCCGCATTCGCGCCGTTCAGGACATATATACCAAGCGGCGAAGAACGCGCCGGCAGTCGGATCTGGAAACGTAAGCTTGGTGTCAACACCCCAACCCGCCAGTAGGAACGCAACAGCGGGCGGTTCTAACGGCGCTTACGTGTCGCTTGTGCGCGGCGACACGATCACACCCGAGCCGATCCGGTGGCTGTGGCCCGATTGGCTGGCGCGCGGGAAGATGCACATCCTTGCCGGCGCGGCGGGCAACGGCAAAACAACACTCGGCCTACAGATTGCGGCGACGATCACGACCGGCGGTCGGTGGCCAGACGCACCCAAGCGGTCGCGGGTGACGTGCTGATCTGGTCGGGCGAGGATGACCCCGCGGATACGCTGATCCCTCGCCTGCTCGCGATGGGAGCGGTCGTGCGGAGGGTTCATTTCGTCGGCACCGTCAACGATATGCATGGTCGACGCGTGTTCGATCCTGCAAGCGATGTGAGGCTGCTGGCCAACAAGTTGGCCGATTGCGGCGACGTAGCGTTGCTGATCGTGGACCCGATCGTTTCCGCCGTTGCGACCGACTCACACAAGAACGGCGAAGTACGGCGCAGCCTACAACCGCTCGTTGATCTGGCTGCTACGCATGGCTGCGCTCTCATCGGCATTACCCATTACTCGAAAGGCACAGCTGGCCGCGATCCGTTGGACCGCGTTACGGGCTCGCTCGCATTCGGGGCATTTGGCGCGCCTCGTGTTCGGCTACGGCGAAGCCGACGGAGGATGGGCAGCCGCGGCGCATGGTCAGAGCGAAGTCCAATATCGGCCCCGACGGTGGCGGTTTCGAGTATCAGCTTGAGCGTGTCGAGGTTCCAGGGCGCGGCGGTCTTTACGCAACTCAGGTGCTGTGGGGCTCGCCAGTCGAGGGCACCGCTCGCGACTTGCTCGCGGCCGTTGAAACTGAACCAGTCGACGACGGCGAGCGCACCGCTACAGATAATGCCGCGGACTGCGCCGCATCGAGGCGGTTGAGAGGATCATGGCGCCGATGGAGCGCACCGTGCGTGCGGTGTGTGATCCTCGAGACTGGGCAGACCGATGACGCGGCTATGGCCGCACATGCGGCTGAGCACGGACTCGCCATCCGCGAGGTGCGGCGCAGTTCCGTGTTTCTTAGCTACGTGGACGCGAGGCTGTAGCGATGACGACAAGCTACGACCGCCGATTGGTTGCATTGGAACAGCGACACATCCCGGCGCCACCGCCACAGATGCGCATCATTCACACGATCATTAGCCCCAATCGGGAAGTGGACGGCGTCCACCTAGAGGGCCGACACTTCGACCGCGCCGCGGGTGAAGCGGTGGACGAACTAGAGCAGCGGGCGATGCGCGCGGTTGGGTGGAGCGACTAAATACATGTGTCCTCTATGCACCGAACTATTGCCACCCCGCTCAATGGGCCATTCTCTCAAGAGAGCAGCGACGATCGACGAAGCGGCGCGGTCAGGCCTAAGGAGATCCGATGTCGGGGATTCTTACAACTTGTGAACCACACATGGTGCGGTGCCTATCGAAAGATCAGGAATCAGCGAGTTACGGCGTTGGCTCGGATAATGCTGGTATGCCGATTCGTCGCTCGATCACGCAGGGCTAACGGAAGATCAATCAGCAAGGACGAGCTCGAACGGAGTTGGCGGCGTCGACGGGGATCGGCCTTCGTCGCCTCCAGGGTGCAACCTCGACGCCAAAGGGAATGATCGGATGATGAACAAATGGCTTGCCGTCCTCCTAATGGGGATCCCCCTCTGGATGGCCACGGGTGCCGCCCAGGCCGGCCCGATATTCGCTAACACTACCGGTGGGCGGCTGATCAGCTTCGACAGCGCTACCCCTGGGACCATCCTGAGTAACGTCGCGATCACGGGTGTCGCCGGCGCCCTGGTCGGCATCGATTTCCGTCCGGGGGCTCCCGGTACGCTCTACGGCGTCGGCAACAACGGCGGCGTCGGCTCGGTCTATGTGATCAGCACGATCACTGGTGTTGCGACGCCCATCAACACGGGCTTTGCCTTGGACGGCACCTCGTTCGGGGTGGATTTCAACCCCGTACCCGATGCACTGCGCATCGTCAGCAACTCGGGCCAGAACCTCCGGATCACCGGGGGAGGCGCAGGGGTCGTGAACATTGACGGCACCCTGAACATTGGCGGCGTCACCCAGACGAACGTGGTGGACGCGGCCTACACGAATTCCTTTGCCGGCGCGACCACGACCACGCTATTCGTCCTCCAGGACAACGCGGCGCCGGGCTCCGACGTACTCTTCATACAGAATCCGCCGAACAACGGCGCCCTCAACCCCGTCGCCAACTTGACCATCAACGTCAGCCAGCTCTCCGGCTTCGATATCACCGCCGACCTCCAGGCGTTCTTGAGCTGGAACGGCGGAAACCAGTTCGGCACCCTCAACCTGACCACCGGCCAAGCCGTGAACAATGGCGCGGTCGGGGGTGGCTTCGCGGGCCAAATCGCGGGTATCTCGGCCCTCAACGCCGTCCCCGAGCCCGCCACGCTCGCGCTACTTGGCCTTGGCCTCGCCGGACTCGGCTTCTCGCGACGACGCTCGCTGAACTGATTGCTCGAGCAACTGCGAACACGACCCCGCCCGCGTGGCGGGGTTTTCGTTTCTGCATGAGAGCGGCCGAGATGAAATTACCGCGACTGACCGCTTTTGGAGCACAGGTACAAGTGGCCGCTTGTGGGCCGGTCAGAGCCATACACGTTGTCAATTCGAACGGCCGCTGAATACGGCACCGCAGCCACCGAGGCGTGAACGTCCGCAGTTTATCGACGAGCCGCGCTTGAAGGCGTTCAACCCGCGTGCGTCTTCAAGAATGCCAGCGTCTTCTCGTTGAACGCGGCCACGTTCTCGTACAGCGGCGCGTGCGAGCAGTTCTCGAAGATGTACAGTTCGGAACTCTTGATGCCATTCGTCAACTGGTCAGCGAAGCGGGTGGACGTGACCATGTCGTGCCGCCCGAAGGTGATCTGCGTCGGAGCGCGAATCTTGCCAAGCTGCGCCTCGGCGTCGTGAGCCATCGCCGCATCGGACTCCTGGATGAACGCATCGACCGGCTGCTCGGGGCGGCCGCGCACGAAGTCGGACAGGGCCTGGATGTAGTCCGGTGTTGCGCATACAACTCGGGCTCTTGGGCCAGCCGCTTTGCAGCGATAGTGACTTGACCCGGTCGGGATATTTGGCGGCCAACCAGATGCCGGTGGCCGCCCCCAATGAGAGCCCATAGATGTGGGCCTTGGGTATTCCGATCGCCTGCATGAGTGCGGCAACATCGTCGGCGAACATCTCCGTCGAGTAGACGCCGGCCGGTTTATCCGACTCTCCGGTCCCGCGCAGATCGACAGAGATGCAGGTGAAGTGCTTCAAATATTCCGCCACCTGGAACGCGTAACACGCGTAGTCGGCCGCCAGGTATGGGATAAGCACCAGGGGCTCACCGTTCCCCTGCTGGTCGTAATTCATCGTGATCTTGCCAGCTCGAATCTTGGGCATGGTTCCCTCCTGACTGAGGTTCTCGTCGATGGATAGGAGTTCCGATCCCTACCAAGCGCCAATCGATCACGTTATCACGGGTTGACGCGACCGCGCCGATGCCGAGATGCGGTGGTCCGGCGTTGCTAAGGGTCCGCGTCGGAGGACGAGGCGCTACGGCTGCTTCTGGCCGAGAGGGCCACTTTACGGATCAGAGTCTAATGGCCGGTTGAGTCCCGACGCATTGCCGTCGTTGGCACCGCCACGCTGAACGGCGCATAGGTCGCAAGCTTCCGATGACCGCAACCGGTACTCAGTCCGAAGTACCTCGTACTCAATACGAACTACGGGGATCTCGCTGTCTGGCTGCGAAGATGCGAAATCTGCGGAAACACAAATAGCAGTTGGCCTGTGCGCGAAGTGCTAAGCAGTACTCCCGACCCCGATCGCCTCAGATCGTCCAGGCCCCGCTCTAAAGATTAGCTGGTTGTACGTCAGGAACAAGACGGTAAGCGGCGGCCATTGCCGATGGTCGACGCGGCGCTATCGACCCACTGCTGACAAAACGGTCCGCCGGAACCGGCCGTAGGAAACCGTGAAAGCCGACGTTAAACATTCGAAATCAGGTGCTGCCGATGGCAGCCCGCTGGATTGATGGGCTGGGCGTCATGTGCTTCGTGTTTCACATGTTGTGCTGGGTTGCGCACCTGCTAACTGGGTACCATGCCAATCTTCCTGATGATAGGGCCCGGTCTCGCGCGTGTCCATCATACGAATGCGTCCCGCGACCACCGGATATTCGTTTTCGTTCGGTCGAAAAACGGTGCGAAGATGGACAACAAGGCAACACGTCCGCTGTCCACGATAGGCCCGTGAACTGTATCTCGAGGGATAAACATGAGATCACCGGCTTTGACTCGCCTTGTCTCATCACCGACTCAAAAGCCACACTGACCTTCCAAAACCAAAACGACTTCGTCGTGATCTGGCTGGACGTGAATGACGTCCGCACCGTCTTCGAGAGTGTTGACGTTACACGATAGGTCTTGGCCGTCAAACAGGAAGGAGCGTTTGATCGGGTCTCCCGCGGTTGCTGGTCGGTAGCGAGCCCGCGAAGGGCATCCTCAAGTCGGTGGAAGTATTGCGAGCCCATGGGTTTCTCCTTTTTGCTATCGCCACCGCACCTCGGGTCGACAGGACAAGTCTACGCTTCGTTACGGATCCAGCGATGCGGCAGCAGCTACGCCCCAGCGTCCCTCGCCATGAAGGCGAACGACTGTCGGTTCTGCGAGGCAGCGTTGCGCAAGAGCGACCGCCGAACGCTGCAACCCAAGGTCGCCGGTTGCGCGATCTACCGAGCGTTCAAGTCAAAGGGTCCGCAAGAACGCGACCAGATCATCTTTTTCAGCTTCCGTAAGGCCGACCCCGAAGCGCTGGTTGTAGAAATCGACAACCGCGCCCACGTCCTTTGCCGATCCGTTGTGGAAATAGGGTGCTCTCGTCGCGAGCGTGCGCAGTATCGGTCCCTTGAAGCGACCGATGTCATTCCACTTGCCGGTAATCAGCGCGCGTCCGGGGTCGGTAGTCTGGATGGTCTCGAAGGGAGCTTGCTTGTGGCGAAGCGTATACAACGGCAGATCGGGGGTGCGCTGCGCCGCATCCGTAAGTCCGATGTCGAGCGGCGCCGGAATCGAGTGATCGCCAGCGTTAGGCGTGTCGTGGCAGGTTGTGCACGTACCCTGCAATACGGGGACGTTCAGATCATCGTTGAGGCCCTTTACGCCGGTGATCCGAATGGGCTTGGTGTTAAACAACGTCTCGCCGCGGGCCACCGCGCGGCGTGCCTCCACGCGGCTGCCTTCGGCGCCGCCGCGGTCCAGAGTGTTCCAGGCATCGTAAAGCTTGAATACGTTCGGGTTGAAGAGTGCGCCGGTGCGATAATCCCCCGATACGACGTCATTGATGCCGAAATAGAAGTTCTGTTGGCTCAGGTACTCCGGGCCACCCAGCGCATGGCGCGCCGTCAACTCGCCCGCCTCGTCGTCGAAGACCTGCGCGGTGAAGAGCGAGGTCACGAAGCCGACGATCGCCTCGCGCTGCGCGGTGGTGAGCGGCTGGGCCCCCTGGGCGTGCCCGATGGTCGCACTGTTCGCCTGATGGGTGAGATTGAAGTGGATCGTCGCGAAGCACTTGGTCGTGCCAAGAATGCAATCGCTTGAGGTTGGGTCGAGGAACGTTTCGCGGCCGTCCCACATGACAGTGCTCAGGAACTTCCGATTAGTGGATGGCAACGGGCGGCGGAACAGCGATAGCTCGTTGGCGCTGGCATAGCCATAGGGATCGTCGACCGCGGCCAGCTCGAATTCGGCGTTCACCGGGATGCCGATGCCGACGCGGATCAAGCCCTTGCTGAGGAGCATGCTGTAAGCAGCGCGGCGAGACTCGACAGTGGATACGTCGGCATCGGGGGAGTTCGCGCCATCGTTGGTGCGGAAGATAGGGTCTGTGCCCCGCGTGGCTTCGAAACGCGCCTGGATATCCTCCGGCGTGACCGTCCACCCGACGCTCGGCTGGTGACAGCTCACGCACGCGCGCCCGTTGGTGCCCAGGCTCTGAAAAAACGGGCCCTGCAGATCGATCTTGCCGGTCGTGCTGAAGGTCGCGGCAATTCCAGAAGGATTGGGAAATCGCAGCATGTTCGGAAGAAACGATTGCTCGCCCGCGGCACCAGCTGCGCTGACGATGAGCAATCCGGCAAGTACGGTCCACAGATGGCGATGCTGGAATCGGCAATTCATGGTTCAATCTCCCGGTAAAAATAGAGTTGGATTTCGTTCTGCCAAGGCAGTCCTTTCAATCGCTGGGCTGGTTCGGCCCCGGGACGTCTGCAGCGTGGTCTGGTACAGCTTCCCATGACCTTCGTGAGCATGATTCATAGGGCGTCGCCCGTTGATTGAGCGACGTGAATGGCCGATCACCGGCAACAGCTTCTGATGGCTATATCGGAAACGCCGGGGACAACGCGACAGACAAGACAAACTACTCGCGGATCCGATTGGCTTTGCGCCCGCCGGCCGTGCCGAAACGGCACGGAACGCCGTCACACCAGGGGTCAATGAGCCGTCAGGTCCCGCGCATCGCGGGTCAGCCGGTGATCGTTCCCGCAGGCAGCCGCCAGGATGGGCACCGCTCGACGCGCGGTCGCGGCGGACTCGGCGTCCTTGTGCTGCAGGCGTTGCGCCCGCGCAAGCAGCAGCAGCGCCTCGCCGACGTGGGCGCTGGCGGTGGCATCGCGCGCAAGGCGTTCGGCAATTTCAGTGGCGGCCCGTGCGTATCCTTCGGCTCGCGACCCCTCGCCCAAAGCCAGGTAGACCAGCGCAGCCACCCGCAGCGCTGCCGCCAGCGGAAACGAATCCTTCGCGCCCGGATGACCCAGGCGCGCGAGTTCGCCCTCGATCATGCGCCCGGCGTCGGCGGCGCTCCCCTGCGCCAGCGCCAACTGAGCACGCACGGCCGCCGGCGTGATCGCCTTGTAGCGCCCCGGAACCGGCGGCATTTCCGCTTCGATCCGGGCGAGCAAGCGGCTGGCCTCGTCGCGCCGTCCTGCCGCGAGAAGGGCTTGGGTGAGCGCGAATTCGCTCGCGTGGACCACACGGGCATTGCCCTGCGAACGCGACCGCTCGGCGGCTGAGGCGAGTACCCGCTCGGCACGCGGCCAGTCTTCGAACCGCAGGAGCAGGTCGCCTCGAAGGGTATCGAACCACGGCGTGGGTTCGCCGTCGGCAGTGGATGCGCGCCACCGTGGCAGCAGCGAATCCACGATCAGCCACGCCGCTCGGTACTCGCCCCAGTCGACCAGAATTCTCGCCTCGGACGCGCGACCGCCCAGGTAGTCGATCGTGTCGGTGCGGCCCATCTCCTCGTCCAGCCGCTGCATACGCCGCAAGACCTCTAGGCTCGCCGCCAACTCGCCGCGGTCGCGGTGCAGGCCCTGCAGGTAGGACAGCAGCATCGGGTAGGTGCTGCCCTTGCTGCGACCCGTGCGCTCGGCGAGCGCAAGTCCCTCGCGCGTGCGCTCGATCGCGCGATCGAGGTCGCCAGTGGCGCGCGCGACCTCGATCTCGCCGCGCAGGCAGGCGATAACCGTGCCCGGATCGGGCTTCGCTACTTCCGCCAGCCTGGAGAGCCCGGTTTCGAGATGCGCACGGGCGAGATCCAGCCGGTTCCGGCGAACCTCCGTGTCTGCGGTATTGCAGGCGACATCCGCGATGACATCCGGATCCCCGAGAACGGCGGCATGCCTTGCGGCGCGCTGCATCGCGTCGAGCTCTTTCTCGAAATCGCCCAGCGTCATGTAATTCCCGGCGATGGGCAGCAGGAGGTCGATCGCGATCCGCGGGCGCGTGCCAAACTGCTTTTCCACGACATCGACGCTGCGGCCCAGAATCTCGCGCTGCGTCAACGGCCGATCGCCGTCACCCATCGCGCCGAGCAGCAGATTGACGAAGTTCGCCTTGGCCTGCGCTCGCTCGGCCTGGAATAGCGCGGCATCGCGCTCGCGCCGGGCCTCGAACGCCTGCCAGGTGGTGCCGATGACGCCGGCGATCAGCGCGAGCAGCGTCACCGACGCCGCGCCCACGCCGAGGCGATGCCGCCGCACGAACTTGCCGATGCGGTAGGCGCGCGAATCGGGGCGCGCCGAGACCGGTTCGTGGTTAAGGTAGCGCCGCAGGTCGTCCGCGAAAGCGGCAACCGTCGCGTAGCGCTCGTGGGGCGATTTCTTGAGTGTTTTTGCCGCGATCGTGTCGAGGTCGCCGCGCAGCGCGTGGGCGCGTGCGGAACGCGTCTGGTGGGTGCGCGACGCGGGGGACGCGTCGGCACCGGACTTCGTCATTCGCGCCAGGGCGGCGGACAGTCGGTCGGGTTCCGTCTCGACCACGGCGCGCAACTGCTCCACCGATGTCTGCGTAGACACTGCGGTTGGGTGCCCCCCCGTCAGGAGCAGATACAACAAGACGCCGAGCGCGTAGACGTCCGTTGCAGTCGTTACTTCCTTACCCTGCACCTGCTCCGGGGCCGCGTACTCCGGCGTGAACGCCCGCCCGGCCAGTTGCGTCAGCGCGGGCGCTTCCGCCGGCTCGCCAAGCAGCTTCGCGATGCCGAAATCAAGGAGCTTTACCTGCCCGTCGTTAGTGACGAGAATGTTGGAAGGCTTGAGGTCGCGGTGCAGGATCAGGTTGCGGTGCGCATACTCGACCGCCGCCAGCACCTCGAGAAACAGCCCGATGCGTGCCTCGACCCCGAGGTCGCGCGCTTCGCAGTAGCGATCGATCGGCTGGCCCTCGACCAATTCGAGCACGAGGTAGGGCTGACCGCCATCGGCGACACCCGCGTCGAGCAGGCGAGCGATGTTGAGATGCGCGAGCTTGGCGAGAATGCTGCCCTCTCGGTGAAATCGTTCGGCGCCGCTGCGTGCGACCAGCGCGAGATTGAGGAATTTGACCGCCACCCGGCCTGCGAATCGGCCGTCGCTGCGGTGGGCCAGCCATACGCTGCCCATGCCCCCCTGGCCCAGCGGGGTATCGAGCGTGTAGCTGCCGACAGTCCGACCGGTGAGCGTCGCTTCGCTCGTCAGCGCCGCCCCTTCAAGGAACGCGTCCCGCTCGACCGCGACTTCTTCGGCAAGGAGCGCGTCGAGTTCGTCGGCCAGTCGCGGGTCGCCTCGGCGTAGTTCCGCCAGGCGATCGGCACGGCGCGCGGGGTCGAGCTCGAGCAGGTCGTCGAGCAGCGGGCTCAGGATCTGCCAGCGGGTCCAGTTGATGCCGGTCACGGTTGGCCTATGTCCATTCCGGCGGCCCGCATGCGGCGCGCGGCGTGTGCGTCGTCGCGTCTGCGTTCACCAGGGTCGCTGCATCATCGTATCGTAATCCTGGCGCGAGACCCGACACCCTATCCGTCCGAGAGGGCGTGATGAAGCAGCAGCCGGGCCTTCTGCCAATCGCGCTGCACAGTTCGCTCCGACACGCCGCGCATGGCGGCAATCTCGGCGAACGAGAAGCCGCAGAAGAACTTGAGCTCAACCAGCTCGGCGAGCGCGGCATCGGTCTCCAGGAGCTGATCGAGCACGTCACCCAGACGAACCGTGTCGTCGATTTCTGCCACCGACTCGGCGACATAGGTATCGAGTGCGGTCAGATGGAACTCGCCGCCGCGCTTCTGCGCCCGGCGTTCGCGGACGTAGTCGACAATCAGGCCTCGCATCGCTCGCGCCGCGTAGGCGATGAAACGCTGGCGATCCGGAAACGCAGCGGCGCGGCCCGCCATGTCGAGGTAGCATTCGTGCAAAAGCGTTGTGGCGCCGAGCGACGCGCCGGCGCTGCCCCCTCGAAGCTGCTGCCGTGCGAGACGGTGCAGCTCCTGGTACAGAGTCGTGAACAAGGCCTCCGCTGACGCGGCATTACCACCGTCGGCGGCGACGATCATGCTGGCGATCGTCGTGGCATCGGCAGAATCGTCGGTGGACATGTCGAGCTTGATATTACGCGCTGCGCGTCGACCGACTTCGTTGGGTCACGGCTAGGTACTTGCGAATAGGGCGACAAATTCGCCCACGTACGTGTCAGTGCGCACGTCGCGCACACTGGGTTTGTTCGCGTGGTAGTGCGGGCGCAGACCAGGGACACCATTGTCTTTGAACCGCCCCGGGATTCCCGGAGGCTCCATTCTTTGAGAGGATGGAGTCATGAAGAACACATCGAAGCGGTATTCCCCAGAAGTCCAGGAGCGGGCGGTTCGGCTGGTCTTCGACCACCAGGCAGAGTATCCATCGCAGTGGGCGGCGGTGCAGTCGATTGCGGAGAAGATCGGCTGCACGCACGAAACGCTACGTCGGTGGGTGCGCCGAGCCGAACGTGACCAAGGCAAGCGCCCCGGCGCGACCACCGATGAGCGCGAACGGCTCAAGGCGCTCGAGCGCGAGAACGCCGAATTGCGCCGCGCCAATGAGATCCTGCGCAAGGCATCGGCGTTTTTCGCCCAGGCGGAGCTCGACCGCCGCGGGAAGTGATGATCGCGTTTATCGACGCGCATCGCGAAGCCTATGGGGTCGAGTCGATCTGCGCGCAACTGCCGATCGCCCCGTCGACATACTACGAACACAAGGCGCGAGAGCGAGATCCGACGCGTGTCCCCTCGCGGGTGCTTCGCGATGGTGAGCTCAAGGTCGACATCCATCGCGTCTATCGCGAGAACTTCGAAGTCTACGGCGTGCGCAAAGTGTGGCGGCAGTTGAACCGAGAGAACATCGGTGCCGCGCGCTGCACGGTGGAGCGGCTGATGCGTGCCCTTGGCCTGCAAGGCGCGGTGCGCGGACGCAAGTGTCGGACCACGATCGCGGATGACAGCGCCGAGCGACCGCTCGATCGCGTCAATCGACAGTTTCAGGCAACGCGACCCAACGAGCTGTGGGTGGGGGACTTCACGTACGTGGCGACGTGGGCAGGGTTCGTGTACGTGGCGTTCGTGATCGATGTGTTCGCGCGGCGCATCATCGGCTGGCGGGTGGCACGCTGCATGCACGCTGAACTGGTGC
>Ga0207691_10005140_pt1 | contig 12634 bp, 6 predicted proteins | sample KBSM13metaG_FD_184327 | JGI IMG/M metagenome (GOLD analysis project Ga0207691, IMG submission 184327) | Miscanthus rhizosphere microbial communities from Kellogg Biological Station, Michigan, USA - KBS M1-3 metaG (SPAdes) (version 2) | ecosystem: Host-associated > Plants > Roots > Rhizosphere >... | reverse complement strand
CCCGAGCGTCAGCGATTGTCATCCCGAGCAGCAGCGAGGGATCTTCTGTGACATCATCGTAGCCAGCCTGGCCACGAGTACTTCACAGAAGGTCCCTCGTCGCTGGCGCTCCTCGGGATGACATACCATCTGTGGCGTGATTAGTCCTGGGCCCCTGTGATGAGCGCGACCGCCACATCACCCACGATCTTCAACGACTGCGCCGACACCTTGTCGAGCGTGTCATCAGGCGTGTGGTGGTAATTCGGCTTTCCCGAGCCCGGCGGGCCCAGGTAGTCGAGGTCGATGACGTCGATCACGCGCAGCCCTTTGTCGAGCAGCGGAATGTGATCGTCCGTCACGGCATAGCCGGTACGCGGGGGGAAGTATTTCTGGTAGCCGAGCTTCGCCGCCGTATCCCAGACGCGCGACACGACTTCCGGCGCCCGGTCCACGGAGTTCGACTCCTGCGGGATCAGCAGGTCCGCGTCACCGATCATGTCGAACAACACGCCGAACAACGGCTGATAGCCCGCGGGGAGATTGGCCGCGAAATACGTCGAGCCGATCAACACGTCGACGTCCGGCGGGCCGAACGTGCCGTAGTCTTCGCCGTCGACGAACAGCAGGTCCACGCCAACCGTCGGCGGCGTTTTCTTCAACACGTCGCCGAGCGCGATGAACAACGCCACGCCGGACGCGCCGTCGTTCGCGCCCGGCACGGGCAACGATCGCTTCGCCGGGTCTTCCGCCTGGTCGGAAACCGGACGCGAATCCCAGTGCGTGACGTAGAGAATGCGCGCCGTCGCCTGTGGGCGAAACCGCGCGAAGATGTTCCGGAGCGGCAGCGTGTCGCCCTTGGCCGTCACGTGATTCCACTTCTGCTCGATGACGGTGTCCGCGCGCTCGCGCATCTGCGCGACGATCCAGTCGCCGGCCTTGCGTGCGGCATCGGTGCCCGGGACGCGCGCGCCGAAATCGAGCTGCGTTTTCACGTACCCGCGCGCGACCTCCCCGTCGAACGGTGTGCCTTCGGTGGGCGTGGTGCGGTCGCAGGCGCCTAACAACACCAGCGCACAGGCGAGGAAGAACATTCTCACCTCAGGTCTCCGGCGAAGAACTGCATCTGGACGACGGCCGTGATCACGGTCTGTATGAGTCGTCGGTTCAAGTTACGATCGAAGTTCACGATGCGAGAGCCCTGGATGCTGAACGTCGCGTTCTCGGCGACGTCCGTATCGGCGTTGAGCGTGAAGGCCTGACGGCCGTTGTCGGTGAGTCGACTGCGCTGCGATGCGGCGAACAGATTTTGAACGTAGCTCTTGGTGCGGGCCTGCTGGAAGCCGAGCCTCGCGCGCAACCCGCTCTTGAGCCCCCAATCCGACGGCAGCGCGAACGTGCGGCCGATCTCCGCACTCGTCTCCTTCGAGTTGCCATTCGTCACGCTCCCCGGCAGTGAATCCACCTGCGTGCGGTACGAGTAGCCCGCCGTGGTCGTCACCTCGCCCGGTGCCCAGGTCATCGATCCATTGATCGGGTACGTCCGCACGCGCGTGGCACGCTCCTCGGCGTTGGCGCCGGTAATCACCGCGGGCACCACCAGCGACTGGTGAGTACGCAGCAGACGGCCATTGATCCCGGCCGCTGTTATCAGGCCGCCAAGCAGTGGACCGCGCGGACTCCAGCGCACGTTCAGGTCGGGGAACACGATCTGGTCACCGTCGATGTTGGTCTCCTCCGCCTCGAGCCGTCGCGCCCAGTTGCGCGTCGTCGTCCGCTGCGTGCGACTCGTGATCGCGAGGTCGAGTGGCAGGTTGAGCCCACTCGAGAGCGACAGCTGCGCGCTGGTGCCGGCACTGTTCGCGACGTCGCCGCTGAGCGAGCGGAATCCGGTAATCGAACCGATGCCGAGTTGATACCCGATACCGGGCGCGTCGGACGCGGCGTCGTAGGAGCTCAGGATCCCCTGCGTGATGGACACGTCGATCGGTTGGAGGTATTGCGCGATGCGCCCAGCCAGCGATGCCGGTCCGGCGTACTTGGTCCCGGCTTTCGCGACATCGATCCCCGCGCCGACGGTGATGGTTCGTGCGTTTCCGAGCCGCAGGGCGAGACGCGGCGGTTCGGCAGAACCAGGCGTCGATGGTAACGAATCACGCGAAAGCAGCGGAGCATTCGGATCGCGCAGCAACGAGAAGCTCGACGCGAGGTCCACGCGAGGACGCAGCCAGCCCGCGATCTCAGGCGCATATGTGACTGAGCTCGAGAGCTGCCGCTCGCGCTCGATACCGGCGTCCATCCCGAGGAACGACTCCCGGTCGGCGGCCGCGGCAGCCCCGTTAGGCGTCAGCGGGTCGTAGTCGCGGAGGTCGCGGAGGATGACGACGTCTGCGCGCGCTGTGAGATGCGGCAGCGGCTGTAGCTCCACCGCCGATGCGTTCCGCCACAGATCGCTCTCCCCCGTCGCCACCCGTGCGGTATCGTCCACGGCGTCCGCGGGCTTGATGAACACCTCGCGCCGTTCGGAGTCGCGCGCCAGGCCGCTCGTGAGGCGGAACGACGTGGGTCGCAGGTTGAACGCGCCCGGTGCCTGACCGCCGGTGGACAGCCACGGCGGCATGAGTGCGCGAAGACCACGCGCACCACCATCGCCGCCACCCGGGCCCGAACCCACGACCGGCAGCGTCACGAAGTAGTCGCCGGAAAGCGTGACCCGGTGTCGTGAGCCGTCCTGGAACTCGGACCGGTTGCCTAACGCGTAATAGGTGCCGGTGACGCCGAGGTGGTTGACGATCGGCGCGTACCAGGCACCAGCGAGCGGCTGTACCCGTCTGACGGAGAACGCGTAGCTCGTGGACGATGTCCGCGGCGATCGAAGCCCCTGGATCTCGTCGCCGGCCACGTCTGACTGCGCGAGGAACGTCGGGTCGACAGCGGCGTTCGCGTAGGAGATCGTGAGTGGGAGCGCCAGACCGAGACGTGGCGGCAGGAACTGGTCGAGCCGGACGGTCGTGGCGAGCTCCAGGTCGTTGTTCGTCTGGAACGACGGTGCCTCCCCGAGCTGACGGAAGAACGGGTCCCGGCGCGTCGTCGCGATCCGGACCGTCGCGAAGTCGCCTAACGCCATCGACAGGCTGATCTGCCCGGCGAACCCACTCGTGTTTACGACATCCGTGAGCCGGATATCATCGACCCACACCTCCATCGTGTCGCTCGGCGTGAGCGGCGTGGGCCCGGTCGCGGAGTCGACGCGCACGAGGCCGACCGCGAGCTCCTGCACGCTGCCGAGGTTCGGCGGCGCGACGGATGGATCCGTCGTGTACACCATGTAGCCGCCGTCACACGCGGCGAACCGGTTCACGGCCGAACCGACCGGCAGCCCCGATCTCACGATGAGCGCAGAGTCGGCGCCCGAGCACGAGAGTGAATCGGCGGAGCCGTTCAGGTACGCGCCTTCGAGCTTCGCGCGCAACGCGAAGAACTTCTCGAAGCGCACGCGGACCTCCGGCTCCCACGCCGCGCGTGTCGCGCCCGCGCTGGCGGGCGTGCGGTAGAGGTAGAAGTTGTTCGGGTCGCGACCGACTTTGATGAAAAACTGCAGCTCGCCGTTCTGACCCCAGCCGTTGCCGCGGCCGCGGGCCCACACCCGGAGCTCCTTGTAGGACATGAAGCTCTTCTGTCCTTCTGGGAACCTGAAGAACGCTTCGGCGCGGTCGTACTTCGCGAGGCCGCCAGCCTGGAGGCGCAGCGAGCGCTCGTTGATCTGCACGCGCGCGGAGCCGAACTGCGTCTGAATATTGTCGGGCTGGTCGACCACGCCGGGCGGCGGGTCGTAGACCAGGCCGCGCGTCGAGTCCTGTGTACCGATCACTCCCGCCACTACATAGCCCGGCGGGCTCTGTTCACGCTCCCCAGCGATTCCGGCGAGCGGCCGGCTGCTGCGCTTGAGCCACGGCGCGCCGACGAAGCGAAGCCTCGCGATCGCGGTCATGATGAACGCGTCATCGCTCGCCGAATTCGACGAGATCGTAGTGATGCGTAACGCCTGGACCCGGCGCAAAAGCGGACCACCGTTGATGGAATCGCCCGCGGCGGCGACTGGCAGGCGGACGTGGACCCAGCACAACGGGGTCGTGAGCGGCCGCGCGCCGTTCGGATCGCCGACCCGCGCGGCGCACTCGCCCACGCGGTCATAACTGGTCGAGTCCGTGAGGTCGACGATGTACCGCAGGAGTCGCTCGTCGGTGCGCATCGAGTTGTCGGAGTCGAGATCCTCCTCGTCGAGGCGGCTGTTGGCAACGGTACAATTCACGCGGGCATCGCCTAACGCTCGAACGCGGATGTCGCCGCGGGTACAGATGCGCACGCTCGTGTCGGCACGGGCAGCGCCACTGCCGAGGACGACGAGCGTGTCGACCACGTCGCCAGGGAGACCGGTGTCGTTGACGTCGACGTTGAAGGCGCGCGAGAACGGGTCGCGCTCGGAATCGAGCCGGTTGTAGCTTTGCAGCTTTTTTCCCGTGTACGTGCTGTCGACCGTTCCCCCTACCCTGTTCCCGACGGTAAGACTCTCGGGTGCGAATGCCACCGAATTCTCCGACACGTCACCCAGGTCCAACACCAGAATGGGGTTCGATGACCGCCGTACCGCGTTCGTATCCACCAGCGCCCAGAACTCGATCGTCTCTACGCCAGTGAGATCCGCGCCCGACGGGCCTAACGAGGTACGGATCGATCGCCACCGGGGGCCCGGCAACGTGTTCGAGACCTTCCAGCGATAGGTGTTCGTGGTCGGATCGCGCTGTCCGCCAATGGCCAGCGGGTAGAGCGTGAGCCACAACAGTGTTTCCGGGGCCGAGACCCCGGCGCCCACGATGTTCGTCTGCGGGTCGATCTGCTCGATCGTGAACCGCACGTCGTTGCCGCTGCGATCGGTGCCGTTCGTCTGCCACACCAGCGTCGTCGCCCGCGCGAGATCGAGAGAGCGCGCGCCGACGCGCCCCGGCAAGCGGGCGCCTAACGTCGGCTGACTGCTGTAGTACCACGCGTTGTCAGCCAGCGACACCGTGAGCCCCCCTTCTCCCTCGAACGACTCGATGTACGCCTGCCCCTTCGAGTTCGGCCGCGGCCGGCTGACCGCGAACTCGCCCTGCAGCTCGATCTGTGACGGGCCGACGAGGCTGTCGCGGAAGGGCATCGACCGCCCAATGAAACGCCCGAGCGGGTCGGCATCGAACAGGAACGCGCCGTTGACTCCGGCGACGAATGACGACGCCGGCTCGTACCCGAGCGGCGGCCGATTGAACGTCGTTCGCTGCGACTGCGAGATTGCCGTGAAGTTGAGCGCTCCGTGTTCGCCAGCGAACTGCGTCGTGATGCCGAAGATCGACGTCGGAGTCGTCGTGAACAGCGGATTCTCCTCATAGCTGACGCGCACCCGCCGCGCGAACGGAAACAGCGTGTCGGGACGCGCGAACGTCACCCGACCCAGCTCGTAGTCGATCTGGTAGTCCGTGCCGCGCACGAGCTGGCGGCCGTCGATCAGGATACGCTCGGATCCCTGACGCAGCTGCACCGTGTTCAGTGCCAGCGTTCCGACCTCGTCGCCGACCTGTGACTCGTACGTCACGCGCAGCCGGTAGAACGACTGCGGGTGCCGTGCGGAGTAGATGTATTCATCCGGCGTCCGGTAGATCGTGTCGTTCGCCGGATTCTCCGGAGGACCGGCGAGTCCCGCGCGCGCGAATGGCTGCAGCGACGGGAAGACAAGGAAGAAGTCGCGGATCACGTCCTCGACGCCACCTCCCTGCGCCACGATCCGGTTTGGATCGTTAGGTCTCGGCCACAATCGGTTGTCCGCATCGAAGCGTGCGGTGTTCGTCGCCTCCGCCACGCGGAACTGTTGGATGTACGTATCCGCGCCTCCGGCAGCAGGCTTCTCCTGCTCGGCGCTCCCGCCGGTGAGGATGCGAAGCTGAACGGTCTGACGCCGCACGTCCGTACCGCCGATGCGGTAGACGGAGCGGATCTCTCGACGGAAGGCAGGATCGTCGGGGGTGACCTTCGGATCCCACAGCAGGTTCGCGAACTGGTCTCGCCCCGACACGTACTCGAGATCGGGCGTCCCGCCCGTGCTCACGACCGTGGTGTCCTTGCCATTGATGCGCACGTTGTAGGCGACCACGAGTCGCTCGCTGTTCTGACTCAGCGGGGTGACGAGCGCGAGCCACAGGAGCGACGGGTCGACGTAATAGTCGACGCGCTCCCGGAGCAGCTCGTACACCTGGCCACGCTGCGATGTCGGGTCGCCAATGAGACGGAACTGCGGGCCGTTCGGATTGCGCGGCTGTCCGCCAAGTAGCAGGCGGTACACGAACACCTTCGACGGCCGCACGGAATCCGGCAGGGCCCCGGCCAGCGCGGAAAGTTGGCGACGGTTGAGGATGTCGACGTTGGGGTACGCCGCCCCGAACAACAGCGGGTCGATCGTGAAGAAGAACCGCCTCGGCTCGATCTGATAATCCTCGATGTCTCGAGTCCGTTGCTGGACCGTCCGGTCGCCGACGAGAAAATCGACGTCCTGCACCACGTTTCCCTTCTGTTGGGCGGCGATGGCCGAGAACGTCATCGGGCCAATGCGGCCGGCGGCCTGGACTCCGTAGTTGCCGCTGGGAATGCCGGACGTGAGGAAGCGCGAGGTCGGCGGCGCGAACGAGACATTCCCGACCTCGAGGCGCTGAAGGAATTCCTTGCCCTTCCCCTGGTAGCGGATCGAGATGTTGTTCGAGGCGTCGAACTCGCGCTGGGTATCGTAGTCCACGTCCACGTGAACACGGTCTGCGACCGTACCACGCGTGAGCAGGTTGAACTGAAAGTCGAACGTCGGTTGGAAGCTGCCCTGGCAGCTGAACGCGGTCGCGAACAGTTGCGTGGAGCCACACCGGTCGTTCTTGACGTGTTCGCCCTTGACCTCGAGACGGGAATTCAACCGCAGGTCCAGCTTCTCGAAGCCTGGGGGCAGCGCGCCAGCTAGGTTTCCAGCCGTGTCAGTCTTGGCGCGCGCTGTGTCCAGGGTCGCCGGCCGGCGGATCGTGTCGCCGATCTGACGGAGCGTGTCCCGCGGAGCCCTCCTTCCAGTGGTGTCTCGACGGACCGTGTCCTGCACCGCGCTGACAACCGTCGGCGCGACTCTGGCCCCGCTCGCCCGCGCGACCGAAGGCAGGCTCGCCAGGACGGCGACCAGGCCAATCAAGAGGACGCGCACTAAATAACGAGAGGAGGGTAGCAGCTTGGGCGGGCGACGTAGGAGGGAGGTCGGGACGGGGCACAGAAGCCTCACCGGACCTTGAATTCACCCTCTGGGCGGGTGGAATATTCTGGCTGCCCTACGCCCTTCTACGACAGGGGCTGAGCCAGGTTCCCGTGAGTGTCCGACGTAACCTTCGCCAGCTACCCTGACGGCCCGAGCGAGCTGATCGTCGCGTGAAGATAATCAACAAGTATGTGCTCAAGGAGCACGTGGGGCCGCTCGTGTTCGCCCTCACGGCGCTCACGTCCCTGTTGCTGCTCAACTACATCGCCAAGCGATTCGGTGATCTCGTGGGCAAGGGCCTCGCCTGGTCCGTCATCGGCGAGTTCTTCCTGCTCTCGATCCCGTTCACCGTCGCCATGACGTTGCCGATGGCGATACTCGTGTCGACGCTGTACGCGTTCAGCCGCTTGGCGGCCGAAAACGAGATCACGGCGCTCAAGGCGAGCGGCGTCGGCATGACGCGCGTCCTCGTGCCGGTGCTGTTCGGCGCGACGTTCATGGCCGTGTTCATGGTCTTCTTCAACGATCAGGTGCTGCCGCGCGCCAACCATCGGCTGAGCACACTCCAGCAGGACATTGCCCGAAAGAAGCCGACGTTCGCGCTCAAGTCACAGGTGCTGAACGAGGTGTCGCCCGGCAAGCTGTTCCTCAAGGCCGACTACATCGATCAGTCCACGAGCTGGCTCAAGGTCGTCACGATCTACGACTTCTCAGACGCGTTGCGGCGCCGGACTATCTATGCGGATAGCGGCAAGATGGAGTTGGCCGGTGACGATCTCCTGCTCACGCTGCATAGCGGCAACATGCAGGAAGTACCGAAGAACGATCCGACGCAGCTCCAGCGCCTGTTCTACGACGTCGATCGCGTTCGTGTACGCGGGGTGGTGAACTCGCTGTCGCGCTCGGACACGACCAACACGTACAAGGGCGACCGTGAGATGTCCGTCTGCGAGATGCAGCGCGAGTTCGCGTCGCACGAGTTGGACTACCAGGTGGCGAAATACTCGCTGGAGCACGCACTGGTGTCTGCCGTACGCGAGTTGACGACGGGCACGCCCGCCGTTGCGCTCGAGCCGACGTCCTCGATGCCGCCATCCGCCGGTACGAGAGAGTCGAGCTCGCAGGCCGGGCACACCCTCCTCCCGCGCGGCTTCAAGCCGAAGCGGTCACACACCATTGGCGGCGCGTACTGCAGCCTCATCGCGAAGTTCGAGAAGGCGAAGCTGCCGCCTCTCGTGAAGTCGGCGAGTGCGGCCGAGCCTCCGGCACAACAGCCAGCGCAGGATACGGGCAAGCGACGACTCGGCGCCAAGCGGATACTCATGGGCGGGGCGAGCACCGGGCCGTCACCGCGCGCGCCCGTTCGAAGTCCGCCCGTGGGCGCGCCTAACGGTGCCAGCCCCGGGGTTGCGGTTGTACCGGGCGCCGCCATTGTGCCAGCCGGCGCGGTGCCCGCGGACTCGGTTCCACGCGCTGTCGTACCAGGCGTTATCCCTGTCGTACCAGGGAGCAACTCAGCCGCCGCCGTGCTCGACGCGAATGCGGCGATCGACGACGCGCGCGGCCGCATGCTCGAGAACAAGACGACGATGAACCGCTACGACGTCGAGATTCAGAAGAAGTTCGCGCTGTCGGCGGCGTGCATCGTGTTCGTGCTCATCGGCGCGCCCATCGCGCTGCGGTTCCCGCGCGGAGGCGTCGGTCTCGTGATCGGCGTGAGCCTCGGCGTCTTTGCGATCTACTACGTCGGCCTCATCGCGGGCGAATCATTGGCGGACCGCGCGTTCCTCACTCCGTTCTGGGCCATGTGGGCCGCCAACGTGATTCTCACGATCGTGGGCTTGTTGCTCCTGGCGCGCATGGGACGCGAGGGCGCGACGTCGCGTGGCGGAGACCTGTCGGAACTGACCGACGCGATACGTGCCACCTTCGCGAAGCTCGGGCGCCGAATTGGATTGCCCGCCGAACGCCGCCACCGGACTGCCTGATGCTGAAGCGGATCATTCGACCACTCGACCGATACGTTTTCTCGGAGTTCTGGAAGATCTTCATGATGACAGCGTTGGGATTTCCACTGCTGATCATCATCATCGATCTCACAGACAACCTCGACAAGTATCTCAACCGCCAGTTGCCGAGCGATCAGATCGCGCTGAGCTACCTGTATTTCATCCCCGATTCGATGTTCCTCGTGATGCCGGCCGCGGTGCTCTTCGCGACCGTCTTCTCGATCGGGGCCCTAACGCGGCACGCCGAGATCACCGCCGCCAAGGCGTCAGGCATCAGCTTCTACCGCCTGACGCTGCCGATCTACCTCGGCGCGATCTTCGCGGCCGGCGCGGCCCTCGCACTGGGCGAGCTCGTTCCGATCACGAATTCCAAGCGCGCCGATCTGCTCGAGGAGAAGAAGTTCCGGCCAGGAAGCGATCGCTACAACTTCGCGTTCGCGGCCGAGCGTGGGCGCGTGTACAAGATCAGCTCCCTGAACGCCGAGAAGGGCAAGCTCGAGGGGCTGGAGATCGAGCGCAAAGGCAAGGATGCCGACTATCCGACGTACGTGCTCACTGCCGACCAGGGCGACTGGAACGCGAAGCGTGGCTGGGCGCTGACGAAGGGCGCGATCCATGTGATTCCCTCCGATACGCTCGCGGATGTCACGTTCGCGTTCGACTCACTCCATGACCAGTCGATGCGTGAGGCACCGACCGAGCTGATCGCGACGCCGAAGGCCCCGCAGGAAATGGGGTACCGCGCCCTGAGTCGCTACATTGCGTCACTCGAGCGGTCGGGGGGCGACGCGAACGAGCTGCGGGTGGAGCGCGCCCTCAAGATCGCGATTCCTATCACCTGCATCATCATCGCGCTGTTCGGCGCGCCCCTTGCCACGAGCACGCAACGCGGCGGTGCCGCGTACGGCATCGGCATCAGCCTCGCGACGACGGTCATCTTCCTGATGTTGATCCAGCTCACGAAGGCGGTCGGCGGAAAGGGGCTCATAACGCCGGAGATCGCCGCGTGGATGCCGAACGCGGTGTTCGCGATGATAGGCACTGTGATGCTCGCCAGGGTGAGAACGTGAACATCGGGAAAGGGGAATCGGGAATGGGGAATCGAAAACCGCACGTGGTACACGCGCGAGACACCACCAGCCGCGCGGTCTGCGCTAGCGATTCCCGATTCCCCATTCCCCATTCCCGATGACATTCGGCGCGCATTACGAGCACCGCCCAACAGAAGCGTTCCCCGTCATGCAGCGGACGGGGATCAAGTTCTTCCGGAAGGTCACCCAGGGCGGGGGCGGCATCTTCGCCGGCATTGGCCAGCGCGGCTACTTCATCCGCGACATTTTCCGCGCGTTCTCCGAGCCCGCCACGTGGGGCCGCGAGACGCTCGGGCAGATGCGGAACATCGGCGTGGACTCGGTGCCGCTCGTTATGATCGTGGCCGGGTTCCTGGGGGCGGTGACCGCGTTCCAGGCGTTCTATCAACTCTTTGCGGGTGTCCAGCTTTCCGTGCTCGGGCTCCTCGTGCGCGGCAGCATCGTGCTCGAGCTCGGGCCGCTGCTCACCGCACTCGTGCTCACTGGCCGCATCGGCGCGCGGATGACCGCGGAGATCGGCACGATGCGCGTCACCGAGCAGATCGATGCGCTCGAGACGCTCGCCTACGATCCGATCGCGTACCTCGTGGTGCCGCGCTTGTTGGCGGCGCTGCTCATGCTGCCCGTCCTCACGATCATTGCGAACGCGACGGCGATCGTCAGCGCGTGGCTGACGCTCATCATCGCCACCACCGCGACGACGAATGACTACGTGACCGGTTTGCGTCTCAGCTTCGCGCCGTTCCAGGTCGCGTACAGCGTGATCAAAGCGGTGTGCTTCGGTGGCGCGATCGCCATCGTCTGCGCGTACGAGGGCTACGTGACGGGTGCGGGCGCCGAGGGTGTGGGGCGGTCGACGGCGAAGGCGGTCGTCATCGCGTCCACGTCCATCCTGGTGCTCGACGCGATCGTCGCGGCGGTATTTGCCCAGTTCATCGCCGCCTAACGAACGTGTCGTTTCGATACGTCGCCAGTGCCATTCCGAGCGCGGTCTTGTCATTCCGAGCACAGCGCTCGCGACATGGGGCGTCGCGCCCGACCCGCTAAAACCGCCCGACACGGTTTCGGCCTGACGATTCCGGAACGACACCTGCTAAGATTCGTCAGGCAATGGTCCCGGAATGACGTAGTTCCAACCAATTCACTATGAAACGGCGAAACGAAGTTCTCGTCGGCATCCTGCTCACGGCCGGCGTTGTCATCGGCGTACTGGGCACGATATGGCTCGTGCGCGGCGGCTTCTCGAGAGGCTACCCACTCTACTCCCGCTTCAAGTGGGGCGCCGGTGTGAAGCAGGGACAGCCCGTACGGCTGGCCGGCGTGCAGGTGGGCGTGGTGTCCGACGTCGAGCTCGACCCCAAGGGCACGATTCTCGTCACGATGAGCATCGAGAAGGTGTACTCGGTGCCGAGGAATTCGGTCGCCGCGGTGGTACCGGTCGGCATCTTCGGCGATCAGGAAATCGCGCTGACGCCGGCGGAGCCGAGCCCCATTTCCTTCAACAAGGGCGACAGCGTTCCGCCAGCACTGCCAAAGGCGGGGCTTCCCGAGCTGACGGCGCGCGCCGATACGATATCGCAGCGGCTGGATGACGTCGCGAAAGCGGTACAGGTCGAGCTCGTCGCGGGCGGCGGTATCGCGGACCTCCGGAAGACGCTCGCATCGACCAACGACCTCGCGCGCTCCCTGAGCGTGATCGCCACCGAACAGTCGCGACAACTCTCGCTCACGCTGACGCGCTTTCGGAACACCGCGGCGGCGCTCGATTCGACGCAGCTCGATTCAGTTGTGCGCAATCTGCAGCTGACGTCGCACAATCTCGCGGCGTTCACGGACTCGTTGCGTGGTACGGCGCAGCAGCTCAACCTGGTGCTCGCGAAGGCGAACACGGGTGATGGAACGTTAGGCAAGCTGCTGAACGATCCGGGCCTCTACCACGACCTCCGCCGCCTGACGACTCGCCTCGACTCGCTGACGCTGGACTTCAAGAAGCACCCGAAGCGGTACATCAACCTCGAGATCTTCTAACAGCAATTCACGTCGCAGCGATTCGATTCCCGCAGACGCTCGTTCACTAAGCACCCAGAACAGAGGGTGCTGACGGAAACGGCCGGAAACATCGGATCGGGCGGATGGGGTCGATTACAGGACAGTCGGTGGCGCAACGAGCCGTGATCGACAGGGGACCGGCCTCGGAACGTATCGGCGTCCACGAGGCCGGTCCCCTTTTCCACAGGTCGCGT
>Ga0207691_10005137_pt1 | contig 12635 bp, 11 predicted proteins | sample KBSM13metaG_FD_184327 | JGI IMG/M metagenome (GOLD analysis project Ga0207691, IMG submission 184327) | Miscanthus rhizosphere microbial communities from Kellogg Biological Station, Michigan, USA - KBS M1-3 metaG (SPAdes) (version 2) | ecosystem: Host-associated > Plants > Roots > Rhizosphere >... | reverse complement strand
GCGTTCGATGAGCGCGTTCGTCAGGGTCTTCGAGGAGGTGGAGGAGGCAATCGTCCTCGAGGGCGATTGCCTGCTGCATCCAACTTTCTTCCGATACTGCGAAACCCTCCTCGACCGCTATCGCCACGACGAGCGCGTGGCCTGCATCAGTGGCGACGACTTCCAGCGCCGGGATGCCGGGTGCGCTTGGAGCTATTACTACTCGCGTTTTGTGCATGTTTGGGGGTGGGCGAGCTGGCGCCGGGCCTGGCGGCATTACGACGTCGCAATGCGCGGGTGGCCCGCGACGCGTGATGCGGGCCTGCTCGAATCGGTGTGGGGCGCGGATCGGCGGGCGGTGGCGCACTGGCGCTCGATCTTCGACGACGTACATGCCGGCCGCGTGGACACCTGGGATTTCCAATGGGTCTACGCCTGCTGGCAGCAGGGTGGCCTAACGGCACTACCCTGCGGCAACTTGGTCTCCAACCTTGGCTTCGGAGTAGAGGCGACGCACACCGCAAGCGCCAGCCGGCTTGCCGCGCTTCCGATTCGGGAGATGGCATTTCCGCTCCACGCACCTCCGTACATGCGGGCGGACCCGTTCGCCGACCACTTCACGCAGCATCGCATTGTCTCCGATGAGCGAGCCGTTCGTCGTCTCAAGCAGTGGGTCCACCGCATGCTCCGCGCGCGCTCGTGAGGTCACCTCGCGTCGCCATCGATGCACGCCGCCTGGGAGCGGAGTTGCGGGTGGCGTCGAACAGATAATGATCGAGCTGGCGCACGGTCTGTCATCACTCGAATACGGTGATGAGGAATACCTGTTCCTCACATCGACCATCAGCCGCACCACGTGCGTGGCCGTGTGGCGCGCACGCCAGCGCAACTCGTCCCGCGCCGTGACCGGGTTGGCGAGGCCGACCGCGATGTCGGTGGCGCGGAGGAGGGTCGCGTCGTGCTCGACGTGACTAGGGAGTCCGGAGGCGGACTCCGTCAGCCTCCGGCCCGGAAGAAAATTCCGTCCATCTGGAGCATCCTGCCGGATACCGGGTCGCCGAAGCCGGGCTCGACGGACGCCAGGGTGAATCCCATCCCGGCCAGATATCCCAACATCTCGAGATAGGGCATCTCGTTGTTGTACAAGGGCTCGATGGACATTTCCAACTGGATCCCCAGGATGTCCCTCATCGAAAGGGATGCCCCTTCTAAGATCTTCCTTTCGTATCCCTGGGCGTCGAGCTTGAGGAAGGTGCGGTCGCCCTGCCGGTGGTACTTGGAGAAGACGCTGTCCAGCCGGGATACGGTGATCTCCTCCTTGCCGACATAGGCCGATTCGGGGGCCGATTTCAAATGCGCGGGCAGCATATCGAGGAGTGAACTGCTCTGGGAATTGCCCGCGATATTGATGGTCGCCCGCTCGTCACGATCTCCGAGCCCGATATTCACGACCTGCCAAAGCGGATCCGCTTCCGTGCTCGCCTCGAGCCGCGAAAAGGCCGACGTCAGGGGTTCGAAGGACACTATCCTTCCGCGATATCCGCCTTCCCTCAGGGATGCCGCATACTGTCCGACATTGGCGCCGACATCGAATACGAGGTCGATGCGGTTGCTTTCCAGCAAATGCATCCGGCGCGCGACCGGAGATGAGATCGGCCTGTACCTCTCCACCTCAAACCCGGCCTTCCTCAACAATGTCTTTAGGCGCATTTGGCGATGCTAGTCACCTGCCGGGAACCATGCAAGCGGACGCGGACCCGCGCGACCTTCGCCGGCGCATCATGGCCACGGTGCCGCGGATGAAGACCATCTTCACCGCCGGCCTCCGCCCGCGGCCGCGCAGTACACCTCGTAGGTGGCGCGCGCGCACCGGTCCCAGGTGAACTGTGCGCTGCGCACCCGGCCGCGGGCGCGCAACTCGTCAGCGTGCGCGGGCGAGCCCACCACTCGCTCGATCGCCGCAGCGATGCTCTCCGGATCGTCGGCGTCGCACAGCTCCGCCGCGTCGCCCACCACCTCGGGGAGAGAGCTGTTCGCGGCGCACACCACGGGGCAGCCGCGGGCCATCGCCTCGAGCGGCGGGATGCCGAACCCCTCGTAGCGCGACGGGTACACGAAGGCCGCAGCGAAGGCGTACGCCGCGTCGAGCGCCGCGTCGTCGCCGCTCATCTGAACCACCGCCCCCTCGTCGAGCCCCATCTCCCGCACGAGCGCGCGCTCGGCCACGCCGAGCGGCCCGCCGCCGAAGGCAACGACCCGCACCCCCGCCCGCAGCGCCGGCGAGCCGGCGACGGCGCGGAGTAGCCCCTCGAAGTTCTTGTACCCGCCGCGCGGGCCCACGTAGAGCACGTACGGGCCATCCACGATCGGCCGGGTCGGGCGCACCGCCGGCACCGGTGCGCCGGCCAGGTGCACCACCGACACGAGCTCGGGGTCCACGCGCAGGCGCTCGAGCAGGTCGCGCCGGGTGCTCTCGGAGATGCAGATCACCCGGTGGGCACGGCGCACCGCCGCCGCCTTGCGGGCGGGGATGGAGTCGTTCGGCGAGAAGTACTCCGGGAAGCGCTCGTGGATCATGTCGAACACCGTCACTACACACGCCGCCCGCCGCGGGGCCACGCGAAGACGCGAAAAGTACGTTTCGTGCACCACGTCTGGACGGGCAGTGGCCAGCCACCCGCGCGCGAGCACGCCGTTGAGAAGCATCCGGAGTCGCGCCGTGTGGCGGATCGGCGGCACGTGCCGGCCGACAACCATCGAGGGTGGAAGTTTCGCGAGGTACTCGTTCACGTAAACCGGGGCGAGCACCGTCACGTCGCAGCCGTCGTAGCCCGCAAGGCGCTCGGCCACCTCACAGAAATAGCGTGAGACGCCGCCATGCTGCTGAAACGAGAACACCTGGTGGTCGAAGACGAGCTGCACGCCGGCTCTACCCCTGCTTGCGAGCGAGGAACGAATACATGCGCCCCGGGTTCGGGCGCTCGAGCCGACGCCGCACGAGCGAGACGACCGCCGGTACCCGCGCGGCGGCGGCGCCGAGCGCCCCAAAGCGCGCGCGAAGGCGGGTGCGCGGCAGCTCGCGCAGCTCAGCGTCGCTTCGGACGGCCGGGAAGGCGTTGATGACCGAGTCCCATGGGCCGAGCATGCGCTCCAGCCGCAGCCCGGCCCCAATGATCGCCCCCTCGTACTGCGCCAGCCGGTACGCGTTCTCACCGCCGGCCAGCCGGTGCACGGGGTGCTCGGCCAGGAAGCGCTGGAGCCCAGCGTCGTCGTCCACCACGTGCTCGCGGCAGGCCAGGAAGATCCCCCCAGGGCGCAGCACCCGGGCACACTCGTGAAGCGCGGCGGCGAGGTCGCGCGTGTGGTGGAGCACCTGCCGCGCGTAAACGATGTCCGTGCTCGCGTTGGCGAGGGGGAGCCGCTCGGCGTACGCCGCGACGATCTCGATCGCCTCGCCACCGGGGAGCCGGCGGATCGCGCCCTGACCCACTTCGTCGCTCGGGTCCGGCTCCAGCGCGACGGCGCGGGTGGCGCCGTGGGCGAGGAAGGCGTGCGAGGCGATTCCCGTCCCGGCGCCGAGATCCGCCACCACCGCCCGGCGCAGGGCGGTGCCGAGCAGCGCGCGCACTTCGGCGAACTCGCCGGACGCGGCGAACCGGCGCGCGGAGTCGGCCACGTCGCGCCCGAGGTAGGCGTCGCGAACGAGGTCGGCGAACGCGGGCTCGGCGCGCAGCCGGCGCACGGCGTCGTCGAGGCGCATCGCGCCGGGCGCGTGCGGGGGAGGGACGGGAGAACTCATCGGCGAGCGGGGGACGGGCGCGATGCGGGCATCGGGCGCTCGCGCCGCGACATGATCGGCAATAGGGTTGTTTATGGCGATGAGATCGCGAATTCGGGGCACGTACTCGCGCTCCCCTGTCGCATCAGCGCATAAGCCGCGCGGGGCGTCTGCTGGGCGAAAATGCTATGGAGCGTGATCACAGCGGGCACGGGCCGGTCAACCGCGGCGCGAAGGTACGACGACGTCAACCGAGCTGCATGTCGACGAACGGACGCGGTCCCTACGGCGAATCGGATTCTCCGGGAGGTAGAGGGCTTTCGGATCTCGATTGACGAACGATGGTGCGCCGCGTCGTTAGGGTCAGCGATAGTCGTCGCCTTCTAACGGGCAACTTGAGATCTCGAGCAGTCGTCTCATTCACCCGAAGTCAGTCCAGCACATCCACCGTACCCGCCGGAAACCGTAGAACGGCGCGAGGAGCAGAATGATCGTGCACTCGTATGGGTAATAAACGAGTCCGAATAAGAGCCCACGATGCCGGCGTCGGATCCGCTCCATCGGGTAGCGCAACAAACGGTGCCAGTAGGTCAAGGGCACTCGCTCTTTCACATACCGATGATAGATAGTCTCAAACTCTCTCGTAATCTTGATGCCGCCTGCTGTCGTCTTGTTGGTTTCGCTGAATCGCATTTCCGCCAGGATGTCCGCAATGAAATGCCATCTCGCCCCCTGTACGACGAAGTAATTCCAGAGCTCGAAGTCCATCATATAGTGCAACGCCTCGTCCAACGGTGGACTCCGTTTGAGCAGCGACCTGCGATAGTAAATGGCCTGTTGCGGGATTTGGTTCATGCAAGGAAGCAACTCGATGCTCATCGGCGACGGGACTTCGACGCGATTCAAGCGGGGGTCGGGATAGGTAAACCGGCAGGAGCCGGCAACCACGTCGGCCTCAGGGTTTTCGATGAAGGCTCTTGCGATCGTGTGGAGCGCACCAGGCAGCAGCACGTCGTCGCTTGGGAGCCAATTGACGATTTCACCTGTTGCTCGTGCGAACCCTTTGTTGATGGCGTGAGTCTGTCCCCGATCCTTTTCGCTGATCCACCAGGCGATGTGCTGCTCGTTTCTGCGTATCACCTCCACGCTATTGTCCGCGGAGCCGCCGTCTACCACCAGAATCTCGAGGCGCGGATACTTCTGGTCGATCAGGCTGCGGAGGGTCGCGTCGATCGTAGCCCCGCCGTTGTAATTCGGGACGACAATCGAAATCGAGGGAAGCGTTGCTGACATGAGGCTACTGGCTAAGACGGAACCCTCGGATCCTGCCAAGGCACGTCGTCCAGTGAAACCGCGTCTCCTCACCTGCGAGCTTCAGCATCGCAAGGACCGTCCGACCCGCCGGCACACCGAAAAACAACACGCGCCACCACATCGGCATCGGGTGTTCGCGCAGCATTCGTCCATCACCGAGTGCATAGCTGTAACGCTTGACGCGGCTTTTTTCGTCGAACGAGCGAAATATCCTCGGGTGATGGATCTGCAGATGCTTTTCATACCGGACCTGAAATCCGTTCTCTATGGTCCGGAGCATCAAGTCGTTGTCCTCCCCGCCCCCCCATGGCGTGCCAGCACCGCCACCGAGCGACTCGTCGAATCCACCGATTTTTCGCAATACGCGTGAGCGATAGACGCATGCGAAGCAGACGGCTCGCCGCCAACATATCGGCTTCGTCGCTTGCCCCGAGCGATCTCGCCACGGAAGGATTGGACGGCCCGACTCGTCAATTGCCTCGCCGATGATTGCATCGCATCCGGAATCTGCCGCCAGAAGATCATTCACCTGCTGAAGGAAGTCCTCGGGATACCAACAATCGTCGTCGGGAAAGCACACCACGTCCCCGCTAATATGGTCGATGCCGAGGTTTCGGGCGCGCGAAGCACCCGGCGTGTCGGTTAGGTACAGATGGCGTATCTCGAGCTTGCCCGCAAAGCCAGCGAGAATCGGCTCCAGCCGGGTGTCCGGATTTTGATCGACCACAATAACGTCAAAATCCTGATGAGTCTGCGCCTCGAGCGACGCAAGCAGTCGTCCCAGCTCGGCGGTTCGCCCGACGGTGGCGACAACCAGAGAGATCCTCATCCTAGTGCAGCGTACACGGGTCCACGCTGCACCCTATCGGTCGCCGATTACACGCAAGGGTGACGACGGCTTCATGGGGGCGTTAGGCCGTTCAATGCCGCGTCCCGCGATTACTTGATGCAGGAAACCAGGTCTCGAGTACGGATTATCGAACACCTCGATCGTGATCGGCTCATCCTGCCTAACGGCGACAACGAGCGGGTCACCGGTGATGAGCTCGCGACAAGAGAGCTGGCCCTTCTGCAGTGGGATAGCGAGGTAGTAATCCTCGTCCGTCAAGACGTCACCGGCTTGAAGATCCCGCGTGGCATAAACGCCTCGCACCAGGCTATCGAGATACGCCGTTTCTTTGGGCGGCAATCGCCGTCGCTCTGCGCTCGACCCGCCACACATCTCCCGCGCCTTGTGGAATGCACGGAACCACTCGACGATCTGCTCGGGCGTCGAACAGTACGGCGTGATCGGGTGATCGGGCGTATCGATGTCGATGTGTCGCTCGAAGGTCCGCGCACCCTTCGCATACGCCATCATGATCGATGACGTCCAGTCGTGATACTCGTGCGTCGAGAATCCGATCGTCACGCCGGGATATCGATCGCGAAGGAAGTCGATCTGATTGATCTCGAGCTCGGAGTCCTCGCTCGGGTACAGTGACACGCAGTGATTGATCGCGAGCGGAATGTGACGGTTCTGGAAGAACGTCACCATCGCGTCCATGCTTCGCACCGACGCGCCCCCCGTCGACACGATCACCGGCTTCCGCGCCTTCGCGATCCGCTCGAGCAGCGGCCAGTCCGTGATGTCCGAGCTCGCGACCTTGATGATCTCGATGCCGACATCCTCACAGAAGTCCACGGACGCTTCATCGAACGGCGTCGCCAGACGGATGCAATTGTTCCGGCGAACGGCTTCCACGAGCGAGGCCATTTCATCGCGTGACAGCCGAGTATCGAGTGTCTTCTTGATGTAGCGAATGTCTTCGCGATGCCGGAAATCCTTGTGCACGAAGGTGTCGAGATCGCGGAACTGCAGCTTGATCGCCGCACGAACGTCGTTGTAGCGGACCACCGTCGAGAACTCCTTCACGATCCGGAGTCCACGGTTCACATCGCCCCAGTGGTTGTTCGCCAGCTCCAGCACGAACAGCTCGTCGAAAATATCTCGATTGATCACCGGATCCCTCTTCGCATTGGGGTGTGACTACGCCGAGTCGTGAGGAACGGCGTACATCACCGTGTCGAAGCCGTAATGCCCATGACTCCGGAGATAGAAGTCGTACCACGGGCCCATGTCGCGGACGAACAGCGGAATCTCCCAGAGGTGTTCCGGACGATGGTAGACGCAAACTGCAAGGCGCGGGTGCGACCGGCTGATGAGCTCTCGCGCACCGCGCAGCGCGTCGAGCTCCGCGCCCTCGATGTCCAGCTTCAAATCAGTGGCGAGCGTATTCGGCAGGACGTCGTCGAGCGCGACCGCGGTGACGATCTCGCCTCCGCTCGCGGATAGGGAGCTCGCCTCGCCTTCCGCCCCCTGAAAGTTCCGATGCTCGAAGTGATCGGCGACCGCACACGGCCAGACCGATACCTCGGCACCGCTCTCCCGCGAAAAGCGACGCGCGAAGCTCGCGAGCGACGCGACGTTCGCGAGGTCCGGTTCGAACGCGTGCACGGTATCGACCGGATACCCGAGCTCCGCAATGCTCGCCAGCGTGTCACCGATGAAAGCGCCACAGTCGATCAGCCGCATCGGTCCGCGCGTGAGCGGCACGTCAGACGGGAAGTACTGATGACCGCTGCACGGCACGGGTCCGGCGTACGCGGCCCAGGACAGGCGGTATCGGACGGTGTCCAGATAGAGCTCGCGACTCGCCTCGTCGGCCCAGAGACGTGACGCTTCGTCGATCCGGTCGGCGAATGCGCCATAGCTGGAGCGGGTGGCAAGCCAGAAGCGCTCTCCGAAATCGGCCGCGAACGACTCGTACAATTCGGGGACCCCGACGACCCTCCCGTAGCCTAACGCTTCGAGCGTATCCTCGATCTCGGCCGGATCCGCGTCGCGATTGAACACCGCCACGACTGCGACCGCTTCCGCGCGCTCGGCAAGTGTGAGCGGCTCCTCGCCGGGCGAATAGACGCGCACGCCATCAATGAGCGGACACGCTGATCCTCGCTGATCGAGCGCGCAGGCGATGTCTGCGTTAGCCGCACGCAGGATACGAATCGCTTCACGCGCGAAGCCACCCGCGCCGTACACCACGACTCGCTCACCATCAATCGGCTTCCAGGACGATCCCACTGAACGAACCGAATACCGCTGGTCGGTCTGGCGAAGTACCGTGCTCATCCACGACCTATAGTAGTGGACCGTGGTGTTCGAGCGACTACTCGGACATGCTCACGGCTGGGACAATCATGTTTTCCAGGAATTCCTGTCGAGGCAGGAATGGGGCCATGTCCTCGAGCGGGGCTGTAACCATACGTCCATCCGCGAGTCGCTTCGATGAGACCTTAGGGGCGAATGGTTGAGCCAGGTCGAGCATCATCTCGCAAATGGCTGGGCCTGGCTCATCCAACGTGGCGCGGATCGCCGACTTCAGTTCGCTATGATCGCACGCGCGACGAAACGGCAAATCGAATCCGTACGCGATTCGCTGAAAGTCGGGGAATGTCACTCCGCTCTCTGGCCCTGAGCCGACATCGTTCCCCGGGAAGAAATTGCGCTGCGTCTGTCGGATCGAGTGATAGCCGTTGTTGTTGAGCAGAAAAATCTTCACCGGCAAGCCGTACCCCTTGATCGTCTGCATTTCCTGCAGATTCAGCATCACGCTGCCATCGCCCGTCACGCACACGACTCGGCGACGACCACCGCCCACACACGCGCCGATCGCTGCGGGGAGATCAAAGCCCATGGGAGCGCAGCCGGAATCCGAGAACAGGCGCTGGCCATGCTTCAACTTCGCGGCCTGGAACGTCGTTATGCAGGCGGTGCCATCGCCGGTAACTACGATGTCGTCGGGCCCGAGGGCATCGAACAGCGCGTCGCCAAAGCAGTACGGATTCACGCCGTTGGTGGCATCCCAGTACTCGGGCTGCACCACCGGGTAGCGCTCCCGACGCGCGCGGCACCATTCGATCCATGACTGGCGGTCCTGGTCGATGGCCACGGGCGCGGCGGCGAGCAGCCTAACGACGTCCGCAACGTCGGCATGCACGGGCAGGTCGGGCTTCACCGTGGGCTTCTGAAGCTCGAGCGGGTCGATGTCCACGATGATCTTGTACGCCTCGCGGGCGAAGTGCTCCCACGCGTAGCTCACCTGGCGAATGTTCAGCCGGCAGCCGAGTACGAGGACAACATCCGCGTTCTGCACGGCGAAGTTGCCGCCGCGATCACCGATGGTTCCCGGACGCCCGACGAAGAGCGGGTGGTCACTCGCGATGAGGTCGTGCGCGTTGAAGCCGGTGGCGATCGGGATCTGGAGCCGCTCCGCGAGTGCGACCAACTCGTTGGCGGCGCCGCCGAGGCGAACGCCAGCGCCAGCGTAGATGATCGGCCGCTTCGCCCGCGTGATCGCTTCCATGATGCGGGCGCAATCGGCCTCCAGCTGCGCGGCGGGACGTGCCGGCGCTTCGGCCGCGGCGTCGAACCCGTGCAGCGTCGAGGGGTCAATGTTCGCACCCTGCACGTTCATCGGAATGTCGAGCCACACTGGACCCGGACGTCCCGTTCGAGCCAGGTGGATCGCTTTCTCGATGTGATAGCGAATGGTCAACGGGTCGGTGACCATCACCGCGTACTTGGTGATGGATTCGACGAGCTTGACGATGTCCACTTCCTGATCGCCCAGCTGGCGCAGAGGGAGGCCGGTGCTACGCACGAGCGTCTCCCACTTCACCTGGCCCGATACGACCACCATGCCGAGCGAATCGACCCACGCCCCAAAGACGCCCGTGATGGCGTTCGTGCCACCGGGCCCCGTGGTGACGTTCACCGCCGCGAGCCGGTTCGTTAGGCGGTAATAGCCCTGCGCGGCGATGGCGCACGCCTGCTCGTGGTGACAGCAGACGTAGTCGAGGCGATCACAGCGGCCGATGGCGTCGTTCAGATGCATGGCGCCGCCGCCAGTCACCATGAAGACGTCGCGGATGCCGTGATCGGCGAGGGCGGTGGCAACGTAGTCAGCGAGCCGCACCATTCAATGCGTCCTTGTGTTGGCCGGTTCCGCCGGTGATTCATTCGGCGGCTCGAGCGTTATCGTCCGGTTGGGCAGGCCGAGCTCACGGATCCGCCTGAGGATCGGTGCCTGGCTGATGAGAGATCCGATCACAATGGGCACCTGAAATCGTCGGAGCTGTTCCGGTGAGATGACGGGAATCCTGCCAAGCGTCCGCCCATGGTACCGCGGGTTCGAATCGGCGATCGCGAGAACCTTCGCGCCGCCTAATGGGGCATTCGCGAGCAGCGTGAGCGTCGTCTGCCCTGCGCCCCAGATGACTATTTCCGGAACGCTCGCCAGCTCGCGCTCGAGATGCTCGGACTGCTCGGCCAACAAGCGCGACGACGCCGCGATGTAGTCGTTCACCGCACCTCCGAGCGCAGTGTCTCGAACAGCGGTCATCGGGCCGCGCTGCGCTGCACGTCCGATGGCCCACACGGCCGGGTATTTCGCTGTGGACGACGCGTTGATGGTCTTCTGTTCGACATGCTCGACCTCGAACCCGGCTGCGCGCAGCGCGTTCGCCAGCGAGACGGCCGAGAAGTGGTTGATGTGCTCGACGTTGAAGTCCTGAAAGGGTGCGACGAGAAAGTCCGTATACCTGGAAGCGTCCGGCACCTCCACGTATACCGTTCCGCCGTCGCGCACGACATGCCTCAACGTCCGTAACGCGGTTGGAACGTCGCGGACGTGCTCGAGCACGTGCGAGAGAATTGCACAATCGGCGCCGCGTACCGCTTCCGGAACCTGAAAAATAGTACCCGCGTGGCCAGTGACCCCGGGAATCCTCCCAACCGTCTCGGCGCACGCTGGCGACGGGTCCACGCCATGCAACTCGGCATACCCGAGAGCGGCCAGTTCCGCCAACAGGCCGCCGTTCCCGCATCCGATGTCCACGATGCGACGACGCGTGTCACCCAAGGCTCCGGCGATGTCGATGGCCGTCTGCCTCAGCCGATCGCGATCCCATTGTTGCTCGCCGCCGCCTGTACCGGTTGTGGCGTCGGAGTACTTGGAGAGATCCGCGTAGTAGCGATCGTAGTCGGCCTGCGTCGATGGCGTGTCCGCATGCACGGAACCGCACTCGACGCATCTGACCACGTCGTACGTTTTCGCGAGCGGATGGTCGTCGGGCAACAGAAATCGCATCGAGCGTAGAAGCTCGACACTCGTTGCATCGCAGATGGGGCACGGCCGGGCGCTATCCCGACGCATGTGCGCCTCTCGCTGTCGCACCGGTGATGCCAGCTGTGACGGCCGACTGCCAGCGATATGTTCGCGCGATGGCGTCACGAACCTCGACCCGTTGAACGAGACCGAGCTCGGCTCGAGCGCGCGCCGTACTCGGCACGTATCGATGCGGTGTGGCGCCGACGTCCGGCTTCTTCTCCACCTCTATCGGCGCGTTGGGCGCACAGACGTCTGCGACCGCGCGGGCGGTCTGAAGAATCGACAAGGCGTCCTCCGAGCCGACGTTGTACGCACCCGCGGCGGCTGGATGCAGCACGAGAGTCCACAACCAGATCGCGAGATCGGCCATGTACAGATACGACCGCACCGCGGTGCCGTCTCCACGAATTCGAATCGGACCGCCCCTCATCGCGTCCTGAATGAAGTTGCCAATGGCGAAGTGAATGTCCAACGGCAGATGCGGCCCGATGAACGCGAAGCATCTCGCCACCCGAACCGACAGGGCGCTCGCCTCGGCCTCGACAGCCGCGAGGACCTCGGCTGCGCGCTTCCCTTCACCATAGGCTGAGCGCGCATCGGACAGATCGGGAGCACCCGCGTAGTCCTCGCCGACGTGGCTCACGCTGGCCGGCTGACGACCGTAAACGGCGCCGCTACTCAGCAACAGGTATCGCGACGCGCCCGCTGCACGCGCGACGCCTAACGTCTGACGGGTGCCGTCGACGATGGTGTCGAACATGTGGTGGTGGTCTCCCACGTGCCCCTGCTGGCTCGATTCCGCGGCTCCATGTATCACGAAGTCGACGTTGCCAGCTGGCCGCTCGAATGCGCGCACGTCACCGCGGTGCATCGTCACACCGCTGAGCGCCCGGAAATGCGGGAGCCGGCGCTGCGCGGCGTCCGGATCTCGCGTCAGCACGACGAGCTCCGCCCCGAGCTTCAACTGCTCGTTCGCGTGGGCAAACGTCTCGACCAGCCACGGCCCGAAAAAGCCGGTGCCACCGGTCAGAAAGATCCGCCTCGCGCGCGAAACGGCCCATAGCTCACGCGTGTGCGTGAGAACGTGGTCCAGGTCTTCGGGCGGCAGAGGCGGAAGCGGCATGACGAGTTACGGTTGGCGCGGGACCAGGGGGTACGTGGCCAGCACGTACCCATGCCGGGTAAAGCGTCGCTCAGGGCCCACGATGAAGTCTCGCGCCAGCAGCGCGAGGCCCCGACCGGGCGAACCGTTAGGCAGCGCGAGGTAGTGGGCTCGCCGGTATCGACCCATGAACAGATAGGCCGAATCCGCTTCGGCGACGACGGGAACGATGGCACGTTTCCCTTCGAAC
>Ga0207691_10005135_pt1 | contig 12638 bp, 9 predicted proteins | sample KBSM13metaG_FD_184327 | JGI IMG/M metagenome (GOLD analysis project Ga0207691, IMG submission 184327) | Miscanthus rhizosphere microbial communities from Kellogg Biological Station, Michigan, USA - KBS M1-3 metaG (SPAdes) (version 2) | ecosystem: Host-associated > Plants > Roots > Rhizosphere >... | reverse complement strand
TGGTGCGGGTGTCGCGGACGACAAGCTCGTCTATACCTACGTGCCCGACATGATCAAGTACTACCTGGGCGAAGACGCCATCCTGCCCAATGTTCCTTCGTATCGCTGCGGCGAGGCCAAGCAGCTCGAACATGTGCTCAGCCATCTCGATCAGCTCGTGGTGAAGCCGGTCGACGGCTCGGGCGGCTACGGCATGCTCATGGGCCCCATGTCTACCAAAGCCGAGCGTGCCAGGTTCGCCGATTCGCTCAAGGCGGATCCGCGCAGCTTCATTGCGCAACCAGTCGTCACACTATCTACCGTGCCCACACTCGTGAATGACAAGCTCGAGCCGCGGCACGTCGACCTGCGACCGTTCATCCTCTCCGGGCCGCAGACCGCGGTGACAACGGGCGGCCTCACGCGCGTCGCGTTGCGCAAGGGTTCGCTGGTGGTGAACTCCTCGCAGGGCGGCGGTAGCAAGGACACCTGGATCGTGGATACTGACAACTAAATGTTAGCCCGCGTCGTCGAAAACGTTTACTGGCTCTCGCGCTACCTCGAACGCGCGGAGAACACCGCGCGCATCATCGGCGTGAACACCAACCTGCTGCTCGACCTTCCGGGCGGCATCGCGCCGGGTTGGTTGCCGCTGGTGGATATCTCGGGCAATCGCGCGGAGTTCGACACCAAGGGTACGAAGGGCGAAGAGCGCGACGTGGTGAACTTCCTGATCGCCGACAAGGAGAATCCCGGCTCGATCTGCAGCTCACTCACCGCGGCGCGGGAAAATGCGCGCACCCTTCGCGAGATCCTGCCGATCGAGGCCTGGGAACTGCTCAACGAGTTTTTTGCCGAATTCAGCAAGGACCTTGCGGCAGGCATCAACAAGCGCACACGCTTCGATTTCCTGAAGCGCGTCGTCGTCACACTGCAGTCCTTGTCCGGCATGCTCGACGGCACCATGAACCGCAATGACGCGCACACGTTCAGCACGCTGGGGCGCAACCTCGAACGGGCTGACATGACCAGCCGAATTGTCGACGTACGCTCCGCCCAACTACTGCCGGCGGAGACTCCCGAGCTGCGGCCGTTCGAAACCGTGCAGTGGATGAGCGTGTTGAAGTCGCTCTCCGGCTACCAGATGTACCGGCTGAAGATGCGCACACGCGTGAAGCGCATCGATGTGCTCCAGTTCCTGCTGCGCGACGACCAGTTCCCGCGCTCGTGCCTGTACTGCCTCACGCAACTGGAAAATTCGCTGACACCCTTGCCGCGCAGCGAGGGTGTGCTCGAAGTTCTGGACGGCGCCGCCAAGTTCATACAGCGCGCGCCGCTCGCGACACTCGATCAGCCCGGCCTGCACGAGCTCATCGACGACATCCAGCTGCGTATTTCGAATGTGCATTCACGACTCGCCGAGATCTATTTCCCCTCGGGCGAGATCAGCGGCGTGCAGCGCATGAACGGGCAGAGCCAATCGCAGAGCCAGTCGCAGCGTCAGACGTCACTGTCTTTCGGCGAGCGCGCCAAAGCTTAGCGAGGAGCGTGGTGGAAGCTCCACTACGCCGGGATCCGCGGGCATGCGCGAGAAAATAGTCATCCTCTCGGGCTCCGGGCTTTCCGCTGAGAGCGGCCTGCCGACATTTCGTGATGCGGCCGGATTGTGGCGTCAGCATTCCTGGCAGGACCTGGCTAGCCCTGAAGGTTGGTGCGCAAACCCCGCGCTCGTTCTCGAGTTCTACAACGAAAGGCGTGCCAGGGCGTGGAAGGCCCAGCCGAATGCGGCCCATCTCGCCATTGCCGCGCTCGAGCGAAAGTACGAGGTGGTCGTGGTCACGCAGAACGTTGATGCGCTGCACGAGCGCGCCGGATCGACCACGGTGCTGCATGTCCACGGCGAATTGTCTTACGCACGTGGCACCGGCCCGGCTCGCCGGCGCTACCGGATCGATGGCGCGCCTATCGAGATCGGACAGCTCTGCGAAGGAGGGACGCAGCTGAGGCCCGACATCGTGTGGTTTGGAGAAGAGACGCAATTCATGAGCGAGGCGCGCGAGTACGTCGCTGCCGCCGACAAGGTCCTGGTAGTTGGGACCTCACTCAGCGTCTATCCCGCAGCCTCGCTGGTCGATGCGGCGAGAGGCGATGCGGACAAGGTTTTGAACTGCCTGGAGATGGACGATGTGCCGCGGGGCTTTGTTTTCCATCCAGGTCCTGCCACCAGGGTGCTGCCCCGCATCATTGACGGATGGCTGACCTAGACGAGCGGATCGCGCCGGCATATACACGATTCATGCGCATCATCGTCATCGCGCTGACACTGGTTTCGGCAACCTTGGCCGGCACCACGGTGTATTTCGCGCGCGAACTGCAGCTCGAGCGTGGGCGTTCGCACGCAGTGGCCGGTCCCATCGCGCAAACGCCGCCTGCCCCGCAAGCTCAGTTGCCCTTGCCTTCCGCACCGCCGGTCGTGCAACAGACGTTCACGCCGCCACTCGCCCAAGCCGAGAGCAAGGAAGCCGACGAGAAGAACATGCAGGTCGAGCTGAGCCGTCGAACGCTGAAGATGCTCACTGATCCGGCACAGCGCGAGGGCATGTTGCTCGAACAGAAAATGATGATGCGCAACATGTATCCGCGCCTCGCGCAATCGATCGGAATGACAAATGAGGAAGCCGATCGGCTTTTCACCCTGCTCGCCCAGCAGCAAATCGATTTCCAGGAAAAGTTTGCCCGTTGCGCTGTCGACCCGAATTGCAACGAACGGGACGGCGGTCTCAACCAGACCGATCCCAGTGCGCAGGAAATTGCGAATCTGCTGGGCGCCGATCGCCAGCAACAATTCGAGGCCTATAAGAACACGCTCATGGAACGCGAATCCGTGGTGCAGTTGCGAACCAGACTTCCGGACGCGAGTCGTCTGCCAGACGAACGGGCAGAGGCGCTCGTCGCGGCGCTGGCGGATGAGCGGCAGAAGATTCACATGGAGGCGGCCCAGCGTGGCGCCGGCATGAATGGCTACGGCACCGGCGTCGGCGTGGTCTTTTCTGCGAGCGATGCGGCGACTCCCGAGGCGCAGCTCGAGTCCGCCCAGGCGAACAGCCGGCGCATGCGCGCGCGAGCCGCCGAGGTGCTCGACACCGAACAACTTCGTGTGTTCGACGAAATGCAGGAAGAGCTGTTGATTTCCATGATGAACCAGGTGCGCAGGAAAGAAGAGTTCGCGACGAACTCTTCGTTCACCACCGCAACGATCGTGAACTGAGCTCGACAGTTCGCGGACCTAGTTCTGCGACGCCTTTCTGCCGCCGCGCTCGATGCTGGCGTGCGTCATTTCCCGCTCGAGCAGACACTTCGACATTTCCGACGCGCGGGCCACGAGGTCGCGCGCGCCGGCGCGCAGGCTCTCGCTCGATTGCACGAAGTCCATATTGCGCTCCATCTCCTCGAACTCCCAGCCAAGCGAGTGCGCGATGAACGGGAACTGCGGCAGTAGATAGCCGATTTCGCTGAAGAAACCCATCATCTGGCCGGCCACGGCCTGGATGCCGTCCTGCCCGCCGGTGATGATGAACGCCGCCACCTTGTTCCGGATGAGCACCTTGTTGTTCAGCGTGATCTGGTTCTGGATGCAGTTCATGCGCTCGACCATCTTGTAGTAGAGCGAACTCGCGGCACCCCAGCGGATCGGCGTGGCAATCAGCAGGATGTCCGCCCAGTGCACGGCCATCTCGTAGACCCGGTCGAGTTGGTCGGTCTTGTCCATGGAGGTGACCGAACAAGGCCAGGTGCAGGCTTTCGCCGCCTTCGAGTAATAGCCCTCGCAATTGCGGAAGCTGAGGTCGTTGAGTTTGATCAGCTTCGTTTCCGCGCCGAGCGTGGATGCAGCGTGCTCGAGCGCCACGCCCAGCAAGTGCTCGGACGTCGAGAAACGCGGATTCTTTGCGTCCATCGCGGTGGTGGAGATGCCGCCGACGCGCAAGGTTCCGGGCGCACGCTCCGTCGAACGCGTCAGCGGATGCGGCTCGTGCGGCAAGTGGCCACGCTTGCTGGTCGGCTTCGCGGTGACTAACAACCTGCCGTTTTCTTCCTTGACGCCGTAGCCCGGGACTTTGTCCGCTTCGTATCCCGGCTCTCCTTCACCGGTGCAGCGATGGAATTTGTACTGGTGCCACGGGCAGACCACGAATTCACCATCGAGCCGGCCTTTGCCGAGCGGCCCGCCGACGTGATTGCAGACATTGGAAATCACGCCGAACTTTCCATCTTTGAACGATACGGCCACGAGCCGCTCGCCGAGTTTCGCCTCGCGTAATGGTTCGCGTTTGAAATCCTCTGCCGCGCCGACGTCGATCCACTCCCCTGCCTGGTCCATGATCACTCCCCGCAATCCTGAAGCTCCGCGCAATCATATCCCCTACACTCCTGCGATGACCGAACTCGAACGCTCGACCATGGCGCGCGTCACCTGGCGTGTGCTTCCCTTTCTCCTGCTGCTGTACATCATCTCGTGGCTGGACCGGGTCAACGTCAGCTTCGCCAAGCTGCAGATGAACGATGACCTGGGTTTCAGCGAAACCATCTACGGCATCGGCGCCGGCATCTTCTTCCTGAGCTACGGCCTCTGCGAGATACCCAGCAACCTGCTGCTCGCACGTTTCGGCGCGCGGTTGTGGATCGCGCGCATCATGATCAGCTGGGGCATCATCTCGATCGGCATGATGTTCGTGACCGGCGTGTACAGCTTCTACGCCATGCGATTCCTGTTAGGCGTGGCCGAAGCCGGATTCCTCCCCGGCATCATCTACTACCTCAGCCAATGGTACCCACGTCAGCACCGCGCCAAGGCCGTATCCTGGTTCATGATCGGCATCCCGCTCTCAGTGGTGATCGGGTCGCCCCTGTCCGGCTGGATCATGCAGAACTTCGACGAGTCGCTCGGTCTTCACGGGTGGCAATGGATGTTCCTCGTCGAAGGTGTGCCGGCGGTGCTGTTGGGGTTCGTGGTGCTCGGGTTCCTCACAGAGAAGCCCGGCGACGCGCGCTGGCTCGCGCCCGAGCAACGCGACTGGCTGAGCACGCGCATCGAGTCCGAACGAGTTGAAGCGCACACGCGCCACGGCATCGGCCTTCGGCAGGCGCTGGTTCATCCCACGGTGTGGCTGCTCGCGGTGGTGATGTTCTGCTGCCAGACGGGCAGTTACGGCCTTACGTTCTGGGTGCCGACGATCGTCAAGGGCCTCTCGGGCTACTCGGAATCCGAGATCGGCGTGTTCACTGCCATTCCATATATCGCCGCGGCGCTGGGCATGATCCTCGTCGGCTGGAACTCCGACCGCACCGGCGAGCGTTTCCTGCATGTGGCCATTCCTTCGTTGATCGGCGCGGCTGGCTTCATCGCCGTGGGATACGTGGTGGTGCCTGCGTTGGCGATGCTGGCGTTGTCCGTGGCGGCAGTCGGCGATTACGCCACGCGGGGACCGTTCTGGGCGTTGCCCGGAAAATTCCTCGTCGGAAGCGCGGCGGCGGGAGCCATCGCATTGATCAACTCGATGGGCGCGCTCGGTGGCGCGATCGGTCCGAGCGCCGTCGGCTGGCTCAAGGATCACACCGGCGGCTTCATTGGACCCATGGTCATGCTGTCGGGCGTGCTCGTGGTCGGCGCCGGACTCACGCTCCACCTGCGCAATTCACCGGCGCTGAAAGGCAAGGACAAGTAGTCGGACGTCGATCGCCATGAAAACGACTATCTACGGCATTAGAAATTGCGACACCATGAAGAAGGCCCGGGCCTGGCTCGAAGCTCACGGCGTCGACTACGACTTTCATGACTACAAGTCAGATGGCATTGACCGCGCCACGCTCGAGAAGTGGGCCAAGACTGTCGGGTGGGAAGTGCTTCTCAATCGCGCCGGCACCACTTTTCGGAAATTGCCGGATGATGCGAAACAGAACATCGACGAACGGAAGGCGATCAAGCTCATGCTCGAGCAGCCGTCCATGATCAAGCGGCCGGTCCTCGAGCGAGGCCGCACGCTGCTCGTCGGCTTCACTGAAGATCGCTATTCGGCGATCAGATAGCCGGCGCTATCGTGGCGAGCGGCAGCGCGCGCGGATATTTCCGGCCATTGAGAAATTTGCCGAGAAACGTCGACCGCACGAGGTAGTGATAGCTGGCAAGCAGTAGCGCGCCGGTGATCGTCAGGATCAGCGCGTACTTGATTGACCAGTGCACCGGCCATCGGATCATCCAGGCCTGCAATCCCCAGACGATCGGGACGTGAACCAGGTACATCCAGTACGACGCGTCCGACAGGTAGCGCCAGCGCGCGCTCGGCGCCGACAGCCACGCCATCGCCGCACCGACCAGCCCCAACGACCAGCACCAGACGGCGAGCATGTATACGCCGGCGTATGCCGCACGTATTCCCGGCGACATCGGAATGACCGTCATGTTCATCCTCACACCGACCAGATAGAGGGCCGCGAAAGACGCCAGCACGGCGACGATGAGGTACAGCGCATAGTCGCGGCGCAGAAACTCAAACAATGATTGCTGGCGATGCAGGCACCAGCCAAACAAGACCGAGGTGCCAAAAATCGCCACCGAGGGAAAGCTGGGCACGAAGCCATAAAGCGGAGCCGGGATCCCGGACCACTGTAGCCACCAGGGCGTGGCGAACAACAGCGCGGCCAGCGGCGCGGCCAGCAGCAGCGGCGCGATGCGAAAAGAGAACGCAATGTGCAGCAGCCGATCGATGAACGAACGCAGCGACCCGCGGCGATCCACGGCAGCAAGTATCGTGCGCACGATCAGCACCAGCGCGTACAGCACCAGCAGTAGATAGAGAAACCAGAAGTGGCCCCAGGGAAAGCCTTGATTCTGAGGCGCTCCAGGCCCGGGACCGGTGATGCCGGCATTTTTGGCAGCCCAGATGATGGGCAGGATGCAGAGCGGCATGACCACGGGAAAGAAGGCCAGCAGCGGCAAGGCAATACGCCGCAGCCGATTCTTGATGAAGCCGCCTGACCCTAAACGCTCGAACAGCAAGCGCGCGAAAAACCCCGCCACGAGGAAAAACGTCGCCATGCGGAAGATGTGCACGACGTAAAAGAACACACCCATTGACGTGCTGGTTTCAACGTCCGAAATGGGCCACCTGAGCTCGCGAAACCCGGGCAGGAACGACATGGTGGCGTGCAACGCGATGCCGAGCAGCAAGGCGCTCGCGCGCAGCGCGTCGAGCGAATGAAAGCGTTCCGGTTCGGTCATCGGAGGTCTCCACGACAGATGTGGTCCAATCTATGACATCTGTCGTAGTAATGACAACTACCTTCGCCTTCAAATGAAAAAGGCGCCGCCCGGTATATCCAGACGGCGCCCCGTTCATTGGAGACTCGGGCCGCCCGCGTGCACGGCCCGGATCCGTCCCCAGTCCCCCCTCTCACTGGCTGGCATAAATACGCCTTGGGGATGCAAAAGGAAAGGCCTGGTGTGGTGAATGTGCGACCAAAAAATGCCTCATTGATTAGCCCGAGGGCCTCAATGTGGATTCTGCGCAACGTGATGGTGCAAAAGTTGCTTGTCAGGGCTGGCCGACCTCTCCGGGGTATTGCTCCAGCCCATCCACTGTGGATCATGCGTCCGAGGGAACGGAGTCATCATGCTGAATAAATGGCGTCGTCGGGCAGCGCGGTTTTGCGCTGGCCTGCTCGTCACACTCGCGATTCCCACGCATGCCGAGGAAGCAGGCCGCTTCTACGGCATGCTTCGCTCGCGCGACCTCACCCCTTTCGGCTTCCTGCGTCTCGACATGCGCCCCGCGCACGCGGTGAACATCGAGACTCACACTTTCGCCTTCGAAGCCGAGCTGGGTTACCAAAACACCTGGGCATTGAGCGAGAACGTGGAGAAGTACCTCACGTCGCTCGAGTCCTCGGGCCGTCGCGAGATCGGCTCCGCCGAGATTGACGCCATCCGCAGCCTGCCAGGCGAAAACTATCTATTCGACCTGGAGTCCGCGACGCTCGACATGGCGGTGCACTACAAGTTCTCGAACCAGTGGACCGCTTACCTCTTCGCGACAGCCGTCTCCTATCAAGGCGGATTTCTCGATTCGACGATCGAAGGTTTCCACGACTTGATGGGGCTCAGCAGCTACGGTCGCCGCGCCATCGGTCGAAATGGCACTTATCTCATCTACGACCTCAAGAAAACGAAAGGCGTGCTCACTGAAGCACCCCAAAGTCCAGGATTTCTCGACCCGACTTTCGGGCTGCGGTACAGCGGCATGTCATTGCCGGGGCGCTGGCAAATGTCGGTTGAGACCGCGGTGAAGATACCGGTCGACGGCGCGCGTCCATTGCTGTCGACCGGGAACACAGACTACGGATTGCAGATGTCCGTGCGACGGCTGGGTAACCGGAATGCACTGCACATGGATTTCTCCGGGGTGTATTACGCCGGCGAAGACATGCCGTCGGAGCATCAGTCACAGATCATTCCCACGATCGTAATCGGCTGGGAGCGGCAGATGTCGGCCCGGACAAACATGAACCTGCAGGGTTACGCCAGCAAGAGCGTCTACAAGCGTGCGCAGACCGATCTCGACGAACTACTCGCCGACAAATTCCAGTTGAGCCTCGGCGTGCGTCATCGCTTCGACTGCTGTCTCGTGTCGTTCGGTGTGACCGAGAATCTGCAGAATCTCAACAATACGCCGGACGTCGGATTCCAGATCGGATTCGCCTGGGTGCCGCGGCTCAAACCGCAGTGAAAATGGGGACATTCCTCATTTCTTTGTAACAAACTAGAGAGCGGGCGCGTGTCTGCTCGAAGCCGGCGTTTGTTACAAAGAAATGAGGAATGTCCCCATTTTCACGCGCTGCGCGACGCGAAGTCATCCACTTCGCACTCGGCGCGTGCGCGCAGGGCGGCCGTCACGGTCGAATCGCCAAGGGTGAGCATCGCGGTTGCATTGAACTCCACGATCCAGACCAGACATTTGTCGGCCGGAAGGGCGCGCGAGTAGCGGAACCCCTGCGCGAAGTCATACCCGGCGGCGGCAAGGAACCGCGCATCCCACTCCGTCTCCACGCCTTCGGCGACCAGCTCCAGCTTCAATGCATGCGCCATCTGCGCCGTTGACTCGACGATGATGCGATCGTCGCTGTTGTTGCGCATGCCCATCACGAATGACTTGTCGAGCTTGAGCGAGTGCACCGGCAGATCGCGCAGGTAGCCGAGCGAGGAATATCCGGTACCGAAGTCGTCGATGGCAATGAGCACACCGAGTTTGTCGATCTCCTGGATTACGCGGAGCGCGCGTACCGGATCGAGCATCATGGCGCTTTCAGTGATTTCCAGTTCGAGCGAGGCTGCGGACACACCCGAGTCGGCGAGTAACTGCCTCAGCAGCCCGGGAAATGCGATGTCCTGCAACAGTCGCGCGGACAAATTCACGGAGATGCGCAGATGTACGCCACGCTCGCGCCAGCGGCGAATCTGCGTGAGCGCTGCTCGCAACGTCCACTCGGTGAGCGGCCGGATCAGGTCGGTGGCTTCGGCGATCGCGATGAATTCGCTCGGGCTGATCTCTCCCTGGGTCGGATGCGACCAGCGTAGCAACGCCTCGGCACTTTCGACCATTCCGCTGCGCAAGTTCACCTGCGGTTGGAAGTGCAGCTCGAGCTGGTTGCCGGCGATGGCAGCGCGCAACTCACCGCCGATGGCGAGCTTGCGCACCGTGTTTTCGTCGTACGCGGGGTCGTAATACTCGTAGGCCGCGCCACGGCGTTTCGCCACGTACATCGCGACGTCCGCGTGCCGGAGCAGCGTCTGCGCATCGCTCGCGTCCTGTGGGAAACGCGCGATACCGATGCTCACGCCAATCTCGATGGAGATCCCTGCGACGTCGATTGGCGCACGCAGGCAATCCGAAAGCATTTGCGACGTGCTCGAGATGGCTTCAGTGCTCTCGTGCTGATCGAGCACCACGGTGAACTCGTCGCCACCGATGCGCGCGATGAGGCCGCGAGTGCCGAGCGCCTGCTGGAACCGCTGCGCCACGTCGCACAACACACGGTCGCCCACGTTGTGACCCAGTGTGTCGTTGACCTCCTTGAAGCGGCACAGGTCCAGCATGAGCAGCGCCAGCGATCGCCGCGATGAACTGGCGCCGAGCGATGCTTCCAGGTGCGTCAGCAGAGCGGCGCGGTTCGGCAGCGATGTCAGCGAATCATGCGTGGCCTGGTGTTGCAAGCGATTCTGCTGAACGCGGCGTTCGCGGATGTCGCGCACGATGGCGGTGTACAGGCGTTCGGTATTGAGTCGCACGCGACTCACGGAGATTTCCACCGGGAACACCTCGCCATCGAGGGTGCGCGCGTCACATTCGCGCACCACGCCGTGCAGGGCGCCCAATCGCGCACCGGCGGCTTCGCCGGCGAGCAGCGTGATGAATTTGGCGAGGGGCTCGTCCAGCAGCTCGTAGGTCGCGCAGCTGAACAGCTTCGATGCGGCCGGATTCGCCGTCTTGATGATGCCCGCTTCGTCGACGCAGAGAATGCAATCAGTGGACGAGTGCACCACGCTCTTGAGCAACGCGTCGCGTCGGCGCATGCCGAGCGCGTAGGAAATCGCACGCAACGTCTGTGCTTCCAGCGAGCGCACGATGGCCGCGACGAACAGCAGCGCGACCACGAGCATGGGAGCCGCAATGTCGAGCAGCAGGCGCGAGTACCAGAACGCGAGCAGGGACAGCGCGAAAATTGCCGCCAGTGAAAATGCCAGTGCGGCCAGATTGCGCGGCCATTTGGCGCCGTACATCAGCGCAGCTAGAGCCGCCCAGATTGTTATCAGCGCCAACGAAGCCCACATCGGCAGAGGGCGCGGCGCACGCTGGCTCACAGTCTCAGCCGCAAGTGCCTGCACGACAATGCCGGGCAAAGACCCATACAACGGCACGGACAACATGTCGCCGAGCTCGACCGCCGTTGCGCCGACGAACACCGTCTTTCCTGCAAGCATCGCTCGCGGCACGTGACCTTCCAGCACGTCGACATACGAAACGAATGCGAACGACGATGGCGAGATCGAGAAATCGATGGGCACATCCTGGTCGTCCATCAGCACTCTGCGCGGGTCGATGATGCTCGGGACGCGTGCGCCATCGATCGTCCAGAAATTGCGCCACTGGCGCGTGCGTCCGTCGGCACCGGGCTCGCCGTTGACGACCGCGTTCTCGGTGCGGCGCGCAAATCTGCGCAGCGGTTTGCTGACCGAGAGCGTGCCGTCGTCGCCGTTCGAGCGCTGGAAGAAAGTGGGCAGCGCCAGCGGGTAGTCGCGTGGCTTCGCGAGCGCCGCTTCGAGCACCGCGTCGTCCAGCGCATTCGACTGCGAACTGAAATCGATATCGATGAAAACCCTGTCGGGCGCGGCACGTGAGAGCTCCTCGACGAGCTTCGCGTGGTAGCGGCGCGGCCACGGCCATTGGTCGAGCGCTGCCAGGCTGGCGGCATCGATGCCGACGATCACGATATCCGAGCGCACTTCGCGCATCAGCAGGCGGGAGCGCGCGTCGGCGCCAGCGTTTTCGAGTGTTGACAACGCTCCTGTGGCGGCCAGCACCGACACCAGCGCGGCTGCGGCCAGTGCGATCAGGCCCCAACCATTGCGATGGCGGAAGCGGATCATTTTTTCCCGCGGCGCCGCACCAGGCCGTCTAACAATTCGACAACGTCGGCTGGCGGGCCGTGACCGGGCTTGTCCGTGTCGGTGGTATCCGTCGCGGGCGTGGTGGCGCCGTCGTCAACCCCGACATCCACGCCGAGATCGACAGTGACATCGACACCTTGGTTGCCATTGCCATGGTCACTACCGTTCCCGTTGCCATTGCCATGGTCACTGCCCATGCCGTTGTCATTGCCATCGCCATTGCCATTGCCATTGCCATTGTCGATGTCGTTGCCGTTGCCATGGCCGGAATTGGAGACCGCGTCGGCCGCGTTGGCCGAACCCACGGTCACCTCGACCGGATGACTGCTAGACCCGTTGGTGACAGTAAAGCGAGTCTTGTCGGAGTCGGGATCGAGGCCGAGGTCGACGTTGGCGTTCACGCCGGTTTCGGTAGACGGCGGACCGGCTGGGGCGCCGGCGGTAGTGCCGGATTCGGGCGCGGCTGCGGAGCGACCGACCAACACAGAATCCCGATCCTGATGACGCGGAGTGCCGTGCCCTGGCGTCGGCTTCGGCGCGCCATCGTTGGAACCGCTGCCCGCCGGCTGCCGCGGCAGAATCGCGGGCGCCTTGTCGCCACCCATCTTGAGAACGCTGACTCCCGTGTCCTCGCGCTGACGTGAAGCAATTTCGCCGGCCCTGAGGTCCACGACTCCGGATTCGTCCGCGGCGTGTACTTCGAGCAATCCCTCGAAGAGCGAGATTGTCGTGGTCTCGTCCTGCGCGGCAACGTTGAATTGCGTGCCCTTGACGACTCCGACCAGGTAGGGAGTTTCGATACGCAGCTTCCGGCCTTCGCGCTTGCCGATGTTGTAGAAGACGTTGCCGCGCGGCTGCAGGATGCGATCGATGGGCGCGCCGCGCTTCTCCAGCGCAGGAAATTCGAGCAGCGTTTCCGGGCCGACACTCAACGTGGTCG
>Ga0207691_10005134_pt1 | contig 12638 bp, 14 predicted proteins | sample KBSM13metaG_FD_184327 | JGI IMG/M metagenome (GOLD analysis project Ga0207691, IMG submission 184327) | Miscanthus rhizosphere microbial communities from Kellogg Biological Station, Michigan, USA - KBS M1-3 metaG (SPAdes) (version 2) | ecosystem: Host-associated > Plants > Roots > Rhizosphere >... | reverse complement strand
GGCCTTGCTGGTCGCGCCGCTGCAGGCGCGCGACCCGGCAGTTCCGCAACGCGGGCCGGGCCATGCGGCCATCGCCAGCGCCTATCCACTGGCCAGCGACGCCGGCAAGGAAATCCTCGCCAAGGGTGGCAATGCCTTCGACGCGGCGGTGGCCGTGGCGGCCGCGCTCGCGGTGGTCGAGCCGTCGAGCTCGGGCCTGGGAGGCGGCGGCTTCTTCCTGATCCGCCGCGCCAGCGACGGCTTCGAGACCATGATCGATCTGCGCGAAATGGCGCCGGGCGCCGCGTCGCGCGACATGTACCTCGACAAGGACGGCAACCCGGTTCCCGGCCTGTCGCGCGATTCCGCGCTGGCGGCGGGTATTCCCGGTGAACCGGCGGGCTTTGCATACTTGGCCAGGAAGTACGGCAAGCTGCCGCTCAGCGTGAGCATGGCGCCGGCCATCAAGCTGGCGCGCGAAGGCTTCGCGCTGTATCCGCGGCTGCGCGGCGGCATGGAATTCAAGAAGAACGCCTTCCTCAAGACGCCGGATGCCACCCGTGTCTACCTGGTGAACGGCCAGGTGCCCGAGCTCGGCTACATCATCAGGCAGCCCGAACTCGCCGCCAGCCTCGAGCTGCTCGCCAACCAGGGCGCCGACGGTTTCTACAAGGGCCCGTTCGCGCGCAAGCTGGTCGATGGCGTGCGCCAGCTCGGCGGCAACTGGACGCTCGAGGACCTGGCTAACTACAAGGTGGTGGAACGCGCGCCGGTGGTCGGACACTACCGCGGCGCGCGCATCGTGTCGGGTTCGCCGCCCACCTCGGGTGGCGTGGCGCTGATCGACGCGCTGAACATCCTCGAAGGATTCGATCTCGCGAAGCTTGACAAGGTCACCCGCACGCATCTCATCGTCGAGGCCATGCGGCGCGCGCATCGCGATCGCGCGGTGTATCTCGGTGATCCGGATTTCGTGTCGGTGCCGGTGGCGCGACTCATCAGCCCGGATTACGCCGCCGGACAGCGTGCTTCCATCCGCATGGACAAGGCCACGCCCAGCGACATGTTGCCGGGCGTCGATGCACCGTCACCCGGCCCCTCGACCACGCATTTTTCGGTGCTGGACCAGCATGGCAACATGGTCGCTGCCACGATCACGCTGAATTTCTTCTTCGGCTCCGGGCTGATGATTCCGGACACCGGCATCCTGCTCAACAACCAGATGGACGATTTCTCCGCGAAGCCCGGAGTGCCGAACGGCTTCCAGCTCATTGGCGCGGACGCCAACGCCATCGCCCCGAAGAAGCGGCCGCTGTCATCGTCCACGCCCACGTTCGTGGAAGGTCCGGACGGCTTGATGATCATCGGCTCGCCGGGCGGCAGCTACATTCCTGGCATGGTGATTCTCGGCACGCTCGCTTTCATGGAGGGCCGGACCGCGCAGGAAATCGTGGGCGCGCCGCGATTTCATCACCAGTTCTCGCCCGACGTGCTGCAGTTCGAGAGCGACGCGCTGACGCCCGAGGAGCGCAAGGCGCTCGAACTGCGTGGACACACACTGCGCGAAGGCACGCGACGCTGGGGCAATGTGCAGGTAGTCACCTGGAATTACAAAACCGGGCAGGTCGAAGCGGCGTCCGATCCGCGCGGGGCGGGCGTGGGACAGGTCTATTGAGAGACCGCGACCAGCGCCTGGAAGGAGCCTGGCTGCCGGTTGCGGCGTACATTGCTGGTGAGGTGCTCCCGGTCACCGAGCTGCGCATCGCGCGACTGCTGATCAAGGACGCCGGCTACCACATCCTCGACCACCAGCAGCGGGTCGTCGATCGCGGCGAAGTCCACCTGAACATTGCGGCGAGCCCGTCCAGCATGGACATCGTGGGTCTCGAAGGTCCAAACGCCGGCCGCACGCTGCGCGCCATCTACGAGATCTCGAACGACCTGCTCAGCATCTGCTACGACATGGAAGGCGCCGATCGGCCGCGCTCCATGCAGCCCGAAGAAGATCAGGTCCTGCTGCTCATCACTTATGCGCGCGACGCGCGCGTGCTTTCCTGACGCGCTTCGCCTTCGGCTTGGCGCGCCTGGTCTTTGCCGGGCGCTTCTTCACGAGCTTGACGCGCGTCCTGGTGGCGGGCGCGGGTAGTTTGCCGGCGCGGTGCAGGTCGACCGCGCGCCACAGGTACCACGCGGCCACCGAGCGGAATGGCGCCCAGCGCGCACCGTACTCCGCGAGTGCGCGCACCGTCGGCATGCCGCGCAGTCCATAGGCCAGCCTGAACCCATTGCGCACGCCGAAGTCGTCCACCGGCAGCACGTCCGGTCGCCCGAGCCGAAACATCAGCAGCATCTCCACCGTCCAGCGTCCGATGCCGCGCACCTGCGTGATGCGCTCGATGATTTCCTCGTTGCCGAGCGTGTGCAGGATTTCATACGGCGGCACGACGCCGTCGAGCGTCTTCTGCGCCAGGTCCTTGACGCTGGCGATCTTGGCAAACGACAGGCCGACGTCGCGCAGCTTCGCATCCGGGGTCGCCAGCACCATCTCGGCCTCGAGCAGGGCCGCACCTTCACTCTTCACCGGGTAAAGGCCGACGAAGCGGCCGAAGATGCTCTCGGCCGCCGTGCCATTGAGCTGCTGGTGCGCGATGGCGCGCGCCAGCGCATGAAAGGGAGTGTGTTCCGCGTTGGTGGTGTGTGCGAACTTGCCCGCGGCACGCACGAGGTTGGCAAGAACCGGGTCGACTTTCGCGAGGCGTCGCCTGAATGCCGCGAGCTGCGCCGCGGTACACATGGATGTGGCTGTGTTCACGCGTGGATTCTAAACGGGAGAATCACTTCTGGCAGTTGGCGCACCAGTAGGTGGATCGTTGTCCCTGCGTGAACTGCCTGACGGGATTGCCACAGATTCGGCACGGCTTGCCGTCGCGTTCATAGACGTAGAGTTTCTGGCGGAAGTAACCAGGATTGCCGTCGGCTCCGACATAGTCGCGCAGCGTCGTGCCGCCCACCTTCACGGCCATCGCAAGCGTTGCCTTGATGGCGCGCGCCAGCTTGTGGCATTCGACGCGGCTGAGTTTTCGTGCCGGCCGGCGCGGCCGCACGCGCGCGCGGAACAGGGCTTCGCTGGCGTAGATATTGCCAACGCCGACCACCAGCCGTGAATTCATCAGCAATTGCTTGATGGCCACTGAGCGCCGGCGCGTGATCTTCCACAGGTATTCGCCGTCGAAAGCGTCCTCGAGCGGTTCGGGCGCGAGCAGTTTCAGCAGTGGATGCAGCGCCGGATCGTCGACCGTGAACAGCACGCTGCCGAAGCGGCGCGGATCGTTGAAGCGCAGCGTCTGTCCGGAATCCAGCTCGATGTCGATATGGTCGTGCGCCACCCGCGGAGTCATCGCCGGCAACACGCGCAGCGATCCCGACATCCCCAGGTGCAGGATCAGCGTGCCGGCTTCGGTTTCGAGCAGCAGGTATTTCGCCCGCCGTCCTGCCCGCCGGATCGCGCTGCCGGCCACGGCGGCCGCTAGTTTCGGATCAACCGGCCAGCGCAGGCGACGTTCGTGCACCAGCAGGCGGCTGATGCGCCGGCCGACGACATGCGGCTCGATACCGCGGCGCGTGGTTTCAACTTCGGGTAGTTCGGGCACGACTTGGCCTTGGGTAGATTCGGCTCGGCGCGGGTTTCGGGCCATCCATCGGAGCGCATGCAACCGTTCGCGCGTCTGCTGCGTCTATATGAGCACGAACGATTGTGGGTGGCGGCGGGACCCTCCTGCAAGAGAACCCGTGGATCTGACTCGCCAGAGCAGAACACACACCGCCGCCGCCCCTTTCCAGGCGCTCACGCGCCACGAAGGAAAACGGCGCCGAAGCGGCGCCGTCCATCGTGTTCAAAGAAAAAGGCCCCGTCTGTGGAGACGGGGCCTTTTTCGTGGGGCCACTTTGTGCGCCCGACCTGGTTCGCGGTGCGACGCGTGCGCTTACTTGATTTTCGATTCCTTGTAAGCGACGTGCTTGCGCACGACCGGATCGTATTTCTTCACTTCCATTTTGTCGGGATGCAGGCGCTTGTTCTTGGTAGCCACGTAAAAATGGCCGGTGCCGGCGGTTGACAGCAGTTTCACTTTCTCGCGCATGACTTAAACCTTCTTGCCCTTGGAACGCAGATCCGCGATTACCGAATCGATGCCGTTCTTCTCGATGGTGCGCAGGCCGCGCGTGGACACTTTCAGGGAAACCCAACGACGCTCGGTTTCCAGCCAGAAGCGCTGGGTGTGCAGATTGGGCAGGAAGCGACGACGCTTCTTGTTGTTGGCATGGGAAACACGGTTCCCGACAGCAACGCTCTTGCCCGTGACTTCGCAGACGCGGCTCATAAAACTTCCAGAAAAATCAGTTGGTTAACGATTGGGCGACCGTAATCAGGGCGCCAAAAGGGCGCTCTTTATACCAGCCAGTCCGCGGCCGAGCAACCTTGCCTGCCAAAGCCGCCGAATCCGTCGCCCGCAATCGACCGGGGTGGCTTGCGCGGGGCTGAATAGTACGAGACCGTTGCCGTGACGCCTGAAATGGACCCTCATGAAAAGATCCATACGCGCCGCGTACTTGTTGCTTGGTTTCCTGGCGGGCTGCGGCGGCTCCGGCGGCGGCGATTCTGCGCCGTCTCCCACACCGGTCGCCTTGCCGCCAGTGGTATTCAAGAACCTGGTGGGCAGTGCGCCAGCCGACGCCGCGCTGGGACAGCCGCTTGCGGTTGAATGGGTCCTGCCCGCCGGGGTCAGCATCCAGTCGGTCGCGCTCGATGCCACTGTGAAAGGCGGCCCGGTGGCGACCCCGACGACCTGCACAGTCACCGCCGGCACGCTTGCGTCCAGCGCCACCTCCGCAACCATCACGATTCCGAATGTCTGCGAGCTGAAGACCGTCAAATCGGTACAGCTGCGGGTGACGGTCGAAAGCATATCCGGGCAGCGGACCACGGCGACGCGTTCGTTCGCCGAGCCAGTCGATCCCGCCAGCTTCCTCCCGGTGCGCGTGAATCTGCCGGTGCTGAGGATTACAACCGACAACTCCGCGCCCATCGACAGCAAGGAGGATTACGTGCCGGGCCAGATGACGCTCGAATCGAACGTCGCGGGCGCCGCGCCAGTCATCGGCGCAATGCAGATCCGGGGACGGGGCAACTCGACCTGGGGCATGCCGAAGAAGCCGTATCGCCTCAAGCTGACCGACAAGCAGTCCTTGCTCGGCATGCCGGCGAGCAAGGACTGGGTCCTGCTCGCTAACTACTCGGACAAGACCCTGATGCGCAATTCCCTGGCGATGGACCTGGGCGCGAATATCGGGATGCCGTGGGCACCGCGGATCGCATTCGTCGAGGTCTACCTGAACGGTCGCTATGACGGCGCCTACCTGCTCTCGGAGAACATCAAGATCGCCAAGGATCGCGTGAACATCGATCAACTCGCCGCGGGTGACGTGGCTGCCGACAAGATTACCGGCGGCTACCTGCTGGAAGTCGATTTTCGCCAGGACGGCCACACGATGTTCAGCGCAATCGATCAACTGCCCATCGTTTTCCAGGATCCCGAAGAGCCAGCGCAGGCGCAGGAGGACTACATCCGGCAGTACATCGACGATTTCGAAACCGTCCTCTATTCAGATGATTTCGCCAATCCGGTGACCGGCTACGCGGCGTATATCGACGTCGATTCCTTCGTCCGCTGGTTTCTGGTCAACGAAATCTTCCGCAACGTCGACGCACAGATGTGGTCGAGCTGCTGGATGTACAAGCCGCGCGGCGGCAAGCTCCACATGGGTCCGCTGTGGGACTTCGACATCGCAGCGGGCAACATCGACTACAACGACGCATACCAGACCGCGGGCTGGTGGATTCGGGATGCGCCATGGATTTCGCGCCTGTTCGAAGACCCCGTGTTCGCCGCGCGCGCCAGGCAGGTGTGGAATGAGATCAAGGCCGACCAGCTGACCGGACTCTTCGACTCGATCCCGGCCAATGCGGGAGTGTTGCAGCAGGCGCAACTCAATAACTTCCAGCGCTGGCCGATTCTCGAGACCTACGTCTGGCCGAATTACCGAATTCCGGGAAGTTTTTCCGGTGAGATCGACTATCTCGACTCCTGGCTGAGCGCGCGCATTGCGTGGATGGATGCCCAGTTCAACCCCTGAGCGTCACAGCAGCCCGCGTTCCGCGAACGACAGGCAGTTGTTGTCGCCGACGATAAGATGATCGAGGACACGAATGTCCACCAGCGCGAGCGCATCGCGCAGCCGGCGGGTGATCAGCTCATCGGCCTGGCTGGCCTCCGCCACGCCCGAAGGATGATTGTGCGCAAAGATCAGCGCCGCGGCGTTGTACTGCAGTGCCTGCCGCACGATCTCCCGGGGGTGCACGCTGGCACCGTCGATGGTGCCGCGGAACACTTCTTCGAAATGAATGAGTCGGTGGCGGTTGTCGAGGTGCAGGCAGCAGAACACCTCGTATGGCCGGTCGCGCAGTTGCGCCGTGAGGAACTGCCGCGTGGCGGCGGGTGCGTTGAGCGCCGGCCCGGCGCGCAGCGCTTCGCAATAGTGACGTCGCGCCAGCTCGAGCGCCGCCATGAGCGTGGCATAGCGCGCCGGGCCCAGGCCGCGCCGCTCGAGCAGTGAACGCGGCTCGGCCGTGAGCAGGCGCCTGAGACTGCCGGCGAAGTGCTGCAGCAGTTGCCGCGCTATGTCGAGTGCATTGGCCCCGGCCGTACCGCTGCCCAGGACCACGGCCAGCAGCTCGGCATCGGACAGGGACTGGGCGCCGCGCTCGAGCAGCCGCTCACGGGGCCGCTCGCCGCGCGGCCACTGACTGATGTTTCCGGGCTGCCCCGCGACGATAAGTTCCTGATCCATAGGGCAATGATGACGGTGTCCGGGGCCGGCGCCGAGCCGTCAATCGGGCGCGTATTGCCAATAACGGGCAGTGACGGAAGGTATGGTTCCAGAACCGAATGTGACTGGCCTGAAGCGCGCGGCTGGGGATAATGCCGGCCAATGCAGGGCAAGAGAGTTCTACTCGGCGTCACGGGCGGCATCGCGGCTTACAAGAGCCCCGATCTCGTGCGTCGCCTGCGTGAACTGGGCGCGGAAGTCCAGGTGGTTCTTACCGCGGGCGCGCGCGAATTCGTCACGCCGATGACCTTCCAGGCCGTGTCCGGCCGCGAAGTCCGCAGCGACCTGTGGGACCCGGAAGCCGAGAAGGCCATGTCGCACATCGAGCTCGCCCGGTGGGCCGATTTCGTGATCATCGCGCCGGCGACGGCGGATTTCCTTGCACGCCTGGCGACCGGCCAGGCCGATGACCTGCTAACTACTTTGTGTCTCGCCACCGACGCGCCCATTGCGCTGGCGCCGGCGATGAACCGCCTGATGTGGAGCAATCCCGCCACCCAGGCCAACGTGGCGACACTCGAGTCGCGCGGCATCCATGTCTGGGGCCCGGGCGAGGGCGACCAGGCCTGCGGTGAAGTCGGGGCCGGGCGCATGCTCGAACCCACACAACTCGCCGCGTACGCGGCGAACGCCATCGCGCCGACTGGGCCGCTGGCCGGCAAACATGTGTTGCTTACCGCCGGCCCCACCCGTGAACGCATCGACCCGGTGCGATTCATCAGCAATCGCAGCTCCGGGAAGATGGGCTTCGCGGTGGCCACGGCAGCGCGTGATGCTGGCGCCGATGTCACCATCGTATGCGGACCGGTGAATCTCGCGACGCCCCCCGGAGTGAAGCGCATCGACGTGGAGAGCGCGGCGGACATGCTCAACGCCGTCATGAAGAACATCGACGACGTGGACATCTTCGTGGCGACCGCGGCAGTGGCCGACTATCGGCCCGCCTGTCCGGTGGAGTGCAAGATCAAGAAGACCAGCGAATCCATGGATCTCAAGATGGAACGCACGGTCGACATCCTGGCGACGGTGGCGGCGCGCACCCCGCGCCCGTTCGTTGTCGGCTTCGCGGCCGAGACCGATTCCGTGGAACAATACGCGCGCCAGAAACTCCTCAAGAAGAATCTCGACATGATTGCGGCAAACGAAGTCGGGCACGACAAGGTGTTCGAAAAGGACGACAACGCACTGCTGGTGCTGTGGCGCGACGGCAAGCTCGAGATGCCTCACGCCCCGAAGGTGGCGCTGGCGCGCGATCTCGTTGCGCTGATTTCCGAACGCTACGCCGAGCGCGGCAAGCTGCGACTCGCCAGCGTGTCGGCGTGAACGCGCTGGTGTCGCCGCAGGTCTCGCCGGTGGCCGCCGGTCGCGCGCTGCAGGTTCGCATTCTCGATGCGCGTATCGGCAAGGAATTTCCATTGCCCGCCTATGCCACGGCGGGATCGGCGGGCCTCGATCTGCGCGCCTGCCTCGACGCTCCGCTGACGCTCGCGCCCGGCAAAGCCGAGCTCATTCCCACCGGGCTCGCGATCCATCTCGACGATCCGGGCCTCGCCGCGGTGATCCTGCCGCGCTCCGGTCTCGGCCACAAACACGGCGTGGTGCTCGGCAATCTCGTCGGCCTCATCGATTCCGACTACCAGGGACAGCTCATGGTGTCCTGCTGGAACCGCAGCGCGAACGAGTTCGTGGTGCAGCCCGGCGAACGCATCGCGCAGATGGTGATCGTGCCGGTGGTGCAGGTGCAGCTGGAAGTGGTCGAGGATTTTGCCGTGTCCCAGCGCGGCGCCGGCGGCTTCGGTCATACCGGCACGCGCTGAGGCGCCCGGTCAACTAGCTATTTCTTGTCGCGCTGCGATTCGCTGATGCGGGCCGCGGCGGAAGTCCGCAGCTCCTTGAAACGCCTGATGTCGGCGTCGAACTGGTCGACGACTTTCTGCAACTCGGTGCGGCGCTGGCCCAATGCCGAATTCTGCGTGCGCAGTTCGGACATGGCGCGCACCATTTCCTCGGCGAGATCATCGGGCATGCGGTGCGCGCCGGGCTTGGTGTTGTACGGCGCGTAGTTCTGCGACCGTTCCTTCAGGCCATCCACGCGCGTATTGAGCGTGATGATGTAGGCCTCGGCGGCCGAAATCTGGCCGTTGATCTGATCCAGCCGCGTGTCGCGCACCGATTCGATGTCGCTAATCGTCGAATACGTCGACACCAGGAACATGTCGTGCTGCCGGCGCCGCGCTTCCTCGCGCTGCTTGGTGGCGTAGGCCACGGCTTCGGCCTGGGACATCTCGGCCTGCTTCTTCTGCACCTCGACGCCCTGCGAATTCAGGATCTTCTGTTCGCGCTGCGAATACTCCGCCGGGACGCTGTCACCGTAGTGAGTGATGCCCTGCTCATCGACCCATTTGTAAGTCGACTGACTGGAGCTTTGGGGCGACTTCGTCTTGGCCTTTGGGCGCGTTTTCTCCGCGTGGGCGGCTCCGGCAATGAACAGGCCGGCCAGCACGAAAGCCAGGAAGGGGGTGGCATTGCGCATGCGCTGTATTCTGCCCCAGCTGGTTAGCCCGGCGATACGGCGCCTACACCCCAAGCCTGCTGGTAAGCCCGCAAAGCGGCGAACTGTTCGCGAGAAATGCGAACTGCATCACTCGAGCCCGCCGCGAAGGTCTCGATGAGATCGGCCAGGGTGAGGATGCTGACGCATCGCAATCCGAACTGCGCGGTGACCTCCTGGACGGCGGATTGCGCGCCCTGGCCGCGTTCCTGCCGGTCCAGCGCCAGGGCCACGCCTGCAGATTCGGCGCCGGCCGCGCGGATGATTTCGACTGATTCTCGAATAGCCGTGCCCGCGGTGATCACATCGTCGATGATCACCACGCGGCCCTTCAGGGGACTGCCGACGATGTTGCCGCCCTCGCCGTGATCCTTGGCTTCCTTGCGATTGAATGCCCAGGGAACGCTGCGATGATGATGTTCGGCGAGCGCCACGGCCGTCGTCGTCGCGAGCGGAATGCCCTTGTAGGCGGGCCCGAACAGCATGTCGAATTCGAGACCGGAGCGCGTGAGCGCGGCCGCGTAGCACTTGCCGAGTACCGCGATGGCTTCGCCATCGTTGAAAAGCCCCGCGTTGAAGAAGTAGGGGCTCTCGCGTCCCGACTTGAGCTTGAACGTGCCGAAGCGCAATGCCTGGCGTGACATCGCGAGCTCGATGAAGGTTCTCTGGTACTCCTGCACGGGGGCGGTCTCGGTATGATGCGGGTGCGCATGATAACGCCGAACCGCTGCTTCCAATCGCCCGACCATGGCTGCTGAAACCCCGGCGCGGCGCAGCTGGGGCCAGTCACTCGCGATCTATATCGAGCGACCCGTCCTGTCGATGTTCTTCCTGGGATTCTCCGCCGGTCTGCCTTTCTACCTGGTGTTCTCGACACTATCGGCCTGGCTGAGAACCGAGCATATCGATCGGGCCACCATTGGGATGCTGGCCTGGGTCGGTCTCATGTACTCGTTCAAATGGATGTGGGCACCAATAGTCGATCGCGTCGGGCTGCCGCTCCTCGATAAGTGGTTAGGCCGTCGGCGCTCGTGGATGCTGGTGGCGCAGATCGGTGTCGCGTTGTGCCTGGCAAACGTGGCGATCAGCGACCCAGGAGACAGCATCGTACGCGTCGCGTTGTTCTCGCTCGGTGTCGCGTTTTTCGCAGCAACCCAGGACATCGCAGTCGATGCCTGGCGCATCGAATCCGCGCCTCCCGATCTGCAGGGGGCAATGGCTGGCGCTTACCAGGTGGGATACCGGATCGCGCTGATCACTGCTTCGGCGGGTGCGTTAAGTATCGCGGCGGACGCGAGTTGGCAGGCCAGTTACATGACCATGGCCGGGTTGATGGCCATCGGCGTTACGACCACCTTCCTGGTGCGGGAGCCGGCACGCCTGGTGAGCGAAGAATCTCTGAGTCGGGAACAACACATCATCGAGTGGGTTAATGAGCGCGCACACTGGCCGCACTGGATCAGGGAAGCAGGCGCGTGGTTCCTCGGCGCGGTTGTCGGTCCGATCGCCGATTTCTTTGGCCGTTACGGTCTCGGCCTCGGAATTCTCATCTTCGGATTCATCAGCTCGTACCGCCTGACCGACTACGTCATGGGCACGATGACCAACACGTTCTACGTCGACCTTGGGTTCTCTCTCAAGGAGATCGCCGTGGTCGCCAAGCTGGCCGGCCTGCCGACGGCGCTGCTGGGCGCGCTCGTGGGTGGCGTGCTCGTGGCGAAACTCGGGCGCGTACGCTCGCTCATCCTGGGCAGCGTGCTGGTGATGATTTCAAATGTGTTCTACGCAACCTTCGGTACTTATGCATGCCAGCTGCCCATGGAATGCGCGCAAACTGGCTTGCTGGATTTCTGGCCGACGCACATGACGCTGCGTGGCGCGGCCACCGATCCGGGGCTGGCATTCATCGTGGGGTTCGACAACATCGCTATCGGCGTGCATGGCACAGCGCTGATCGCCTTCATGTCGAGCCTGACCAGCGCCAAGTACACGGCCACTCAATACGCCGTCCTCTCGTCGCTGTACTCCCTGCCGGGCAAGCTGCTCATGGGCACGTCGGGGTTCGTCGTCAATGCGCTGGGCTATGGCGATTTCTTCCTCTACACCGCGATACTCAGCATTCCGGGATTGCTCCTCCTGTTATGGCTTTCACGCCGTGACATCACCGCCGCGCGAAATTGACCTGGAGCGAGTGCTTTGCTCACTCGCGGAGCTTGAAGAAACGGGCGGTTGCGGCTTCACCGTGGGCGAGGGCGACTGGCCGTTGCGTGGTTTCATCGTGCGGACCACGAACGGCGTGGCCGCGTACGTCAACACCTGCCCGCACGCCGGGCATCCGCTGGACCTGCGGCCCAACCGCTTCCTGACGCCGGACCGCGGTCTCATCCTGTGTTCCTCGCACGGCGCGCTGTTCACGCGCGACGAGGGGCTGTGCATCGCGGGTCCGTGCCCGGGCCAGTCGCTGAAGCGCGTGCCGATCGAATTGGTGGGGGAATACGTGATGCTGGCGGATGGCGTCGATCCGCAGGCGCTGGCAAATGAGCCTTGAACGGCTCCGCCGCCTATCTAACTATTCGAACAGGTCAAGTCCTTCGAGCTTGCTGGCCCGCTGGCGATCGTCATCTTCGCCGTAGCTGAGCGTGCCGCGCGCCTCGTCCTCTTCGGGGTCGACGTCCACCGAGCCGGTCCAGTCTTCGGGTGCCTCGATCTCCTCGAGCGTGCCGGCTTCCTTCTCGGCCTGCCAGTCCTCGATGTCCATCTCTTCAACCGTGCCGTCGAAGTACTGCAGCTCGATGGTGCCGTCGTCATCATCGATCGCGACGACCTCGAACGAGTCGCCGCCCGTGATGCGGTACCAGTGGCCGATGGTGGGTTTCATCGAGTCCCTCCGATGCTGATGCTGCTATGCTGCGCGCGCCTTGCGTGGAGTCGACTTCATGTTGCTCCCGAAAAGTGTCAAGTACAAGAACGAATTTCTTGCGCAAAGCATCATGCTCGAACAAGCCCTCAAATTTTTCATCGTGTTCTTCGTGGTGGTCGAACCCCTCTCGCTGATCCCGGTGTTTTCCGGACTCACCGAAGGCGCGAACGCGAGCTACCGACACAAGATGGCCCTGAAGTCGGTGTTAGTTGCAAGCGGCATAATTCTGCTCTTCGCGGTGGT
>Ga0207691_10005133_pt1 | contig 12638 bp, 9 predicted proteins | sample KBSM13metaG_FD_184327 | JGI IMG/M metagenome (GOLD analysis project Ga0207691, IMG submission 184327) | Miscanthus rhizosphere microbial communities from Kellogg Biological Station, Michigan, USA - KBS M1-3 metaG (SPAdes) (version 2) | ecosystem: Host-associated > Plants > Roots > Rhizosphere >... | reverse complement strand
TCCTCGACCGACTGCAGGAAGACGTTCTTGATCGATCCGTCGAAGGTGTTCACGCTCTCGACGAAAACCACCAGATTGGCGCGCCCGAACTCCCGGAACAGTCCGGGCGTAATGAACGCGATTTCGTCGCGCGACTCGAGTTGCCGCTCGTACTCCAGCTTGCGCTGCATGGCCCAAGGCGACAGAAATAGCGACAACGCGGCGATCACGAGGAAAAAGGGCGCGGCGAAGAAAAGGATCGGCCGCAGGCAATCGGCAAGTCCGATTCCTGACGACAACCAGACGATCATCTCGCTGTCCCGGTACCAGCGCACGAGCGTCAGCAGGACCGTCGTGAAGACCGTGACGGAGACGAGAATATTGAAGTAAAACAGAGCGTTGAAGCCGAGCAGCGCCACGAGTCCCTCGGGCGCCACCGTGCCCCCGGCGGCGAGCGCCAGCAGGCGGAGCATGAGATTCGTAAACAGGATTCCGAGCAGGACCAGGAACAGCGCGAGGGCCTGGATCGTCATCTCGCGCACTAGGCTGCGCCGGAAGATCATGACGCCGGGAGAATTTTGACTTTTTTGGGCCGTTTTGCCGATAATGCGGTCTATTCCGCGTTACGACAAAGAAACCCAACAGTTGGGAGGCTCGGGACGGCGATGGAATTTAACATAAAAAGCGGCAGTCCGGAAAAGCAGAGGAGCGCCTGCGTTGTCGTCGGCGTCTTCGACAATCGCAAGCTATCGCTGTCGGCGGAGCTGATCGATCGCGCGTCGAATGGATATATCAGCGAAATCATTCGCCGCGGCGACATGGAGGGAAAACTAGGCGCGACGCTGCTTCTGCACAACGTTCGCGGCACCCTGGCCGATCGCGTGCTGTTGCTGGGGCTGGGCAAGGAAAGGGACTTTCGCGACAAGGAGTTCCGCTCCGCGATCAAGTCGGTGGTCAAGCTGCTTAACGAGACCGGCTCCTACGAGGCCGTCGTCTACATCACCGAGGAAAAGGTGAAGCGGCGCGAGGTCGCGTGGCGAATCGAGCACGCGGTCGTGGTCGCGATGGAAGCGGTGTACCGCTTCGACCAGATGAAAAGCGAAAAATCCGAAGTGCGGCGGCCGCTCCGCAAGCTCACGCTTTCCGTCCCCCAGCGCTCCGACCTCGCGGCGGGAGAAGTCGCGGCTGCCCGCGGCCTTGCGATCGCGCACGGCATGGACCTTGCCCGCGACCTCGGCAACCTCCCGGGCAACGTGTGCACGCCCACGTACCTGGGCGAGCGCGCGCTCGCGCTGGGGCAGGAGTTCCCGGACATCAAGGCCACGGTGATGGAGCGCAAGGAAATCGAGGAGCTCGGCATGGGCTCGTTCCTGTCGGTCACAAACGGCAGCGAGCAGCCGCCCCGGTTCATCGTGTTCGAGTACCGGGGAAGTCCCCGCAAGCAAAGGCCCGTCGTGCTGATCGGCAAAGGGATAACGTTCGACACGGGCGGCATCTCCATCAAGCCGGCCGGCGACATGGACCAGATGAAGTTCGACATGTGCGGCGCCGCCAGCGTGTTCGGCGTGCTGCGCGCAGTGGCGGAGCTCAAGGCCAAGGTCAACGTGATCGGCCTCGTCGCCGCCTGCGAGAACATGCCGTCGGGGCGGGCGACGAAGCCGGGCGACGTCGTGACGAGCATGTCCGGACAGACGATCGAGATCCTCAATACCGATGCCGAGGGCCGGCTCATCCTGTGCGACGCGCTCACGTACGCCGAGCGCTACGAGCCCGAGGCCGTCGTCGATATCGCGACGCTGACAGGCGCCATCGTCGTCAGCTTGGGTCACGTCGCGGCCGGCATGTTCAGCAACAACGACACGCTCGCGCGGAACCTGCTCGCGGCGGGGGACGAGGCGTACGATCGCGCGTGGCAGATGCCGCTGTGGGACGACTATCAGGAGGCGATCGAGAGCAATTTCGCCGACTTTGCGAACGTCGGCGGCCGCGCCGGCGGGAGCATCACCGCCGCCTGCTTCCTGTCGCGCTTTGCGAAGAAGTTCGACTGGGCGCATCTCGACATCGCGGGCGTCGCGTGGAAGGAAGGCAAGGCGAAGGGCGCGACGGGACGACCGGTCCCGCTGCTGACGACGTGGCTGCTGGCGCAGGAAGCGAGCGCGTGAGCCCGAAGGGCCGTTCCCAAGGGGTGAAGGTCCAAGCGACGGACCGATGACCACGATCGATTTCTACACGCACTGCGCCGATCGATTCGAGGTCGCCTCGAAGCTCGTGGCCAAGGCGTGGGCGCAGCACAGCACCGTGCGGGTGCTGACCGATGGCGCGCAGGCAACCGAGGAGTTCGGACGCTTCCTCTGGCTTTGGCCCGCGACCGGCTTCATGCCCCACTGCCAGTTGCAAAGTCCGCTCGCGACGGAAACGCCGATTCTCGTCGACCACGCTCTCGAGCACGATGGACCGGCCGCAGTCCTCGTCAACCTCCATCCCTCGCCGCCGCCGTTCTTTTCCCGGTTCGAGCGCATGGCGGAGATCATAAGCCTCGACGAGACCGACGTCGCCGCAGGCCGCGAACGCTGGAAATTCTACAAGGCGCGCGGCTACGAGATCCGCTCGTTCAATCTCTCCGAGCGGGCTTGATCCAGGTTATGCCTTCCGCCCGTGAGCTCCTCGAGCAGGCCGATGCGCTGATGCAGCGCAACCGGACCGGCGCAGTTAATACCCTGATCGATACCGAAATCCCCGAGCTGACCGAGATCGTCGCGATGATCGCGGCTCCTGCCGCGGCACCCGTTTCGGCGGTCGTTCCACCGGCATCCGCGGCCGCTGCGCCCATTGACCTCGACGACGTGCCCGAGCTCACCGAGGCGGTCGAGGAGATCGAGATCGAGTCGATCGTGGAGCTTCCCGAGGACCTGGACGAGCCGTCCGGCTGGGTTTATCACGACGAGTCGTCCGGCTTGGTTCATCACGAGCATGGCCCGTTCGGCGTAGTCGGCGCGGGCCCCAGTTCCGTGGCGCCGGGCTTCGCGAAGAGGGAACATGTGGCGCTCAACGTGGAGCGCGCCGCGCGGTCCGCGTTGTCGGTTCTCGCGAAGGGCGCCGAAGCGGTCCCCACGTCGGCCGGCGCCGTTGCAATGGACGCGCAACCGCCCGCCCAACCGCCCGGTGCGCCACCGCCCGCGAGCGGCGACGAATGGGCGCGGTGGGAAGTGCTTGCCGACGAAATCCGCATGCAGGTGCTGCAGCGCATCGACATCTTCACGGACACCGGCCTGCGCGACCAGCTCGCCGCTCAACTCCAGCCGATCGTCGACCGGGCAAGCGCCGAAATGGTGGCGACGATCAACGCTCACGTCGGAGGCCTGCTGCGCGCATACATCGCGGAAGCAATCGAGCGCGAGATCGAGAAGTGGCGTGAGACGGCGCGCTAGCGCATGGGCTGCAGCGACGCCAGACTGACGGCCTCGACGACAACCGGCCGGCCGGCCAACACGCCCGGTTCTCCTCTGGAGCGACGAAGATGATCATCGTGATGGAACGGGAGGCGACGGACGCGGCGGTTGCCGCGGTCGAAGCGAAGATCCGCGGCAAGGGGCTGGACGTACACGTCTCGCGTGGAACCGAGCGGACGCTGATCGGCGCGATCGGCGACGAGCGCAAGCTCGATCCGGAGATGTTCGAGGCGATGGAGGGCGTCGAGAAATCGATGCACATCCTGAAGCCGTACAAGCTCGTCGCGCGCGAATGGCACAAGGCGAACACGGTGATCGACGTGGGTGGCGTGCCCATCGGCGGCAAGACGGTGCAGGTGATCGCCGGCCCGTGCTCCGTCGAAACGCATCCGCAGATGCACGCCGCGGCCGCCGGCGTGCGCGCAGGCGGCGCGCGGCTGATGCGAGGCGGCGCGTTCAAGCCGCGCACGTCGCCCTATGCGTTCCAGGGTAAAGGGATCGAAGGATTGAAGCTCCTGAAGGATGCCGCGGCGAGCCGCAAGCTCCCCGTCGTGACCGAGCTCATGGACGCGCGGATGCTCGACGCTTTCCTGGAGCACGGAGTTGACGTGATCCAGATCGGCACGCGCAACATGCAGAACTTCGATCTGTTGAAGGCCGTGGGACAGGTGTCCACGCCCGTCATCCTGAAGCGCGGGATGAGCGCGACCATCAGCGAGTGGCTGATGGCGGGCGAGTACATCGCGGCGGGCGGCAATCACAACATCATTTTCTGCGAGCGCGGCATCCGGACTTTCGAGACCGCATACCGCAACGTGCTCGACGTGACGGCGATCGCGGTGATGAAGCGCGAGACGCACCTGCCGGTGATCGTCGACCCGTCGCACGCCGGTGGCAAGGCGTGGTTGGTGCCGGCGCTGTCGTGTGCGGCGGTCGCCGCGGGCGCCGACGGCCTCCTGATCGAGATCCACCCGACGCCGAAGGAGGCGCTGTGCGACGCCGATCAGGCGCTAACGCCCGACGAGTTTGCCGTGCTCATGCATCAGCTTCAGGCAATCGCGCGGGCGGTGGGGCGCGACCTCTAGCGGCGACTGAACCTGTAAGGAAGGCGATGGTCGCAGCGACATAGTGTCCACTGAGTATCAATTGCGTGTCCACCGAGTGTCCAGTGAGACCACGTGATAATCCACGGGAAAACGATCATGCAACGACGTCATTTTCTATCCCATGCCCTCGCCGGTCTCGCCGGCGCCTCCGTGCTGCGCGCAACCAGCGCGGGCACGACCGCCGCGACCGTGACCGGGGCGGGGTCGCCCAGCAGTCCTTTGAAGATCGAGAAGGTCGAGAAGACCGACGACGAGTGGCGGAAGATCCTTACGCCCGCCCAGTACTCCGTGCTGCGCAAGGAGGGCACCGAATACCCGTTCTCGAGCCCGCTCAACAACGAGAAGCGCAAGGGCACGTTCGTTTGCGCAGGTTGCGATCTGCCATTGTTCGACTCGAAGACCAAGTTCGACAGCGGCACCGGATGGCCGAGCTTCTACCAGGTGATCGAGGGCCGCGTCGAGACAACGACCGACCACAAACTCATTTATCCGCGCACGGAGTATCACTGCGCCCGCTGCGGCGGGCATCACGGCCATTTGTTCGATGATGGGCCCAAGCCCACAGGCCTTCGCTACTGCAGCAACGGCGTCGCGCTCAAGTTCGTTCCCGCTTGATTTGCCCGTGACGGGCGTCATGCGGGCGCCGCCGGCGTGACTGCGCGGCTCCGCGCGTAACCCCGGCGCGCCGGCTTTCCGCTACAATTTCAAGCTTTTGCCCGCCCAGTGGCGGCGGCGCAGAGGTCCAATGGAACTCGCGAAAAGCTTCGAGCCCCACGCCATCGAGGCGAAGTGGTATCCGGTGTGGGAGTCGCGCGGCGACTTCAAGCCGAGCTACGCCGCGGGCGCCCCTGCATTCTGCATCCAGCTTCCCCCGCCGAACGTCACGGGAACGCTGCACATGGGGCACGCGTTCCAGCAGACGCTGATGGACGTCCTTATCCGCTATCACCGGATGAAGGGAGATAACACGCTGTGGCAGCTCGGCACCGATCACGCCGGCATCGCCACGCAGATCGTTGTCGAGCAGCAGTTGAAGGCGCAGGGCGAATCGCGCCGCGATGTCGGCCGCGACAGGTTCATCGAGCGCGTGTGGGCCTGGAAGGAAGAATCCGGCTCGACGATCACGAACCAGATGCGAAGGCTCGGCACCTCCGGCGACTGGTCGCGCGAGCGCTTCACGATGGACCCCGGTCTCTCGGCCGCGGTGCTGGAGACGTTCGTTCGCCTGTACGACGACGGCCTCATCTATCGCGGCAAGCGGCTCATCAACTGGGACCCGACGCTCGGCACCGCCGTGTCCGACCTGGAGGTCGAGAACGACGAGGAGCAGGGGAAGATCTGGGAGATCCGGTATCCGGGCACCGCCGGCGGCGGCGATGTCGTCGTCGCGACGACGCGTCCTGAGACGATGCTGGGCGACGTTGCCGTCGCCGTCAATCCGGACGACGACCGCTATTCGGGCCTCGTCGGAAAATCCGTCACGCTGCCGCTCACGGGCCGCACCATCCCGATCGTCGCGGATGCCTACGTCGACAAGGCGTTCGGCACCGGCGCCGTGAAGATCACTCCCGCACACGACTTCAACGACTGGGACGTCGGGCAGCGCCACGGCCTCGCGCCGCTGCCGATCTTCAATCTCGACGCGACGGTCAACTCCAACGCGCCGGAGAAGTATCGCGGCCTCGATCGCTACGCGGCGCGCAAGGCGGTGCTCGCCGATCTCGCGGCGCAGGGGCTCGTCGTCAGCGAGAAGGCGCACAAGATGATCGTTCCGCGCTGCGGCCGGACGGGCGAAGTCGTCGAGCCGATGCTGACCGACCAGTGGTTCGTCGCGATGAAGACGCCCGCGCCGCCGACGCACCCGTTTTTTCCGGGACGCACGATCCAGGACCTGTGCCTCGCCGCCGTCGGCGACGGGCTCGTCGACCGTGCAACACCGACAACGGATGGCGAAACCGGCCGCGTCCGCTTCGTCCCCGAGCAATGGCTGTCGACGTATCTGCACTGGATCAACAACATCCAGGATTGGTGCATCTCGCGGCAACTCTGGTGGGGACACCGCATTCCCGCGTGGTACGACGAGACGGGCAACCTCTACGTCGCGCGAAGCGAAGCCGACGCGCGCGCGCAGGCGGTGGCCAGGCTCGGGCGCGAGCCGTCGTCGTTCGTGCAGGACGAGGACGTGCTCGACACGTGGTTCTCGTCCGCGCTGTGGTGCCACTCGACGCTCGGCTGGCCCGCCAAGACGCGCGAGCTCGAGACGTTCCTTCCGTCGTCGGTCCTCGTCACGGGGTTCGACATCATTTTCTTCTGGGTCGCCCGGATGATCATGATGACCACCTACTTCACCGGTAAGGTGCCGTTCCGCGACGTCTACATCAACGCCCTCGTTCGCGACGAGGAAGGCCAGAAGATGTCGAAGTCGAAGGGCAACGTGCTCGACCCGCTCGACCTGATCGACGGCGTGACGGTCGACGCGCTGGTCGAGAAGCGGACTTCGAACATGATGGATCCCCGCAAGGCGGAGTCGATCGCGAAGCGCACGCGCACGCAGTTTCCCGACGGCATTCCGAGCTTCGGCGCCGACGCGCTGCGGTTCACGTTCGCGAGCCTCGCCACGTATGGCCGCACGCTCAACTTCGATCTCTCGCGCTGCGACGGTTACCGCAACTTCTGCAACAAGCTGTGGAACGCGACGCGCTTCGTGCTGATGAACGTGGAGGGCCAGGACTGCGGGCTCGATCCGCACGAGTTCCGCGCGCTGTCGTTCGTCGACCGCTGGCTGCTCGGCCGCTTGCAGAAGGCAAAGCACGACATCCGCGAGAACCTCGCGATCTATCGCTTCGATCTCGCGGCGCGCGCCTTGTACGAGTTCGTGTGGGACGAGTACTGCGATTGGTACGTCGAGTGCGCGAAGGTGCAGCTCCAGATCGCCGCCGCGAACGACGACAAGGCCGCCGCGCGCGGCACGCGCTCGGTGCTCGTGCGCGAGCTAGAGGCCACGCTTCGGCTCGCGCATCCGTTCATGCCGTTCATCACGGAAGAGTTGTGGCAAAGCGTCGCGCGGCTCGCGGGCAAGTCGGGGGAAACGATCTCGCGGCAGCCGTTCCCCAAGCCGAACTTCGAGATCGCCGACCCGACTGCCGAGCGCGACATGGCGCATCTCAAGGAGCTCACCGGTGCCTGCCGCGCGCTGCGCAGCGAGATGGGCTTGTCGCCCGCCCAGCGCGTGCCGCTGCTCGTGTCGGGCGATCCGCAGAAGCTCGCGCACTTCTCGCCGTACCTGCCGGCGCTGGCAAAGGTCTCCGACGTGAACATCGTCGATGACTTGCCGGAGACGGATGCGCCGGTCGCGCTCGTCGGCCAAACACGCCTCATGCTGCACATCGAAGTGGATGTGGCGACCGAGCGGCAGCGAATCGGGAAGGAAATCGCGCGTATCGAGGCGGAAAGCGCGGGTCTTTCGGCCAAGCTCGCCAACGAGCAGTTCGTCTCGCGGGCGCCGTCGCAGGTCGTCGAGCAGGCACGGTCCCGGCTTGCAAACCTGCAGTCGACGACCGATCAACTGCAGGCACAGTTGAGGCGCCTCTCCGGCTGAGTTTCGGCAAGATCCAGTGCCCCTTGCTCTTCCCCGCATGTTCCGGGCGCTTCGCCACCGGAACTTCCGGCTGTTCTTCATCGGGCAGGGCTTGTCGGTGATGGGCACCTGGCTGCAGCAGGTCGCGATGGGATGGCTCACGTACCGGATCTCGGGCTCCGTTTTCCTGTTGGGCGTCGTCGCGTTCTGCACCAACGCCGGAATCCTGTTTCTAGGCACGTTCGCGGGCGTCGTCGCCGACCATGTGCACCGCCGCAACGCGCTGCGCGTCACCCAGTCGCTGGCGCTGCTGCAGGCGGCGGCGCTTGCCGTGCTCACGTGGTCGGGGCACATCGCGGTATGGCATCTCATCGTGCTCGCGGTGTGGCTCGGCCTCGTGCAGGCCTTCGACGTGCCGTTGCGCCAGTCGCTGTGGGTGCACCTCGTCGAGGATCGCGCGGATCTCCCGAACGTCGTTGCGCTCAATTCGACGCTGGTGAACGTCGCGCGCATCGTCGGACCGGCGCTCGCCGGCCTGTTGCTCGCGGTCATGAGCGAGGCGGCGTGCTTCGCGCTCAATTCGCTGTCGTTCGTCGCGGTGATCGTGGCCGTCAGCCGCATGCGCTGGGCGCGGGAACCCAAGCCGCAACCGTGGGAAGGCGGCTTTTTCAAGAAGTGGGCGGAAGGCTGGCAATACGTGTCCGGATTCGCGCCGGCTCGGGCCATGCTCCTGCTCGTCGCGGTGCTGTCGTGGACGATCGCGCCCTATTCGTCGCTGATGCCGGCCTTCGCGAAGGACGTCTACGGTGGCGGTCCGCAGACGCTCGGATTTTTGCTGGCGGCGGCGGGCGCCGGCGCTCTTACGTCGTCGTTGTATCTCGCGAGCCGCGCGACGATTCGCGGTCTCGGCCGCGTGATTGCACTGTCCGGAGCGGGCAGCGGCCTCGCCGTGGCCGCCTTCGCCTACCTGACGTATCTGCCGCTGGCACTTCCACTCATGTTCGCCGTCGGCGGCGGCATCATGCTCGCGGCCGCTTCGGTCAACACGATCCTGCAGTCGATCGTCGCCGACGAGCTGCGGGGACGCGTCGCCGGGTTCTTCATGCTCGCGTTCATCGGCATGTCGCCGCTCGGCAACTTGGTCGCAGGGGCGGTAGGCAGCGCGATCGGCATCCAGGCGACTTTCGCCGTGAACGGCGGGATTGCCGTCGTCGCCGCGCTCGTCTTTTGGCGCGGCCTGCCGAAGTGGCGTGCGCTGATGCGGCCGACCTATCGGCGCCTCGGCATCATTCCAGCCGACTCGACATAACCTGTCACTTCCTCGCGATCGTGGTAGAGCTGGCGCAGCACGAGCGTGTGCTCAACGCGAGTCTTTTCGAGCGCCTCGCGAATGATCCCCTCGCAACGGCGCACTTCGTCGTAGCGTTTCTTCATCGGCAGCTTCAGGTTGAAGATCGCATGCCGCGCGTGACCCTCACCGATCCAGCGGGCGACGAGCGTGGCAATGCGCGACGGCTTCTCCACGATGTCGCAGACCATCCAGTGGACCGGCCGCTTTGGCAGATAGGAGAGGCCATCGGTGCGCAGATGCGTCACCAGCGCATCGTCGCGCGCCTCCCCCTTGAGCGGCCCGTTGTCGATGGCGGTGACGCGGAGGCCGCGCTGCGCGAGCTGCCACGTCCAGCCCCCTGGCGCCGCTCCCAGGTCGACGGCACGCATGCCCGCGCGCAGCAGCTCCAATTCGCGGCCTTGCAGAAAGACGACGAACGCCTCGGCGAGCTTCAGCGTTGAGCGCGACGGTGCACGACCGGGCATTCGCAAGCGCGGAATGCCCATCGTCCAGCGGCTCGCCCACGGGGCGACGCTGGTTCCGACGTAGGCGTGCGCGCCGTCCGCGAACAGCACATGGAGATGCTGCGCGCGTTGTGCCGTCGCTTCGCTCTCAGGCTCGCGACGAAGCAATCCGCGCGTCGCCAGCTCGTTCGCGAGCCTCGCTTCGACCGACCGCGCGAGTCCCGAAAGAGCCTTGCCCTCGTTGGTGTCGGCGGTCTCGAGACGGAGCGCGTCGAACGGTTGCGACTGGTGTGCGGGCAAACCGGGCGCGTGCTGTCCGCCTTTCGCCTCCTGTTCGATCAGGTCGACGAGGGGGCCGACACGGTCGGGACGCCCCGTGCTTGCGCGCGGGTCGAACAGTGCATGCGGACCGCTGCCCGAGAACAGTGAGCGGGCAAAGATCGGCGGCGAGCGCGAGAACGCGCGCGAAAGCGATCGGGTATCAAGGCGATCGAGCGACCCGGTGACGAACGCGCGGCCCGCCGGCGCGTCGAGGGTGATCTCCTCGCGCAGCTCCGCGGCAAGCCGCCGCAAGTCGGCGGCCGTTTCAGGCTCGAAGCCCGCGCGGCAATGCGCAACGAGCAATCGAGGGCGAAGCGGCACGCGCTCCCGTCAGGCCTTTTCGGACTCGGAAGTGCGTTTGCGCAGCAGCGCGGGAACCGGCCGCCCATGACCAAAGCCGCGACGCGCCGGCGCCTTGCCCGAGGGCGCGAGCGCCGCGTCGGGCGCCGTGTGCGGGGGTCGCTTGACGGGTAGCGGCTGGTCGGGATTGCGCGCATACGCTTCCTCGCGCTCGATGCGCGGATCGACGCGCGGCTCGCGTGGTTCGCGCCGCGGTCGTTGCTCGGTTGAGTGTGCCCGGGGCACGCGGGGCGCATGCTCACCGCGTGGTGCGCGCTCCGCATGCTCACCGCGTGGTGCCCGCTCCGCATGTTCACCACGTGGTGCCCGCTCCGCATGTTCACCGCGTGGTGCGCGTGGCGGGCGCTCGGCATGTTCGCCGCGTGGTGAGCGTGGCGAGCGCTCCGCAGGCTCGGCGCGCGCGCTCCGGCTCGAGCGTTCGGACGACGGAGCGGAGCGCGACGCGCTGCTGCGATCACCGCGCGCGGCGGCCATGTCGAATCCTTCGGCCGTCTTGAGCGCGATCGGCTTCTTGAGCAGACGCTCGATATCGGCGAGATAGCGCTCCTCGTCCGGTGCGACGAACGAGATGGCCTCGCCCGAAGCGCCGGCACGACCCGTGCGGCCGATCCGGTGAATGTAATCCTCGGGTACGTACGGAAGCTCGAAGTTCACGACGAGCGGCAAGTCGTCGATGTCGAGGCCGCGCGCCGCGACGTCGGTCGCCACGAGCACCTGCAGCTTGCCTCCCTTGAACGCATCGAGCGCTTCCATGCGCGCAACCTGGCTCTTGTCGCCGTGGATGGCGTCGGTGACGAGGCCGTCCTTCTCGAGCTGGCGGGCGAGCCGCGATGCGCCGTGCTTGGTGCGCACGAAGCAGAGCACCTGGTTGAGGTTGCCCGTGCGGACGAGGTGCTCGAGCAGCGAGCGCTTTGCATCAGAGGGCACCCGGTACGCGCTTTGCGCGACGGTTTCGGCCGCGGTGTTGCGCTTTGCTACCTCGATCAGCTGCGGGGCGTTCAGCAACTGGTCGGCAAGCTTCTTGATCTCGCCGGAGAACGTCGCGGAGAACAAGAGGTTCTGGCGTTTCGCGGTAGCGGGAAGCAGCGCCATGATGCGCTTGATGTCGGGGATGAACCCCATGTCGAGCATCCGGTCGGCCTCGTCCAGCACGAAAATCTCGACCTGGCCCAGGTACACGCTCTTCTGTTCGATGTGATCGAGCAGTCTTCCGGGGGTCGCGACCAGGATCTCGACGCCGCCGCGCACGATGGGCAGCTGCTGCTTGATGTCGACGCCGCCGTAGACCACAGTGGAGCGCAGCTTCGTGTACTTGCCGTAGGTCTTGAACGACTCCTCCACCTGCACCGCGAGCTCGCGGGTGGGGGTGAGGATCAGCGCGCGCACCGGATGCCGTGCGGGTGACGGACTCGAGTTCGCCATCGGCGCGAGCTTCTGCAGGATCGGCAAAGCGAAGCCGGCGGTCTTGCCAGTGCCCGTCTGGGCGCCACCCATTACGTCCTTGCCGGCAAGGACGACGGGAATGGCCTGAATCTGGATGGGAGTGGGTGTCGTGTACCCGGCTTCGGACACGGCCTTCAGTAGTTCCGGCCGCAGTCCGAGCTCGGCAAAGCTCGTTGCGTTCATCGATGCTCCTGGTAGCGGCCCATCCCTGTCGGGATTTCCGGCCCAGGCTGCTGTGCGGGATGACCCGAGGCGCACTTGTGCGACTGTCGGTCGCGCGCGCCTCGCACGTGTGTGTGGGCGGTGACCGGAACGGCCGCCCGAATCCCGATTATAGTCTAAGTTTCAGATTTTGCGATTAAAACGTGGTCAAAATGGGGTCGACCAGGCTATAATCGACGGTTTTTCGCCGCTCCGTGAGCGACGCGCAATTCGACCACCCATGACGACGCCGTTCACAACTCTGCGCAACATCGCAATCATCGCCCACGTCGACCACGGGAAGACGACGCTCGTCGACAAGCTGCTGGTGCAGGCAGGCACGTTCGCGAAGCATCAGCACGTGGGCGAGCGGATGATGGACAGCAACGACCTCGAGCGCGAGCGCGG
>Ga0207691_10005131_pt1 | contig 12639 bp, 11 predicted proteins | sample KBSM13metaG_FD_184327 | JGI IMG/M metagenome (GOLD analysis project Ga0207691, IMG submission 184327) | Miscanthus rhizosphere microbial communities from Kellogg Biological Station, Michigan, USA - KBS M1-3 metaG (SPAdes) (version 2) | ecosystem: Host-associated > Plants > Roots > Rhizosphere >... | reverse complement strand
ACGCCCTCTCGAGCCCGCACCGTCGCACGTGCGCCCGCGTTGATCAACAGATCTGCCAGATCGAGGTCGTCGCGCTCTGCTGCCCAGTGCAGTGCTGTCGTGCCATCGACCTGTGGCACGTTGACGTCGGCCTTGCGAGCAATGGCCGCGCGAACGGCCTCTCGATCGCCGCGCATCGCGGCGTCGGCGACGTCAGCAGTCGCGGCACGGACGATCACCGCAGCCAGGAGAAGGAAACTCAGAGAGAACAGTGTCGTGCGTTTCATGCGCCTACTGTCGGTCGCTATCGTTGGTGCCCTTGGTGCGGCCCAGCCACTCGACCAGGCGCTCCAGTTCTTCATCCTGCAGCTTTGCGCCGCGCTCTCGCATGTCCAGTGTCACCACGCGCCAGCGATCTGGATTGAAGCGTGCGGCGTTGACCCGCTCGATCGCGTGGCACGACGTGCATGCTCGCTTCACGAGGGCCTCGGCTTCACTGTCTGTGAAGAACGTCGTCACTTCGCGCGCAACGTACGTGCGCGGAAACGGCTTCGTCGTCGGACCGAAGCGCACTTCCAGCCAATCGAGAAGAATGCCTCTCTCCTTCTCCGGCAACGGCACGTCCAGGCCACGATGCTTTGCCGTGATGAGCGAGTCCCAACCCTATCGATCGAGCGCGTTGTACGCGTAGTCATCGATACCGTGGCACGAGGTGCAGTTCTTGAAGATCACCTGCCGCACCGCACCCTGCGGGGGCACGACTTGTGGCCTGGTTGCACGAGGAGCCAGCTGCGCACCAACCGACTTTCCGGCCATCAACGCCGCGATGACGGCAAACAGCAGGACGTTGAGCTTCATCGTGCCTCACACCATCTCGAGCGGCTGCAGCCGTCCATTGCTCGTCCCGATCTGGTCCATGTCGATGCCGTAGAGATGCAAAAGGCTGAGCAGCATGTTTGAGGTCCGCTGCGTATTGTCTGGGAACACGAGATGGCGGTTCCCCTTGAACGTACCGTCGATCCCGCCGACGAGCACCACCGGCACCTTCTCGTGCGCGTGACGATGCGAGTTGCCCATGTTGCTCCCCTTGTAGATCAGCACGTGATCGAGCAGCGTGCCGTCGCCGTCGGGAATCGCCTGCAGCTTCTCGCAGAAGTAGGCCAGGTTCTGCACGTGATACCGGTTGACCTTCGCGTAGTTCGCCACGTTCTCCGGCTTGTCGCCGTGATGTGAGGTGCCGTGCCAGCCACCTGTGAACCCGGACTCCGGGAAGCTGGCGCCGCTCAGGTCGCGGCCGAGCATGAACGTGACCGACCTGGTGATGTCGCCCTCGAACGCCAGCGCCATCAGGTCGTACATCAATCGGAAGTGGAGATGCCTGCTCTCCGGAAGCCCGAACGGCACATCGGCTGTCGGCTCCCTTACCGAGTTCTCCATCGCGATCTTGATGCGACGCTCCAGCTCACGGACGTTTTCCACGTACGTATCGACGCGCGCCTTGTCGCCAGCGCCGAGATGGGTCTTGAATGAGCCGAGCTGACCGACGACCGCGTCGAGAATGCTCGCGTTGCGCTGCCGGTCGCGCCGTCGTTCTTCCGCGCTCGTGCCATCGCCAAACAGCCGCTCGAACACCACGCGCGGGTTGACCTGCGTCGGCAGCGGCTGCGTGGGCGACGACCACGAGATCGAGTTCGTATAGGCGCAGCTGTAGCCCCAGTTGCAGTTGCCGAAGTTGCCCATGTCCTCGACGCCGAGCTGCAGCGACGAGAGAATCGTGTCCTGCCCGTACTTATTGGCGATGTGCTGATCGATGGTGATTCCCAGGAACGGGCTCACCGCGTTGCGTCGCGGCCGCGCTCCGGACAGCAGCACCGCGCCGCGCGCGTGATCACCACCCGGCTCGTCCGTCGTCGCCATCGCCTCCGGCATGTCGAGGCCGCTGATGAGGACCACGCGGTTGCGGAATGGCTCGAGCGGCTTCGTGATGAAGGAGAAGTCGAAGTCCCTCCCGTCCTTGAGCGGACTCCAGTAGCCAGGCGCTGCGCCGTGCGGGTGCCAGATGCCGACGAAGCGACGCACCGGCGCCGCAGCGGTCATCCGCGTGGGCGTCAGCGCCGGCAGCATCGACTCGAGCAACGGCAGCGCCAGCGTGACGCCGGCACCGCGCAGAAACATTCGTCGAGCAATATGCTTCTTTGAAACGAACATCGCCTGTCTCCTGCACGTCCACTCCCAACGTCCAACTTCCAAATGGCAACAAAGCCAGCTTGGAAGTTGGGAATCGGGAATTGGGAGTTAACGAGTTACCGCCGCACGAACCGCAACTGGTTCGTCGCCCTTCACTCTCATCTGAAACTGCGCGCTCCGCACGACCCCGAGCACAATCGCCGACAGCCGGTTGTCATCCTTCTCGACGTCATGCGCAATCGCTCGGACCGTCGGCATGTCCGTGAACTCGAGCCCGCGGCCAATTGCGTAGGTCATCATTTTTTCGATGAACATCCGCACGAATTGCGGTGAGTAGCGAAGCAACGCGTTCCGCAGCCCGACGGGTCCGTTGACGTCCTGCCCGTCGTACAGCTTCACCGTCACGTCGATCGGCGCGCCACCTTCGCCGCCCTGCTTGCTGCGCCAGCTCGCGTCGGCGTCGAAGTTCTCGAGCGCGAATCCGATCGGGTCCATGATCTTGTGGCACCCGGCGCACGTCGGGCTCGCGCGGTGGAGCGTCATCTGCTCTCTCAACGTGAGCACTTTGCCGCTCTCCCCTTTGGTGTCCTCGAGCGCCGGCACGTTGGGCGGCGGCTCTGGCGGCGGTGTCCCGAGAATGTTTTCCAACACCCACACCCCGCGCTTGACTGGTGATGACCGGAAATTCTGCGTCCACGTGACGGCGAGGAAACTGCCCTTCCCCAGCAAGCCGCGCCGGTAATCCATGTCGGGCGGCAGCGTGACGCGCCGGAAGCGCGACCCATACACGTTCGGAATCCCGTAGTGCCGCGCGAGCCGCTCGTTGACGAAGGTGTAGTCCGCAGTCAACAGGTCAACGATGTTGCGGTCCTCCCGGATGATGCTGTCGAAGAACAGCTCCGATTCCTGCTTGAGGCTCTGGCGCAGTTCGTCGTCCCAGTTCGGATAGAAGATGCCGTCGGGCGACGTGGCCGGCAGGTTGCGCAGGTAGAGTAACTGTTGCGCGAAGTTCGACACGAGCGCTTCCGAGCGCGGATCGGCCAGCATCCGTCTCACCTGCTGATCGAGCACCTTCGGCTGCCTGAGTCGTCCCTGGCTGGCCACCGTGATCAGCTCGTCGTCCGGAATACTGCTCCACAAGAAGAACGAAAGCCGCGACGCGAGCTCGAGATCGGTGATCCGGTAGACCGCTCCTGCCTGGGCAGGTTTGCCCCGAGCCGAGCCGAGGGGCTCCCGCTCTGCGCGCACCAGGAACTGCGGGCTCGCAAGCACCAACCGCAGCGCGTACTCGATGCCGTCGTCAAAGGTCGCCCCCTTGCGTCCCTCGTCGAAGAAGGAGCCAAGTGTCGCGATCTCCGTCGCTGTTGGAGGACGACGATACGCACGGCGCGCAATCGTGGTCAGGATCTGGTTCGCGCAGGCGCTCTCCTGCGACGGCTGCGCAGGCTTGCAAGTGAATACCTTCTGCCGGCTCGCTGAATCGACGGGGCGCTGCGCGTTGAATGGTCCCTGGATCCGGATGAATCCGATAGCCGGGTAGTACTCCAGCTGCGGGATGGTGTTGTTCTCGAGCGACTTCCGATCGTACTGACGGATGATGTCGAGGCTCGGGCGATAGTTTGTGGCGAGGAAGGTTGCACCGACGACGCGCGAACCAGCACGGACGGGAACCGTGACCTCGAGCGTCCCGTCGCCATCAGCCGTCATGCCGACGGCCATTCCGACGCCGCGATACCGCCACGTGTGCGCGCGCTCGCCATCGATGATGAGCGCCAGCTGCTCGTTCGGCACGAAGCTGCCGATGCCGAAGTTCTGAATCGAGAACTTGTATTCGCCGTCTGCCGGGAAATCGTGGCGCGCGACGATTCCGCCGCGCGTGCCGAATGGCATCCCCTCGAGGCGATGGTTCTGAGAGGCGTCGCTCGATGCAAGGTAGGTGGCTTCAGCCGGCGACTTCCAGTAGCCAACTGCCATGCGCGCGACGCGCGCCGCGGCAGTGGCGTAGGACTCGAGCAGCGTCGGCGAGATCGTCAGCGACCCGGCGATGTTGTCGAACCCGTTGGCGGAGTCATCTGGCGGCAGCAGCGTTGTCACGTCGATCCGAAGATCGAGGAGGTCGCGAATGGCGTTCGCGTACTCCGTGCGGTTCAGGCGATGCAGGACGACGGATCCGGGGTGAACGTTCGTGGCCGTCGCGCGATCGATCTCCGCCTCGAGCCAGTCGCGTAGCCCGTCGTACTCCGCCAGCGACGGACGCGGCAGATCGGGCGGAGGCATCACGCCCGCGCGCAGCTTGCGAATCACTTTCTCCCAGAGCTCGGCGTGCTCGGAGACCTTCGTGAGATCAGCACCCTGCAGCGACAAGTTCGCGGTCTTGAGCCGGTCGTTGTGACAGGTGACGCAGTACTGATCGAGGAGTGCGCGAGGCTTGTCTGCCGTAGCCGGCGTCGACGTCGCGGTGCCCTGTGGGCTCGGCGTTGCCCCCTGTCCGCTCGAGGCCCCCATGGACAGGACCGCCACTGCGCCGAGTGCGCAGCCGACCGACACGAGTCGAATGGACCGCAGCGTCATAGCTCGAGCGACGGAAGTGCCGGACGAGGCATCCCGTGCGTAGCGAGAGTCGCACGAGAGACACTGCCATATCAAGCTCGAATGGCGGTTCGGCCTCTACTGCCGTGGACTGGGCGGTTCAGGAGGAGCCGGCGTAATCAGTCGGCGCTCCATCGTTTTCTGATGGCCGTCGCAGAAGCTCTCGATGAGGTCGGTGTCCGGGAGCAACGAGAGAGGAACCCGAATCGTCCACGGACTGCGGAATGCCTTCGGGTCGTCGATGGTGAGCGTCAGCATCATCGTGCCGATACTGCTCCTCTCGAATCGTTCCGTGACTTTCAGCGCATCGCTATGCGGACGACCGACTCGCGTATCGAGCCATCCCCCATCCCGCAAGCCGGTGGTCTCGACGATGAAGGCGTTGCCGTCCCAGCGCCCAACGGAATATCCCAGCCATGATGGTTCTGGATCCGCCGGGAGAGGCCGGCCGTCGGTGAAGACCTGACGAAACATCGGTCCCGCCAGCGTCTCGTAGAAGAACGCGGTGACACCGGGCGCGTGAACGATCTTGAACGGCCCTCCTCCGAAGGTGATTCGCGGGAACCCCGGCGGAAGACAGTAGCCAAGTGGGTCGTCAACGTGATCGCGGCTCGAGCGCTGAGCGGCAATGCCCGCCGCCCACGGAGTCATTGTCACGTCTTCTGGTGACAGATCTTGTGCGAGATCGAAAAACAACCCTCGCTTGGGGAAGCATGCATCACGTCCGTAGATTCCGCACTCGGACGTCCAGACTCCCGTCAGGTCAGGGTGTCCATCGCGAATCGCCGCTGGTGCCGACAAATCCGGCTTGCCGTCGGTGGTTCGAGGGAGACCCGGTGTGGGGTAATTCAACCACTGAGAGTCGGCAGGCAGCGCCGCAATCATCAACGCTCCGAGCAACGCGGCCGTGCGAAGCGATCGCTTTGTCCGCATGAGAAGCGTGATTATAGGTCGAGCCCAACTCTTCCTGAGCCCGGCCTTCTGCCGCTTGAGGCTAAGATTCGACCGACGAGAGATCGTTGGAGGAGCATATGACGAAGGCACGCCTATCAACTCTAGTGCTGCTGCTCGTAGCGTCGACTCCGGCCGTCAGCAGGGCCGACATGGGTCTGCTGCGCACGGCTCATCCTCTGGACGAGGCGCGCGGCTACTGCCTCGACATCGCAGGCTTCGGCGCGACCCTTCGTCTCGATGATCCTCTCCAGGCTCACACCTGCAAGTACGGAAGCGAACTGGACGATCAGCGCTTCGAGCCGATCGCCGGCGGTGCGATCAAGACCGGCATCGGCGATCGCTGCCTGGCCGCAACCGCACTGGAGCCGGGGGCAAAGTTGGTCGTTCGCTCGTGCACATCGGCGCCAACACAGCGCTGGACACTCACCTGGGGCCGGCTCACGCCGGATTCACAACGCGAGTTGTGCGTCTCCGTCGCAAGTGGCACGGGTGAGATCGCGGGCACGCCGGCCCTCATCTCACCGGTCTACCGCCGACGCGATGTGACACTGGAGCGTTGTGATGATGCGCAGCAGGCGCGGCAGTCATTCCGCTGGTCGCTACCCGACGAACGCACGATCAGCAGCGCGAACGTCGTGCGTACCGGCATGCCCCCCGACGTCGCGCAGCAGCTTGCCGCGTTCGGGACCGAGTTCGACGGCGAGATTGCGGGACAGACGGCGAAGATCTATGCGTCGCAGCCTCGCGTCTACGAAGCGGGCGAAATCAAGATCACGAAGAATCTCGCCTATGGCCCGCACGAGAGGCAGCAGCTCGACATTCACACCGCGACAATGCGCAGGTCCGAGCGCCCCACGCCCGTAGTCGTCGTGTTCCATGGCGGCGGCCTCGTTGGCGGCAGTCGCGCGGCAACCACGAACGTCGCGGATTACTTCGCCAGCCTGGGATACGTCGGCGTCAACGGCGGCTATCGTCTCGCGCCTGATGCGAAGTGGCCGGAAGGCGCGCGCGATGTCGGAGCCGCAGTCACCTGGCTCAAGAGCCACGCAGCCGAGTACGGTGGCGACCCCGAGCAGATCTTCGTCGTCGGCATCTCGACCGGCGCCTACCACGCCGCCACCTACGTCTTCAGACCCGAGTTGCTGCTCCCGGACACGGCGCGTCCCGCGGGAGCGATCCTGCTGTCGGGTCCCTACTCCTTCGATTTCGCGTCACCGTCCAAGGGCGAGCTCGCCTACTTCGGCGAGGACCGGAAACGATGGCCGGAGATGGTGATTCCCGGTCACGTCACGCGCGCGGACATCCCGGTACTCTTTACGACCGCGGAATGGGACAACGCGCGGTATCTGTGGCCGCAGGCGGCCGTTTACGACGAGCTCGTCGAGAAACACAAAGCGCGGCCACGCTACAAACAGAGCCCGGGACACAACCACTCGTCGCAGCTGTTGTCGCTCGGCACGGCTGACACGAGCGTGTCGCGCGAGCTGGTGGACTTCATCGAACGCACGGTCACGCGTTGATGACGACATGTCGTCGTTGAGGCTCAGTTGTCGGTTGCCCAACGGCAAGTAGTGCGCGTGCGGACCTTAAAAGCTCAGTGAGACCGAAGACCGGAAACGGAGGACCGAGGACTGATGAGTAAGAACTTCGACGCGATCATCATCGGCACCGGTCAGGCAGGACCGACTCTCGCGAAAAGACTCTCCAACGCCAACATGTCGGTAGCTGTCATCGAGCGGCATCTGTTCGGCGGCACGTGCGTCAACACCGGGTGCATTCCAACGAAAGCGATGGTGGCCAGCGCATATGCCGCCCATCTCGCGCGCCGCGCACGCGACTTCGGCGTGGTTATCGACGGCGACGTACGCATCGACATGAAGAACGTCAAAGCGAGGAAGGACGCGATCTCTGAGCGCTCGCGAAGCGGCGTCGAGAAGATGCTGCGCGGCCTGCCGCGCTGCGACGTCTACACGGGACATGCCCGATTGCAATCGGCCCGAGAAGTCACTGTCGGGGATCAGGTCCTCACCGCCGATCGCATCTTCCTCAACGTCGGAGGACGCGCGTCGGTCCCGTCGATGCCCGGGATCGACCAGGTTCCGTTCCTGACGAACACCTCGATGATGGAGATCGACACCGCCCCGCCCCATCTCATCATCGTCGGCGGCAGCTACGTCGGCCTGGAGTTCGGTCAGATGTTTCGGCGGTTCGGATCCGAGGTGACGATCGTCGAAATGGGCCCGAGGCTCGTGCAGCGCGAAGACCCTGAGATCTCGTCGGCCATTCAGGACTTCCTCAACAGCGAAGGCATCAACCTTCGTCTGAACGCCCGCTGCATTCGCCTCGGTGGACGCGCCGGCGCCGTCCTCGCCCACGTCGATTGCCAGGACGGCAGTCCGGCGGTCGAGGGCACACATTTGCTTCTCGCAGTTGGCCGCCAGCCAAACACGGACGATCTGGGACTCGACGCTGCGGGGGTCTCGCGCGATGAGCGCGGATACATCGTCGTGAACGATCGGCTGGAGACCAGCGTCCCGGGGATCTGGGCGCTCGGCGATTGCAATGGTAAAGGCGCCTTTACTCATACCGCCTATAACGACTACGAAATCGTTGCCGCGAACCTGCTCGATGGCGAGGCTCGCGGCGTCTCCGATCGAATTCAGGCGTATGCGCTTTACACAGACCCGCCGCTCGGCCGCGTGGGGATGACGGAAACCGAAGCGCAACGCAGCGGTCGCACCATCCTGGTTGGCAAACGTCCGATGTCGCGCGTCGGACGCGCGATCGAGAAAGGCGAGACGACTGGCTTGATGAAAGTTGTCGTCGACGCGAGCTCCCGCGAGATTCTTGGCGCCGCCGTACTCGGGACCGGCGGCGACGAAGTGATCCACTGCGTGCTCGATACGATGTACGCGAAGGGGCCCTATACCGTTCTCCAACGCGCGATGCACGTACACCCGACGGTCGCCGAGCTCATTCCGACGATCCTGCAAGAGCTCGCGCCGCCGGCATCGAATAGTGGGTTACCTTGAGCCCTCAGGTCGTGTTGACGGGATATCGCTATCGCCGCACGGCCGGTGCTCACAATCGGCCTCTCAGAAGCGCCGTGCGACGTGGTCATCGCGCTGTGCTGACCGAACCGCGGCGGGACATATGCTGCGGCAGCGAACCATGCGAGCGGCGCGGCGCACGCGACAGACGGGAAACCGCGAGCGCAGGGCCAGGTCCGGCGCAGGTCACGGACCTGCGCCTGCTGCAACGAGAACCCGGAGCCGCGGTTTCCCGCGCCGTCGAGCGGTTCGCCGAGCAGCGTGTGTCCCGTCGCGGGCCAAGGCGAGCGTGGCAACTTGAGTAACCCAACTCACCCACTGGGTTCGACAGCGCTCATGGCCAGTCGCATCGGTCTTGGTCTCGCCGCGCTTGGACGGCCCGCGTACATCAACGTCGGAAGGCAGCGCGAGTTCGGATCCGAACGCAGCGTCGCCGCACTGGAGCAGCGCTGCCATGAAATGCTCGATGCTGCTTACGCATCTGGCATTCGATACGTCGATGCCGCGCGCTCGTACGGAATGGCCGAGAACTTCCTGAGCTCGTGGCTGAAGACGCGCAACCCGCCAAAGGCGGCGATCACGATCGGATCGAAGTGGGGCTACAGCTACGTGGGATCGTGGCAGCTCGATGCACCCGTCCATGAAGTGAAGGATCTCTCGGTCGACACGCTGCGCCGGCAGATCGCCGAGAGTCGCGCGTTACTTGGAGACCGTCTTCAGCTGTACGAGATTCACTCGGCAACCATCGAGAGCAAGGTGCTCGAGAACACCGACGTCCTGCGTGAGTTGCAGCGGCTCCACTCGAGCGGACTGGTAATCGGCTTGACCGTCACCGGTCCCCACCAGGCGGACGTGATCCGGCGCGCACTGAGCGTGAGCGTCGATGGCGTCAATCCATTTCAGGTTGTTCAGGCGACGTGGAACCTGCTCGAGCGTTCAGCGGCCCCCGCTCTCGCAGAGGCACACGCGAACGGGTGGGCTGTCATCATCAAGGAGGCGCTCGCGAACGGCCGCTTAGCCGATCGCGACGTGGTCGCCATTGCTGCCGCCTTGTCCCAGCCCTGGGCCGATATCGTCCTCTCGGGCGCGGTCACACCCGAGCAACTCGAAAGCAATCTGAGGGCGGTCGCCCTCATGCGGGAACCGGCCGATTGGCCAGACATTGCGGAGTCGCCGGCTGAGTACTGGGATCGCCGCAGTACGCTCGCCTGGCAGTGAAGCTATCAGTCGGGCGATTCGCAGCACTCAGCCCCGAGGTGCCGCCCCATCGTTGTCAGCTCCTCACTACGCGCACAGGGAGCCTTGCGGGTCCGTGGCCAATGGTCGTCATCCACGGATCCGGATCGCCCGCCGCCTCGAAGCGCTGAATCCTCGGCATCATCGCCCCGAGCATTGCGTCGGCTTCGAGCTGCGCGAGCGTCCTGCCCACGCACATGTGCACGCCGGCGCCCCAACCAACCTGACCGCGAACGTCGCGGCCGAGATCGAAGCGATCGGGGTTGGTCCATTTGCGTGCGTCGCGATTGGCCGCCGCGAATAACAAGCCGCAGCGCGTGCCAGCTGGAATGACGTGTCCTTCGATCTCGACGTCGCGCGTCGTGATGCGTCCTGCCATTCGCGAGGGCGAATCCCAGCGGAGGCTCTCGTCGAACGCGGTTCGCGTGATCGACGGATCCTGTCTCAACCTCTGATACTGGTCAGGAAACTCGCAGAACGCGCGAATCGCCGTGCCGAGCGTCATGACCGTGGTGTCGGCCGCGGCCGAGAGCAATATCTGGACGAGCAGCTTGGCCTCCGCCTGTGTAATGTCGCCGCGATCCGCCGCGTGGAACATCGCCATTCCGAGCCCGTCCGGATCAAGGTTCTCCCGGTTACAACACTCCTCCACCCACGCGAGCACCGGCTCGTTGCCCACCATCGCTTCGTGGAACAGCTCGTTCATCGGGCCCATCGTCGCCCACACCATGTGGCCGAACGCTTCCATGTGCTCGCGACCAGGCTCGGGCAGTCCGAGTAGATCCGGCAGCACCTTGTAGACGAACGGGCGGCAGATCGCCGAGACCGCGTCGAACCCGCCGTCGATGGCAAGCACCCGTTCGACGACGAGCTCGGCTTCCGTGGCGAATGCCTGCGCCATTCGATTGAGCGCCTTCGGAGATAGCGCATTGGCGATCACGACACGGACTTCGGTGTGACGAGGCGGATCGTCTGTCAGCAGGATCTCGGGCCTGACCGACGAGGGATCATGCCAGGGCCGCGATTGACTCGAGAATGTGCGCCAGTCCGACAGCGCGGCGGACACGTGACTGAAACGCCCGATGACGACGATATCCTCACGGCCGAGGCGTACGACCGGTGCAAGCTCGCGCACGCGATCGTCCACTGCGCGCGCGTCGCGGATCGATTCACGGCTGAAGAGGTCGGTGTCGAGAACCGGGATCGGGTTGCCCACGTTGCCTCCGGGACGGAGTGTAATCGAGGGCGCATTGAAAGAATCCACGTCGCTCGCCATCTGGGCGGCGATTCGAGCCGAGGATCGATGTCCCTACTTCATCGACAGGCGCTGCGCTTCGGCGCAGTCAGCCCTCATCTCGAAATAGCGCAGGACGGTCGCGGTGTCGGTCTCGTACGGATGTTTCTCGCCAGCCCCGCGCGCCAATTGGGCGAGGCGCACGCGGTCGTACGCGCGATCGAACTCGGTGTGATTGGACATCAGGATGGTGGCGCCAGCCGCTTCGGCGACCTCGAGCATCTTCCGCTCGCTGTTGCGATAGATCGCAAAGTTTGCCGCCTGCCGCGGGAAGTTGAACGCCGTGCCCCCGGAGTAGGCCACGGTCAGCGTGCGCCCACCGTCTTTGACTGGCACGAAGAACGACAGCGTACCGGGTGTGTGGCCTGGCGTCGCGATGATCTCCACCTTGGTGTCGCCGAGCGTTAGCTTCAGGCCTTCAGGTCCAACGGCGATATCGCGTTTCGGCACGCCGCCTGGCGCGGATGCGGGACGCTGCAGCGTCGAATCCCAGTCGGCCGTGCCCATCACGATCTTCGCGCCGTAACGGCTTTGCAGGAGAGCCGCGCCTTGATCGTGATCGCCGTGGGCGTGACTGATCAGCACGTACTTGATCGTGCGCGGATTGAGGCCGAGCGTGGTCAGCCCCTCGACGATCTCCGGCTCGATCGCGTAGTCGAACAGCGTGTCGATGACGATGATGCCGTCGCTCGTGGTCAACGCCCACGACGAGTGGATCTTCGTGCCGATGAAATAGAGATTGTCGAAGACCTTATAGGGGCGCGCGTACCAGGTGGAGCGGTCGGGCACCACGCGAGTCGAGGGCGCCGCGCCACGGGCGCCGCCGCCACCGCCTCCGCCACCGAGATTGTCGGGGGCGACGCAGATGCGGAGGAACGTTCCGGCATAGTCGACGCCCGCGGCCCGCTTCGCGGCCGCGACGAGGCTATCGGGTGTCACCGGTGCAGGCGCCTGCGCGTGAGCGGTGAACGTGACGGCGGTCAACAGTGCTGCGGCCGCCAGCAATTGAAACCTCATGGCGTGTCCATTCTTGATCAATGCGACGGCACTCGAGCGTTCAGCTCTTCGAACCAGTTGAGGACCAGTTGAACCTTCTGCGCGGCTGGGCGCGCGCTGGGGCGTCCGAGCTTCGTATCGCGAGCCCGATACACCTCGCCCATCCCGCCGGCGCCGAGGGCAGAGAGGATTTCGTACGAGCCGAGGTAACTGCCAGGTTCGAGGGCCACGCGGGAGCGCCGACATTATCAGGGGATGCCCCCCGTATCAAATGTCGGCCCGTGTTCGCCGGGCTGAGTGTGATCGAGGCTACACTGTGGCTGCCCGAGAGGTACCTATGCCCAGATATCTTGC
>Ga0207691_10005128_pt1 | contig 12642 bp, 9 predicted proteins | sample KBSM13metaG_FD_184327 | JGI IMG/M metagenome (GOLD analysis project Ga0207691, IMG submission 184327) | Miscanthus rhizosphere microbial communities from Kellogg Biological Station, Michigan, USA - KBS M1-3 metaG (SPAdes) (version 2) | ecosystem: Host-associated > Plants > Roots > Rhizosphere >... | reverse complement strand
TTATCTTCAATCTCGGCAACGGCAAGGGATTCAGTGTGCGTGAGGTCATTGAGTCTGCACGCCGCGTTACCGGGCATCCGATTCCCGCTGAGACTCACCCGCGCCGCGCCGGTGATCCCGCGGTCCTCGTGGCCAGTTCAGAAAAGGCCATTCGCGAACTCGGCTGGAAGCCTCGATATGCGCAACTCGACGACATCGTCCGCACCGCGTGGATCTGGCACCAGAGGCGATACAAGAGCTAGAGGCCCGCATCGATGAAACGAATGTCGCACAGGCAAATTATTCCGAGAGCTTTTGACATTGTCAGGACCATCGGACTCGAGCTGCCAGGCGTCGAAGCAACCACGAAGTACGACGGATCACCCGTGCTGAAATTGGATGGGATCTTCATGGCCGGTCTCGCAATGCATCCATCTGCCGAACCAGACACGCTCGTGGTCCGATCGGAACTTGACGATCGCGAAGCACTCGTAGAAGATGCGCCCGAGACGTACTACCTCACGGACTACTATCGAAGCTATCCATTGGTTCTCGTGCGTCTGAAGCGAGTCGAGCCAGACGCCTTGCGCGAATTGTTATCTGTCTCATGGCGTATGACGAGGTCGAAGACGCACAGGCGTCGTCGTTCGCAGGCCCTCCGCGATTCGTGCGTTTAGAATTGGTCTCGCATCATGGGCAAAGGGGGAAGAGTGTCGCAAATATCAAGAAGAAGATTCATTAAGACGGCTTCATCGAGTGCAGTGTTGGGCACGGTACTGGCAAAGAGCGGGCGCATGCTTCGCGCCGATCCTCTCGGCTTGCCTCTCGGATGCCAGACATGGCCAGTACGCGAGATGATCGCGAAAGATTTTCCCGGCACTCTCAAAGAACTTTCGGGAGCCGGATTCCAGACGGTCGAGCTGTGTTCGCCTGTGGGTTATGTGGACTCCGGGTTTGGCGGCCTCGCCAAATACAAGGGATCTGAACTTCGGAGCATCCTGCAAGACGCGGGCCTCACCTGCGTCAGCAGTCACTTCTCTCTCGACGAATTGAGAAAGAATCAGGACGACCGCATCTCGTGGGCGAAAGAGGTCGGCTTGACGCAGATGCTGGTTGCGAGTCTGAACGGACCGAAGAATCCCACGATGGATGACGTGAAGCGAGCAGCCGACGAGTACAACAAAATCGGCGAGCGGGCGGCAGCGGCAGGAATCGTGCAGGGGCTTCACAACGAAGATTTCGAGTGCTCAACGGTGGACGGGAAACGGACGTATGACCTGCTGTTTGAACTTCTCGATCCCAGGTTCGTAAAGTTCCAGTTCCAGGTCTCCACGATCAGCGAGGGCTTTGACGCCGCCGAGTACTTCACCAAATACCCGGGCCGCTTCATCTCGATGCACGTTCAGGGCTGGTCGGCAGAGACTCACAAGATCACGCCTGTAGGTCAGGGCACGCTCGATTGGCCGAAGATCTTTTCGGCGGCAAAAACCGGCGGCGTCAAGAATTACTTTGTCGAGATGGATCTGCCGTTGATGAAGGCCAGCGTTCCTTATCTTCATCAGTTGCAGGCGTGATTGCAGGCGGGCACTTTTCGGGAACGAAGTGCCTGCTCAAATCTCTCCAACGCCGTTACACTGATCTGCAAAACCTCGAGGAGCGAAACGTGAGCCCCACCGACACCTTTGAACCGCGCGTCGACGCATACATTACCAAGTCGAAACCCTTTGCGCAGCCCATTCTCACGCATGTCCGCGAACTGATTCACAAAGCCTGTCCCGGTGTCGTCGAAACCATCAAGTGGAGCCGTCCCTTCTTCGAATACAAAGGCGCCATTCTCTGCAATATCTCCGCATTCAAAGAACATTGCACCGTCGGCTTTTGGGGTGAAGAGATCTCCGCCGTACTGCGCGACTCTGAGATATTGCAGCCCGGTGCCATGGGTTCGCTCGGGCGCATCACACGCATCGAAGATCTGCCGCCAAACAAGCAGATTCTTGGCCTTCTTCGCCAGGCCGCAGGATTCATCGACAGCGGCCAATACACCAGCCCCATTTCTGCCCGAAGCAAAGTAGTCAAAGCACCGGCTCCCGTTCTCGAAGTGCCCGCCGAGTTCACAAAGGCGCTCAAGGCCAACAAAAAAGCCTCGGCTGTTTTTGCGAAGTTCAGTCCGAGTTGCAAAAGAGAATATGTGGAGTGGGTTGCCGAAGCCAAACGTGTCGAGACCCGCGACAAACGCATCGCCACCGCTGTCGAATGGATCAGCGAAGGCAAACAACGCAACTGGAAATATCAAAACTGCTAATTCTTGAGAACGCCGGACCCCGACATCACGGAGATACCTCAACCGGTGTGACCTCTGTCCCCGAACGTCTGAATTGAAAATGCAGAACCCAAACGCTCGCGGCAGGCTGACCGTCAACCTGCGCGGGCTTGAAGCGCCAGCGCTCCGCGGCCTGCATGGCCACTTTGGCGAAATACTTGCTTGGTCCCGGCGCGTCGAGGGTCGCATTCGAAACTGCTCCGTTCGCATCGACCGCGACCCGGACCTTCACGCTGATCTTGCCTTGAATTGTTCCACTCGCACTGGCGAGAACGTCGGGCATAATCCGCTCGGCGACGTCACCTTTGACCACGCCCTTGGCAACTGGTGTCGAAGCGGCAGCGGGAGCCTGCGGTTGAGGCACGGCAGCCTCGGATGCAGGTTGCTCGCTCAAAGGCGCAGCTTGGCTCTCGGGCGCGGATTTGCTCGCAGCTGGCACCGAGGGATCCGTGTGATGAGATCGCATCATCAGAATTGCGATCAGTGCAATCAGCAGGAGACCTGCACCAACGAGAGCCACAACGCGCGACTTTGATGGGGGCGTCTCGGCGGTTATTCCGGCCGATTCAGCCGGAACGCCAACCCTGCGGACTGGGTCCGGATACGGATCTGGCACCGAGTTCGCAGGTGCGAGGCGATTCCTGATATGGCCCAGGGTGCATCGACGCTCAGGGTCTCGTCTTAAACACTCCCGCGCGATCGTGGAGAAAGGTTGGGGAATCGATTCTGCCAAAATCGGATCGACATTGGAAGATCTTTCCCAGACCGGCAGATGTTGAGTCAGAGACTCAACCAAAGTGACGCCAAGCGACCAAACGTCTGCGGCAGCAGTAATCTTCCCGGCGGCGCATTCCGGCGCGTCGTAAATCCTTAGTCCCTCCACGCTCTTTTCTTGCTCGCCCACGCCTTGAACGTGATCTATCGAAAGCTTGAGCTGTTCGCCCACGACCATGATGTTTGTTGGTTTGAGGTCACCGTGCACGAACCCTTTGCCGTGAAGATAGGAAAGAGCGTCGAGCACCGGGTCAAGCATTTCCTTCGCTTCAGGCGGCGTGAGTGCCCTCTCCGCGAGAATCTGGGCGAGAACCTCGTCGGCATATTCCGTGACAAAGTATGCGAACGGAACATCATCGATCTGCGAACGTCCCGCGTGGTGCAACGGCATGAGGTGAGGATGCGACAGCCCTGCGGTCGCCGTCCACGCTGCGGTTCTGACCTCCGCGGCTGCACCGTCAGCGGGGATGAGCTTGATGGCGGCTTTCTGCGATCCGTCTGCAGAAACTTCGGTCAGAAAAACACCGCCGCGTTCCGAGCCGCCCAACCACTCGAGGAGCGGGAATTTTCCTTCGACGGTGCGGCCAACCCAATCACCGCGAATTGTCGCTGTGTCCATTGCGCCACCATTCTACCCGGAATTCTAGAAGTCGATGAACTGAAGCCGAACAAGGGCGTTTCGAAATCCGACGAGACGGCACCCTTGATTTGCCTTGACATGCGTCTATCCGTCCCGGCACAGTTGCCTCAACATCGTTTGTTTGCGAGGTCGATTCCGAATGTCATCCCTCGATTTCGCGCGCACCGATGCCGTCAATCAGAACTCCCTCATGCGCGTCGTCATGGGTTCTGTCACTGGCACCATGATCGAGTGGTATGACTTCTACATTTTTGGTTCGCTGACATCTGTCCTGGCCGTTAAGTTCTACCCTCCGGGTAACGACACATTCGCTCTCATTGCTTATCTGGCCACGTTTGCAGTGGGATTTCTCGTGCGCCCATTTGGCGCTCTCTTCTTCGGCTGTGTTGGCGACATCGTCGGCCGAAGAATCGCCTTCATCATTACGCTCTCCATCATGGGCGGTTCCACGGCCGCGATCGGACTTTTGCCAACTTTCAAGACCGCTGGATGGTTTGCACCAATCGCGCTGATTGTTATCCGGCTACTTCAAGGCCTCGCGCTCGGCGGAGAGTACGGAGGCGCAGCTGTTTACCTCGCCGAGCACGTGCCTGACGGCAAGCGCGGTCTCTACACCAGCTACATTCAGATAACCGCGGGACTGGGCTTCGTCGTCTCTCTTGGGGTCATCCTCCTTACGGAACACTTCATGGCCGGCCCAAGCTTTCAGCTCTGGGGCTGGCGTCTTCCTTTTCTCCTCTCTCTTGTCCTCGTCAGCATCTCTCTCTATATCCGCATCCAGATGAAGGAATCGCCCATCTTCTCGCAAATGAAGTCCAACGGAACGCATTCCACCAGGCCCCTGAGAGATGCGTTCGCTAACTGGGCAAATCTGAAACTGGTGCTGATCTCGCTCTTTGGCGCTGCCGCGGGCCAGTCGGTGCTCTCCTATACTGGAATGTTTTTTGCTCTCTTCTTCATGCAGAACATTCTGCGGGTAAGCGCACACACATCAAACGTCGTCATGGCCATCGCGCTGATTGCCGCGATGCCGTTCTTTACCGTGTTTGGCGCGCTCTCCGACCGCATCGGGCGCAAGAAGCTCATGCTCTCTTCCCTCCTGTTGGCGGCGGTTTTTTACTTCCCCATCTACAAGGCCATGCGGCAAGCTGCAGGAAACAACGTGGTCACCGTCAGTTCCGTCAAAGACAAGATCACCGGCGACATCCGGCTCACGCCGCTGACCCGCGACACCGTCACCGGTGACCTCGTTCCCGCACCCGAGGCGGCTCATCCCAACCAACCCGCGCTGATCTTTCTTATCTGGTTTCAGACCATCTTTGCATGCATGATCTACGGACCCATTGCGGCATATCTTGTCGAGGCGTTCCCAGCCAAGATCCGCTACACCTCCGTCTCCCTGCCTTATCACATCGGGAACGGAGTCTTCGGCGGCTTGCTCCCGCTCATCGGTGTGAGCTTGTCGGCCGCGACGGGCAATATCTACGCGGGGCTTTTTTATCCCATTGCCGTCGCGTTGCTCACCTTCGTCGTGGGCACGATTTTCCTCAAAGAAACCCACGGCACCCTTATTTGGGACGAATCGGGAAAATCGGTTAGCTGATGCTGGTGACCCTCTTGTTCGACCGAACAAAAGAGGTTCATCGGACGAACCGTTTGTGTTGCACCCTTTCCTGCGAGTAACACGGCATCCAGTGCTCGGCTCGAAGGCGGCATAGTCTCAGCTGCCTTCGGACCCGACAGGCTCCTCTATGTGCTCGAACTTTCCGATGCTCCGGGAATCCAACTCCCGGCAAAAGCAAGGTTGTGCGCGTCGGGGCAGATGGCAGCATTCAAAACGTCGCAACCGGCCTGTCCGTTCCGACCGCAATGACCCTTGGTCCGAGGCGATCCCCACGTCTCGAACTTCGGTGCAGCCCCGGCGGGCCTTGGCCAGATCGTTCGCATCGATCTCCCTTAAGCGAAACGACACCCAATTTCCTGATCACAAGAAGCAAATCCCAATAAGGCCCCCTGCCGCCGGGTGCTGCACGGGGGCCTTTCCTTTTTCAACAAGATGATCAGGTTCTCTCACATGTATTCCGCGCTGGTTACCGTGTAATCCATTTCGTGACTTGCCCCTCATGCCCCCACCTCGATAAAGTGACCCAACACGCATTGTTCGCGGACAGGGCTCCATACCGTCCGTTTTTGCAGTGGCTTGCACCTTTTTCCCTGAAGGGGACTCATTCATGTCTTCCACGCACGTTCCGGCTGTTTCCAGTTCGGTCTCATCTCTTTCCAATCAGGATTTGGACTCCACTCTTCGAGAATTGCGCGTCTTCCCGCCACCGCAGGAGTTCAGCCGCAAGGCGCACATCAAGAGCCTCGAAGAGTATGAGGCGATGTACAAGAAATCCATCGAAGATCCCGAGGCCTTCTGGGCCGGTATCGCGAAAGATCTGCACTGGTTCAAAACCTGGGACAAAGTGCTCGAGTGGAACCTGCCATCTGCGAAGTGGTTTGTCGGCGGCAAACTCAACCTGAGCTACAACTGCGTCGACCGGCATGCTCTGGGAGCCCGCGCCAGCAAGACCGCGATCATCTGGGAAGGGGAACCCGGAGAGATTCGTCGCATGACCTACGCCGAGTTGCACGTTGAGGTGCAGCGATTCGCAAATGCCCTCAAGGCGCTGGGCATCAGGAAGGGTGACCGCGTCGCCGTCTACATGGGCATGACGCCGGAGCTGGCGATTGCTCTGCTGGCCTGTGCGCGGATCGGCGCGGTACACTCCGTCATCTTCGGCGGATTTGCGGCCAACGCCATTGCAGATCGGGTCAACGATTCGGGATGCGTCGCTATCCTGACGCAGGACACGAGCTATCGTCGCGGCAACGAGATTCAACTCAAGCGCACCGTTGATGAAGCCATGCCGGCGTGCCCGACGGTCAAGCATGTGATCGTCTACCGGCGCACGGGCTCGCCGGTAAACATGGTGGAAGGCCGCGACCGCTGGTGGCACGATCTTGTGGCAAATGCGCCAACGGCCTGCGCCGCCGAACCGCTCGACTCCGAAGATCCGCTCTACATCCTCTACACATCGGGCACTACTGGCAAGCCCAAGGGGCTCGTTCACACCACGGGTGGCTACGCAGTACAGACCTACATCACGACGAAGTATGTCTTCGATCTTCGCGATGAGGACATCTACTGGTGCACAGCCGATATCGGATGGGTCACCGGGCATTCTTATGTCGTTTACGGGCCGCTGCAGAATGGCGCGACCATCCTGATGTATGAAGGCGCACCGAACTGGCCTGACTTTTCGCGTTTCTGGAAGATCGTAGACGACCACAAGATCACGATCTTCTACACCGCGCCGACCGCGATTCGCGCCTTCATGAAGTGGGGCGATCAGCACGTCGAGAAACACAAACTCGATTCGCTCAGGCTGCTGGGGACCGTAGGAGAACCGATCAATCCTGAAGCGTGGATGTGGTACCGCGAGAAGATCGGACGCAACCGATGCCCGATCGTCGACACTTGGTGGCAAACCGAAACCGGTTCCATCATGATCGCGCCCCTTCCGGGTGCGGTGCCGGCGAAGCCCGGCTCGGCGACGCGGCCGTTTTTCGGCATCCAGCCCGAGGTTGTCACGAGAGAGGGAAATCCAGTTCCCGCAGGGCACGGCGGGCTGCTTGTGATTCGCAAGCCATGGCCGTCGATGGCACGCACGGTATACGGCGATCCGGAGCGCTTTCAGAAGACCTACTGGAGCGATGTGCCGGGCTGCTACTTCACCGGAGATGGCGCGCGCATGGACCCCGATGGCTACTTCTGGCTCATGGGCCGTGTCGATGATGTCATCAACGTGAGCGGTCATCGCCTGGGAACGATGGAGGTAGAATCGGCGCTCGTTGCGCATCCGAAGGTGGCCGAAGCAGCAGTGGTTGGTCGGCCCGATGAATTGAAGGGACAGGCCATTTCCGCCTTCGTCTCTCTCGAGAGCGGCCATCAACCGAGTGAAGAGTTGAAAGATGAACTGCGCAAATGGGTGTCCAAAGAGATTGGATCTCTGGCGCGGCCCGACGATATTCGCTTCACCGAGGCATTGCCTAAAACGCGTAGCGGCAAAATTATGCGCCGGCTGTTAAGAGAACTGGCCACACATGGCGAAATCAAGGGTGACGTGACCACGCTCGAAGATTTCACTGTGATTGCCAAGCTGCGCGAGGCAGAAGAAGGATAGCGGTATGCCGAGCCAACCGCCACGCCGATTACGTTTCAGCGCGGCCATGAGCCTGGACGGCTTCATTGCCGGGCCCAAGGGAGAATACGACTGGATTCCGCAAGATCCCACCTTTGATTTCGGCGCACTCTTCCGGCAGTTCGACACCATTGTGATGGGCCGCCGCACCTACGATGCAATGCTCGCACAGCGTCATTCCGCCAGCGAGTTCGGCATGAGAGTGTTTGTCGTATCTACCACCCTTCGCCCGATTCAGCACCCGGAAATCACTATCCTGCGATTCAAAGTTGCTGAGGCGATCGCGGAACTCAAAGAGGAAGAAGGCAAGGATATCTGGCTCTTCGGTGGCGGCGTGCTTTTTCGCAGCCTCCTCGATGAGGGGTTGGTCGATACCGTCGAGCTTTCCGTCGTTCCTGTGCTGCTTGGGGATGGCATTCGTTTGCTGCCGAAGGGGCGTAGCTGGCCTCTGCGCTATGTTCAAAGCAAAGTGCTGCGCAGCGGAATTCTGACGATTTCGTACGATGTCTCGCAAGCGTCCTAATCCGAATCCTCGCGCTCGAGAAGCACCCACGCGCAGAAAAGGCGGAAGCCGTCGCCTCCGCCTCACTGATACTTATTGTGCAGATTTAGAAGTGGTAGACGGCGCCTACGCCAGCGCGTGCATTCCAGCGAATGTGCGGTGAGAAGCCAGGCTGAAATGGCGTCAGAGTGAACGAGGATGCGATGTCATCTCCGTAAACGCGAAACGACCAGCGCGGGTTTTTATTGTAGTCCAGGCCGAGTCCGACGCCACCGGCAAACGACACGTCCGGTTGGATAGCGACGCCGCCCGTGTGAGCGCCGCCAAGCAGCACATGAGCGAAGCCGCCTACCTTCTCAAAAAAACCAACTCGAAACACCGGGCCGGCGAGAAACAGGTCCACGGTCGGACTGCCTTCGTTCGTCGCCGAGACATCCCAGCGATAGGAGCCGCCGTCAAAGGCCAGGCCGAAGTGTTCAGTTAAGTTGCGGGTGTAGGAATAGCTCAGTCCCTGCAAGCCGCTGCGGGATTGACTGACTTGATTGAGACTGGTGTAGCCCCATCCGATGTATGCCTCATTTTTGTACACGGGCCCGATCGGCTCTTTTGGGACACGATCTGGGGCAACCTGGCATGTGGCGGTCATGGGCATATAAATGGCCGCAACCATGATTAAGACAAAAAACAGGAACTTACTCTTCAATTGAAATTCTCCTGAACACCGAACGGGAACTGTTCAGCCACCTGGGGCCATTGCCCTTGAGCGGGTGCCGTAACTCGAATCCGGTACCCTCATAGACTACCTTCTCGCCCCCTGTTCCACGAAGCGCGGACGGCCAGCGAGGGGTTAGCGCATCTGTACTGCAACAGTGGCGGGTAATCGCATCAGACTGCCGGATTTGCCTGTTACTGTGACGGCTGTACCGCCGGGAAGATAGCGCCCCATGAGCTCCGGTCGCCACCAGTCGAGTGACCAGCCGTCTTGAATAGCGACGAGCGTGTACTGGCCGGGAGCGACGTCGCGCAAGGCGAAGCTTCCGTCGGAGTTCGATTGATCGCGGCGGGCGAGCGACTGCCAGGCCCCGGTGTCCTTCGGAAGCAGCACCACCATGGCGCCTGCGACGCTTTTTCCAGCTTTCGTGGCGAATCCCTCGACCCGCGTCGCGCCCTGGCTCACAGTCACCACAAGATTGAGCGGTTGGTCCCGCACCGTCACGATGTTCCCGGCGCGTTGTGCACGGCCTGTCGTCGTGGCCACGACCGAGAGTGCTTTGTCGCCGCTTACGGCCCAGAGCGTCCACGAGCCGGGCGTTACGTTATCAAACTTGAAGCGGCCCTTATGTGCTACGGCCACAAGTTGACCCGGACCAGGCACATTGTCGAGGCGATCGAAGGTGAGATTCACCTCGTCCGGAGCAGCCAGACCCGAATCGAGTTGCAGCGTGCCGGTCACTACCGCGGCTGGACTGCCGACATTGGGATCAACCTGGAGACTGGCAAGCAAGTCGAGATCCACAACACGCGGGGGATCGCCCTGGACAAGTTGATAGCGGCCGGGAGCGATACCATTCATCTCCACTTTCCCGGTCCGCATCGAATCAATGAAGCCTGCGCTCTCGGCGGTGACCACGGTGCCGAAGACAGTTTTCTGCAACTCCGCGCGTGCAATTGAGCCGTCCTGCTTGCGCGGCGTTGCAATGGAGAGATGCAAAGCTGGAACTGCGTGCAGGTTGACGTTCGCCTCTGCCCGGCTGCCTGCGGTCAGAACAATCGGCGCAGCCGCTGCTTCGTCGTTTGTTGAATCGAAATAGGTGACAGGATAAGCGACGTCCAGTTCGGTGTTGGCTTTGGTCGCTTGCGGTCCGTTTTCTGAGCCGTGCTGGGCGTACCACGGTTCTGCCACGACAGCGAGCAGATATTCACCAGCCGCTAGATTGCTGAACTCATATGCCCCGGTATCGTCAGTGACGGTTGCATCCACCTGCGTCGTTCGCTCTCCCGGGTCGTGATGTTGCGGGCGCTGAAACAGTAAAACTCTGGCGCCGTCGACGGGATCGCCGCCATCGCCCGAAACAACTCCGCGCAAAACTGCATTAGGAGTCAATCGAAACACCAGGTGGGTTGTGTCCTGATCGGCGCCGGTCACGATGGCACTGCTGAACTCGTCGTGCTCGTCAAAGAATCCGGTACGAAATCCGCGCTTCGAAGCCGTCAATTGATACGAGGCGGCAGGCAGCCGTTCCAGCGAGAAGCGGCCTTCGCTGTCCGACCCGACCGAAGCGATGGTACGGCTGTTGCTCTCAGCCAGCACAGCCACGGTCGCGCGTCGCACCGGCTCGCCAGTGATCGAGTTGACCAGGACTCCGGCAATGCGGTACTGACCTTCCCTTGCCGTTCTTTCCGCAGCTGCTTGTGTAGCGCTGTTGTCCCGCGACTGCGAAAGCAAGGCTGAATTGACGCAGCAGACACAGAGGATCAGCGCGGCAAGGCTCGTCCAAGCCCAGCGTGGCAACGAATTGAGCTTTGACTGATTCAATGTTGCGCCACTTCCACAACGAGCTCGGTGTTCGCGCCGGGTGAAAGGGTTACGACCTGTCCCGCGTTGGCAAGTCGCGAAAGCGCAGCTGGATTGCGGTACTCCAAGGCGATAGGTCTGTCGAAGGCGTAAACATGGTAAGGCCCCGGCGTTAATCCGGTCAGAGTCACCTTGCCCCCAGTCGACGGCCGAAGCGTTTGCGGAACAACGTCGGAAGTCGAATCGAAATCGGGCACCGCGAACACGGTATAGAATCGCTCGACGCCGGCGACGTTGCCGGCCACCGCCGCGGGCAAAGAAAGTGTGAGGCTCGCACAATCGTCGCGAAGAGCCAGGCTCAGCGTCGCCGACGCACCGGCGATGCCAACGACGAGGGGCTCGCGCGCCAGGCTTGCACCGCCTGCTGTGAACGAGGCTTCGCAAAGAGACTTCTGCGCGATCGCGGTGTGAGCCCAATACGAACCCGGCGGAGTGTAAGAAGTTTCAAGCGGGCTGCCGCTCGTTCCCTGTGCGTAGCTGCTGACGATACCGTCCGAGATCCATCCTCCGGTCTGGCTCAACGTAACGAATATGCCGGAGCGCGCCGCCTGCGTACCCGTCCTTGTAACGGTCACCTGCACGGGATTGCCTTGCGACAGTGAAATTGGTACGCGAAGATTTGAAACCGCGCGGCCCGCTACCGAGACAGCGATCTGGCCCAGCATTGCCACCTGGGCCCGAAGCATCCTGGGCGAGTCAGTGCTCGAGAGCCGAGATTGGGCTCCGACCGCTGTGACGAGAAGCGTATAGCTTCCGTCGGGTAAAAACGTCTGAATCGTGTGCGTCGACTGATCGTATTGCGCAGTGTAAGGAAGCGTGTGCCCCTGCCCATCCATTACAACCGCTGAAAAATTCATTCCGGACTGTGCCGAGTGAGAGGCCGAATTGCGATTGCCATCTGGTGAACCCACGGTCGCCGTTACGGAATGAAACGGTTCCAGAGTCAAGGAAATGTCAGCCTGCGCCTGCTCACCGCCAGCCAGCTTTATCTTCGCGGCGCCCGCTAGTTCATGCGATTCGGGATAGAAGACACTGGCGTAGCCATTGCGTGCCACATTGGAGCCTCTTCCGCTCTCAACCAGATTGGTAGCCGTATCGCTATCCATCGAGGGCTCGGTGTAAACGGCGTATAGGCCATCGACAAGACCGCCGAAACGATAGACGCCTTCACTGTTGCACTTTGTGTTCGTGGCCGTCTGCCAAACTGCGCGGCCGTCCTGCACCGTCCGCTTCAGCAAAGTCACCTGGATGCCTTGCGCTGGTTCACCCGTTGAAAGCTGAATCTGGCCGCGAATCGAATTCACCGGTGTCATCGAGAAGATGACATCGGCCATGTCTGCCGCGACGATCACATTCTGTGCATAGCTATGAGGGTTTTCCCACAAGCCGTCTGCGCCCTCTGCCGCTTGATCCACAAATCCGGGTTTAAGGATTTGGAACTCCTGTGGTCCTGCGGGAACATCTCGAATTTCGAAACGTCCATCGCCATCTGTCAACGCGCCGGTGGAAGCATCGCCGTTGATCCGCACCAGCGCACGTGGCAGCCCTTCGCCAGAGGCACCATTGCGCACAATGCCATGCACCGTGGTCGGCGCTCCTTTGCGA
>Ga0207691_10005126_pt1 | contig 12643 bp, 7 predicted proteins | sample KBSM13metaG_FD_184327 | JGI IMG/M metagenome (GOLD analysis project Ga0207691, IMG submission 184327) | Miscanthus rhizosphere microbial communities from Kellogg Biological Station, Michigan, USA - KBS M1-3 metaG (SPAdes) (version 2) | ecosystem: Host-associated > Plants > Roots > Rhizosphere >... | reverse complement strand
CCGTCGCTGTAGAGGAAGATCTTCGCGGCGGGGCCGAACTTGACCGCCGCGATCTTGCCGGAGCCCGTGCGGATCACGAGGCGCTTGTTCGTGATGATGAGGCTCGCCTCGCCCTGCGGCCGCACGTTGTCCCCGGGCAGCGCGTGCGCGGCCACGGAGTAGCTCTCGTACGGCTGGCCGAAGACCATCGCGAGCCCGTCGTTGCCGCGCGTGACCGGCATGTCGCCCAGCTCGACGGACAGGCTGTAGTGCGCGATCTCTCCCGGCTCCATCGGCACGCCGCGAAGCGACGCGTTGTTGTCGGGCACGGTCGGCAGGTTGCCGTTGCGGATCTCGGTGAGCGTGCGCAGGCGCGCCAGGTCCCAGCGCGTCTTCTCCACCTGGTCGTTGCGCAGCGCCAGGAATTTCTGGATCTTGTCGAGCTCGTGGGCGTCGGTCTGGCTGATCTCGCCCTCCTTCTTCACCGCCGCGACGGCCTCGTTGTAGATGGCCTTGCGGATGACCGTGCGGTCGTCGCGCGCCTCGGTGACGCCCAGCTCCTGGCGGGTCGCCTCGATTTCCTTCAGGTCCTTCGCATCCAGCCGCCCGTCGGCCACCGCTTCCTTCACCTTCTCGCGGAACGCTTCCTTCTTCTTGTCCCCCTCGAGCCAGCCCTTGATTCCCGCCTTGATGTCCTTGAATACCATTGTCTGCCCCTCAACGCATGAGGGCCGCAAGAAGCTCGCCGGCGATCTCGGCGGTCTCGTCGGACCTCGATTTGAATTTCAAAAGTGTATTCCCGATGTTGCGCTCCAGGCGCATCCCGTCGCGATAGAGGAAGAAGTTCGCCTGCGGTGAATATTCGACGGCCGCCGAGCGATTTTCCCCCTTGAAGAAGAGGCGCTTGTTGGTGATGAAAAGGTAGCCGTCGCCCAGCTCCTTGTTGCCCTCGTCCGGCAGGGCATGGCCCTTGGCGGAATTGACCGAATAGGGCGTGGCCCACTTCGCCTGGACTCCCTTGTCGCCGCCGCCCGACGTGCGGTCGAGCACCTCGACCTGCACCGCGTAATGCGCGATCTCGCCGGGGACGAGCTGCACCCCGCGCATCGCCGCGCTGTTGGACGGCACCTGCGGAAGCTTCCCCTTGCGGATCTCGGTGAGCGTGCGCAGCTTGGCCAGGTCCCACTTCGTGCGCTCGACCTGGTCGTCGCGCAGCGCCAGGAATTTCTGGATCTTCGCCAGCTCGTCGATCTCGGCCGACGAAAGCTTGCCCTGCGCCTTCACCTGGCCCACCGCCTGGTTGAACACCTCGCGCCTCAACTGCGTCTTGTCGTCGGCGGGGTCGTCGATCTCGTTGCGCCTGGCCACCTCCGCGAGCTTCGCCGCCTTGCCGGGGGTGAGCTTGCCCTTCAGCGCTTCCTTCGCCTCCTCGCGGAACGCTTCCTTCTTCTTGTCGCCGCCGCCCAGCCAGTCCTTGATTCCCATGGCATCTACTCGCAGAAGTACTCGACGAATTCCGTCGCGGTGGCGCGCGACTGCCCGAGCGCGATGAATCCGTGGCCGCGCAGCATCGCCTCCTCGCGCCGCAGCACGATCTCGCGGTCTCCGTCGATGGAAAGGTAGGTGCCGTTGGCGCTGCGGTCGGCCAGGACGAACTTGTCCTGGCGCTTTTCTATCTCGCAGTGCGCGCGCGAGGCCATGCGGTCCGGGATGACGAGGTCGGCGGTGTTGTCGCGGCCGAGCACGACGGATTTCTTGTCGTCCCCGAGCGTCACCACGCGGGAGCGGTAGACCAGGCGAAGCGCGTTGCCGGCATCGGTGGACGCGCGCTGCGCGACCACCTGCGTCGCGTCATCCGTGTCGGTCCACATGAGCTCGCAGATCGGCACCTCGCGCTCCTTGCCCTTCACGGGAATGGTGTAGAGCTGGCGGCAATCCATCTTCTGCAGCGGCGTGAGGAGGTTCACCGTGTCGAGCGACGTGATGATCTGGCCGCGCGAGGCCATCTCGGTCAGGCGCGCGGCGAGGTTCACGGTGTCGCCGAAGAGGTCGCCCGCCTTCTCCACCACGGGACCCTGGTGCATGCCGATGCGCACGCCCAGGCGCACCTTGCCGACCGGCGCCATCTCGTTGATGCCGAGCTGGATGTCGCGCGCGGCGGCTCCCGCCTTGCTCGCCTCGGGGAACACCGCCATGACCTCGTCGCCGATCGTCTTGATGACGCGACCGCCGTGCTGCTCGGTGAGCGCCGAGAAGAGCTTCAGGCAAAGCTCGATGGCATCGTGCGCGGCGGCGTCGCCGATCGTGTCGTACAGCTTGGTGCTGCCGCTCACGTCGGCGAAGAGCACGCACCCGGCGGCGGTGGTCTCTCCCATCCGCGCGAGTCTGCCATAAATCCTTGAATCAGCGCTTCAGGCGCTCCATGTAGTGCTTGCGGAACTTCGCCACCTTGGGCTCGATGACGGCGCCGCAGTACGGGTTGCCGCGGCCCACGCGCCGGAAGTACTCCTGGTGGTAGTCCTCGGCCATGTGGAACTCGGATGCGGGCGCGATCTCGGTGACGATCGGGTTGCGGAAGAGCTTCTCGCGGTTGAGACGATCGACGAGCTCCCGTGCGGCGCGCTCCTGCTCCGGCGAATGGAAGAAGATCGCCGAACGGTACTGCGTGCCCACGTCGTTGCCCTGGCGGTTCGGGGTCGTGGGATCGTGGATGGAGAAGAAGACGCCCAGCAGGTCCGGGTAGGAGAGGATCGCCGGGTCGAAGGTCACGCGGACCACCTCCGCGTGGCCGGTATTGCCGCCGCAGACGTCCTCGTAGGTGGGCCTGGGCGTCTTTCCGCCCATGTAGCCGGACTCCACGGACTCGACGCCCTGCAGCTCGTCGAAGACGGCCTCGAGGCACCAGAAGCAACCGCCGGCGAGGGTGGCAACTTCACGACTCATTTGTTTCTCCAAGGGATAAGGCTCAAAATATTCGTCTTCATCATGTCAGAGACCTTACAGCCCAAAACGGCGGAAACCCTGCCCGGGCAGTCCATCTCGCGCGAGGTGCTGCTGGAGAAATACGCCAAGGACGGCGAAGCCTCGGCGGGTGAGGTGCGCGCGCGCGTCGCGCGGGCGTTGGCTGCCGCCGAACCCGAAGGCAAGCGCGTTCATTGGGAAGCGAAGTTCCTGGAAGCGCAGGAGCGCGGCTTCATTCCCGCGGGGCGCATCAATTCGGCTGCCGGCACCTCGCTCACGGCCACGCTCATCAATTGCTTCGTGCAAGGGGTCGGTGACTCGATCACGGAGATGGTCGATGGCAAGCCCGGCATCTACACCGCGCTTGCCGAAGCCGCGGAAACGATGCGGCGCGGCGGGGGCGTGGGCTACGACTTCTCGTCGATCCGTCCGGAAGGCGCGTGGGTGCGCGGCACCAATTCGCGCGCGTCGGGCCCGGTGTCGTACATGCGCGTCTTCGACCAGTCGTGCGAGACGGTGGAATCCGCCGGCGCGCGCAGGGGCGCGCAGATGGGCGTGCTGCGTTGCGACCATCCCGACATCGAGCGCTTCATCCACGCCAAGGACACGGGCGAGCTCACCAACTTCAACATCTCGGTGGGCGTGACGGATGCCTTCATGCGCGCGGTCGAGAAGGACGGCGACGTCGAGCTCGCGCACCGCGCCGAGCCCGCGGCGGACGTGAAGCAGGCCGGTGCCTACCAGCGTGCCGATGGCTCGTGGGTCTACCGCAAGGTGAAAGCGCGGCAACTGTGGGACCAGATCATGCGGTCCACTTACGACCATGCGGAGCCGGGTGTCCTGTTCCTCGACCACGTGAACCGCGACAACAACCTCAACTATTGCGAAACCCTCGAGGCTTCAAACCCCTGCGCGGAGGAGTTCCTGCCTTCGTATGGATGCTGCTGCCTCGGGTCGATCGATCTCACGCGGTTCGTCACCGACGCTTTCTCGGAGAAAGCCCGCTTCGATTTCGACGCCTTCGGCGAGATCGTCGCGGTGTCGGTCCGCATGCTCGACAACGTCCTCACGGTGACGCCGTGGCCTCTCAAGCAGCAGGACGAGGAATCGAAAGCGAAGCGCCGCGTCGGCCTCGGATTTACCGGGCTGGGCGACGCGCTGGCGATGCTGCAGCTCAAGTACGACACGCCGGCGGCGCGCGAGATGGCGGCGCGGATCACCGAATACATGCGGGACCACGCCTATCTCGCATCCATCGAGCTCGCGAAGCAACGCGGTCCATTCCCGATGTTCAACAAGGATCTCTACCTGTCGGGGACCAATTTCGCGTCGCGCCTGCCCGATGCGATCAAGCAGGCGATACGCAAGCATGGGATGCGCAACTCCCACCTTCTCGCCATCGCGCCCACGGGCACCATCAGCCTCGCGTTCGCCGACAACGCCTCGAACGGCATCGAGCCGCCGTTCTCGTGGACGTACACGCGCAAGAAGCGCATGGCCGACGGCACGCACAAGGAATTCCGCGTCGAGGACCACGCATGGCGCCTCTATCGCCACATGTTCGGCGAGGGTGCCGGGCTTCCCGATTATTTCGTGACCGCGCTGGAGATCAGCGCCGATGCGCACCAGGCGATGGTCGCGGCCGTGGCGCCCTTCATCGACACCAGCATCTCCAAGACCGTGAACGTCGCCGAGGATTATCCGTACGCGGACTTCGAAGGCCTCTACATGAAGGCGTGGAAGTCGGGCCTGAAAGGCCTCGCCACGTACCGCCCGAACAGCGTGCTGGGTGCGGTCCTCACGCCGGACACGCCGCCGAGGAATGAGTCGGCGAGCGAGCTCACCGGGGATGGCGCGAACCGCCGCCTCGCCATCAAGACGCTTCCGCAACCGGTCCTCACCAGCCTGCGCTGGCCCGGCCGCCCCGAGATGCCGGAAGGCAACCTCGCGTGGACCTACATGATCGACTCGCCGTTCGGCCGCTTCGCGTTGTTCGTCGGCCAGGTGGAGGAAGCCGGCCGTTCGTTCCCGTTCGAGGTGTGGGTCAACGGCGCCGAGCAGCCCCGCGGGCTTGGCGCGGTCGCGAAGACGCTGTCGATGGACATGCGCGCCGACGACCGCGAGTGGCTGCGCATGAAGCTCGACATGCTCGCGAGCACGGTGGGCGACGATTCGTTCGAGATGCGTTTCCCGCCCCACGGAGAAAAGCGCAGGGTGCCCGGGGTCGTGTCGGCGATGGCCCAGGTGGTGCGTTGGCGCTGCGAGCAGCTGAAGGCATTCGACGGCGCATCGAAGACGCCGGTGCTCGACCACATGTTCAGCGTGGACGAGCCGCGCACCGGCACCGACGGCACGCTCTCGTGGACCGTGGACGTGGTGAATCCGGCATCGGGCGACGAGTTCGTGCTGGGATTGAAGGAGATCCACCTCCCGGACGGCACGACGCGCCCGTATTCGATCTGGCTTTCGGGCCATTACCCGCGCGCGCTGGACGGCCTCACGCGCATCCTTTCGCTCGACATGCGCGTGGTGGACCCCGCGTGGATCGGGATGAAGCTTCGCAAGCTCCTCGACTATTCCGAGCCGCTGGGCGACTTCATGGCCTTCGTGCCGGGGGAGCGGCGCCAGCAGAACTGGCCTTCCACCATCGCGTACCTCGCGCGCCTCGTGATCCATCGCTACGCGATGCTGGGCATCCTCGACGAGCGCGGCTATCCCACGCGCGAGATGGGCATCCTCGAGGCGCCCCGCGCCGACGAGGAGCCGGCGGTGATGAAGGGCGCGCGCTGCCGCGAATGCGGCAACTACACCGTCATCCGCAAGGACGGCTGCGATTTCTGCAGCGCATGCGGATGGACAGGCGTGTGCGGTTAGGGTCTGACCCCTTTCACGCGCGCCACCCTTGGCGTTGCTCTCCAGCGGTCGACGACAAGGGGTCAGACCCAACCGCCCCACGAGGAAAAAACGAAATGAAGGCACTGGCCTGCGCAGTACTGTCCCTCTCCATCCTGGCGGGTTGCGCGATGCCGGGCACGCACGACGCCGCGGTTTCCGGCGACACCTACCGCGCGATGCTCGCGAGCCCGATGCGCGTCGAGCGCGACCGGACCTTCGATGACAGGCGCTATCCCGTCGAGCTGCTGCAGTTCGCCGACGTGCGTCCCGGAATGCGCGTGCTCGACCTGGTAACGGGAGGCGGCTATACATCGCAGCTGCTGGCGCTCGCGGTGGGGCCTTCGGGGAAGGTCTGGGCGCAGACGCCGCAGGTCGGCGCGGCGCTGAAGGAGCGCATGGCGGCGCACCCGCAGGAGAACCTCATCGTGGCGACGCGGCCCTTCGAGGACCCGGTGCCGCCCGAAGCGGCGCCCTTGGACCTGGTGACGCTCATCCTCAACTACCACGACATCAGCTACCTGCCCGTGGACCGCGACGTGATGAACCGCAAGATATTCGCGGCGCTGAAGCCGGGCGGGCGTTACGTGATCGTCGACCACTCCGCGCTCGCCGGCACGGGCATCACGGCCGGGAAGACGCTGCACCGGATCGAGGAGGCCTTCGTCGTGGCGGAAGTGAAGCGCGCCGGATTCGTGCTCGACCGCGAGGGCTCGTTCATGCGCAACGCCGCCGACAAGCGCGACGATTCGTCGGCGCCGCCGAAGGCGACCGACAAGTTCGTGCTGAGGTTCGTGAAGCCGGGAAATTGAAACGATGAAGGGGGGTCTGACCCCTTGTCGTGAACGGCCTCGGCGTCAGCCGGGCATCGCGCGCATGAAAGGGGTCAGACCCCTGACTACTTGCGATCCGGCTTACAGAGCGGAACGATGTAGTGGTAGAGCGGCATCGTGACCATCATGCCGAGCACGACGCCGCAGAAGGCGCCCGCGAGCGCGAAGATCTTCGAGTTGAACGTGTCGCCGATGATCCACATGGCGATGATGGCCAGGACGAAGACGGGCAGGGCCGCGAGATGGGCGCGGCCCCAGGGCACGCTGACCCGGCGCTTGCATCCGGTGCAGGTGAGGGACTTGTTCGGGCCGAGCGTCTGCTTCTGCCAGAACGAAAAGGTCTTGCGCTCACACCACGGGCACGCGTACATCGACACCTCTCCCTGAACGGCCGCTCTGTGGCGCGGCTCTGACCCCTATTGTAGCCAGAGGCGGGAAGGCATTTCGAGGGGTCGGGCGCGGCCGGAAACGACGTTTGAAATACGCCGGTCAGGGCGCGGCCTGGCCCCGGGGCCGGCCGCCCCGCTTTTCGCCGAAGGTCCACCGGTAGACGGCGTCGATCCCCGGCAGATACCCCGCCCGCGCAAGGATCTGGAACTGGCGGCTCACCCGGTAGGTGATCTTGAGCGCCCCCTCGACGTCCGAGAGCCCCTGCTCGAAGGTGAGCTGCAGGTTGCGGTTGATGTGCTTGCCGACGCTCACGATCTCCCCGGCCGCCGCGGTGCCGGTGCGCCCCGCCACCGTGCTCTGCGGCAGCACGCCCAGGACGCTGCTGGTGTCCGCGCGGCCGATCCTCACCTCGTCGATGCCGAACTTTTTCGTGAAGTCCCCGGAAGAATCGTCGCCGCCCCATGCCGCGCGTGCCGCGGCGAGCATCACGCCCATGTCGCCGACGGAAGCGTCCGCCGCGCCGCGCCCGAGCACCAGCCACGAGAGCTTTTCCGGCTCCGGCACATCGGGCGTGGAGACGAGCCGCACGCGCGGATACGTGGTCGAGCCGAGCACCTCGACGCCGGCCTCCACCGGCAGGCCCTTGCGCAGCGCGAGGATGTTCAGGCGCGGATTGTCGATGGGGCCGTTGAAGACGAGGACGCCGCGCTCCACGCTCAGCTCCTGCCCGTAGCCGCGATACGTCCCGCCGACGGCGCGGATCGTGCCGGACGCGCGCAGCGGCGTACCGAGCTGCCCGACGACGTGCAGGCTGCCGTCCAGGCGCGTGTCGAGGCCGCGGCCCTGGAACCACACGCGGTTGTTCAGGTTGAGCTGCACGTCGATGCGCATCGGCTCGTGCTCATCGTCGTCGGTGTTCTGCGCGGGCGCCGGCGCCGACGCGCGGGTCACGACCACGTCCTCGGAAACGGTGGGCAGCGGCCTGTCGAGCGCGCCGACCCAGCCCGCGTCCGCCTTGAGCGCGGCCGTGGCGACGAGGCCGTGCTGGTCGGTCTTCAGTGTCGCTTCGCCCGACACCGCGAGGAAGCGCTTGGGCAGCTGGGTGAGCGCCGCCTTTTCCGCCTTGAAGCGCAGGTTGCCGGTGCGCGCCACCACGTCGATCACGCCTTCCGCGCTGATGGTCCCCGAGGTCTCGGGCGTGATCTCGATGCGGCGCATGCGATCGCGCGCGCCCTCGGAAGGACGCCACGGCGTCTTCGCGACGAAGCGCTCGATGCGAAGCGAGCGCCCGTCCATGCGCAGCACGACATCGCCCTCCTCCACCTCGAAGCCGGTCTGCGGCTCGCGAAGCGAGATCTCGCGCGCCTGCACGTCGCCCGCGATGCGCGGATCCGCGCCGGTGCCCGATACGGTGATGTTCGCGTCAAGCCGCCCGGCGAGGCGCGACTCGGGGCCGAGCCACGGCTGCAGCGGCGCCAGGTCCGGCATGCGCGCCACGATGCGACCGGTGATCGGCGAGGTCTTCGCGAAAGTCCATCCCGTGTCTCCCGGCACGATGAGCCCGCTGCCCTCACCCTCCACGTGGCCGACGCGATCGCTCGTGACGGCGAGGTTCGCGCGCGTGCGGCCGTTGGCTGCGTCCATGCGCAACGAGAGCTCGCGCAATCCCAGCGGCAGCGGCGGATCGCCCAGCCGAAGGTCGCCGGAGACGCGCTTCAGGTTCACCGTGCCGTTGAAGGACTCGGCGGCGTGGATGTCCCAATCGCCCGCCACCACCAGATCCGACCCCGGCAGCCGCGCGAGCCGGAAGGTGCGCGCCACGCGCTGCACCTGCATGGCGGGTGTCGAGCCCTTGAAGTCGAGGGTGCGCGGCGTCCAGCGCGTGACGAGAAGGCGCGCGTCGCCCCATTCGCCGCGCAGCGTCGCATCCCCCAGCTCCACGCGCGCGGCCGAAAGGTAAAGCGGCGCGGGAGAGACCAGCGTGAAAGCGCCCTGCCCCTTCAGCGCGAGGGCTTCGACGCGGCCGTTCCAGGCGAGTGTCTTCGCTGCCGGGTCGATGCCGCCCTGCAGCGCGGCGCTGACCGTGGTGCGGCGGTCCATCACGATGTCCGCTTCAAGGCGATGCGCGCTGCGCGTGCCCTTCAGCGTGGCGCGCGCCGTTTCCGCCATCGGCGTGGGCGGCCTCTCCGTGCCCATGGCCACGCCCTTCACCTGCAGGGTCGCGTCGATCGCGCTCTGGGGATCGGCGCCCGCCTGCGCACGCAGCTGCAGCTCGTTCACGAACACGTTCGCGGGCAGCGTGAGGTTGCTGCCGTTGATGCTCACCTCGCCCGCGGGAGAGGCGAACGTGCCGGTGAGGCGCGCGGTACCTTCGGCGCGGCCGGCGAGCGTGACATCGAACGGCTTCGCGATCACCGAGAGATTCGGCGCGCGGAAGGCAACGTCGATCGCATCGCCCGCGCGGCCGAAGCTTCCGCGCGCGGTGACGTGCGCTTCGCCGACCGTGACGTCCACGTCCGCGTTGGCGATGCGCTCGCGGCTGCCGCTCACGAAGACGCGTCCGGAGGCGGGCTGTCCCGCGAGCGTGCTGGGCGAGATGTCGAGCTTCGCTTCTCCCGCGATGCCCTGGGCCAGGGTGCCCGAGGTCACGAACGCGAAGTTGAGATCGCCCTTGGCCGACTTCACGAACGCCGACGGATCGAAATGCTCCGCCTTCCCCTCGAAGCGGAATTCCTTCGCGCCCTTCAGCGCGAGCGTGCCCTTGCCCGCGACGGCGCCCGAGCCGGTCGTGATGCGCGCCGTCTCCACATCGAGGCGATCGTGGGCCAGCGCGGCGCGGCCTTCCACGCCGAAGCGCGGGTCGCGCAGCGCGACGTTGAACCGCTGCACCTCCTTCTCGGCGGCCAGGGTGATCTTCCCGGTGACCTTCGTCTGCTGCAGGTCGCGATGCAGCGCCGCGAGATTGACGTCGGCGACCTCCAGATCCGCCTCGACGATGCCCTTGCGCACGGTCGCCTTGCCCGATGCGGTGCCGCCGCCGGCGAGCGCCAGGCGCAGCTCGGACGCGTCGACGCGCCCCGCGCCGGCGACGATTCGCGCCGACGCGGACTGGAACGGCAGCTTGCCCGCATCCCACGGACCCGGGTCCTCGTTCGTCACGCGCACCGGGCCGCTCACGACCTGGCCCTGCGGCGTGAGGCGTCCCGCGAGTGCCAGCCGCGTGGCCGGCATGCCCTCGGCGAATCGCGACAGGTCCACGCCGCGCGCCTCGACGTCCACGCTCTTCACCGGCGCCGTTGCGAAGGGCTCCAGGTGCGCGAGCGCGGCGACGCGCGCGCCCGCGACCGCGCCCTCCACGCGCGCCTCGATCTTCCCGAGCGTGCCCGTGGCCGTGGCGGTCACGCGCACATCCTGCTGCTGCAGCTTTCCTTCGAATGCCCCCGTGAGATCCACCGCGTAGGGCTTCACGTTGCCGAGCGTGCCGGCCAAGCGCGTCGCGCCGTACTGCGTGAGCACGGAAGCCTCGTCGATCTTCCAGCGCGACTTGTCGCCCTCGCCCTTCAGCCTGATGTCGCGCAGCACGAGATCGTCGCCGGCGCGGGAGATCGGCCCGTGCGTGAACGTGCCGATGCGCCCGTCCAGCAGGCGGATGTCGTACGGCGGCGTGAAAGACACCGGCGCGCGCGCAGCGCCCGCGGCGCCCGCGGTGCGCAGCTCCACGCTGCGCGCATAGAGCCGGTGCACGAGGAGCGAGCCGCGCAACGGCGAGAGGAACGACGTCTGCATCTCCACGTCGTCCACGCGCACGTAGAAATCGGGCCGGTCGACGATGATGAGCTTCACGCGAAGCGGCCCGCCGAGGCTGCCTTCGACGCCTTCGACCTTCGCGCCCTTGCCGAGCGCGCCGGCCAGGCGGCCGAGCACGAGCTGCGCGCCACCCGGCGTGTAGGCGATCCAGTAGCCCACGCCCACGGCCACGGCGACCAGGACGATCGCGAGGACGAGGACGGCGCGAAGGATGCGACGCTTCATCATCAGAATGCGATCGTCACGGAGAAGGCGAGGCGGAACTTGCGGTCACGCTCCGCATAGGCGAGATCGAGCGCCAGCGGGCCCGCGGGCGTGCGGAAGCGCGCGCCCACGCCGTAGCTCTTCAGCGCCTCCAGCTCCTTGCGCGAGTCGGCGGCGTCCCCCACGTCCATGAACACGGCCGCGCCCCAGCGCTCGTTCAGCCAGTGCACGTATTCCGCCGTCGCGGTCGCGAGATAGCGGCCGCCGACGATCGCGTTGCCCTCCTGGACGCCGAGGCTCTGGTATGCGAAGCCGCGGTTCGAGCGCGAGCCGCCGGCGCGGAAGAGGAAGTCCTCCGGGATGAACTCCCGGCTGTCCGCGAAGGTGCGGCCAAGCTCGGTGCGAAGGTAGATCTGGTCGTTCGGCCCCAGCGGGATCCAGTACTGGTACTGGCCGTAGATGCGGAAGAAATCGTCGCCGGAGGCGACCTTCTTCGCGCCCGCCGCCACCTGCAGCGCGAGCACGCCGCCCCTCCTCGGGTCGAACACGTTGTCCACGTGCCGCCACGTGGTCGCGAGGATGGGCGCGAGCGCCTTCTTCACGGTCACGTCGGCGCCCTGCGGGTACGAGCGCTCGATCTGGTAGGACAGGCCCGCGCGCACCTCGAAATTCTCCAGGCGCCAATGCCGGTATCCGGCCACCGCGAAGCGCGCGATGGTGAGGTTCTCGATGTCGCTGTGCTCGGCCAGCACGCCGAAGCTGTCGGTGAACGGGATGTCGCCGCGCTTCTGCGTGAACCAGAGGCCCGGCGGCAGGTACACGTCCGCGTAGCCGAACTGCTGCTTCTGGCTGATCTTGATGGACGTCTGCAGGTCGAAGCCGCGCGACAGGAGGTTGCGATCGCGATAGACCGCCTCGCCGCGCGCGCCCTCGTCCGTGCCGTAGCCGATTGCCACGCCGGCTTCGCGGGGCGGGCGCTCCACCACCGAGATCTTCACCGCGACCAGCTCGGGCTTCGTGGGGTCGCGCTCGGTGTCGACCACGACGCTCGAGAACCACCAGCCGTTCTGGATGAGGCGCTGCAATTCCTGCAGCCGCAGGCGGTTGTAGCGCTCGCCGCGCTGGACATCCACGAGCCGCTTCACGACGGCATCGGGATACGTCTCGATGCCTTCGATCTGCACGTCGCCCAGCGTGAAGGGCGGCCCGCTGTCCAGCGTGAGCTTGAGGCTCGCGCTCGCCGCTTCCGCGTCGACATCCGCTCTCGTGGCGGTGACGGTGCCCGCGGCGTAATCGAGGTCGGTGAGCGACTCCTCGATCTTCGTCTTCGCCGTTTCCCAGTCGGGACTGCGGAACGCGTGCCCGGGCTTGAGCGCCCATGCGTCGCGCAGCTCCTGGCGGCGGCGCTCACGCCCGGGCCCGGCCTGCGCGAGGTCGCCCTTGAATTCGAAGTCGACGCTCTTCACCGTGGTTCGCGTGCCCAGGGTCACGACGACGGTCGCGTGGCGCCGATCCTCGGAGTCGTAACGGATGTCCACGGCCGGCGAGAAGTAGCCTTCGGAGGCGGCGATCTCCGG
>Ga0207691_10005125_pt1 | contig 12645 bp, 7 predicted proteins | sample KBSM13metaG_FD_184327 | JGI IMG/M metagenome (GOLD analysis project Ga0207691, IMG submission 184327) | Miscanthus rhizosphere microbial communities from Kellogg Biological Station, Michigan, USA - KBS M1-3 metaG (SPAdes) (version 2) | ecosystem: Host-associated > Plants > Roots > Rhizosphere >... | reverse complement strand
GGCCAAGCGACACATAGCGAGTGGAACGGGAAGTTCGACGGCAAAGACTATCCGGTAAAGGGCGATCCGAACATCGACACACGGTCGTACAGGAAGATTACCGAGCACATTCTGGATATGGCCAACAAGAAAGCCGGTAAAGTGATCACAACCGGTCAGGTAGTTGTGTCCGACGATGGCAAGACTCGCACGGTCACCCTCAGCGGAGCGGACCCGAACGGTAAGCAGTTCAACCTTAGAGCAGTTTACGACCGCCAGTAGCTTTAACCGTCCGTCAAGAATCGTAATGCCCTCCCTTCGACGTCGAACGGGAGGGCATTTTCCGTCCCGCTAACTCTCGAATCAGTTGCAACCGGGATCGAAGATCCCGGTTTGAAAAAGGCCATGACCTGGTGACGGGAAGAAATGCTCGGCCGCTATAAGCCGCATCCGGGGTGCCTCTCCTGCGATGGAAAGGCTTCAACCCGCTATCTCCGGCATTTTTTGCTTGCTAAGCGCAATATGAGTTATCCAGGATGCAAAAATGATTCCCAACACCGCAGTTATTCGAAGATCGCCTCGGCAACATTTTCCCGTTTTGGCAATGGGCGCAGGTGCCGCTCTAGCTCTCGCGATGATCGCTCCGACCATTCAGGGGGCAGCGGCGCCCGGCAAGTGGCAGAAGATTGCCAATAAACCGGCCTTCAATACCGACACCGCGCTTTTGCTCACCGATGGAAGGTTGATGGTGCACGAGTATGGCGACCCGCGTAACAATGGACAAGGCGCGAATAATTGGTGGGCCTTTACTCCCGATATCAACGGCAGCTATCAGAACGGCACCTGGTCAAAACTGGCCTCCATGTCCTCGGATTACGGACCGCTCTATTTCGCATCCGCGGTTCTGTCCGATGGCCGGGTGCTCGTCGAAGGCGGGGAATACAATTTCTTACAACCAGTGGAAACGAACAAGGGCGCGATTTACGACCCGGTCACCAATGTTTGGACAACCGTGAATCCGCCCGCTGGCTGGACAACGATCGGAGACTCGCCGTGCGCCGTGTTGGACGATGGCACATTTACGATGGGTCAGAATTCCACCAGGAGACAGGTGCTTTTTGATGCCGCTACCTTAACCTGGACTGCGATCGGGTCCGGAAAGGCCGACAACTATTCCGAAGAAGGCTTCTGCAAATTGCCGGGCGGAAAGCTTCTAACCGTTGATTGTAATAACGGCACCAATTCAGAGCTATTTGATCCCACGAATGGCCAATGGTCGACCGCGGGTAGCACGCAAGTGAAGTTACCCGATGCGGGTAGCTTGGAAATCGGACCTATGATTCATCGACCCGACGGCACGGTTATTGCCTTCGGCGGAACAGTTCACAATGCCGTCTATACTCCCTTCACCGGAACATGGGTGGCCACGGCTGACTTTCCGGGTGGGAATGACATGGCCGACGCCCCGGCGAGTTTGTTGCCGGATGGTAGCGTGCTTGTTTTCGCCAGTCCAGGAATTTTCCAGAGACCCGGGACGTGGTTCGTCTTTGACGGAAACACCTTTACCCAGACTGACCAAACCAAGAGTGCCGCCAAGCTTACGTCCTTTGAGGGAAGGTTGCTTCTCCTGCCGACTGGCCAGGTCTTTTCGCTAGTCGCCGATGGCCAGACGATTGACGTGGAAATTTTCACCTCGAAAGGAAAGCCCGTTAACCTCTGGGCCCCTGCTATCAGTTCCCTCCCAAGCAGTGTGAGCCGCGGTAACTCCTACCAGATCTCCGGTCGCCAGTTCAATGGTCTCTCCGCTGGTGCCGATTACGGCGATGATGGCGCCATGGCTACAAACTACCCGCTCGTGCGTATCACCAATACCGCGACCGGGCATGTCTTCTATGCGCGCACTCATAATCACAGCACGATGGCAATCGCCACCGGCAACGCGATTGTCTCTACCACCTTCGATGTACCGGCCACCGCGGAAGCGGGGCCGAGCACGGCAGAGGTAGTAGCCAACGGGGTTGCGTCCAGGCCGAAGTCAATCACCGTTCAGTAACGCAAACCGATCTTTAATCTTAGCTGTCGGACAGAATGCTGGCACCCAAGGTGCGAGTTTTCTGTTTTTCCGCGCTGAGCGAGCAGTTCAAAGCTGCCGCCAGGTTCTGCGTTGCACGAGCAATCGCGGCTCATTTTCCATCGGCCTGCTAATTTGTAGCCTTGGCGAAACCGCGCCGCAGCTCTTAGATTCGTTAGGCTAGCACAAAGCGAATTCGCGGGTTTCTCATTTGCGCGGCAAATCTACTCTACGAGGCACTGGAAAGTTCGCTCGTTCATGTTTAACTTGCGACGTGATTGAGCAACGAGACATCGCGGTTTGGGTAGCGTCCGCTTTGCTCGCGGTCGGCCTGGGCTGGAGCCGTTACGCGAAGGCCAAGAATCGGAACGATCTTCTGCGGCAACTCGCCGGGATGGATCCGAAGGTGCGCGAAAAAATGCTTAGCCGCTACAACCCGCAACTGGCCATGGAACTGCGGCAGGAATTGCTCGAGCGGTTTCGGATCATGTCCTGACCACCGCTTTCATGGGGGGCCGTTTCCAGACCGAGTAAGGCTGTTTACCTGCGTTCTTCGGGATTTTTTGCTTGCCAAGCGCGTTTTGACCTGTGCAGCATGCAAAAATGACTTCTAATACCGCAGTAATTCTAACGTCGCTTCGGCGACAATTCCCCCGCTTGGTAATGGGTGCGAGTGCCATTTTGGCCCTCGCGATGGTGGCTCCCACCATCCAGGGGGCCGCGGCGCCCTCCAGATGGCAGAAGATCACTAATCAACCCACCTTCAACACCGATAGTGCCAACTTGTTGACCGACGGACGTGTCCTTGTGCACCAATACAATGGTACTCAGTGGTGGCTCTTCACACCCGACATTAATGGAAGCTACCTCAACGGTACCTGGTCCGCGGCAGGCTCCATGCAAAATGGCTACCAGCCTCTCTACTTCGCTAACGCAGTGCTTCCCGATGGGCGAGTGATCGTCGAAGGCGGAGAATATAATAATCTTCAGGCAGTCTGGACCAACCAGGGAGCGATCTATAATCCGCTGACCAACACCTGGACGCAGGTGAATCCACCAGCCGGCTGGGCGAACATTGGCGACTCGCCGGGCATTGTCCAACCCGATGGCGTCTTCATGATGGGCCAGGGTGGAATTTCATCCACCAAGCAGGTCTTGTTTAACGCCTCCAACTCAACCTGGACGGCTATTTCAAACACCGGCAAATCGGACACCTACTCGGAAGAAGGCTTTGCACTCTTACCTAGCGGCAAAATCCTGTTGGTTGATTGTGCAAATATTCCGAATTCGGAAATCTATGATCCCGCAACGCAAAAATGGACCAGCGCCGGAAGCACTGGGCAAGCCCTGCCTGACGCCGGCAGCCTTGAGGTTGGTCCCGCGATCCTGCGTCCGGACGGTAATGTGACATGGTTTGGCGGCACCCCTCACACCGGTATCTATAATCCCACGACAGGATCATGGTCCCCAGGGCCGAATTACCCGGGCGGCAACGACTCGGCCGACGGCCCAGCCACTCTGTTGCCAGATGGAACTATTTACCTTCCTGCCAGCCCCGGCGTTTTCCAGGGTGTCATCACGAATTTCATCTTTGACGGCACTAGCTTTACCCAGATTGCTGACACGCAGAGCTCGAGAAGCCTTCAGTCCTGGCAGACGCGCACGGTGATGCTGCCAACTGGCCAGGTCATGTATCTGGTAGCCGACGGCCGGACCAAGGATGTCGAACTTCTGACGTCGAAAGGGAGACCCGATCCGTCTTGGGCACCTGTCATCACCACGATCCAGTCAGTAGTCACTCGAGGAAGCACGGTGCTAGTCACAGGTCAGCAATTCAACGGAATGTCAGCTTGTTCCGATTACGGGGATGACGCCCTGTCCGCCACGAACTACCCGATTGCGCGCCTGACAAACCAGGCGACCGGACACGTCTTCTACTGCCGCACCCACGATCACAGCACAATGGCCGTGGCTACCGGCGCCACGCCTGTATCAACAAGTGTCGACATCCCAGCTAACGCGGAGACAGGCCAGAGCAAGTTCGTCATCATAGCCAATGGAATTGCATCGCGCCCGGCACGCGTGACCGTACAATAACCGGCGACTTGGTTCAAATCACTGGAAGCGCGGGGCGCACGCACTCCCCGCATTCCAAAGAAAGACAATTAGCAGCCGCGACGGAGTTGAAACTCCGTCGCGGCTTTTTCTTTTGTGGCCAGGACTGGGGCAGCAACCCGTCCGCGATTGGCTGCGCTTGGTCTAGCGGTAGCGCAAGCTTCCAGCATGCGAGATTCACCGCAGCAGTAACGCAGGCAAAGGCGAGGCTGGGCTTCAAACGGCGTTGGAGGGCGCCTCCGGCGGCCAACGTCGATCGTCCACCCAAGCTGTCATTCTGATCCCGCCGTCGCGGGAGAAGATCTCTACTAAGGCAAAGCCGATCGTTATCTCTGACTATTCGCGAGCACCCAGCGCTGTGAACTAAAATGGCTTTTCATCCTGATCCTGCAGCCGCGGAAGAAGGGTCTCTGACCATTCCCGCGTGCCCAGCGGGCCCGCTGCTGATGACGCGTTCGATCTTCACGGAAAAGAGCGATGGGATTATCGATATACGTGAATCACGTATATCATAGCTAGCGGGAGTTTTACCATCACTGTCATCCTGAGTTACAGCGAAGGTCTGCGCTGAGTTCGGGCGAATGTGACCACTAACCCTCCCAGGGATTATAGCCGTAGCAGAACAGAAATATTAAGAGATCACGTTCGACTTTGCCTCAGCGCAAGTCCCTACTACGCTCAGGATGACAGGGAGGGGTGACGCAGTCGTCTGAAAATCCCGTCGGTCAGGACGATAGCCTGCCTGGTGAATTCCCCACGGCTGCGCAATATGATGTTTGCCGGCGCTTATTTCTTTTGCTCAGCCAGGCGCTGCTTCGGTTCGACCGCCGCGGGCTCTTTCGAAGTGGTGGCCGCCCCTTGCTCCGCCGGCAACACCCGGATGATCGCCATCATCCCGTTATCTTCGTGATCGAGAATATGACAATGATAGACGAAATCACCGACATCCGGTCCTCGGAAGTCCATCCGCAAAGTCACGTTCGGATAAGGACCAGTGCCAGTCCAATAGGGCACATTAACCGTATCGAGTATCTGCTGATCATGTGGCGGCAGAGCTGTCCCGTTGCGCGCCTTAAGCAAGAAGTGAATCTGATGAATGTGAAATTCGTGAACCTCGTCCGACCGGTTCTCGATCACCCAGTCTTCGACTGCCCCCTGCCGGGTAACAATCGCCGGCGGGTCATCCATCGCGTAGGGCTTCGGCGTTTTCCCATCGACTGTTATGTAGAGATAATTGTCGTCCTCTGAGAAAAATAGCTTGCGAGCCCCAGTTGGTTTCGCGTCCGCCAAGTCCGCAAACCGTTTCCCGAGCGGCGGACCGGAAACGGCAGGAACTCTCGTGAAATCAGACGGCTTCGCTCCGGCTGAAGATGTCTTGATGGTAAAGAGCGGGCGTTGCGGGTCGCTGTCTCCCGCTGGGCCAGTGTCCACGGTGCGGGTCATGAGCACGGCGTTCTTCACCTCGGAACTTGGACCCGTCACGATAAATTCCGCCCGACTAGCCGGCGGCATGAGAATGCTTGTGCGAGTAATGCTCTTCCCCTGACCCGTTCCGCTTTGCGATCCGAGAGGAACTCCATCCAAGCCGATGATCTCGAGCGGTTGCTGCTTTCCATCGTAAATCAGGTTGAGATCGAGCATCGTAATCGCGGACGTGTTCGCGACGCGCCAGAATTGTTTCTCGCCTGGCTTCATCTCAAGCACAGCTGGAACATAAGCCGGACCTCCAATTGGGATGTAGTTCACCAACAGGTCCCAACCTCCTTCTTTTTGCACTATCCGTCCCCCTTGGGCGATACGTGGTCGTTTTCGCGGTCCGTGCCCGGGATTTCTCGGCAGAGTGTCGCGAACCACAAGAATACGTTGCGCCATTCCGGCGACGGCTGGATTCACATTCTCAATGCCTTCGACAACGATCGCGCCGGTCGCTCCCCCCTGCACCGCTGTGTTCGAGATTCCATGGATATGCGGGTGATACCAATACAATCCTGGTGGCTCGTTCTTCGGGATGTGAAGCTCATAACGGAAGGTCTCGTTCGAATTGACGATCGTATGAATGACTTCGTCCTCATGGCATGTCGGCGGCGTGTTTGTGCCGTGAAAATGCATGTTGACCGATGCGTCAGTCATATTGAGTGCGCCGCATCCTCCCTCGCCTGCCTTCGCCATATCCATTTCCGGCATCGCAGGCATTTTTCCTTGTCCTTCCGGGACCAGGTTCGTCAGGTTAATGATCAACGTGTCGCCCGGTCTGACATGCAGGGTTGGCGATTGCGCGCCGTCAGAATTCATAAAACAGAACAACGCAATTCCATAATCGTCTGGGACGGTCTGGTAAGTGAGATTCACTTCCAGAACACCATTTGAGCTGTAGAGATTTTCAGGTTCCCGGATCGTGCTTCCTTGCGCATATCGTTGGCACACGTCCTGGGCGAAGGCCCCGGTGTGAGAAACAGTTAGCAAGGCCGCTGCTGACAGAAACGTGCCGATTGACCTGCCTGTTTTCGGAACCGCTCGCTCCGGGGTGACTCCACGGTGTGATCGTACTCTCATCCCTCCGTCTTACCACGCTGCAGTCAGCGCGGTCAAGACATGACTTTTTCGTCAGGTAACACCGCCCGTTTCGCCTGCGATTCCTCGGGAGCCATTGTTCCAGCGAAAAAGCGGTTCCACGCCCGCTATGCCACGCCAAGATCCCACTGAATAGTAACAGAACTGTTACGCAACAATTGTTGTCCGAGGGACAAGTTTCCACACCGTCTTCGGATGCCGCGCAAGGCTAGCAGCCGCGATGAAGGTTTGCCGTCCGAGGACGCTCTCTCGGTCGACGTCGCGCCCCGCCGCAAATCGCGCGCTCGAAAATCGCAAGCCGGCGCAAGGGAAATGAAGCCGGCCACGATGACCTCACACAGGTCGCCGCCGCAAGAATCTGTCCATGCCTTCATGCGATCGGGACTTCTCCTGGCTGCGTTGCGGGTGTGGGAACTCAAACACGGCATTCACGACTACTTTTAGTCCCGCGCTTTCGCGCCGAAAGTCCGCGGGGGCATCGTCGCGACCGAGAGGCGGGGGCCTGCGGCGCACGTTACATTCCTTCCTCCGTCCCAGCGGGAGGCTCGACGGGTAAGCCGCTTTTGCTTGCGACGCGGACGTGAATCGCGCTTAATCCCGCGATATGGCATCTGACGAGTCGCGATTGCCGCCGGATCCAACACCGATCGTCGGTGCGGCCACCGACATTACGCCGCTGACGCATGAGGCGCCCAAGCCACCGCACGAACGCACCGCGGCAGAAGAGGCCGGCAACGTCCCGTGGGAAATGATTGCGGCGAGCTCGCGTTTCCAAGAACTGTTACGCGCCAAGCGAAGATTCATTATTCCCGCCATGATTGTTTTCATGGTCTATTACTTCGCGCTTCCGGTATTGGTCGGCTACGCCCGGCCGTTAATGGAAAGACGAATTCTCGGTCCAGTTAATCTCGCCTATCTCTTTGCGCTCTCGCAATTCTTCATGGCCTGGATCATCGCCGCCCTTTACGTCCGCGCTGCAAATCGTTTCGATCGCCAGGCCAAAGACATCGTCGCGAAGGATTGGGCAAAATGATGAGGTTTCACTCTCCTACTTATTCTTGCTCCTGCTCTGCTCTCAATTCCCGCCGATCCGCAAGTCCTAGAGCATGAGCATGAGAATGAGTAAGATTAAGGAAGTGATTCAGAAAACGCTATGACTCCCGCCCTTGCGATGTTTCTACTTTTTGTGTTGATCACACTGGGGATTACCTGGTGGGCGGCGCGCAGATCGCAAAGTGCCGCGGCCTTTTTCACGGCCAGTCGCCGCATCACCGGCTGGCAGAACGGCGTCGCGGTTGCGGGTGACTACATGAGCGCAGCCTCGTTCCTCGGCATCGCGGGCCTGATCGCCTTCTACGGCTACGACGGCTTCATGTTCTCAGTCGGTTGGCTGGTCGCTTATCTCACTGTGCTTTTGGTCGTGGCAGAACCGTTGCGCAATGCCGGTAAGTATACCATGGCCGATGTCCTGGCCTATCGTTTGAGTCCGCGACCTGTCCGCGCCATGGCCGCACTCAGTACCATCACTGTCAGCACCTTTTACATGATCGCACAAATGGTCGGTGCAGGGGCGCTCGTTGCCTTATTGTTAGGCAGCTCCCATGTCAGTTATCAAACTGCTGTCATCGGGGTCGGTGTGCTCATGATCATCTATGTGGTCTTTGGGGGCATGCTCGCCACGACCTGGGTCCAGATCATCAAGGCGATTCTTCTGATTGCCGGAACCATTTTGCTGAGTTTACTCGTCCTGGCTCATTTTGGCTGGAGCCTGACGGCTTTTTTCAACGCCGTTACCCACGTCAGTTATCACGACAAAGGCGAGTTGGTCACAAAGAATTTTCTCGACCCCGGGTTGCGCTATACGGCCGCGAACCACGGCGCACTCGACTTAATATCGTTAGGCATGGCGCTTGTTTTCGGCACCGCTGGTTTGCCCCACATTCTGGTCCGTTTTTATACCGTGCCGGATGCGAAGACAGCGCGGGTCAGTGTGGTCTGGGCGATGGTCCTGATCGGGAGCTTCTATATCATGACCACCTTTCTCGGCTTCGGCGCCGCGACGATCGTCGGGCGCGACCACATCGCGAGTCATGGCGGTAACAACATGAGCGCGCCGCTGCTCGCGCAAGCGCTCGGGGGCGACATCTTCTTCGCCTTCATCGCGGCCATAGCGTTTGCCACGATTCTTGCCGTGGTCGCCGGCCTGACGATTAGCGCTTCCACCTCTTTTGCGCATGACTTCTACACCTCCGTCATTCATCACGGCAAAGAGCGAAAGCCGGGTGAGGAAGTGAGAGTCGCACGGATTACTGCCTTCTTTGTTGGCGCGGTCGCGATCGGCATCGCTATTCTTCTGGGCAAGGATGCCAATGTCGCGTTTTTGGTCGCGCTCGCCTTTGCCGTTGCGGCTTCGGCCAATCTGCCGGTGATAGTGCTGTCGCTTTTCTGGAAGCGCTTTAACACCACCGGAGCGGTCGTTGGCTTGGCTACCGGCCTGCTTGCCTCGCTCGTCCTGATCGCCATCAGCCCGAGTATTATGAAAATCGATCCGCCGGGAACCGCCGCGGCGGCCCGTCATCTCATTCAGCGCCCGGCTATTTTCCCGCTCGAGAATCCTGGGATCTTGAGTATCCCGCTCGGCTTTCTGGGCGCCATCCTCGGTACTTTGCTGCGTCGCGAACCAGAAGCGGAGCTGCGCTATTCCGAGTTACTCGTGCGGGCCAACACCGGGTTAGGTTCCGAGCAAGCGACGGACCTGTAGCGCCACCGCGGAGGTTACGATTGCAATTGCCGATACGATGGCGAAAAGAACAGGAGCCCACAAAGGTAAGGGACTTAGGGTGTTTCTAACGAGTGACGTTGTCATTTTATGCTTTCAGTTTCGATGCGAGGGATAACTAAAAGATGCCATCTTTTCGCTGTGCGAAGCCGCGGGGAGGCGTGAAGGGAGGATCGGGGGCAAGATTGTTCTGGGTCTACTGTGCGAGCAGCACGGCCGATAACGCCAGTGCACTGTATCGCACGGCAGCGGTCCGGGTTTCGGTGCTGAGTTTTTGAAAGATATTGTGCGCGTGATTGCTGACCGTGCGCGGGCTCAAGTCAAGAATCACAGCGATTTCGCGGTCGCGTTTTCCTTCCGTTATCCAATGCAACACCTCGCATTGGCGTGGCGTTAGCCCGAGCAAACGAAGATCGGTAGGATTGAATGCGCGAGCTGGCCTCGCACGACTGAGATCGCGGGATGCCTTGGTGAGCCTTCGGGAGACGCTCATGGCGGAGCGGTTATGTCAGGAATTCGCGCAGATGTAAATGAGAAAGTTATTACAACGGCAGAAGCGGGGCGCTGGCGCCGTCGATTCAACCTCCATCTGCGTCTCCGCTGCGTCGCGGTGGGTCGACGCACGGATGCAAACCGCGCCGGAAACGGTTTGTCGTTCCGTTAGCTGTTGGCCAGCGCCGCCGTGGCGCCGTCCCATTCCGTGGTCAGCCGGTCCAGTTCGGCGGTGACAGCAGCGAGTTCGCGGTTGGCCGCAACCGCGCGGCCGCCCGGTTCGTAGGCTGCCGGATTTTCCAACTCGGCCATCAATTCTTTTTGCTGACCTTCCAAGGTGGCGATTTGCATTTCGAGATCGTGGACGCGCTTCTCATTTTCGCGCCGAATTTTTGCCAGCGCTTTGCGCGCTTCCGCTTCGGCTCGCTTCTGTTCCTTTTGTTCACGCATTCCGGGTTTGTTATGGCCAGGGGCGACGACCCCGGTGGCGGCCTCAGCGCGGCCGGCAACAGGTTGTGCGTTCGTTAGGCCAGTGCCGGCGGTTAAAGCCTCGCGCTCGGAAGTCGCCTTAGACTTATCCAGATAATATTGGTAATCGCCCGCATAGGGAGTCAGTTGGCCCGCGTTGATGTGCAGAACGCTCGTCGCGATTGCGCGAATGAAATGAACGTCGTGGCTGATGAAAATGAGTGTCCCTTCGTATTGCTTGAGCGCGCCGATCAACGCATCAATCGAGCCGACATCGAGGTGGGTTGTCGGCTCGTCCATGAGCAACAGGTTCGGCGGGTAAAGTAATAGCTTGACCAGCGCGAGGCGCGATTTCTCGCCGCCGCTCAAGACTCCGACCGTCTTGAAAACATCATCACCTCGGAAGAGGAACGATCCCAAAACCGTGCGCGCGGTTTGTTCCGAAACGGGATCAGTCACATCAAGCACACTTTCCAACACCGTTTGTCTCACGTTCAGCATCTCGACCCGATGTTGAGAAAAATAACCGACCCGAACGTTGTGCCCGATCAAGCGCTCGCCTTTCTGCACCGACAGAACAGCAGCGAGAAGTTTCAGCAGGGTTGATTTGCCCGCGCCGTTGGGCCCGACAAGGACAGTGCGCTGTCCGCGCTCGGCTTCGAAGTTTAGTGACTCATATACGACCAATCGGTCGTATGCGTGCCGCACATCCTTCAGAGTGATAACTCGCAGCCCGCTTCGCGGAGGTTGCGGGAAACGGAACTTGATCGTTTTCGCGTGTGCGGTCGGCGCAGCGATCTTTTCCATCCGATCGATCTGCTTTAGTTTGCTCTGCGCCTGCGAAGCCTTGCTCGCCTTGGCGCGGAAGCGATCGGCAAAGAGTTGGAGGGAGGCGATTTCTTTCTGCTGGTTCTTGTAGGCTGCGAGCTGCTGCTCTTCGCGCGCGGCTTTTTGTTCGATGTAACTGTCCCAGTTACCGCGATAACGAACCAGCTTCGCGTTTGCGATCTCCACGATACTACCAACCAGCGCGTTCAGAAATTCGCGATCGTGCGAGATCATCAGGATCGCGCCCGGATAATTCTGCAGATACTCCTGGAACCAGACTAACGACTCCAGGTCGAGATGGTTGGTGGGTTCGTCGAGCAAAAGAAGGTCGGGCTCCATGACAAGGAGGCGCGCGAGATGCGCGCGCATGATCCAGCCGCCGCTTAGGGTACTGGCAGGTCGCGCAAAATCGCTTTCGCGAAAAGCCAGACCGGCCAGGATCCGTTTCGCCTTCGGCTCGAGTTGCCACCCGCCGTGCTCGTCGAAAACGTGAAGCGCGGCGTGATAAGCCTCGTCGTCTCCGGCGTTACCTGATTCGTGTTCCTTGATCAGCTGCTGCGCCTTGAGCAATTCAGGCGAAATCGCCATCACGAGTTCGAGGACAGTCCCCTCCCCTGCAGCCGCGGTTTCCTGCGGGAGAAAGCCAAGACCGGCGCTTTTTTCGATCGAAATTTTGCCGGCATCCGGAGAAGCCTCGCCGAGAATAAGAGAGAAAAGAGTCGACTTACCCGCTCCGTTCGGTCCGACCAAGCCAATGCGATCGCCGCGATTCACCTGGAGCGAGACATCCTCGAAAAGAACGCGCCCGGCGAAAGATTTGGTGACTTGTGAAACGGTGAGCATCGCGAGAACGGGAACTGTTCCTTAGACCGGAGGGATCGCAAGTGGGCGCTGGCCTCGCGAAAGATCAAGCGGTGCTTCTCCCCTAGATTTATAGATTTTTAGCCGCACATCGCGCGAAATCGGCCCTTTCTAGCCAGAGCCCTCGCAGTCGAGAAACCGGCTCCGATTAACTTTTCCGTCCGCGCCCCGCTTTTTTTGCAATTCCGGCCGCCTTTTTCTTTTGGAATGAGTGAACACCTATCCAAACCGGAACATTCCAAAGCTTCGAGGCGAAGAACATGCAAACACCACATTCACTCATCTTCCGACTCTACCTGTTTAGCCTAACCTGTACGCAACGAATCTCGTTGCCGCTGCTTTCCGTCGGCATCGGGGTCGTCCTCATGGAGCCTTGCATGAGCGCTCCCTTTCAGTTCGAGGCGACTGGAAGCCTCCACACCCAACGCTCCGTTCCCACGACGACCTTGCTGCCCAACGGCAAGGTGCTTGTCGCGGGCGG
>Ga0207691_10005124_pt1 | contig 12646 bp, 11 predicted proteins | sample KBSM13metaG_FD_184327 | JGI IMG/M metagenome (GOLD analysis project Ga0207691, IMG submission 184327) | Miscanthus rhizosphere microbial communities from Kellogg Biological Station, Michigan, USA - KBS M1-3 metaG (SPAdes) (version 2) | ecosystem: Host-associated > Plants > Roots > Rhizosphere >... | reverse complement strand
GCGGCGTTATGGACGGGATCCAGGAATATCTCCAAAGCCGAAGAACTTCTGCCCAGCATTGATCAGGTTCTCTCAACATGTTCGAGAAAGGTAAGTCAGTTAACCGGTATCATCATTTCGGTTGGGCCAGGAAGCTTTACTGGAATTAAAGTAGGAATTTCTACGGCGCTTGGGCTTGGAACAGCAAGTAAGGTCTCCTTAAAAGGGATCAGTACATTCGAGGCAATACGATTCAGTTCGAATCATGAGGAACTAATTATCGCGATTCCAGTTGGCAGAGGATATGTAGCGCTGCAGCAATTCAGTTTTGACCATCACAAGTCTCCTCCAGAGTTGAAGAGCATCATTGAATTTGAGAACGAATTAAATAACGTAACCGTTCCGCTGCTTGTTCACAGTACTTTAATTGATGAGCTCAACATAGCTAATAACTCATTTGTCGAAAACATAGGGGAAAATATGGCAACCTACGCGGCACGAGCTTTTAATACACCATATGCAAGTGAACAGATTGAGCCTCTGTACCTCGATCGCAATCGTGCACAATAGGGACGATGGAACCGTTTATTGCTCAGATGACGCCGCCGGACGTTCCAGCAGTGCTCGAGATATCTGTTGAGTGTGGACTTTGCCTTTGGAGCGCCGAGGCCTATTTGTCAGAGCTCATCCGTAATGACTCCATAATGCTGACGATAGTGGGCCGTAAGCAGGAAATAGCTGGATTCGCAGTAGGTAGAATATTCGATCTCGGAGATAACAACTTTACGGCGGAATTGACAAACATAGGTGTGCGGTTGAGCGAGCAAAATCAGGGACTTGGGACTCATTTGTTGAAGTCGTTTCTGGACCAATGCCGAGCGCGTTGTGTCTCGAACGTTGTACTTGAGGTGCGGGCTTCGAATGTCATTGCAAGCCGGTTTTACGGGAAATTCGCGTTTACTCCAGCTGGGATTCGTAGAGGATTTTACTCTGATCCGTTTGAAGATGCTCTAACGATGAAACTGCATTTGATCGACTGAAATGGTCCCATGAATTCTTACTTGATATTGAACTTGGGTTGAGCTAACATCGACTTGAGAGCCGGGGTTCTCGTCTTTTGGACCCGGATTCTGGTTTGAAAATCAAAAAGTAAGTGAGGAAATATAGCGCTATGGACTTATCAACTACTGATGCGGTTCGGGACGAACTAATCAAACAAAATCCCGAGTTTCGCGAACTTGTCCAACAGCATCAGACATTCGAAAGGCGACTCAGCGAACTGGCCCATCTTTCCTACCCAAATGATGACGAACAGCTTGAAGAAACAACCCTAAAGAAAAGGAAACTGCAAATAAAAGACGAGATCTATGCGATGATGCACGATTACAGTGTGTCTCATTAATAATCGCACCCTAAGTTTACAAATATTCTGCGGAGAGAGGATTTCAAACCTCTCTCCGACTTATTTTAAAGTACATTTTTGCTCTGTCGTCCCTAAAACATAGGTCGGAGAAAAGAAAAGCACGGTTTCCTTAGCTTCCATTGGCGGCAAAACAAACCCACCTTCATCGTCTGAGGAGAATTGTCCCACCGGTTTTCCGTCGTTAGGGTCCAACAAAATCGCTGCTGACTCTCCTATCATCTGGACGACCACTTGATCGTTGATCATAGTGATGTCAGAAATTCGGCCTGGCATGCGTTTTTTCCAATGTATATCTCCATTATACGCCGCGAGACCATATACGAAATTATCAGTTGACGCCGCGATTATCCCGTTTTCCGAATTCAAGATCTTAACGATCTTGGCACCGCTTTTTAGTCGCCACGATCTCCGCTCTTTATGCTGCCGGATCAAATTTCCGCGCGTGTCCCCGAATAAGACGTCTGCACCAATGAACGATGTTGCCGATACGTCGTTCTCCGCAGGAATGGACCGCAGTTCTTTCCCCTGATCCAGATCGAAATAATGGACCCGTCTATCAGCGGAAGAAATTAACAATTTACTTTCCTGCATCGCTATCGTTTTGAGGTCCGGATTTGTGATCGAAAGTGACCATTCACTGGTCCGGTTTACCGTAGACACGGAAGTGATCGCTCCTGCATTCGAGACGATGACGAGTTTGGCATTGATACTAAAAAGCTGGAAGTTGTCAGCGAAGGGAATATCAAGTTCGAAGTTTGGAAGACCGCTTGTATTGCTTAATGAGCGCAACCGGGACCGTTTAGAGATATCACTGGTGATAACGTATAGGTTTGAATCGGCAAGAGCAACATTCGAGCTTATGTCTCCTCCGAGTTCTGTCGACCACAATCGATTTCCATTTGAAAGAGACACGGCTGTTACACGTCCCCCTTCCTCCGCAATGTATAGATTTGAGCTATCAGCCGCCGGCGACACAGTTCTCAATCCCGGTGATTCATACTGCCAGCACTTTGAAAGAGTAACCAGCGAAGAGCCTGGGGACTGCGCGATTACAGCTGTGGTCAAAAGGAACACCCAGATTAGAAATCCAAACCAAAACGGCAGTGATATTCCTGTCTTTATAGATTTCAGCTGGTTATGTTTAAATTGAGGCACCCAAACTCTTACTTAGGAATCAAGTATTCTAACATGGCGTTACTTGACCCTGTTAAAAGATGACTGTAACCTACCTCAAAGTTCGCTAAATTAATACTTCCAGGAGACTCACATCCATGTCTTTTAACAAAGTAATTATTGTCGGTAATCTCGGTCGCGACCCTGAATTGCGATATACCCCGCAAGGCACCGCCGTTTGCAATTTTTCGGTCGCTACAACGGAAAAACGTCGGGATAAATCAGGTGATTTCCAGGATGTTACCACCTGGTTCAGGGTAACGCTCTGGGAGAAGAAGGCCGAAGTTGCTGCAAAGTATCTACAAAAGGGAAAGCCGGTGTATATCGAGGGACGGCTCAAGATCGACGAATGGACTGACCGAGATGGAAATAATCGTTATACGCTCGACGTAACAGCCACCGATATGCAGTTTATTGGAAGCTCGTCCGATCGAGATAGCGGTTACTCACAGGATGGGCCTGATATGGAAGCTGTCGAACCACCATCATCTGCGGCTTCCGCTGCTGCCGGCGGCAACACGGCGGATGACGACATTCCATTTTGATAGATACGTTCCTTTGATTTACTAACGAAGTCAGCGATCAAAGTCGCTGGCTTTTTTAGGCTAGATCCACTGCCCCATATTGCGGAATTTCGTATAACGCTTTTCGAGCATATTCTCGGTCGAAAGATCTTTTAGTTCTTTAAGCTGTTTAAGCAACTCGGTCTTCAGCTTTTCGCCAACCGATTTAAAATTAGTGTCCGCGTTTTCGTTAGAATCAATGGTCCAGGTTTTTGGTTCACCAATGATGCCATCGATTATTTTAAAGTTGTACAGTTCAGCAGCGGTGAGACGGAGGCCTTCGGCGGCAAGGTCTGCTTTTCCCGCGTCTTTCCAAAGGATCGAAGCGCAGCCCTCAGGCGAGATGACCGAATAAACGGCATTTTCCATCATCAGAACTCGATCGGCGATCCCGATTGCTAATGCGCCGCCGGAGCCACCTTCACCGAGCACTACCGAGATAACTGGTACTTTCAAACCAGCCATTTCACGCAGATTAAAGGCAATAGCCTCGGCCTGGCCGCGTTCCTCCGCGTCAATTCCGGGATACGCCCCCGGGGTATCGATGAATGTTATGATCGGCCGGCCAAATTTTTCTGCGAGTTTCATTACTCGTAACGCCTTCCGATAGCCTTCCGGCTTTGTCATTGCAAAATTGCGATGCCGGCGTTGGTTTATATCACGGCCTTTCTGCTGCCCGATGACAGCAACTTCATCTCCATCTATCCTTGCAAACCCACAAACGATCGCAGCATCATCTGCATATCGGCGATCGCCATGCAATTCCACAAAGTCAGAAAAAATAGATGAGAATATATCCAACGAGTACGGCCGCTCAGGGTGGCGCGCTCGTTGAACGCGTTCAAATGCGGTAATCGCCATTTCTTTTTGTCTAAACGACCCAGTCGACACTGCAGCCAATATTTTTTAGTTCCTGTTCTAGTTTTGCCGAGCCTTTGACCCGGATGTGCGGAGCTTGGATCTCCGCTTCTATTTCGCCAGCTGGAATCCGTAATGTGACTCCGCACTCGCCTTTATGCAAACTGAGAAGTCGAAACACCTGCTCATAGAGCTCGTCGCTGAAACGATCAGCAAAATGAATCTTAGCTTCGTGAGCTCGCATCGGCTGTGCATCAGCAAGCAGCTTTAAATCGTTCACGATAAGCGTTTCTTCCTGTCCCTCAGCCCCCTCGATCTTGCCGTCTGCGATGACCAATTCATCTTCCCTTAACATTGATGAGATACGGCTAAACGCCTCGCCCCAGACGATGCATTTGATTCCGCCGGATTGATCTTCAAGTCGAAATATTGCGAATCGGTTTCCTTTCTTACTATACCTGACCTGGAATCCTGACACTAATCCCGCTACGGTCACGATTTGGCCCGAAGTGAATTGTTCATGGTCTGCCAAAGCAAGGATTCCGAGCTTATCCAACGTTGCCTGATATGTGTCGAGCGGATGGACCGTAAGGTAGAAACCAACAGCAAGCTTTTCATGTCGCGACATGTCGTCTTGCGACCATGGCATAGCATTTGGCAAGCTTCCAAAGTCGCTGGCGACGACCGTAGCCGCCGCACCAAATAGGTCGCTCTGGCCACGGACCTGGTCGTCCCAGCTTCTCTGGCCAAACTGAAGAATGTCCGTGACGCCGCTATATAATTTAGACCTCCAACCCGCAATTTCGGTGTCCGGCGGATTCAAAGAATCAAACGCGCCGGCAGCAATTAAACTCTCCATTGCACGCCGATTAAGCGCTCCGGGCGATACCCTAGCAACAAAGTCAAACGGTGAGGTAAATTTGCCGGATTTACGAGCATCGATTAGCGACGACACACAAGTCTCTCCGATTCCCTTGATCGCCGTTAGACCATATCGAACGCCTTCCTCGTGCGGCGTGAATCCCAGATCACTTTCGTTTATATCCGGCGGCAGGAGCTTCAGTCCCACTGACTTGAATTCGTTGGAATACTTGTAAACTTTTGAACTGTCCTGGGCTTCGTGTGAAAGCACCGCAGCATAAAAATATGTCGGATAATGAGCTTTCAAATACGCCGTTTGAAATGCGAGATATGCGTAGGCGATACTGTGACTTCGATTGAAGCCATAGTCCGCAAATTGCGCCATCAGATTGAAGATCTCAGCGGCTTTTTCTTTGTCGATGCCCCGGTCGATTGCTCCGTTAATGAATTTTTCCTCATGAACGGCCATCTCCTCTCGCTTTTTTTTGCCCATAGCTCGGCGCATCAGGTCGGCATCGCCGAGGCTATAGCCAGCCAATTTCTGCGCCAACTGCATGATCTGTTCCTGGTAAACGAGCACGCCGAACGTGTTTTCCAGAATGTCCTTCATTTCCGGAATGAGATACTTTACTTTCTGCTCACCGCGATGGCGTTTGATAAATTCGGTTACCATTCCGCCATCTAGCGGTCCCGGACGATATAGAGCGTTCAAGGCCGAAAGGTCTTCCAGACGTTTCGGCTTAAGTTGGCGAGTGATGTCGGCAATACCCGAAGATTCAAACTGAAAAACCGCCTCAGTTCGACCATCCCCAAAAACCTTCATGGTCTCTTCGTCTTCGAGTGAAACCTTTGTCCAATCGATCTCGATGCCTGTTTTTGCTTTTAACGATTTAAGGCAATCGTCGATCACGGTCAAAGTCGTCAGAGCCAGGAAATCCATTTTCAACATGCCCACCTTTTCGAGGTCGGTCATGGTGTACTGGCTGGTCAATTCACTTTTTGACGAAACAGCTACCGGAACAAGTTCATGTAAAGGCTTAGGTGAAATAACAACACCTGCGGCATGAACGGAGGTATGTCTCGAACAGCCCTCAAGCCTGAGAGCAATATCAATCAGCTCTTTAACTTGTGGATCGTTCTTTACGGATTCCTTTAACTCGGCTACACGCTCTAGCGCCTCTGAAATGCTGATGTTTCGCCCACGGTATGGCGGCGGTATGAGTTTCGCTACACGCTCTACATCGCCGTAAGGCATGTTGAGTGCTCGGCCGACGTCTTTGATCGCAGCGCGCGAAGCCATAGTTCCAAAAGTTACGATCTGACAGACCGATTCGCGTCCGTAAACTTCCGTTACGTGGTTGATAACATCGCCGCGGCCCCGAATACAGAAGTCAATATCGATATCGGGCATTGAGACGCGTTCGGGATTAAGAAAGCGTTCGAACAGCAAATCATATTGCAGAGGATCAACGTCCGTGATCTTCATGCAATATGCAGCGAGAGATCCTGCAGCGGACCCACGACCCGGCCCGACGGGAATGCCTTTCTCCTTCGCGTAACGAATAAAGTCCCAAACTATTAGGAAATAGCCGGGAAACTTCATGTTCTCGATTATCTCGATCTCATCATTCAGGCGCTTTTGATAATCGTCGAGGGAATATCGGAGTCGTCCATCATCCGCTAATGAGTCCCAGACCTCAAGCTTCCGCTCTGCGAAGCCGTCAGCAAGTACCTTTTCGAAATACTCATTGATCGTCGAGCAACCCGACTCGGCCGGTATAGGATAATCGGGCAATTGCAGATTGCTGTCGCCCATGGGAATCTCGACATCGCACATTTCAGCAATGCGGCAAGTATTGCGGAGGGCATCAGGATAGTCGGTACCAAAAATGTCCCACATTTCCTCGGCCGACTTAACGTAGTATTCGTCGGTCGGCAAAGCCCTCCAATTCACTCGGTCAAGCGTGCGTCCCTCAGCAATGCAATTTTGGACCTCGTGCGCCAAGGCATCTGATCTATCAAGGTAATGACAATCGTTTGCGGCCACCAATGGAATTTCAGACTTTTTGGCCAGCGAGGCTATCTTTTTTACGAGCTCGGTATCTTGGGTCTTGTGATCCTGGATCTCAAGAAAAAAACGTCCTTTTCCAAAAATATCTTCGAGCCGCCCCGCCTCAGCCAAGGCCCTATCTTCTTTTCCTTCTTTAAGAAAATGAATGACCGACCCGCGAATACCTGAACTAAGAGCAATAAGTCCACGACTGTGCTCGGCGAGAATTTCCAGATCGATCCGGGGTTTGTGATGAAAGCCTTCAGTGAAGGCCTTGGAAGCGAGAAAAACAAGATTCTTGTAGCCCTCGTAATTCTCCGCCAGTAAAACTAGTTGATAGTACGGAAGTTCGCCGGCGGGAATATTGAGCGACTGGTCAAACCTACCAGAACAAGCGATGAATGCTTCATAACCAAGAACCGGACGGAACCCGGAATATCGGAGCGTGTTGTAAAACGATACCGCCCCGTACATGTTCCCGTAATCTGTAATTGCACAGGCCTGCATGTCTAGCTCGGCAAGGCGCCGAGCAAGAGGCTTCAGTTGGATGGCACTTTGCAACAGGCTATAATCGGTGTGCAGGTGCAGATGAACAAAGTCTTTTTGCTTAAAGGTGAGGTTTACCGCTTCGGCCATAGATGATTAAAAAAGTTTATCTCGAAACAATGGGGTGTCAAATGAACGTGTCCGATTCGGAGCGCGTTGCGACAAAACTTGTTTCCGAGGGATATGAGATCACGAATGACGCGGACTCGGCCGATATTATCCTCTTCAATACATGTTCGGTCCGCGAAAAGGCCGAGCAAAAACTGTTCACGCAGGTTGGCAGGATGCGGCAAAACTATGGCAGCCAGCCTGTCATCGGCGTTCTGGGCTGTGTCGCCCAACTTGAGGGGGACACGCTCTTCAAACGAGCACCCGCCATCGATTTTGTTTTGGGAACGAAGGCCGTTGGGCGCGTTGATGTCGCGATTGCAAACGCACTTGGACAACGTGACGGCACAATTCCTAACGTTCGCGTTTCTGACCGGCATGCTGATCCGATATTTCAAACTAGAGTCTCCCCGAAATTTGCGAAATACATCGATCTGGAAGAGCGGGAAATTGATTACGATTGGTCCGTCGCCCAGGAGCAGCGGCAATCTAAATATGTAGCATTTGTTCCGATCATAGAGGGCTGTAATAAGTTCTGCACATATTGCATAGTTCCTTTTTCGCGAGGCAGGGAAAAGAGTCTGCCGGCGACTGAGATCATAAGGCACGTTTTGTCGCTAATGAGTCAGGGTGTAAAAGAGGTCCATCTCATAGGACAAAACGTAAACAGCTACCGGCCGACGACTGAAGAAGGGCTACAAGGATTCAAAGGGTCCACACCCTTCTCACGTTTGCTCCGAGCTGTTGCGGCCACAGGAATCGAACGCGTTAAGTTCACGACCTCATTTCCACGCGATTTCAAGTTCGACATTGTGGATGCTATCGATGAACATGAGAATCTGTGTAACTGGGTGCACCTCCCCGTCCAATCAGGAAGCGATCGAGTCCTAAAGGCAATGCGGAGGCTTCATACTATCGATAGTTATAAGAAGAAGATCGACCGTATAAAGTCTTCGCCAAAAGATATAGCGTTGTCGACCGACATCATTGTGGGCTTTCCCGGTGAAACCGAAACAGACTTTCGAAAGACCGTCGAACTCGTTGAATATTGTGGCTATGACAGCGCTTATATATTTAAATATTCACCTCGGCCCGGGACACCGGCCTATGAGAGCTATGATAATGTCCCGGAAGATGAAAAAACCGCTCGATTCATTGAGCTCGAACGCGTTCAGCGTGAGGTCCAGCTTCGGAGGCTGCAGCGTTATTTGGGCTCGACAATAAGCGTTTTGGCAGAGCGAGAATCGACAAAATCCGAGTTTGATATTTCCGGTCACTCCACCTGTCACAAGGTAGTAAATTTTAACGGCAGCCGTGATATCATTGGCACTATAAGGGACGTGCGGATCACACAAGTAAAATCGAATTCGCTTTACGGGGAGGTTTGCTGAAAGTGGAAAACGATACGGCACTGATAGAGGTAAAGATCGGTGCATTGATAATGGATCCGAATACGAACACTCCTATCGTCGTTTTGAAAGGCATAGAGTCAGAAACGGTACTTCCTATCTGGGTCGGGGCCTTTGAAGCTAATGCGATCGCACTGGAGATCGAAAAGATCGCTCCGCAGCGGCCGATGACTCACGATTTGCTACGCAACCTCATAGTCGAGTGCGGACTTAGCGCAAAAAAAGTTACGATAACAGACCTGCAGGAAAATACTTTCTATGCAATAATCGAGCTCACAAATGCGGATGGTGAGACGATGACTCTCGATTCGCGGCCGTCAGATGCCATAGCTCTGGCATTGCGGCTTGATTGCCCCATTTTCGTAATGCAAAAAGTGATCGATCTATCGGCAAGCTCTACTCCAGCCGAACCGGAAGGCGATGACACCGCTCCGGGCGCCGAAGATTGGCCTGAATTGATAGGTTAAGATAGAAAGTTCTCTTAGTGGACAATTGTTGTCCGAATCAAGCCTGTGAGCGGCTGGGTTAACCGCTCACAATTCACTCGCACATGATTATTGTAATAACGAACCAGAAAGGGGGCGTTGGCAAAACGACCACAGCTATAAATTTGTCTGCCGCCTGTGCCTCCGCCGGAAAACGTGTCCTACTTATTGACTTAGATCCTCAAAGCAATAGCTCGCTGTCGTTCGTCGACCCCGAAAATGTGAACGGAAGCGCATACGAGCTTTTCACCGAGACTACGCGACCCTTCAGCGATTTCGTCTATTCAACTGAACTTGAAAAATTAAAGATCGTCCCCGCAAAAATCAATCTTGCAAAACTCGAAGCAAAGCTGGTTGGCGATTTTGACGCGATCTATCGATTACGTGATCGGATAACGCAGGTAAAGGATGAATTCGACCTGGTATTTATCGATACGCCTCCGACATTGGGACTGATCACGGTGAACGCGCTGGTCGCAGCGAATTATTTTATGGTCCCGATCCAATCGTCATACTTCGCTATGGAGGGAACCGACGACCTGCTGGAGACTGTTGAAAAGGTTCGTTCGCGTCCCAATCCTGAACTTAGCCTCCTCGGAGTACTCGTGACTTTGGTTGATCATAGAACGACTTTGTCCCGGGATGTCGAAGCCTATATTCGCAACACTTTCGGAAAAAAGACATTTAAGACTGTTATAACGAGAAGTGTCAGACTGGAGGAAGCGCCAGCTCATCGAAAATCGATTTTCGAATATGCTCCAAGGTCTACTGGAGCGGCAGAATATCAACAGCTCTCAAAGGAGGTACTCAAACGTGTCTAAACCTGGATTGCCCGCAACAGTCAAAATGCGTCATGACCTTCATTATGTTGAAGAATTAAGCCGAGGTAATCGGCCGATAGGAAAGGTCATTGACCTCGACCGGATTGAACCAAATCCCGAGCAGCCCCGTACAGAGTTTGGAGATCTCGCGGAACTATCGGCATCCATTAAGGAAAAGGGTGTCCTGGAACCGCTACTCGTATTTGCAAAGGGCGATGGGATGTACATGATCATCGCCGGTGAACGGCGTTGGCGGGCTTCAAAGCTGGCGGGGCTGACTGAAGTGCCTTGCATTCAGGTAGACACTGACGAACAGGGAATCGCTGAAATTGCCCTGATCGAAAATCTTCAACGACGCGACCTTAACATCTGGGAAGAAGCTGACGGACTCAAGTCTCTGGCGGATCGGTTTGGCTACACTCAGGACCAGATCGCGCAAAAGATCAGCAAGAGCCGGTCGACTGTGACTGAACTAATGACCGTCGCCGGCCTCCCGCAAAACATTCGAGAACGCTGCAGAGAATTAAATATCGGGTCTAAAGCCACACTTCTCGAGGTTGCACGCCAGTTCGACGAACCGGCGATGTTCGACTTTCTTGCAAATTATCCGGAAAACAAGAAACAAAAGGAGGCGGCCAAAAAACCGGAGCGGAGTGTGCAGGCTGATCATGATCCCGCAACTATCAAATCTGCTGTTATAGCCGGGTCGACATTCTCTTACCGTCCGGACGCAGCCGTTTATGCGATCGAAGTGAGATTTGATAACCCCTCTGATCGTAATAAAAAGGGTATTCTCACGGCTCTTAAGAAAGCGTTCGACGATGTAAAAAACGATTTGACTGACGCATAAAACTAGTCTAATTACTTAGCTGTCTAAATATAAGGCGATGCCGAAAACTGGCGTCGCCTTTGTATTTCAGCCTACAACACCACTTTCGTCGACTTAATAAAATCACAGTTGAAACTGTTTCATATCGGTGCAATCACGCTAAAGGCACAGATTTTGCGACCTTTTGGCTTTACATCAATATCTAAAGGGGGAATTTTGATATGCAACCAGCAACCCAACGTGAACCAGGCGGCGCTTCGATCGTAACTGAGAACTCCGCAGCCGGGATATCACCAAGCAGCGAGCGGCATGCTCAGATTCGATCTTCTGCCGACTACGTTGAGCTCAAATATAGAAATCCCGCAAACCTAGCGGCAGGGAAGTTTGCCAGCGGACTTGCGTTATTTAGCTTAGGCCTCGGGCTCGCTGAAGCGCTCATGCCGGGAAAAATGGCAAGAATGATAGGCGTAGACAAAGATCAGAGCGGTGCCATTCGGGCTCTTGGATTAAGAGAGATCGGACATGGGATCAGCATAATGATGAGTCAAAAACCCACTGCGCAGGTGTGGGCTAGAGTAGGCGGAGACGCTATTGATCTGGCGTATCTCGGATACGCGGCGAAAGACGACAACACGAACAAAACGAGGCTGGCCATCGCGGCGGCAGCTGTTTTGGGAGCGACAGCCATGGATGTAATGTGTGCTCAAATGTTGAGCTCCCAGGATTGGACCATGGATAAGATAAACCCAAAGGCACCAACAAATGTCGGCCAACCGTCGGCACGTCAGCCATTAATGTAACTAACAAGGAGGTATTGAATGAAGGCAGTATGTTGGATGGGAACGAATGACGTGCGGGTGGAGGATGTGCCGGATCCGCGGATATTAGAACCTCGCGACGCAATTGTTAAAATCACCTCGACCGCCATTTGCGGATCGGATCTTCACTTACTCGACGGCTATATGCCGACGATGGAAAAAGGCGATATCCTCGGTCACGAACCGATGGGTGAAGTGGTTGAAGTTGGATCAGCGGTCAAGAATCTCAAAGTGGGCGACAAGGTCGTCGTACCCTTCACTATCAGTTGCGGAGAATGTGTCTTTTGTAAAAAAGGTTTATTTTCTTGCTGTGATAATTCAAATCCTAACGCGGCAACAGCCGCAAAAATAATGGGGCATTCGCCGGCGGGAATTTTTGGATACTCACACCTCACTGGCGGGTTTGCCGGGGGACAAGCGGAATATCTTCGTGTGCCATTTGCGGACGTAGGGCCGTTAAAAGTCCCTAATGATATCCAGGACGAAAAGGTGCTTTTTCTGTCGGACGTGTTTCCGACCGGCTATATGGCGGCTGAAAATGCTGAGATCGAACAGGGCGATACAGTCGCAGTCTGGGGATGCGGACCGGTAGGGCAGTTCGCATTAAAAAGTGCACGTTGGTTCGGGGCTGAAAACTTAATTGCCATCGACGACGTGCCTGAGCGGCTTGAAATGGCAAAGAGGGAAGCCGGGGCCGAAACGATTAATTTTGCCGAGGAAAAC
>Ga0207691_10005123_pt1 | contig 12647 bp, 6 predicted proteins | sample KBSM13metaG_FD_184327 | JGI IMG/M metagenome (GOLD analysis project Ga0207691, IMG submission 184327) | Miscanthus rhizosphere microbial communities from Kellogg Biological Station, Michigan, USA - KBS M1-3 metaG (SPAdes) (version 2) | ecosystem: Host-associated > Plants > Roots > Rhizosphere >... | reverse complement strand
GGGCGTGTTAGTCGGCGCCATGACGCCGAACCAGGCATCGTATTCGAACTCCGGCATACCCGCCTCGGCGAAGGTCGGAACGGCCGGAAGCGTTGCGATCCGCTTGGACGCCGCCACCGCGAGCGGCCGTACCTTTCCGGACTGGATCAGGTCCAGAGCGATATTGATCCCGGCGAAGAACATATGGGAATCGGCGCGCATGATGCCGGTCAGCGATTCCGGCGCGCCTTTGTAGGGCACGTGCACAATATCGATCTTAGCGGTCTGCTTGAACAGTTCGCCGGAGATGTAGGCAGTGCTGGCGAGGCCGGACGAAGCAAAGTTGAGCGCACCCGGTCTGTCCTTGGCCAGCGCGACCAGTTCCCTCAGCGTCGTTGCGGGCGAGTCGGGTGGCACGATCAAAACCAGCGGCACCGAGGCGACCTGCGTCACGCCGGAGAAGTCCCGTACCGGATCGAACGGCAGGTTCTTGTTGAGGACGGCGGCAACGGTATGCCCGTTGGATGTGAGCATCAACGTGTATCCGTCCGGTGCGGACTTCGCCACGCTCGCGGTTCCGGGGATGCCGGGACGGTTCTCCACGATCAACTGCTGGCCCCAGCGTTCGCCGAGTTTCTCGCCGATGATGCGGGCCAGGAGATCGGTCACGCTGCCGGCAGAGAACGGCACCACCAGGCGAACCGCCTGGCCGGGATAAGGTGGATCGGTCGGCGTCTGCGCAGTCGCAACGGATGAGACCAGCACGCCCGCGATGCCAACTAAAAGCGAGCGGAAGATCGCGCTGCCAGATGGTGCCATTGACGTTGCTCCCGCGCTCAATCGGCCGCAGCCTCGGCGACCCTTGCTGCACTCTTCCTTGCGATGGCCTCGTCAAGGCTGCTGTCGAAGTCCTTGAGCATCACGGCCGCGGCGTTTCGGCCGGGTCCGGCTGAAATCGACCCACCGGGATGAGTGGTCGACCCGGTCTGGTAGAGACCAGGGATCGGCATGCGATGGGACGCCCAGCCGGGCACCGGCCGCATGTTCGCCGACTGCGCCGGGTTCTGTGCGCCGCCATGGCAGGAGCCCCGCCAATTGTGTGGATTCATACGTTCGAGATCGAGCGGGCTCTCGACCACCCGCGCGAGAATCTTGTCGTCCGTGAGGTTGGTCGCGAACCGCCGCAGGTGGTCGAGGTTGGCCTGCGAAACCTGCTCCTTGATCTCGTCCCAGTGCTGGGGGCCCTCCTTGAGATCGTAAGGTTGAAATCCGATCACCTTGACCGTGTGCCTGCCCGCTGGCGCCCGTCCCGGATCCACGAGCGTTGGACAGACCGCAAGCAACACCGGTTCCTCGATGTTCACTGCCCCGCGCGCATAGTCGTAACCCATGCGCAAGGCCCGCGTGGCCGTCGACATGAGTCCCACCGCCATCGGCTCGCGCACGCCGCCATCGACCGCGAACCGCATCGGCTCGGTGGTCGCATAGTGCGTGACGAACAACGTGGGCCCGGCTTGCCAGGTGTCGACACCCGCGACGAAGTCGTCGCCCCACGCCTGGCGCGGCGCCATGTCGACGAGGTGCTTGATGTGAACCGTCGACAGCACGGCCTTGGTGGCACGGTAGGAGCTTCCATCGACGCATTCGACGCCGGTGCAGCGGCCGTTCTCGAGGATCAGCTGGCACACTCGTTTGTCGGTGAGGATGACGCCGTCATGCGCTTTGATCAGCCGGGCGAGCGCGGCAGAGAACGTCCCCGACCCGCCCTTGGGCACGCACCAGCTCCAGCGCTGACGGCCATGGACCAGCGAATATGCAAGCCGTCCCGACATCGGCCATTCTGGCGGTACCACGGTCTGGAACGCCATCCACAGCATGAACGAGCGGCAATGATCGTCCTCGAAATTGTCGCGGATGATATCCCAACCCGACATCGCAATGCGGCGCTGCCACTGCTTGCCGTCGGGATGTTCGGCGAGGCGCTCGTTGACTGGCTTGCCCCAACCGATCGGCGTGTAGGAGACGGCGTCGAAGATCGGCTTGACCGCGTCGTAGTCGGCGATCATGCGCCGGTACGCGGCGGCATCCTTCCTGGAGAACTTGGCGAACTCGTCGCAGGTCCGATCGAGGTCATGGTACTGCGTCAGATAGGTGCCGTCCGGAAATGGAGCATGCACGACGATCTCGGGATGAATGTATTCCAGCCCGTAGTTGCCGAGCCCGAGCTCGTCGTTGCGCAGCATCGGGCTATCCTGGATCACGACATGGGCCGTTCCGCACGAGTCGTGCTGGAAGCCAGGAAGCGTCAGCTCCTCCGTCACGCAATTGCCGCCCACGACCGGCCTGCCCTCCAGCACCAGACAGCGATAGCCCGCCTTGGCGAGATAGGCGGCGGCGATCAGGCTGTTGTGCCCGGCACCCGCGACGACGACATCGAACCGATCAGGCATGTCCATTCCCACCTTTCAACCGCAACCCGGCAATCTCTCCAGATGTCGGCGCGCGCGCCACAGCGGAGCCGATGATCCGGCACCGACGCAAGATGACACTCGGCGCCGGCCCAGGACCTGAACAGCCCGCAGCGCGCTTCCCTAAGCGCATCCAATTGCGGATAAACGGTGAGTCGGCGTGATCGACGTTCAGAGCCGCACGTTCTTCACATTGGCATTAGCATAGAGGCGGTCGCGGGCCTGGTCGCCAAGACGCGTGAGGCGGTCGAAGTCGACGCCGACCAACTGGCCGTTGCGCTTCATCACCTTGCCGGCGATCAGGACGGTATCGACGTTCTGCGGGCCCATGCTGGTGACCACCGCACCTACCGCATTGTTCATCGGCATTACGTTGAGCCGGTCGGTGTGCAGCAGGATGATGTCCGCATCCTTGCCCGGCGTGAGCGTGCCGATCTTGCGCTCGAGGCCGTTGGCGCGTGCGCCTTCGATGGTGGCGAACTCAAGCACCTCGCGCGCCGTGAGGAACTTGGGCGGGTTCTTGTCGCCGGAGAGCCGCCGCGCCCACACCTCGTTCTTCTGCAGCGAGAACACGGTGCGCATCTGCTGGAAGAAATCGTTGGGAACGGAGGTTTCCACGTCCACGCTGAGCGACGGGCGGATGCCGGTATCGATCGCCTTCTGGATTGGCGGGTTGCCGTGCCCCATCAATGTCTCGACGTAGCTGGCGATGGAGACGGTGCCGCCGGTATCCTTGATCAGCTTCCACTCGGTGTCGTTGAGCGTGCAGCAGTGGATATAGGTCGTGTCCGATTTCAACGCCTTCTCCGCGTTGAGCTTCTCGAGCAGGGCATTGCGGCCGAATTCACCGACGCCGACATGAATCGTGATTCGTGCGCCGACGTCGCGAGCGGCCTTGAACGCTCCAAGGATCAGTTCCGGGGACGCCGACGGGGCCGCCATATAGAGCGTGAGCAGTTGATCGTCGCTCGAGAAGTACTGCTTGCGCAGGCGTGCGATATCGTCGGGATATTTGTGCCCCTGCATTTCCCAATAGCGCCCGGTCTCGTTCTGCGGATTGCCGTAGGCGAAGATCGCGCGCACGCCGGACTCCGCCAGGCCCTTGACCGCGGCGTCGCTGTGTTCCGGCGTGTTATGGATGTGCGACCAGTCGAGAATGCAGGTCACGCCGCTGTCGATGGCCCCGAGCGCGCTGAACAGATCGCCGGCATAGACGTCGTCGGGCGTATACTTTGCGCCGAACGTCCGCTGCACGATGTTGCGGTAATCCTCGAGCGAACCGTCAGGGAGCACATTGCGCAGGATGCCCTGCCACATGTGGCGATGGGTATCGACCATCCCAGGCATCACGATCATGCGCGCGGCCTCGATGACCTCGGCGTTGGGCGCGCTGATGTTCGGGCGCACGGCGGAAATCTTGCCGCCCTCCACCAGCACGTCGGCCTGCTCGAAGTCGCCGACCGCCCGGTCGAGCGTGAGCACGCATCCGCCCTTGATCAGAATGGCCCGTCCCGGAGTGGTCGCCCCACCGGACTGCTGCGCACGCGCAGTTCCCACGATCGCGCTGGCGACGGTCGTGGCAGCGGCTGCGCTGGCCGCGGTGGTGCAGAGGAATTGGCGGCGCGACACCGCAGGCGACGGGGCGCACGAACTGCAAGCGCAGAAAGCCATGATCTCCTCCCGAGCATTTGTTGTTGTGATCGCGATGCTACCCCCGTTGCGGGAACGCTGCCAGCGACCAGTCTGGCAGCAAGCTCGGCGTGGGTCGCTGCCCACCGGGGCGGGCCGCGCTTACGGCGCGTGTGGGACAGGACCTGGCTGCGTCGATCAGCAATCCGGCGGACGGCGCCAAGCGCTGCGACGCTCCGAGGTACGGCGCACCACGCACGCCGTCTCGTGGCGACGTGTTTGGCGTGGCCCGGCCGGTTGCGGGTGCCGCTCGCTCGGTTGCGGTGCGCGCCGACAGCGGCGGGATGCGAGCCTCAGCCCAGCGTTATTGCGGCGTAATGCCGGCGTCCTTGAGGATCTTGCCGTAACGCTCGGTGTCGGACTTGTTGATGGCGTCGAACTCGGCCGGCGTGGTTGGCGAGGGAATCGAACCTTGCGCCAGCAGCTTCTCCCTGACGTCCGGCATCTCGAGAACCTTCGCGATGTCCTCGCTGACCTTGGTCAGGATCGCCTGCGGCGTTCCGGCCGGTGCAAGCACGCCGAACCAGGACTCGTATTTGTAGTTCGGTAAGGTCTCGGCAACGGTCGGCACATCAGGCAATTGCGGAACGCGTTTGGCAGAGTTGATGGCGAGCGCCTTGACCTTGCCGGTTGCGGTCAGCTCCTGCGTGGACGGGATGGGCGCCATGTACATCTGCACGTCGTTGCGGATAACGGCGGTCGTGGCCTCGGGCGCGCCCTTATAGGGCACGTGCTGGATGTTGATCTTGGCATCCTGCTTTAGAATTTCGGCCGACAGATACGAAGTGCTGGCGATCCCCGCCGAGGAGAAGTTGAGCTGGCCCGGCTTTTCGTTCGCAGCCGCAATGAAATCCTTCAGTGTCTTCCCCGGAAAGTCGGGCGGGACGATCGCGACCAGCGGCACCGCCGCGACCCGCGAGACCCCGGCGAAATCCTTGACCGGGTCGTACTGGATGCTCTTGTTGATGGCACTGGCGATCGTGTGCCCGTTCGAGGTCAGCATCAGCGTGTAGCCATCCGGCGCGCTCTTGGCGACCGCCGTCGTTCCCGGGAGTCCGGGCCGGTTTTCGACGATCACCTGCTGCTTCCAAAGGTCGCTGAGCTTGTCGGCGAGAATGCGAGCAAGGCCGTCGGTGATGCTGCCGGCGGAGAACGGAACGATGATGCGGACGACCTGATTGGGATAGGCCTGGGCCGATGCATCAAGAGTGCCGCCAAAAGCGGCGGCCGCCATCGTCGACAGGGCCAGCAAGGTCGTGCGAAGAGCCGTCATCATAGTCCTCCCGAAATTGTCGGTGCACCCTTACATTGGGTTGCGGTGTTCTGGGAAGCGATTAAAGCAGGAAGCCAATTCAGGGTATATGAGTAAAAACGTCCCGATTTAGAAGCCTCCGGCAACGCCCGCGGCATAGTCCCCGCCGGGGCCTCACAGCGATATGGAATCGATATGCGCACCGAAGAAGCCCGTCCCGTTCGTCTGGAAGATTACCGCCAGCCCGATTGGGTCGTCGAGACGGTGGAACTCGACGTCAAGCTCGATCCTGCCGCGACGCGGGTGCGCGCGACCCTGGCGCTGCGGCCCAACGGGAACGGCGCGGCGCCCGCGCCGCTCACGCTCGACGGCGATGCGCTGGACCTGCGGGGGTTGAAACTCGACGGCGCGACGCTTCCTCCCGAACAGTTCGTCGCGACCGCCGACCGGCTCACCATCGCGCAACCGCCGCACCGCCCGTTCCGGCTGGAGATCGAGACCGTCATCGATCCATCCGCCAATACCCAGCTCATGGGCCTCTACCGTTCGGGCGCGATCTACTGCACCCAGTGCGAGGCAGAGGGCTTTCGCCGCATCACCTACTTCCTCGACCGTCCCGATGTCATGGCGGTCTACACCACCCGCATCGAGGCCGAGAAGGCCGACGCGCCGGTGCTGCTCGCCAATGGAAATCTCGTCGCCTCCGGCGACCTGCCTGGCACGAGCCGGCATTTTGCGGTCTGGCACGACCCGTTTCCGAAGCCGTCTTATCTGTTCGCGCTGGTCGGCGGAAAGCTGGCCTGCGTCGAGGATCGTTTTCGCACCATGTCGGGTCGCGACGTCACGCTTCGCATCTACGTCGAAGCCGGCAAGGAAGCGCGTTGCGTCTACGCCATGGACTCCCTCAAGCGCGCCATGCGGTGGGACGAGACCGCATTCGGCCGCGAATACGATCTCGATATTTTCATGATTGTCGCCGTCTCCGACTTCAACATGGGAGCGATGGAGAACAAGGGCCTCAACGTCTTCAACGACAAATACGTGCTCGCCTCGCCGGAAACGGCCACCGACAGCGACTTCGAGCGGATCGAGGCGATCATCGCCCACGAATACTTTCACAACTGGACCGGCAATCGCATCACCTGCCGCGACTGGTTCCAGCTCTGCCTCAAGGAAGGGCTCACGGTATTTCGCGATCAGGAGTTCTCGGCCGACGCGCGCTCGCGCGCGGTCGAGCGCATCAGCCGCGTGCGAGGCTTGCGCGCCCACCAGTTCGTCGAAGACGCGGGGCCCCTCGCCCATCCCGTGCGTCCGCGCCTCTACCATGAGATCAACAATTTCTACACGGCGACGGTGTACGAAAAGGGCGCCGAGGTCGTGCGCATGATCAAGGCGCTGCTGGGCCCGGAGACGTTTCGCCAGGGCATGGATCTCTATTTCACCCGCCACGACGGGGAGGCGGCCACCATCGAACAGTTCGTGCAATGCTTCGCGGATGTCTCTGGCACCGACTTCACCCAATTCATGCTGTGGTACTCCCAGGCCGGCACGCCCGAGGTGGTGGCCACCGGTGGCTATGATGCGGGCGCCAGGACCTACCGGCTCGATGCGGCCCAGACGGTGCCGCCGACCCCCGGGCAGCCGAGCAAAGAGCCGATGGTCATCCCGCTCGCGATCGGTCTGGTCGGGCGCGACGGGCGCGACCTGCCGCTGAAGCTCAGCGACGGGCGGACGATCGAGCGCGGCGTGCTCACCTTGACCAGGCCCGCGGAGACGTTCGTGTTCGGCGATATCGGCGAGCCGCCGGTGCCTTCGCTCAATCGTGGATTTTCGGCGCCCATCAAGCTCGTCGCCAACCTGTCCGCCGACGACCTGAGATTCCTGGCCGCGCACGACGTCGACCCGTTCAACCGCTGGCAGGCATTGCAGACGCTGGCGACGCGTCTCCTGCTCGACAACGTCACAAACTTGCGTACGGGGAAGCCGGCCCGACGGGATAGCGGCCTGCTCGATGCGCTCAGCGCGGTGCTCGGTGACGGCACGCTCGAGCCCGCATTCATCGCGCTTGCGCTGACGCTTCCGGGCGAGTCGGACCTCGCACGTGAGATCGGCCGGGATGTCGATCCCGACGCCATTTTCGCCGCGCGTTCCGCCGTGCGGGCGGTGGTCGGAGAACATCTCGCCGGACCACTGTTCGATCATTACCGCCGCCTGTCCGAAAGTCGGCCTTACACGCCCGATGCCGCCGGCGCCGGGCGGCGCGCGCTGCGCAATGTCTGTCTCGATCTTCTGGTGGCGACCGGGCGGCCGGACGCCGTGTCGCTGGCCGCACAACAATATCAGGCTGCCGACAACATGACCGATCGCATGGCGGCGCTCTCGACGCTGTCGCTTCGCGACGTGCCCGAGCGCACCGCGGCGCTCGACGATTTTTACACCCGCTATGGCGACAATCCGCTGATCGTCGACAAATGGTTCACGCTGCAGGCCACCGTTCCGGAACCGGCAACCTTGGATCGGGTCAAGGCGCTGACCGGACATCCCGCCTTCTCGTTCGCCAATCCCAATCGCGTGCGCGCCTTGATCCACGCATTCGCTTTGGCGAATCCGAAAGAGTTCAACCGCACCGACGGCGCGGGCTACGACTTCATCTCCGATACGGTGTTGGCGCTCGATCGCAAGAATCCGCAACTCGCGGCACGCCTGCTGTCCGCCCTGAAGAGCTGGCGCATGCTCGAGCCCGGACGGCGCGCGATGGCGGAGAAAGCTCTGCAACGGGTCGCGGCCGCGCCCGCGCCCTCGCCCGACGTGGCCGACATCGTCCAGCGGGCTCTCGCCGCGACGTGATCCGCTCCCGCACACGGGCGATGACGGACGCGGGGCGGGCGTCAGAGCCAGGCCGGGAAAGTTGATCTGCGGTACCCTGGGTGTCCCGCTCGCCGCCCGGAGACAGAACCCAGCCCTCCGCTCGGGGCCAAAAAGCCTCGCCGGATCAAGGCCGAAGCGGCCATTAACAAAACTTAAAAATTATTTAACGACCCCCTCGACAAATCGCCATCTTTCGATTCCAATCAAAAGCGATTCGGAGAGATGCGGCACATCCTTCCGATGAAGGTGTTGAGGAATCCGAACGGAGGCGAGCCATGGCGCGCGCCGAGGTCGCGAGCGCGTCTGTAAACTCAGATTCAATCAAAGGACTAGCACAATCGATTGCCAAGCCTGCGTATCGGCGGTTACTCACCGCCGAACCAGCTTTGCGGCGTGCTGTCCCGGCGTTGATCATCGCGTTTCTGCTTACCATCTGCGTCGGCGCGATCGTCCAGGTGCTGGATCATCGTCGCCAGGCGATTGGCGATATCGTCAAGCAGATTGAAGGCAGCGCCGATTTTCTCGTCGATGGGATCGAGCGGATGGAACGCTCGAAGTCCGAGAAATCGGGCTTCGAGCGCCGGCTTCAGGCTGAGCTCCAGCGCTTGATGCCGGCCTGGGCGCGGGCGCCAGGACGCCAGGTGCTGGTCGCCAACGGCGACGGCGTCATCGTCGCCGGCATCCGCCATGAACTCATCGCCAACGGCGACAGCACGATCAGCACCATCGTGCCGATCGAGCCTGGCATCCTCGGACGCCGGCTGATCGACGTGCTCGGCCCCACCCAGCCGCTCACCACTTTCGGCGCTGCCGCGGGCGTGCTGGAGGTTCCCCTCGCTGATGGCAGCCTGGCCTTTGGGACGGTGCGCAGCCTTCCCGCAATGAACGGCGAGATCGCGATCCTGCACAGCCGCGCCGAAGCGCTGGCGGCCTGGGCGTCCGACACGGCATTGACCGTCACCCTCTCCGCCACCACCGGCTTCGTCGTCCTGATCCTTGGTTTCGCGTTCCACTGGCAGGCGACCCGCGCGCGCGAAGCCGACGTGATCTACGAGACGGTGCGCTCGCGCATCGATACCGCGCTCAACCGTGGACGCTGCGGATTGTGGGACTGGGATCTTGCCCGCGGGCGGGTGTTCTGGTCGCACTCGATGTTCGCAATCCTGGGCCTCAAGCCGCGGGACACGCTGCTGAGCTTCGGCGAGGTCAACGCCCTCGTCCACCCCGACGATATCCGTCTGTACGAACTCGCCGCGCAACTCGCGGATGCGACCACGACGCTGGTCGACCACGCCTTCCGGATGCGCCATGCCAACGGCAACTGGGTGTGGCTGCGCGCCCGCTGCGAGCTGGTCCAGCAGGCCGGCGACGGCGGACCGCATCTGATCGGGATCGCCGTCGACATCACCGAGCAGAAGACATTGGTCGAGCGCACGGTCGAGGCGGATTTGCGCCTGCGTGACGCCATCGAGACCATCCCCGAAGCCTTCGTGGTCTGGGACGCGCAGAACCGACTCGTATTGTGCAACTCGAACTTCCAGGAGCTGCACAATCTGCCCGATGAGGCGATCCAGGCCGGCGCTTCATATGAATCCGTGGTGGCGGCCGGGCGTAAGCCGGTCGTGCGCTCGAAGGTCACCAGCGAGGGCCAGATTCCCGGCGCCCGTACCTTCGAGGCCCAGCTCGATGACGGCCGGTGGCTCCACATCAGCGAACGCCGCACCAAGGACGGCGGCTACGTCTCGGTCGGCACCGACATCACCAACATCAAGCTGCACGAAGAAAAGCTGATGGAGAGCGAGAAGCGCCTGATGGCCACCGTCGCCGATCTGCGCCACTCGCAACAGAAGCTCGAGCGGCAGGCCGAGGAGGTCGCCGATCTCGCGGAGAAATATGCCGAGGAGAAGACCCGCGCCGAAGAGGCCAACCAGGCGAAGTCAAAATTCCTCGCCAATATGAGCCACGAGCTGCGCACCCCGCTCAATGCCATTATCGGCTTCTCCGAAATCATGGCGGCCGGGATGTTCGGCCCGCTCGGCACGGACAAGTATCGCGAATACTGCTCCGACATCCACCAAAGCGGCCAGTATCTGCTCGACGTCATCAACGACGTCCTCGACATGTCCAAGATCGAGGCCGGACGTATTCGGCTCGATCCCGAGCCGGTCGAGCTCGAGCCGTTCCTCAACGACGCGATGCGCGTGGTGTCGGGGCGCGCGGACGACAAGCAGCTCAAGCTCACCGCCCGGATGGGCCACGGCATCCGCTTGGTGGCCGACAACCGCCTGCTGAAGCAGATCGTGCTGAACCTGCTGTCCAATGCGGTAAAGTTCACTCCGGAGGGCGGTCGCATCACGATCCGCGCACGCGCAACGAGCGGATGGGTCAGCATCGCCATCGCGGATACCGGCATCGGCATTCCCGAGGAAGCGCTGGCGCGATTGGGACGGCCGTTCGAGCAGGTCGAGAGCCAGCTCACCAAGAGCCATCAGGGCTCGGGGCTGGGACTTGCGATCGCGAAATCGCTCACCGAACTGCACCACGGCACCATTCGCATCCGCTCGACGCCGGGGACAGGCACAATGGTGGTGCTGCGGCTGCCGATCGACCGGACGTCCCTGCGCAAGCATGAAATCGCCGAGGCTGCGGCTTAGGCGGCATGGCCGGGACAACGCCGCGGGGAGCGTTGCGGCTCGAGGCGGGGGGCAGTCCGTGGTGTGGTCGTGCAGGCGTCACTGCAAGGTGATGCCGGCTTCGCGAATGACCTTACCCCACTTGGCGATTTCGATTTTGATCCAATGCGCGAACTGATCTGGTGCACTGGCGACTGGATCGAAGCCAAGCGCGAGCAGGCGGTCGTTGAACTCGGGCGGTGCCACGATATTCGCGATGGCGCGATGAAGCAGGCTGACGACCTCCTTCGGTGTTCCCGCCGGCGCCACAAGCCCGGTAACGATATCCGCCTCAAGGCCGATGCCGGTCGCTTCCGCCATGGTCGGCACGTCAGGCAACAGCGGGGAGCGCCTGGCGCCCATCAGCGCGAGCGCCCGCACATTGCCGGCCCTGGCATAGGGCGCGCCTGTCGGCAGCGCAGAGACCACGCACGAAGTATGCCCTCCGAGCGTCGCCGTCATGGCCGGGCCCCCGCCGGTGAACGGCACATGAGTGATGTCGACGCCGAATGCGAGCTTGAAGAGTTCGCCTGCGAGATGCGCCGGCGTACCCCGCCCCGCCGACGCGTAGCTCAATTTGCCCGGGCTCGCCTTCGCCAACGCAATGAACTCTTTGACGTCGCTCGCAGCGACCGAAGGATGCACCGCGAGCACGTGAGGCGATGAGCACATCAAGCTCACCGCCTCGAAATCCCGCTCTGGGTCGTACGGGATCTTGGCATAGAGGCTCGGGTTGATGACGAAGTTGCCGCCGGCGGCGAGCAGCGTGTAACCGTCCGGCGCCGCGCGCGCCGCGGCGCCGATGCCGAGATTGCCGCCCGCGCCGGCCACGTTCTCCACATAGAACTGCTGCCCCAGAAGCTCGCCGAGCTTTTGGGCAAACAGCCGCGCGGTGGTGTCGTTCGCGCCGCCGGCCGCGACCGGAACGATCACCCGCACGGGCCGGCTCGGATAGGCCTGCCCCCATCCCCATGCGGCGCCGAAGGGAGCCGCAGCAGCGCCCGCCGCGAGAGCGAGGATGCGACGGCGGGCTAGTGTCCCTTTGATTCCGAAGTTCGCATCATTGCGCGGCACACTCATTTGCGAACTTCGGAATCAAAGGGACACTAGCAATCTATGATTCTAGTGCGGTTTTTGGATTTGAAGTTCCTACACAAACGCGCGGCTATAACTATAGGAACTTCAAATCCACCGCACTAGTCCCATGGTTCACTCTCGCGGGCGTAAGCTGCATCGGGTGCGGTCATGCGCGCGGCGCGCCGCCGGATATCTCCGGCCGGCCTTGCGCCCGTTCTGGACGAAGCGCAGTCTTTGGTTTCCATGGGACGATCTTGCATCAACTTCGATCGCCGATGAAGGCGACGAGCCCGCAAGGGAGGAGATTAAATGCGCCATCTGTTGGAAGCGTCGCTTCTTGTCTGCGCGCTCGCGCTGCCGGCGGCAGCGCAGGACGAAGGGCCGGGCGTACCGGTCGACCAGGCGGCATACCACGTGCCGGTGTTTCGCAATGACTATGTGGCCCTGCTGCGGGTCAACATCCCGTCGCAACGCTCGGCCGGCTACCACATCCATTCCGCGGATCAGATCAGCATACTGATCGAGGAAGCGGACCAGGCCGGCCAGGTGCTTGGCCAGGCGCCGACACCGCCGCGCCGAAATCCCCGCGGGAGCGTGACCTACACCGCCTATTCCAAGAAGGCGATGACGCACAGGGTCAAC
>Ga0207691_10005122_pt1 | contig 12647 bp, 10 predicted proteins | sample KBSM13metaG_FD_184327 | JGI IMG/M metagenome (GOLD analysis project Ga0207691, IMG submission 184327) | Miscanthus rhizosphere microbial communities from Kellogg Biological Station, Michigan, USA - KBS M1-3 metaG (SPAdes) (version 2) | ecosystem: Host-associated > Plants > Roots > Rhizosphere >... | reverse complement strand
GAAGCGGATGCTGCAGGGGAAGTTCGACATGAACGACTTCCAGGAGCAGCTGCAGGTCCTGAAGAAGATGGGCCCGCTCAAGGACATGGTCGAGAAGATTCCGGGCATCGCCGACGCGATCCCGGAGGGCGCCCAGGTCAGCGACGACGAGCTGGTGAAGATCGGTTCGATCATCTCGTCGATGACCGGCGACGAGCGCCGGCATCCCGAACGCTTCATCATCACCAGCTGGGAAGAGGTCGTCGAAGGCGGCAAGCGCAAGAAGAAGCGCAGCGCGTTCTACGAATCGAGCCGGCTGGCGCGCGTCGCGAAGGGCTCGGGCCGCCGCGAGCAGGAGGTCGCCGACCTCCTGAACCGGTTCGCGATGATGCGTCAGATGATGATGCAGATCGGGATGTCGACGGGCTTGCTCGGCAAGATCCCGGGCTTCAAGCAGCTGGCTCAGGCGAAGAAGATGATGGGCCTCGACGTCAACCAGCTCGCGAACATGATGCAGACGCCGTCGGCGGAACGCGGCCACTTCCAGGCGCCGCGCCGCAACGTCGACCGCATGAAGGAAAAGCGCAAGCGCAAGGACGCCCGCAAGGCGCGCAAGAAGGCCCGCAAGCGCCGCTAAGACCTTCCCCTCTCCCGCTTGCGGGAGAGGGTGCCGACCGAAGGTCGGCGGGTGAGGGGCCGAGCCTTGCGAGCGGCGCGCTGATCACTCGCTGCCGAGGACCAGCACCACGGCGACGATCAGGATGATGGCGAGGACGGTGACCGCGAAGTACATCGTCTTGCGCGCGCGCTTGATCATCGTCTGCTCGTGCATCTCGTTCGGCTTCGCGTCGGGCGGGGGCCGGCGCGGCGCAATGGCCGGGTGAAACACGTCCAGCGTCTGCGCCGGCGTCTTTCGCGGGGCGGCGGGCGCGGGCGCCGCGGGGTCGGGTCGAGGCGCCAGCCGCGACACCTTCCTGGGCGGGTCAGACGGCGATGGCTCGGGCGGCGGCGGGGCCGGCCGGGGCGGCAGCGACACCGCCATGGCGGCCGGCATCACGACCTCCGGCTTCGGCCCCGAGTCGCCGCGGGGCGCGCGCTCGTTGCGGTCGCCGCCCTCGAGGTCCTTCAGGTACTTGTCCTCCGGGTCCAGCAGGCGAAGTTTCAGCGGGCCGATCTCGATCTCGTCGCCGTCCGACAGTCGCTGCGAGGTCACCTTGACGCCGTTGACCACGACGCCGTTCTTCGATCCCTGGTCGCGAAGCACGACGCCGTTCCAGGTGCGCGTGAAGGACGCGTGTTGCCGCGACAGCTCGTCGTACTGGAAGCACAGGTCGCAGGTCTTCGCGCGTCCGATGAAGTACGGGCGCTCGCGGTCGAGCAGCTTCAACGTCTCGATCTGTTCCGACCCCGAGATCACCGACAGCGTCGGCGCGCCGGCGCCTGGCGACGCCAGCAGCAGATCGTTGACCAGGCGGCGGGCGATCGTCGCCGTTCCCTCGGCGCCCGACATCGGCGCCGCATGGCCGTCGAACATCACCTTCACCGGGCCCAGGTCGATCCGATCGCCCGCGAACATCAAGCGCTGCTCGCCTTCCTTCAACCGCTTCTGGCCGACGAAGGTGCCGTTCTTGCTGTCCAGATCCTCGACCAGCCAGGCGTGGCCGCGCTCGCCGCTGGTGGTGCGCTTGCGCAGCAGGCGCGCGTGCAGCCCCGAAAGCGCCTTGAATGGCAGCGTCAGCTCCAGGTCGGATCGCCGCCCGATCCGGATCTCGTCGACGGTGTCGTCGAACTCCACGATCCGTTCCGTGGCTGGAATTTGCTCCTCGCCGGGTTTCTCGTCGGCCCGGGGAAGCACGCGCAACCGCAGCGGCATGAAACCGCCGATTACTGTATCTCAAATGGCGTCGATCGCGTGGGAAGCCGGCGAGCTTTGCTCGCCGCGTCCCATCGCGGGAGGGTTCGGGAACCCTTTGAGGGTTCCCGACTAAAATGGCGCGCGTAGCAAGCGTTGGGCGCGGGCGCGTTCCGCGACCATCGCCGCCGGAGCCTCGCCCAGGAAGCGGTCGAGCTCCCCGCGCATCTCGACGTCGCGGCCCAGCCGGGACAGCGCCTCCGCGCGCACCAGGCGCGCCTCCGGGTACCGCGGGCGCAAGGCCAGCGCGGCGTCGGCGTCGCGCAGGGCGGCGTCGTTCTGGTCGCGGGCGAGGGCGACGTAGGCCGCCGCGAAGTGCACCTCGGGACGCTGCGGCGCCGCCTCCAGCAACGCCGCCAGCTCGCGTTCGGCCTGCGACCACAGCCCGCGCCCGGCGGTCACGATCGCGTGCGTCAGCCGGTCGTCGATCCACGCGCCGTCGGAGGCGATGACGATTTCTAGCTCGCGGCTGGCCGCTTCCAGATCGCCGGCGCGCCGCAGGATCTCGGCGCGCGCCCGATGCGCGGCCGGAAGCCGCGGGTCGATCTCCACGGCGCGGTACAGCGCCTGCTCCGCGGCGGCGGTGCGGCCCAGGCGCGCCAGCACCAGCGCGTTCGCGGCATGCCCGTCGGCCCGATCGGGCGCGGCGGCGCACAGCTTCTCCAGCTCCCAGCGCGCGTCGTCCAGCTTTCCAAGGCGGAGCAGCAACTCGGCGGTCAACAGCCGGGCATCCGCGTAGCCCGGATCGATCGCCAGCGCCGCGCGCGCCTCGATCAGCGCATCGGCCTCGGCGTCGCGATGCACCAGCGTCGCCGCGAGATTCAGGTGGGCCTCCGCCAGATCCTCGTTGATCGCGAGGGCGGAACGGAATCGCTTCTCGGCGCGCGCCCAGTCACCGCGGCGCAGGGCGACCAGCCCCAGGCCGTTCTCGGCCTCCGCCAGCCGCGGTTCGTACTCCAGGGCGACCGCGAAGTGCCCGGCCGCCCGGTCCAGCTCGCCGCGCCCCAGCGCCTCGACGCCCGCCGCCTGCAACGCGAGCGCGTGCGGCTGCAACGGCCTGGGCGACGTCGCGCAGCCCGCCGCCAGCAGGGCCGCCACGCCCAGCCAGACCGGCGATCGCCTTCCCGCGCGCATGCGCCTTCATCGGCCGGCAGCGTCGTTCGGTTGCGGGGGAATGTCGCGGCAGCCGCGCTCGCAGCGCACGGTCAAGCGTCCCTCGGGCGAGATCACCACCGTGATCGCCCCGTCTCGGTCGGTGCGCAGCACGCGCGTGCCGCGCCCGGTGTAGCGCGCCACCACTTCGGGCGCCGGAAAGTGAAACTGGTTCCGCCACCCGAGCGAGATCACCGCCAGACCGGGCGCCACCGCGTCGACCAGCTCGGGCGTGGACGAGGTGCGGCTGCCGTGATGGGGCACCTTGAGCACGTCGGCCGCGACCACCTGCCCGACGTCGCGGCGCCCAGCCAGCTCGCCCTCACCGTCGGCCTCCAGATCGCCGGCGAACAGGATTCCGCGTCCCGCGAAACCCACCCGCAGGACCAGCGACGCGTCGTTGACGCTCAGGCCCGCGGGGGCGGCGATGCGTTCGCCCGCGCCGTCCGGCCCGCTCTCGAACGGGCCGAGCGGGACGACCGTCGCGCCGCCCAGCCCGACCGAGACGACATCGGGGATCGGAACGCCGCGCTGCCGCGCCAGCGCGACGAAGCGCTGGTACTCGGGGTTGTGGCCGTCGTTGCCGCCCGACCAGAAGGCACCGACCGGGAAGCGTTCCACGATCCGGAACAGGCCATTCAGGTGATCGGGGTGCGGATGCGACAGCGCGACGACGTCGACCCGATCGATGCCGCGCGCGCGCAGGAACGGTTCGACGATCCGCGCCCCCGGGTCGAACGAACCGTCGCGCACGCCGCCTCCGTCGATCAGCATCACGGCGGGGCCGGGTGCCTCGACGACGGCGGCGTCGCCCTGGCCGATGTCCAGGAAGGTCACCGTCAGATCGCGCGCGTGGCGGCGCGCCCGCTCGCGCAACGCGAGGCTGCCGACCGCGACCAGGACCGCGCCGATCGCGGCGCAGGCGAGCAGATACCGCGCGCGCCGCGCGCGGCCGGCCGCGACCAGCGCCAGGCACCCGGCGGCGGTCAGCGCCGCCGTCTCCAGCAGGTTCGGCGTTCGGCAGAGCCACAGCGGGCCGTGCGCGCGGAAGACGTCCGCGACCGCGAGCGCCGCCCGGGCGGCCAGTCCCGCCGCCGCCAGCGGCAACTTACCCAGCGGCGCCCAGACGGCGCCCGCCGCCGCACCCGCGAGGCCGATCGGGACCACCGCCAGCTCGACGATCGGAACCAGCGCCAGGTTCCCCAGCGGCGACAGCGGCGCCACCTCGCCGAAGTGATGGGCCACCAGCGGCGCCGTCGCGGCCGTCGCGGCGATCGTCGCCGCCACGAAACGCCACAGCCAGTTGAACGCACGCCGGACACGGGCGGCGTCAGCGTCGGCGCCGCGAGGTCCCAGGCCACGCGCGCCCAGCGCGATGCCGACCACCGACGCCACCGACAGCTGCAGCGACGGATCGGCGAGCTCCAGCGGGCTCGACGCCAGCAGCACCAGCGCTGCCGCTGCGATGGCGGGCGCGGCCGACGCGCGCCGGCCGACCAGGTATGCGCCCATGCCGATCGACAACATCAGCGCCGAGCGCAGCGTCGCGATCGCCTCGCCCGTCACCAGCGCGAACAGCGCGATCGCGGGCAGCGCGACCGCGGCCGCGACGGCGGACGGGTAGACGTACAGCGGAAGGCGCGGCACGCGCGACGCCGCCGAACGGACGATGAAGAACAGCAGTGTCGCCACGGCCGCCAGGTGCAGCCCCGAAACGGACAGCACGTGCGTCGCGCCGGCGACGCGGAACCCTTCTTCGACCGCGGGGCCGATGCCGCGCCGGTCGCCGAGCACGGCCGTTTTCAGGAACGCTGCCGCGTCTCCCGTCAACTCGCGATCGATCGCCGCGCGCAACGCGCGTCGGGCGAGGAAGGCGATCCGCCGCGGGCCGCGCGCGCCTGGTTCAGCCAGGCGCGTGATCGCGCCGGCGTCGGGGACGCCCGCCAGCGCGTCGATGCCGGCCGCGCGCAAGGCGAGCGCGGGATCGGGAAGCCCGGGGTTGCGCGTGCCGCGCAGCTCGCGCAGGCGCGCGCGGCAGGTGATGCGCTCGCCCGGCCCGAAGTCCGGCCAGCCATTCACGACGGCCAGGGCCAGGGTGCCGGAAGCCGGCGTGCCCGCGATCCGGGACAGCGCGACGATCAAGCGCGCGCCGGTGCCCGTGCTCTCCGGCCCGCGCGCGACGATTCCTTCGATTTCCTGGGCGTCGTCGCGCTCGAACGCGGCGGCCAGGGCGGGGTGGGCCGCAACGGGACGCGCGGCGCGCGTTCCCAGCAGCGCGCCCGCGACGAAGAACGCGATCGGAACGGCGACGCGAACGCGCCGCCCCCGTGCCAGGCCGACGACGGCCGCCGCGCACAGCGCGAGCGCCGCTCCCGACCGCCAGCCGATCGCGTCAGCGAGCGCGCAGGCGTCGCCCGCGACGAACGCGATGCACCACCAGGCGAGCCGCACGCGTCATGTTCGGTTCCCCGCGCGCGCGGTTGCCTGGCTCGGTCGCGATCAGTACCAGGTGAGCCCGACCATGAAGGCCAGGTTGTTCAGATCGTTTCCGCCGTTGCCGTCCTGGCTGGCGTAGAACGCATGCCCCCCGCGGATCTGCAGGTCCAGCGCCCAGTTGTACGACCGCGCGACTTCGATCCCCGCCGCGCCCGTGATCGCGCCACCCGTTTCGTCGTCGTACGCGAAGCCCGACAGGTCTTGATCCAGGAAGATCTGCAACCGCGCGATACCGATCCCGCCGTTGATCCAGATGATGTCATTCACCCAGTACTGCAGGTTCACCGTCCAGAAGGTGTTGTAGGTCTGTCCGGTTCCAACGGTGACGTCGTCGAAGTAGTGGCCGCCGATCCAGGCGGTCCCCATCAGCGCGAGGCGCGGGTTCAGCATTCCGCCCAGATGCCCTTCGGCCATGAACGCGCCACCGCAGACGCTGAAGCAGTCCGGGCCCGAGATGATCCCGGCGCCCAGCGAACCACCGAACAGGAACCCACTGCGGTAAACGCCCTGCGGTCGGGGCGGCGGCGGTGGGTATCCGTACTGCGCCTCGGCGGCGGACAGCGATGCGAACGAGGTCAGCAAACCGATGCCGAGGGCGAGGACGAGACGCTTGCGCGATGTCATTCTGGTCTCCTTTCGAATCAGCGACTGTGAGACGTCCGTCAGGGCGAATTCATTAGAAGAGCTAAGATATTTTCGCAACCCTCGACGCGGCGGTCGGTAGCAGGGCTCACGTGTTAGACATCACCAAGTGCGGTTCCACCAGACCACGATACGCCTGAAACCGCGTTCGCGCGGCTTTCATCTCGTCACGAGCGAGATCGTCGCAGCGCTTCCCGAGCTCGCGGCCTTCGAGGTCGGGCTTGCGCACATCTTCATACAGCACACGTCGGCGTCGCTCTCCATCAACGAGAACGCGGATCCCGACGTGCGCGGCGACATGGAGCGTTGGTTCTCGCGCGCGGTTCCGGAAAACGCGCCGTACTTCGAGCACACGACCGAGGGACCCGACGACATGCCGGCCCACATCAAGGCGCTGGTCGTCGGTCCCGGGGTGACGATTCCGATCCGCGGCGGACGGCTCGCTCTGGGGACATGGCAGGGCATTTACCTGGGCGAGCACCGCGATCAGGGCGGCGCGCGCAGCGTCGTCATCACGCTGTTCGGCGAAGATCGTTAATCGACGCGGTTCCGCCGCGCGCCGGCCAGAAACGCGCGCAGGTTCTCGGTGGCCTCCGCGGCCAGGCGGCGGCGCGCCTCGATCGCGCCCCAGCCGATGTGCGGCGTGACGACGACGCGGCTTGCCCACGGCGCGCGCGCATCGGTCAGCGGGTGATCGGCGGGCGGCGGTTCCACGGACAGCACGTCCAGACCGACGCCGCCCAGCTTGCCGGCTGCCAGCGCCGCGAGCAGCGCGTCCTCGTCGATCAGCGGACCGCGCGCGGTGTTGATCAGGATCGCGCCCGGTTTCAGCGCCGCCAGGAAGCGCGCGTCGACCATTCCGCGCGTCGCGTCCGTGAGCGGGCAGTGTAGCGACACGACGTCGGCGTCGGGCAGCGCGTCGGCCAGCGGCGTGCGCCCGGTGTGCGTCGGTGATCCCGGGACGGCGGCGCGCACGACGCGCATGCCGAACGCCTCCGCAATGCGCGCGACCGCGCCGCCGATCGCGCCGCTGCCCACCAGCACCAGCGTCTTGCCGTCCAGCTCGGCGATCTCCTTCGTGAAGAAAGCAAAGTCGGGCGACGCCGCCCACGCGCCCGCCTTCACGGCGGCCGAGTGGCCCGCGACGTCCTGCGAGAAATGCAGGACCAGCGCCAGCACGTGCTGCGCGACCGACGCGGCCGCGTAACTGGGGACGTTGGTGACGGCCACGCCCGCCGCCCGCGCGGCCGCCAGGTCGACGACGTTCGTGCCTGTCGCCAGCACGCCGACGTAGCGCAGGTCGGGCAGGGCGGCGAACGTGGCCGCCGAGAACGGCACCTTGTTGGTCAGCGCCGCGACGGCGCCGGCGCAGCGCGCGACCGCGTCGCCGTTCGCGCTGCGCCCGTGGACCGTGAGGTCGCCCAGCGCGCCGAGGCCGCTCCACATCGTCTCGTCGCCCTGATCGGCCGCGAAGCTGTCGAGGATGACGATGCGCATGTCGACGCTGACGATGCTGTCACGGACACGGCGGCGCGCCCACGTCCTTGTGCTGCATCGACCAGAACTGATCGGGTTGCACGCGCAGCTCGAGGATCGTGTTGGTGAGAAGCGCCTGGTACGTGACGCCCGCGGTGGCACCGCCGTCGGGGCCGCTGAGGGTGCCCAGCCACGAGCCCCTCCGGGGGAGGGGGCCAGCGACGGTGTACGAATACCGCGAGACGGTCAGGGGCTGGTCGATTGTTCCGTGCGCGCATCCGGCGGAGATCGTCGCGCCCGTCTCGTTGACGTCCATGCGGATCCCCGCTCCGCTCCAGATCCCGGTCAGCAGCGCGGCATCGCCAGCGATCGGGGTGGGGGTGGTGGTGAAGACGCACGCGCCGTCGTGGTCCTTCCTGACCGCGACCTGCTGGAGGTGGCATTCGTTCCCGTAGGTCACGCCGTCACAACCGCAGACCGGCTTCAGCAACTCGTCACACGCCGCGGGAAGCGCGACGCACTCCCCGGTCAGCGTATCGCCGAAACACTCCCACAGGCATCCCTGACCCTGCCCGCACACAACGTTGCTGCTCCCGCCGCAACGTCCGCCGAGCGCGCCGGTGCCGCCGGTGGTCCCTCCGACGCCGGTACTGCCGCCGCCGCTGCCACCGCCACCATCGTTCGACTGCAACGAGCTGGAGCAGCCCGCAGCGACGACCACGAGAAGGATCGCTCTCACTGCTGTGATTTTAGCGCTTCGGCCTGGAAGTGGGCGCGCAGGCTGCCGATGACGTCGAGCAGATCGCCGTCGAGGACGCCGGGCAGGTTGTGGCGCGTCAGGCCGATGCGGTGGTCGGTCAGACGGTCCTGCGGGAAGTTGTACGTCCGGATCTTTTCCGAGCGGTCGCCCGATCCGATCTGGCTGCGGCGCGCCTCGCGTTCGGCGGTCTGGCGCTTCTCTTCCTCGATCTCGTAAAGCTTCGCGCGCAGCAGCTTCATCGCCATCGCGCGGTTCTTGTGCTGCGACTTCTCCTGCTGGCAGTGGACGATGAGGCCGCTCGGGATGTGGTGAATGCGCACCGCCGAGTCGGTGGTGTTCACCGACTGGCCGCCCGGTCCGCCCGAGCGCATCACGTCGATCTTCAGGTCCTTGGGATCGATGTGGACCTCGACGTCCTCGACCTCGGGCATCACCGCCACCGTCGCGGTCGACGTGTGGATGCGCCCCTGTGCCTCGGTCGCGGGCACGCGCTGCACGCGGTGCACGCCCGATTCGTACTTGAGCTGCGAGTACGCGCCCTGGCCCGCGATACCGGCCATCACTTCCTTGAGGCCGCCCGCGGACGCGTTGGACATCGACAGGATCTCGACCGACCAGCGCCGCCGCTCGGCGAACCGCGAGTACATGCGGAACAGATCGGCCGCGAACAGCGCCGCTTCCTCGCCGCCCGTACCGGCGCGGATCTCGAGGATGATGTTCTTCTCGTCGTTGGGATCCTTCGGCATCAGCAGCTCGCGCAGCGACTTCTCCAGCCGCCCCTGCTCACCGCCCAGCTCGGTCTCTTCCTGGCGCGCCAGCTCGCGCATCTCAGGGTCCTTCTGCATCTCCCGCGCTTCGACGATGCGCTTGTCGACGTCGCGGTACAGGCGCAGCGTCTCGATCAGCTCCCGGATGTCCGAGTGCTCCTTCGACAGCTTCTGCATCTGCTGCCGGTTCGCGATCACGGCCGGGTCAGCGAGCATGGTCGACAGCTCTTCGTAGCGGGCCTCGACGGCCGTGAGCTTGGCGAGCAGAAGCTGATCCAGCAAGGCGATATCTCAGGTCCCCGGCCCGGCGCCGGGCTTCCAGGAACGTTGCAGGTTCGGTTAGCTGCTGGCGGGCGGCGTCTTGCCGGCCTTTTCGGCCTTTTCGGCCTTTTCGGCCCTTGCGGCCTGCCCGGCAGCGTACTTCTTCTGGAAGCGTTCGATGCGGCCGGCGGCGTCGACGAACTTCTGCTTGCCCGTGTAGAACGGGTGGCAGTTCGAACAGATCTCGACCGAGAACGCGCCGCGGGTCGAATACGTCTCGACCGCGTTACCGCAAGCGCAGGTGATGGTCGCGGGTTTGTAGACGGGGTGGATGCCTTTTTTTGCCATGACGGTTGGTCCCGGAAACGGGCTTTTATAGTGGGCGTTCCCTTCGGATGCAAGTAGGCTGCGCCCGGGATGCCGGAAGACCGAACTGACGACCTCGTAGGGCGCCGCCTGGCGCTGTACGCGTACCTCGAGCCGCTGCTGTCGGGGCGGCGCGTGCTCGAGATTCTGGCGGGCTCCGCACGCGGCACAGGTGGACCCGCCGGTGAATCCGCCCAGTACCTCCGCTCGCTGGGCGCGCGCGTCGTCAGCGTCGACCAGAACGCGACCGTCGACGATCGATTCGACGTCGTGCTGATCCCCGAGGGCGAGGAGCTGGCGCGCCGGCAGGGCGCGTTCGGCGCACTGCGCAAGCTGCTGAACGAAGGCGGGCGCGTGATCGTCGCGGCCGCCAACAACGAGCGCGCCGGCGCCAGCAGCCCCGGCGACGGCGTCGGCTACTACGACCTGCACGGCGCGGTCGCGTCGCATTTCTCGCACGTGCAGATGCTGGGCGTGACGCCGTTCCTCGGTATGGGGATCGTCGAGTTCGAGGGCGCCGTCGACGGTCTGCGCATCGATTCGCGGCTGGTGAAGGAAGGCAGCGAACCGCCTTCGCTTTACGTGGCGGTGGCGGGGGCGCAGGTTGCGCCCGCGCTGGGCTACGCGCTGGTGCAGCTGCCGTTCGCGTCGCTGGAGGCGCGGCTGGCGGGCAGCGGCGGGGGCGCGCAGCCGGCGTCCAGCGCGGTGCTGCGCGAGGAGATCGAGGAGCTGCGCGCCCGCCTGCGCCGCGCCGCGGACGATCGCGCGGCGCTGGACGCCGAGGTGGCGACGCTGCGGCGCGCGCTCACCGAGGCGGACGAGTCGGTCGTGAACCTGACGCGCAAGACGACCGAGGAGATGTCGGCGCTGGCCGCGCGGCTGTCCGGGGGCTTGCGCGGCTCGACGGAGAGCGAGCCGGCCGCGGCGTCGGGGAATCTGACGGCGGCACGCGATGACGCGGATCGCCTGCGCGCGCGGCTGGGCGAGGCCGAGGCGCGCGCCGCCGCGGCCGAGCAACGTCTGGAAGAAGTGGGCGGCGCGACCCGCGCGCGCCAGAGCGAGCTGGAGGACGCGATCGAGCGCCTGCGCATGGCCGAGGGCGAGCTGGCGCGCGCGCGCCGCAACGCCGCGCGCTTCGAGGAAGAGGCGAAGGCGGGGACCGTCAACGCGGAGGCGATCGCGGAGCGCGATCGCGCGCTGGCCGCCCGCGACGAGCGCATCGCCCGCCTCGAGGCCGAGAAGCAGGATCTGCTCTGGCGGCTGGCCGAGCTGGAGGACAAGCTGACCGCGACGATCGCGCGCGCCGTACGCACCGACGCCGCGCGCGCCAGCGTGGGCCAGCCCGACGCGCGTGCCGCGGCGCCGGCGGACGCCGGTCGCGCCGACGCGGACCGCGACGAGTCGCGCCTGCTGCGCGCGCGGGCGCTCGACGAATTCCACAAGGCGGCCACCGTTCATGTCGATCAGATCACCGAGCTGAAGGCGTCGGTGGCGGAGCAGGCGGCGCTGGTCGCCGAGCTGGAGGACGCGGTGCAGTCCGCCGAGGCGCGCGCCGCGGCCAGCGACGCGGACGCGAGCACGCTGCGCCGGACCGCGAAGAATCTGGAGGAGGCCGATCGCAGCCGGCGTTCGCGGCTGGCGGAGCTGGAAGGAAAACTGTTGCGCTTCGAGCACGAGCGAAAATCGGCGCCACCGCCGGTCGCGATCGACGAGGAGCGCGCGTCGTGGGGACGCGAACGCGATCAGCTGCGCGCCGAGATCGAGAAGCTGGCCGCGCACGCGCGCGGCCGCAACGGCCATCACGAGGCCGCCCAGAAGCTGGACGCGATGGCGGCCGGCGTGTCCGAGGCGGCGCCACCGTCGGACGCCGCCGCCAGCCGCCTCGAGAACACGCTGGGCAACTACCGCCAGCGCGCGACCCGGCTCCGCGACGAGCTCGAGGGCGTGCGCCGCCGCTTCGACGCGCTTTCGCCCTCGGAGATCGCCGGCTTCCTCGAAGAACTGGGCGACGATCTGGCCGAGCTCGGAAAATGAGGGTGCGGCGGGGGACGGGCGGCGCGGTTGTCCGCGTTTCGATCGTCGGCCTGGGCGCCATCGGCCAGGAAGTGTTGAAGGCAGTTCAGGCGCGCCCCGGGCTGCGCCTGGTCTCGGTCGCCGACCCGGCGCTGGTCGGGCGCGACGCGGGCGATGCGGCGGGCGTCGACGCGTGCGGCGTCGTTGTCGTCGCGGGAGCGGCCGAGGCCTTCTCGCGTGACGTGGACGTCGCGCTGGTGTTGACGGGCTCCAGCGTCGCCGACGTCGAGCCCGTGGTCGAGCTGGCCGCCGCGCACGGGATCGACGTGATCTCGACCTGCGAGGATCTCGCTTACGCCGATCTGGCGACGCCGGAGCTCGCGCGCCGCATCGACGCGCGCGCGCGCGAAGGCGGCATCACCGTCGTCGGCACCGGCGTGAACCCTGGCTTCGTCATGGACCGCCTGCCGTTGACGCTGGCGGCGGCGTGCGTGCGCGTGGATCACGTGCACGTCACGCGCATCGTCGACGCGGCCAAGCGCCGCGCCCCGCTGCGCGCCAAGGTCGGCGCCGGTTTGACCGTGGAGGAATTTCACGCCGGCGTCGCCGCGCGCCGCCTCGGCCACCGCGGGTTCGGCGAATCCTGCGCGCTCGTCGGCCTGGGGCTGGGCCTGCCGCTGGACGACGTTCGCACCACGATCGAACCGGTCGTCGCCGAACGCCCGGGCGTTCCCGCCGGCCGCGTGGCGGGGCTTCGCCAGTCGGCGGTGGGCGTGCGCGGCGGCCGCGAGATCGTCCGGCTGGACCTGGAAATGTCCGTGGG
>Ga0207691_10005116_pt1 | contig 12652 bp, 11 predicted proteins | sample KBSM13metaG_FD_184327 | JGI IMG/M metagenome (GOLD analysis project Ga0207691, IMG submission 184327) | Miscanthus rhizosphere microbial communities from Kellogg Biological Station, Michigan, USA - KBS M1-3 metaG (SPAdes) (version 2) | ecosystem: Host-associated > Plants > Roots > Rhizosphere >... | reverse complement strand
CAGCTCCCCGCCAACAGCCAGTTCCAGGTCTACGGTTTCAACGTGAAGGCCAGGGCGGTGGTGGCGGATACCCACGGCAAATGGCTCGATTCCAACGATCCGCGTGCCATCAACAATGTGCTGGCCGCCACGCGCAACATCGTCCCCGGCGATGGCACCAGCCTGGTCAATGCCTTCATCGCGGTGCGTACCATCAACCCGCAGCCCGACCAGATCATCCTGATCACCGACGGCCTGCCCACGCAGGGCTCGGTGCCGCCGTCGCGCAAGTTCATCAATGTGCGCGACCGCGAGAAGCTGTTCGACGATGCCTCCAAGACCGTGACGCGTGACATGCCGATGGACATCGTGCTGCTGCCGATGAAGGGCGACCTGCTCGCGGCCCACGCGTACTGGCGCCTGGCGCGCAAGACCGGCGGCTCCTACGTCATCCCCTCGCGCGACTGGCCCTGATGAGCGAGCGATAGGAGTCGGGCAATGGCAATCGGCAAACGTCGCGAATTCGAAGTCTTCACGCTGTCGTTCCTCGACTGCATCTGTTGCGGTTTCGGCGCCATCATCCTGTTGCTGGTGCTCACCGACGTCGGCCAGCCCATCGTGATCGAGCGCAGCGAGAAGGATCTCAAGGGACAGATCGACGCGCTGCAGCGCCAGCTGTTCGATCTGCGTGGCGAGACGGAAATCCTCAACCGCGAGATGCAGGGGCGCATCAAGGAGCGCGATGCCGAGCAGCTCAAGGCCGCGGTACTCGCAGGAGATCTGTCCAAGATTCGCGGCGAGTTCAAGGCCAGCGAGGGCGACGCCGCGGTCGCGAACAAGGTGGAGCAGGAGCTCGTGGCCGTGCACCAGACACTCACCGCCGAGCAGGCGCGCCTGCTGAAGAACGCGCCCAAGCGCATCGAAACGGTTCCGGCGGTCGGCGGCATCCCCGTCGACAGCGAGTGGATCATCTTTGTGATCGACACTTCGGGCAGCATGCAGGCCGATAACTGGGAGAACGCCGCGAACGTCCTCAGGGAAATCCTCGACATCTATCCCAAGGTAAAAGGCATGCAGGTCCTCGACGACGAGGGGAAGCCCATGTTCCCGACCCCCAAGGGTTCGTGGATGCAGGACACGCCGGCGCAGCGCGCCAAGATCATGTCGGCTTTCGTCAACTGGAAGGCCTACAGCAATTCGAGCCCCGTGGAAGGCATCGGCGCGGCGGTGCAGGGGTGGTGGGCGGCGGACAAGAAAATCAGCGTGTATGTGATCGGCGACGACTTTACTGGCGGATCCATCGAGGCGGCGCTGTCGGCGGTGCGCAAATACAACCCTATGGACCGCCAGGGACGTCACCGTATCCGTATTCACGCCATCGGCATGCCCGATGGTCCTAATTCCCCGCCGTTTATCAATTCGCGGTTTGCTGCTCTAATGCGTGCCATGTGCGATGAGAACGAAGGCACTTTCGTCGGCCTCACGATTGGTGGCCCGAGCTGTGCGATCAAGATCGACGTGCTGGGAACGCCTCGCTGCGTTAGTTAGGAAACCATGAATCGCCCCACGCAACTCTCGCTCGGACTGGCTGCCGCAACGCTGCTGCTGGCCGGTTGCCAGTCGGTCGCGGTGCGGCCGGAGGGCGAGCTGCCGCCGCCACTGGTCGTGGCGACGCCCGCCAAGGTCGGCGTGGTCGTCACGCCCGAGACGCGCAACTACACGCACAAGGAATCGCGCGCCAGCGTCGACTATGAAGCGGACCTCGGTGAGGCTCACAAGCATCTCGTGGAACAGATCTTCAAGGCCGAGTTCACCGACGCGCACATGTTCGAGAGCGTCGACGCGGCGCGCCTCGAGCCCGGCCTGCTGGCGATCTTCGAGCCGCGCATCGAGCAATTCTCGTTTGCGAGCGCGCGCGAAACGGGTGGCACGTATTGCGCGGTGACCATCCGCTACCAGATCGCGGTTTTCGCACCCAACGGCGAACCGGTCGACACGCTCACGCTCACGGGTTATGGCAGCGGGCCGGCACCCAAGATCGGCAACGGCGAGGAAGAGCTGGCGATTGCCGCCTTCGCGGCGATGCGTGACGCGGCGGCAAAATTCCTCACGCAGTTCCCGACGCTCGATATCGCCAAGCCATTGCTGGCATCTCAGGCATTGAAGCCGACGGTGCAGCCGCTCCCCGGATCCGCCGAGGCAGTCGCGGCCACGGTGGAGATGAGCATCGAGACGGTACCGATCAACGATGAGCCAGTGGCGCAGACGGCTTCTACGTCTTCTCCGGCTCCGGCTTCTTCTCCGGCTCCGGCGCCTTCGGTTCCTCCGGTGCCTTCTCCGTCTCAGTCCCAGATGGCGCCGGAGAATCCGGCGACGTCGCCTTGACCAGCACGCGCTCGATGAACACCACGTCTTCGGTGGCCACCGCGGCGCCGTTCTCGATGCGCGGCGCGTAACGCGAACGCTTCATCGACGCCACCGAGTTTTTCACGATGGTGTCGGGCACATCGGTGGTGGGCGAGGTGACGTTATCGATACGGCCGTCGCGATCCACCTTGAAGTGCAATTCCACCACCTTCAGAACCGCCTCTGCCGGGTCGAGCTGCGATCGATCGATCGAGCTGATCGACGGACGGTAGGCGAGCACGCGCGGCGCCTCGAGGTACTTGGTGCCGTTCACTTCCGAAAGAGATTTCCACGCGTCGGCATAGCTGTCGTAGGCGCGGCGCAGCGCGTTGCTGACCAGGTACCAGTCGCCGAGGTCGGTGAGCACCTCGCCACGTAATTGCTGGTTGACGGGCGCGTTCGAATCGATGATCGACAACGCTGTCACCAGCGTGGTCTCGCCGCGCCGCTGCTGCGTGCCTTCGTTGAATACCGGTGCGCCCACCGCGCCGGTATTGAAGGTGCCGCCGGTATCGGCGCCCTCGACTCCATAGAACATTTCGAGCCGGTAAGACCGCCCGATGCCACGCAGCGGACCGACGCTCCGCAGATCGTTTTCCGGCCCGGATTTCGCCAGGATGGCGAGCGAACGTTCATAGACGTTGCGTTCGCTGGTGTAGCGTCGGTCGTTTTCATACCAGCGCGCGAGCTTGTCGAGCCGGTCCAGCAGCTTCACTGAACTGCGGCCATATGCAGCCTCCTCCACGCGCATGGCGTAGAGGCTTTCTTTCTCCGCTTCGGTGAAACGGCCGCTGCCGGCATAGGCTTCGATCAGCGCGTCGATGAACTCCACCTGGCCGATGTTGAACAGGCCATCGGTGTTGCGCGACAGGTCGGCGGCGCGCTTGAGCGCCACGACCGCCGACTGCGGGTCGTGGGCCCCCAGGAAGCTGACCCCGAGTCCGTGCAGCGGGCGAATCTGCGCCTTGTCGGCCAGCGTCGACTTGGCCTGCAGGATGCGCAGGCTGCGCTGGTAATTCTCGATGGCGACCGGGAAGTTGCCGAGCTTGTAATTGACCGTGGCGAGGTTGGTGAGCGGAGTGGCCAGCGGCAACTCCCCCGGCCCGTACTGCTCCTCGGTGAGCTGCACCAGTTTCTCGGCGAGGGGCCGGGCGGCCTCGTACTGGCGCGAGTCGTACTGCGTGCGGAAATCCCGGTAGACCGCCAGGCGGTCGGTGTCCGTGACGGCGAGCGCCGGCGGCGCGTTCAGAATGCAGACGAAAGCGAAAGCGGCGGCGCCGAGCGACCCCGCGTATTTGACGGTTGCCATGGAGTGCAGCCTACCGCTTTTCAAAGGGGTATTGCGATACGACCCCGGTCCGGCCCTTTCCGGGGCCGTGGGCGCGAACGGCGGCGGTTTCTCCCGGCGCAGATTGCCCGGCAAGGCCGCTGTGGCAAGGTGGCGACTGCCATTCACCGGCATATCCGGGTCGCGTTCGTGCCGACGCCATGGTTCGGGAAGCCCCGCGCGTGCGACGCCCCGGGTAGTTAGTGTGGAACTCGTGGCCATCGCGGGTAGAGCGGCCGGGGGATCACCCCGGGTACGGGTATCGCCACTTCCAGCACCCGGACTTGTGCGCTGCAGGGCGACATCCGGGTCCATGTGCGCGGCTGAGATTGCCGCTCCTGCCACGACGAAGCGGGTCGCCCTGCCTTCCTACAGAACGTCGTGGTGAATTTGCGATGATGGCGCCAGGAAGGAGTTCTGAATGTCAAAGCAGATCGGTTATGTCATCGGCAGCCTTCGCAAGGATTCCTGGAACCGCAAGCTCGCGAACGCTCTCATCAAGCTCGCCCCCCCCGATTTCAATTTCAAAGAACTCAGGATCGGCGACCTGCCGCTCTACGACCAGGACGACGACCGAAGCCAGGCGCCCGAGGTGCAGCGTCTCAAGAGTGAGCTGCGCGCGGTGGATGCGGTGATGTTCGTGACCCCGGAGTACAACCGCTCGATTCCGGGGGTACTCAAGAACGCACTGGACCATGCTTCGCGACCGTATGGTCACAGCGCCTGGACCGGAAAGCCGGCGGGCGTCATCGGCGCGTCGCCGGGCGCGATCAGTACGGCGGTCGCGCAGCTCCACCTGCGCACCATCCTCGCCTACCTCGATATGCCGACCCTCGGACAGCCGGAGGCCTATATCCACGTCCGGGATGGCTTTTTCGACGAGGCCGGAAACATCGCCAATGCCGAGTCGCGCAAGTTCCTGCACGGCTGGATGGACAAGTACGTCGCCTGGGTGAAGCGACTTACGGGGTGAGTCCAGAATATTTGCCCGTTCCGGGCAGATATAGATGTGTGGATTCGAGGGCGAGCCGTGGCAGAAGGCGTCCATGCCAGGGTCCAAGGCTCTCGACCAGACGCTGAAAGAACTGCGACGTATCTCGCGCGGGTTGCATCGCCGGCCGGCGCGCATGCCCGAAGCCGCGCCGCTCATCGCCCGCCTGCTCGGAAGTTGCCGGACACTGGCCATCGAAAAACGCGCCAACGGCATCGCCATACGCCTTCAGGCGGGCGACGAAGCCGCCGGCGATTGCCTTCTGACCTGCGTCATTCACGAAGCCGCGGACTCATTGCCGCTCACGCAGTCCGAGCGCGCCGTGGCGGAACAATTGTGTGAAGGCCGGACGCTCGCGCAGATTGCCGGTCTGCGCGGCGTCACGGTGAATACCATCAAGACACAAGTTCGCCAGATTTTCCGCAAGCTCGACGTCGATACGCGCGTCGGGCTGGTGCGGCGACTATGTCCCTGAGACCTTGGGCAATTGGCGGAAGAACACATCGACCATGAGCACACGCCCCGGGCGCGTCCGCTGCATGGCCCACGCCCAGTAGGGAATGACATTGCCCGCCTCGTCGAAGTACTTGCGGAGTTTCGGGATGGTCTCGAGCGCGGTGATGCCAAGACTGCCCAAGGTCCGCATTTCCTGAATGGTCGAGACACCATCGGCATCCAGGTCTATCCAGATGCGCAGCTGCGGCCAGATGGCGTCGGCATCGGTGATGAGGCCGTCGTCGTTGCCGCCGAGCTGGCGCGAATCGTATTGCGCGAGACCGACGAAGCCATTGGGCGCGCTGCGTCCCTCGAGAATCAGCGGAGTGCCGACACCGAACAGCTCTGCTCCATCGTCGACGATGCCGTTGCCGGTGCGGTCGAGCGCGAGGAAGCCCTCATCGCCGCCGCGGCGCACCCATTGCACGTGGTCACGCACGCCATCGGCGTTGACGTCGAAGTACACGCCGACGCCGGCCTCACCCAGGTGAATGCCGTCGTTGCCGAGATCGATGACGATGGGGCTGCAGCCGCCCCAGGCATTGGCGGAGCCCAGCGCAGCGAGCAACAGTCCTGTTCGCCAGAAGCGATTGATGCTTTTCATGGTTACCGTCCTTGGTAATTGAGAAAACTGATTACGGTTCAATCAAGGAATGCAGGCGTCGCCGTCGCCGTCGGCCGTGCTTGGCTTTCGCATCCAGAATGTGACGACGCCGCTCTCTTCCATTTCTTCGCCGCCGACGGTGATCGAGAATCCGGGAACTCCGACTGTGTAGGTCGGTTCGCGCGCGAATCCCTTCCAGTTGTACTGGCACATGAGTTCCGTGCCGCGTGGCAGGCTCGAAAAGCCGGGCATGTTGCGCAAAGAGGGCACGGTGTCTGGAATTGTCACGTAGAGTTGGTTGTATTGGCCGATGAGGTTAGATGTCAGCGTGCGACTACCGGGAATGGTTCCGACTTCCTGGCGTTCACAGCTCGCAACGAATGACCCTCCTGCAACGAGGCGGTTCAGGTTGGTTCCCGCGACGACGGTGTGCCCCAACTGCACGCCCGATCCGGTGCCCAGCTGCTGCGCCTGATAGGGCAAAACTCTCATAGTCAAAGAAGCTTGCGCAGGCAGGCAACACACAGCCGATCCGACGAAGGCTGCAAGTGAGCGAAGTGCGTATCGCATGATTTTCATGGTGCAACTCCCTTTGCTTCGGCGATCACCAGGGATTCGAAATCCGGCTGCCGGACCAGTGCCAGCTGAGCCGCGATTCCGGCACTGACGTTTTCAGGGATCCAGTACGCCTTCTGGTTTAACTCGAGAAAACTGGAAACCAGGATGCGACCGCGCTGGGCATCCAGGCGTTTCATCAACGTATCGACCCAGAGGCGATTCGACTCGCTCGCCGCTCGCGCACGCTGGTACCAGAAGGAGTGGACGGCGGCGTCGGGCACCGGACGTTTGAGTTTGTCGTACTTGCGAACGACGCGGCTGAAACCCAGTGCAATTGGCATTGTCGCAGCTGCAGAGGCGGACACCGGGTCACTGGCTGTCGCGTAGTCCCGCAGAACGGCGACATCCTCCGGCCGAAAGCCACGGGCGACGAGCGCGGGAATCCAAATTTCCAGGTTCTCGTGCGTCAGCAGCACCGTAATCGTCTGAGCCAGATCATGCCACTCTGGGTGACCGCTCATATCGATGGCATAGCTGCCATCGCCCGCCTCGGTGATTCCCGAGATCGCCCCTTCACCGAGTGGCTTGTGCTCGTCGATGGCGCGCTGGATTTTCCAGGTGACGTCGAATTGTTCTCGCGCCAGCGCCGAGTCCTTGATGATCTTTTCGGGTGCGGCCTCACGAATTGCCGCAAACCTCGCCGAATACTCCTGCGCCTGCGAGCGCAGCTCGGCCGGGTCCTTCATCGTCGGTGCCTTGAGCTTTTCATCAAAATCCGCGGCATGCGCGGAGCCGGTGACGGCGGCGAGGGCCAACATCAGCATCGCGAGCGCCGGGCGCCATCGATGGTGTTGCCTGCCATGGCAGTTGCTAGGGACGTGCATCTCTTGTCTCCTTGGTTGCTGAACAGGGAGTCCTTTCCCCATCCGGCAGCTTAGGCACCGGCCCTGCAGGCGCATCACCCGGTCGGGTGAGCAGCTCGCAAATGCGGCGCGATCATGCAGCTATCGACGCGGCACGCATCGCGAGGTTTGTTTGTTAAGCTTCGCCGCGTGAGTACCACTCCCAGAATTGCGCTGGTCGCGGGAGCCAGCGGCATGGTCGGCGGACTGCTGGTCCAGGCGTTGATCGCGGCTCCCGATTACAGCCGTGTCTTCGCCCTCACACGCCGTCCGCTCGGCCGCGAGCATCCCAAGCTGGCCAATCGCATCGTGATCTTCGAGCGCATGGCCGAGCAGCTCAAGGGTCTCACCGCGCAGGACGCGTTCTGCTGCATTGGCACGACGATAGCGGAGGCCGGCTCGGAGGATGCCTTCCGCGAAGTCGACGTGGATGCGGTACTGCTGTTCGCACAGGCCGCGCGCGCCGCGGGTGCGAGCCGGTTCGTCGTGGTGTCCTCGGTGGGCGCCAACCCCAGCTCCAAGAAGTTCTACCTGCGCACCAAGGCGGAGATGGAAGACGCCGTTACGATGCTGGGCTTCACCTCGGTCGACATCCTGCAGCCGGGACTCTTGTTAGGCTCGCGCAAACAAGCGCGGCCGCTGGAGGTATTGGGGGGGCTGGTCGCGCCGCTGATCAATCCGCTGCTGACCGGGCCGCGCGAAGCCTGGCGCGCCATTCCGGCCGAAGTGGTCGCGAAGGCCATGATCGGCGCGGCCCGCCGTGGTGCAAAGGGCGTCTATCGCTACACCCATGCCGCCATCCGGCAGCTCGCCGACCTCAAACCCCTGCAGCCGGTGCCGACACAATCCGCGAAAAAGCCCCTCAGCTGAGTTCGGCGCCGCGGCATTCGTGACGCGGCCCACATTTACGCCGGCCCCCATTCCGTAAAGTTCCTTCGTCCACAGGGAAGCCCGGCCCGCGTTGCCCCATGGCAACGCATAAGAAGGAATGCAATGAGCGGCGGTCCGTACAGCTCCGTGTTGCGCAGTGGCGTCACGCGCCGCATCTGGCTGCTTGTCGCCATCGCCATGCTGGTCCCGGTGAGCCTGGCGATTTTCACCCGCTGGTTCGAAGCCGAAGAGCGTCGTGCCTCGCTGCAGAACCAGGAACTCAGCGCGCTGTCGCGCGACAAGGCATCTGCCTTCCTTTTCAATGGGCGCGTCGTTCCCCAGGATTTCGCGGGGGGCCTCGAAGGCCGTTACCTCGTGGTCCTCGATGGCTCGGGTGCTGCGCGCTTCAGCAGCACGCCCGTTCCCGATGAGCTGGTGCGCCTGTTTGGCCAGCGCGTTTCACACGCGGCCGACGCACCGGGCGGCACAACCATCCTCGCGTGGTACGCATCGGGCCGCGAATGGCGCGGCGCCATGACTTATGTGCCGGCGGGAGACTCGGCGACGGCGAATACCGTGGTCGTGTTCGCCCCCGAAGCCGCTTTCGGTTCGACGTTCATGACGCTGGTGCCGACATCGCTCGGCCTGCTGGCGCTGGCGCTGCTCGTTTCGTTCGCCGTGGCCGCGCTCATCGCCGAGCGCTACCTGCCGGCCATGCAGGCATTGCATCGCGGCCTGGTGCGGCTGCGCGAGCGCCGCTTCGAGACGATTCCGCGGCTCGCCATCGCCGAATTCGCGCCGCTCGAGCGCGAATTCAACATCACTTCCCTGTACCTGCAACGCGACTGGCGTGCCTTCGAGGTGCTCGGCGAGGTGGATCGCGCGCTGCTCGCTGCCAGCGAAATCGATCGCGCGCTCGACATCGTGCTGCCGAAATTTCGCGAGCTGACGCGCAGCCAGTGCGTCGGCGTGGTGCTGCTCGATCCGACGGCGCACCTGCACGGGCGCCTGTTCATGGCGGCGCTCGGCGCCAACGAGCTGCCGGTGCAACGCGTGACTTTCGACAACGCGATGATCGCAACCGTGCGCGAGTCGCCCGAGGGACTCACCATCGCGCGCATCGAAGAGACCCGCCATTCGTTCCTCGGCTCCATGCGCGATTGCGGCGCCGAGTTCTTCTGGCTGTGGCCGGTGGTGGACGAGGATCGGCTCGCTGCCCTGCTGATCGTGGGTTACCACGGAGAACCGGCGCGCGACCCAGCGGTGGCCGACTACGGTGCGGCCTTTGCCGAGCGGCTGCGCGCGGCGCTGTCCAACAGCGCGCGCGATGAACGCCTGTACCGCCAGGCTCACTACGATCCGCTCACGCAGTTGCCCAATCGCGCATTGTTTCGCGATCGCCTGTCGCAGGAGCTGGCGGCGGCGGCCACCGGGCTCACGCGCGGCGCGCTCATGTATGTCGACCTGGATCACTTCAAGCGCGTCAACGATACGCTCGGCCACAGCGCGGGCGACCAGTTGCTGTCCGTCGTTGCGCATCGGCTCAAGGCCTGCACCAAGGAGGGCGACACGGTCGCCCGTCTCGGCGGCGACGAATTCACCGTACTCCTGAGGAACGTGGGCGACGGCGAAACCGCGCGGCAGATCGCCGAGCGCGTGATCCGCTCGCTGGGGCTGGCGGCCAATCTCGGCGGCCGCGACTACCATATGCGCGCCAGCGTGGGCGTCACGCTGTTCCCGGACGATGGCACCGACCTGGAAGACGTAATCCGCCAGGCGGATCTCGCGATGTATCGCGCCAAGGCGCAGGGGCGGGGGCGCGCCATTTTCTTCGAACGCGAGATGGTGCAGCGGCGCGCCAGCTTCACCGACAGTGGCCTGCATCGCGCGCTGCGACGGCGCGAATTCGCGCTGTTCTACCAGCCGCAGTTTTCACTGAACGACGGCCGCTTGTGCGGCGTCGAGGCGTTGTTGCGCTGGCAGACTCGTTACGACGGCATCAAGCTTCCCGGCGAGTTCATTCCCGCGGCCGAGCATTCGGGCCTGATCACCGACATCGGCGGGTTCGTACTCGACTCGGCCTGTGAGCAGTTCGCCGAGTGGTCGCGCGCCGGCATCGCGCCGCGCTGTTTCTCGGTCAACGTGTCGGTGCTGCAGCTCAAGGACCCGAACTTCGTGTCGATGGTGCAAAAGGCGCTGCACCAGCACGGGATCACGCCCGCCAGTCTCGAACTGGAACTGGTCGAGTCAGTGCTGGCCGACAGCGAAGTGGAAGAGCCCCTGCGCGCCATCGCCGACCTGGGGGTCAAACTCGCCCTGGATGACTTCGGCACGGGCTATTCCTCGCTGAAGTATCTTCGCCGCTACCCCGTACATACCGTAAAGCTCGATCGCAGCTTCCTCGATGAGATTCCGCAGAACGATTCGGCGGGTGCGCTGGTCGAATCAGTCATTACCATGGCGCACACACTCGGAAAACGCGTCACCGCCGAAGGCGTGGAGTCAGCCGGCCAGCTCGAATTCCTGCGCTCACACGGTTGCGAGGCGGCGCAGGGATTCTTCCTGGCGCGCCCCATGTCGGCCTCGGCACTGACCGAGATCCTGGAGTCGCGCCGACCCGGTTCCGAGATCGGCGATGAGCGCGCCGCGGGGTAGCCCGGGACTGGCCCTGCTGTTGATGGCGATGAGCTTCGCCGGCTGCCACTCGGCGCCACAACCCAAAGCCTGGAATGGCAGCGGCGGCGCTTCGCCGGTGCAGAATCGCGGCGAGGCGCTGGCGAATTTCGCGCTCAGCCTGCGCGGCACGCGCTACCGCTACGGTGGCGCAACGCGCGATGGCTTCGACTGCAGCGGCCTGGTCTTCTACGCGCATCGGCAATTCGGACTCACGGTGCCGCGCACGTCGCGCGAACAGTCGGAACAGGCCCGGGGCGTGAAGCCGCGCAAACTGAAACGCGGCGATCTGGTGTTCTTCAAGGTCGACAGTCGACACGTGAATCACGTGGGAATCTACATCGGCGAGCGGCGCTTCGTGCACGCGCCCGGCGCGGGCAAGCCCGTGACGATCAATTCGCTCGACGACGAGTTCTATTCGGAAAGGTTCTCTTCCGCGGGCCGTTTCTGGGAGCAATCGCCACACTGACGCGATGCTGCAGGCGCTCCGTTCTTATGTCGCATTCGCCCGGTCGTAATGAAAGTTTAGGTCTGTGTTCTGCGACAGAGTGCTCAGTTCGTCCGTTGACCGCATATGAGTCGCTTCGCACACTCCAAAGTGAGTGAGAAGGACCGCGAATCCGGGGAGGGATGCGTGGTCCTGTTTGGTCCATGGGGAAGTCTTATCAATGAGCGCGAAGCCTGATTACGTCGTGAACACACTGACGCGACCCACCGGTGCAGCCGCCACGGGCGGTTATGTCATCAATTTGACGTCGTCAACCACGCCGATGGCGCTGTCGCAGCCGAAGGATCCGACTCTCTCGCAGTTCACCTTTTTTGTTAGCCGCCGTCTCGAAGACGGTCGCGAACGTTTCCGTCTGCACATGGGCTACTTCGAGACCATGCAGGCTGCCGAAGAAATGCTGACCGTGGTGCGCGACGTATATCCGAGCGCCTGGGCCGGCGAAGCTCCCGGCAAGAAGCTGCGTGCGAACAGTGCCGCGGCACCGGCCGCAGCGCCGCGCGCCGCCGCGCCTGCGGCCCAGCCCAAGCCGCCCGTGCCCGCTGCCGCACGTCCCGCCGCGCCTCCAGCTGCCGTTGCGCCACCGCCGGCGCCGCAACCCGCGGAGCCTGCCGCCGAAGCACCGCATCCTTTCGCCGCCACGCCGCCGCCGGTGCAGAAGCCGGCGTTCGAAGAACCCTTTGTGCTCGCCGAGAGCGACACGGAATTCAAGCCGATCGATCCCCCCGTCGTGCATCCACCGGTTGCGAAGCCGGTAGTTAGCCCGCCGCCGCAGGCCGTCGCGCCCGCCGGGCCCGCACCGGCCAAGCCCGCAGCGCAGAAGCCTGCCGCGCGCCAGGCGCAGCCCACCAGGCCCGCTTCGCCGCCCAAGGCCGCGCCGCCCAAGGCCGCGGCGCCCAAGCCGGCCGCTCCGCCCAAGGCTGCCACACCCGCCAAGCCCGCTCCCGCGCGTCCGGCGCCGACCAAGGCGCCAGCCAATCCGTCGTCGATCGCTCCGAAGGTTGCCGCGCAGGTGTCCGCGCCCGCGCTGCAGGCAGCCGCGCCAAAGCCGGCCATACCCGCCACACCGCCGGTGCAGACCCAGGCCCAGACCCAGGCTCGTGCCGCCGCAAAGCCTGCCCCTGAGCCGACGGTGCAGATGCCGGCCATGAGCCAGACGAGCTCCGCGACGCCGTCGCTGAACAGCGTGCGCCAGGCCATCGACGAGCTGGACGACCTTTCCGATACCCAGACCATTCGCCTGCTCGAGCGTCACTCGCCTTACCGCGAGGGTTCGCGCGAGGCGGACGTCGACGATGCCATCCGTGTGATCAAGCCCGAAGACACGCAGTCGATGCAGGTC
>Ga0207691_10005115_pt1 | contig 12658 bp, 7 predicted proteins | sample KBSM13metaG_FD_184327 | JGI IMG/M metagenome (GOLD analysis project Ga0207691, IMG submission 184327) | Miscanthus rhizosphere microbial communities from Kellogg Biological Station, Michigan, USA - KBS M1-3 metaG (SPAdes) (version 2) | ecosystem: Host-associated > Plants > Roots > Rhizosphere >... | reverse complement strand
GGAACTCTGTTCCATCCGGCAGTGCCCAGCTTCCTACGACCAGAGCATTAACCATTGGGACGCCCTTCTCATCTTGCACCGTGACACTGGCAGTTACAGCGGCATTGCTGCCGTTGCTTTTCGCGCTCAGCCCGATTCTTGTAGACCGCAGGCAATTGAGGGTGCACTCGGGTGGTGGCGTCGTCGCAGGCTGCAGCCGCACCGCGTGCGTACTCGCCGTGAAATTGTTGAACGCGTAACCGACGATCTGTCCTGCATCGTTGATGTCGTGGGCGGCCAGCAGGACCCAGCCCAGCGACGGATCGATCAGTGTGTTGAGGTCTCGCAGCCCTCCGGCGTCGGTGTATAGCACGGCGCGCTTCTGACTTGAACCGCGGGTACCTACCACGTTGCCCGAGGCATTGATTCCCCAAGCGACGTTGTGCTCCCCCGTGCCCCCGAGATTCTGCAGTCCGCCTCCGGCGATTGAACGGAAGAACCGCTCGCTATTGCCCGAGGCCGACGTCGAGTTGCCGGTCACTTGTCCCAGCGCGTTGATGGCCCAGCCAAAGCTGTGCGCGAACCCCGGAAGCACGCCCAGGTCTACAAACTTTCCTCCCTTCCAACGAAACGCGTGATAGTTGCCGCCGGCTGCAGTCTTGTAGCCCGTCACCTGGCCCGCATCGTTGATGTCCAGCGCTGAGCCAGTAGCGCTGTTTGGTGTAAGGTCAACCATCCCTCGCGCCTGCGTATAAAGGAAGCCGTGCACTCCGAAGCTGGCGCCGTTCGTGTAGGACGAGCCGACGACCTGTCCATTGTTATTGACGGCCCACCCATCGCTGTAACTGCCAGTGCCGAGTGTGCCAAGATCTCTGACAACGCCGTTGGTCCAGAGCACGGCGTGGCCGAGGTCGACCCCGCCGGCGTTCGCCGTGCCTACCACGTCACCAAGATCGTTGATGTCCCGCGCTATGGTCCGTGGGCGATCAGGCAGCCCGGGCAACTGAACGATGCCGTCGGCATCGGTGTAGACGAACGCCGAGGTCCCGTCCGGGCCCATGGACCAGCCGACGACGTCTCCCTTCTTGTTAATGCCGAAGGCGATGCTCGACGAGTTGCCGGGCAGGACCCCCAAATCCTGCACGACATAAGACGCTGGGTCAGCCGCTGCGGCCCAAGATGTCAGGCCGAGCACAAGCGCGACAAGAGGGGCTCGCCTCGACGGGAGACGCACAGCGCTAGCCGAGAGAGTCTTACTGAAAGCAATCGCGAGATACTGCAGAGACGCCGCAAACCAAATGGAAATTTGGGCACGCATCGGAGATCTCCTTCAAAAAAATCGGAATCTTGACTGAGCGGAGGTGGGTAAGGACTGTCATTCTTGTACGTCTTGCACTCCGATGCGGTGACCTCCGTCACCTCGCCGCGTGATCACATGCCGTTCGGCGAATCGCGGTTGGCCCCCTGGGCTGCACGGAGAGCGGCTTGAGCCAAAATACGCGGCAGGAATCGTGCAGTCTGAGCCGTTTTGACCACTGTCCGACGTAGCTGGCAAGATCGCCAGTGGGCAACCCTGTCACGGCAAGCTGATGGCCTGCGTTTCCGGCTAGGTTTTCTCTGTACTTTTCGCGTGGCGTGTTCCTCCTGATGGACGGTTCAGATTTCAGGAAGGACTTTTTTGGTCCCAATGTTCAGACCATATCCAGCTTGCCGGCCATTTGGGTGTGATGGTGCCGACAATGAGTAAAGCAATTTCGTCTAAGCCCGTGCGAGTAGCGTTCTTCAGGCTGATTTGCTCATTGGGCGAGCGAACTCGATGATCTTTCCGCGTCCTTCTGCTGAAACCCACTTCAAGCTTCTTCGGAAATGGTTGGGTATGTAGAATTCGATTACTTTTGCCACAGTCGTCACTGCCTTCATCTCTAAAATGTCCTCACGCTGTCTACCGCGTCTCCACCGATTTTCTATCCGTATGGCCTTGCCACTCCCAGCCACAATGACAACGGACGAAATCGCTCAATCTCAGCTTCTTCAATAGAGCTTTACAAATAGTGCATGACCTCATCCACATCGCTGTTCTCCAAAACGAGTGACTTGCAACGAGAGCCACATCCGGCCCTTCAAAATATTGGAGTAGCGCAAGTCAAATTCGGATGCGATGCAGTTGTCTCGAAATTGTCAAATGATTGTTTGGCAAAGTTAACGTAGGCAATTGAGAGAGGCACGCGGTCCCCGATTGAAGCCGCTATGACGTTCATCGGCAATTCACCAACGACTGCTTTCCAGACCCGCGTTCCCAGCAGTTTGCGTAATCGTCTTATTTCGCATTGCATTACACGGACACTTTCGAATTGCCCGTGAGAAGGGCGACGTTGAGTGAGGAATGTGACTAAAACTTCGCCAGTGAAGCGGCGGGCGCTTGCCCTTGGTAGCCATCATGATGATGACGAAGAGCGCTTTAGGAATTGGCGAGTCGAGCAACATCAAAGTTCCCGCGGCATTCGGTTTACTTGCCGCGCGGTGCGTGCGAGACCGGCCGAATCCGCTCTGCTGGAACGACACCTTCCCCTTCCAGCAGGGCGTAGAAGCGATCGGCTGCGAGATTCTTGAACGTCTCAACTTTCCCGGAAGGCCAGCGGACCTCGAGCGACTCAATCATCTCCGCCGATCCCAGCCCAAAGTGCAAACGGACATCGCTCTGGGAGATATAACTACCGCCACTGCGAACCTCGTCGGTCTGCGTCATCCCTCCGGTCACGATCTTCACGCGCGCCCCGATTGCCATGCGATTGCTCCGGGTGCCCGCCAATTCCAGACTCACCCAGTGGCGGCCGGAAACACCGTGGTTCTGCAGGATCATCGGCGCGCTATCGAGGTCTTCGACCACGACGTCCACATTGCCGTCATTGAACAGGTCCCCGACCGCCAAGCCCCGTGACACGCGGCTCTCTTGCAAGGCTGATCCGGCCAGACTGCCGGCATCACAGAAGGTGCCATCTTTCTGGTTCAGGTGGAGCAGTTTGGTCTGCGCGTAACCACCGCTGGCAGGCACCTTTTCCATTTGCGGATAGACGTGACCGTTCACCGCCACCAGATCGAGCCAGCCATCGTTGTCGAGATCCACGAATGCATCGCCCCACTTCACTAGACGAAAGGAGGGCAAGGCTACCCCTGACGCGTACGAGACATCCGTAAACATCCAGTTCCCGTCGTTGCGATACAGGTCGCTATAGTCGTCGCTGAAATTTGTCACGTAGATGGAAGGGCGTCCATTGTGCAGGTAGTCGCCGAGGGCGACTCCCATGGAGGCTTGCTCAGAGCCCGTCTCGCTCAACGCGGTACCGGATTCGAGGCCAATCTCAGTGAACTTGCCTTTGCCGTCGTTGCGGTAAAGAAAGTTAGGCAGTGTGTCGTTGGCCACGTAGATGTCAGGCCAGCCGGTATTGTTGAAGTCGGCCCAAACGACGCCGAGACCGAAGTAACCGTGCGGGTCATCAACGCCGGCGGCCTTGGAAACGTCAGTAAACGTGCCATCGCCATTGTTGTGAAACATCGAATCGCCTGCGCCCTTCAACCCACGCGGTCCGCAATAAACATCGATACCGCGATATTTGCAGAGTGACTTGCCGCCAAACGGGGGCAGATGGTCGAGTTGGAAGTCGACATAGTTGGCCACCATCAGATCCACGAATCCGTCGCGGTCGTAATCTCCGAAAGCCGCACCAGCAGACATGCGACCGTCCGCAACACCCGCTTTCGCGGTGACATCGGTGAACGTGCCATCCCCATTGTTGCGAAACAGAACATTTCCTCCGAGACACGTCAGGTACAGATCTGGCCACCCGTCGTTGTTGTAGTCGGCCACTGCGCCGCCCATCGCGAAGCAAGGAGCCGCCAGGCCTGACTTTTCCGTCGCATCGGTAAATGTGCCGTTGTGGTTGTTATGGTAGAGCGCTCCGCGAGCCGATTCCTTGCGCAGGGCCATCTCGATGGTTGGCGCGTTCGTGAAATAGATGTCCAGCCAGCCATCGCGATCGTAATCCCACAGAATGACACCGCCGCTCATCGACTCGACAATGTATGTGCTCAGCGGATTGGCGATATGTCGGAAACGGATGCCTGCCTTCTCCGTGACGTCTTCGAGTTGCGGTACTTGGCGTCCTTTGCACTGAACCTTCTTGGCATTCGGCGGCGGAGGAGGCGCGGCCGGATGCTGCTCCTGACTCAAAGCCATCGGTGCAAGCAACACCGCTGCGCCGACGAGCAGGGCGCGAATGCGAAGTAATGGTCGCGGAGTCAATTGCTGTCCGTCTCGCTCAAGTTCATTGCTTCTTGTCTTCCTTCTTTTGCGGAACCTGCTCGGAGACAGTAGTCCCCAGTTCTCGCAGAAGCGCGCGAGCCGCATCATCACCCGGGGCAAGTGCCAGCGCCTTTCGCAATGCCCGGATTGCTTCCGGCTTGTTCCCGGCGCGATAGGCCGTCAACCCGAGATTGCGCATGAGATTGGGTACTTTCGGATCCCATCCCTCCGCTTCCTGATAGTGTCCAAGAGCAACGGCATACTGGCCCTGCATTGCTTCGACCGTGGCCAGATCATTGAAGGCGCCGCCCAGAACAGAACGCAAGAATTCTTCCTGCGCCGCTGCCTGTCTCTGCTGGCCCGGTGTCAGCTTGGCGTGCGACAGCGCGTCGCTGCCTAACGGTGTGGCCGCATCCTTGCCCGGCCCACCCAAGGGAACAGGCGGCTCGTTTTGAGGAAGGCTAGGGGCATCGGCTGAAGAAACTCCGGATCCACCCGAATCGCCCGTACCACTTCCTTCCTGGTTGTCGGCGATGATGTTTTGCTGAATCGCGCGCGCCTTTTCGAAGTATCGCTCCCCTTCCGCTGCTCTTCCGGAAGCAACGAGGATCCGGCCAAGACTGGTGTAGGCCTTCCGGATATCTTTGTGAGCGTCCACGCCGCTACGTTCGGCAAGTGCAATTGCCTTCCGGAAGAGCCGCTCCGCGCGCTGATTTTCCTTGCGCCGGTAGGCATTCAGTCCCAGGTACAGCCAGGCTTCCGGTGAAGACGGATCCAATCTCGCCGCCTGCCCCAGATAGTGATCCGCCTCCTGCGACTGGTTCGAACTGAACGCCATATAGCCCAAGAGATAGTTCGCAAAAAAATCTCTAGGGTCGACTCGCAGTTGCTCGAGAAATTGCCGGCGTGCCTCCGGCGTGGGGGCCCATTCGTTCTGCATCAAGTAGGTCAGGCCGAGAAAGTAGTGGCCGTTTGGAACTTTAGGATCGAGTGAAAGCGCACGCTGGAACTCCCGGATTGCGTCGCCGTACATGGTGGCATTTCGATAAGCGATGCCGAACAAGAGATGCAGGCTGCTGCCATCACCGGACGCCACCGTCATCTGCTGGAAAATGGCTGCGGCCTTTTCCTTCTCTTTCAATCGGAGCAAACAACTGGCGAGACGGTAGCTGGTGTCGCGGTTGGGACGAATCTCAAGCGACTTCTGGAAAGACTCCGCCGCGGCGCGGTAGTCCTTTTTCTTCACCTGCGCCTGGCCCCGAATGGTCCAGGCCGTGGCGTTACGCGGATCTGCCGCAAGCGCTTGGCTGATCTCTTTGAGTGCTTCGTCCACCCGGCTGCTAAACAAGTTGGCAGCAGCGAGATCGACGTGCGCATCTGCAACATCCTCGAACTCGAGTGATCTGCGGGAGAACTTGGCGGCCTCGGGATATGCGGCTTCAAAGAGGCGCAACTTTCCCATTTCGCGGAGTCCGAGGGCGACTATCTTCTCGCTGGCGGCAGCGGCAGCAGGCAAGTCACCAGCCTTCGCCGCCGCCTGCGCAGCGGCAAATCGCCGATCAAATTCGTCGAGTGGTGACGCGGGCTTCTGTTGCGCGTTCGCTTGCAGGCACCCCAGAACGGCAAGGAGGAAAAGCTGCGCGCCACGCGCAGACCGTCTCCACAGAATGACGTTCGAAGACCCGGAAGGTGGGGTGTGGATCAAAGCCGAAGGTCCCTGGCTGGTAAGTAAAAGTACACGCTTGGTGGCGAGCTGTTCAAGTCGCAGGATTTGGCGAGAAATCGCCATTACGCCACTACTTCGCCCCGGGAAAGCTGTTTCCGAGCAGTTGGTGTAATCGCCTGTTCTCGCCAGTTAAGTAAGGGTGTCATTAAAATCGTTGTCAGGGGCGAGGGGCGCTGGGTTATATGCCTGTAGTTAAATTCAGGCCGTCGGCGGAAATAATAGAACGCCATCGTTATCTGGCAGAGAAGCACGCCGCTTTCAGGTTGATGCAGAATTTGGTCGAACAGATTGCGGTTTCGAAATACTCAAGCGGGCTTTTGCTACAACCTCGATGCAGACGTTGTTAGTCGCACAGACTCCGGAGTTCGAGTGGGATAAAGAAATTCTGCGCGTCAGTCCTGATGTTCACAGTGGTGAGCTCGTGTTTGATTTCAGGAAACCGGGTCCAATCTGCTCAAATACCGGCACTGGATTCGACGCTGTCCGCCTGAAGCGGGTTTCTCGCGGCTCGAAGGATTTCTCACGCTCAAGAAGTGGTTTGTCGTACACAAGGTCTAGTCCACAGTGGACTAGAAACATCGACATTACACCAGTTGACCCTTGGTCAGAGTGGCCTGAGAAGTAGTTGATGTAATCGCCTGATTTCGACAATTGGCCTTACGCGCTCGGCCAACGATTAATGAGGTGCCACCGACGCATCTGTCTCGGTCGCGACGGAATGTGCGGTGACTCGAAAGAATTGCTCTGCTGCGCCTCAAACACCATTGCGATTCTCTGTGCTGCTCGTTAAGAACGGCCTTCGTGGCTCTTCTTTATTCGGCTTGATCCCAGACTGGAGTCCAGGACTTGTCCGGGTTGAAGCGCTCCATGTTCATGAACTCGTCGAGGGTGCTTGGGCCGAAATCTTTTTCGTACACAACGCCGTCGTGGCTGACGATGAACGTTTTTACGCCGGTCACGCCGTACTCGGCAGGGGCAGCGATCAGGGCGAAGCCACCGATCATCACACCTTTGACTACGAAATCCATTTTGCCGAGTGGAGCAGCCGGTCCCTGTCCCTTCAGAATTTTGAAGAAATAGCCGTGATAGGGCTCGGATCCGCTGGTGTAGCCCAGTTCGATGGCGCGAGCGATCTTTTCACCGATGGGACCGCCCCACGTGCCGTCGGGGTTTTGCCAGGCCAAACCATCCTGCTTGCTCGGAGTACTGACGATGCGCTGTGCGTACTGGTTCACGTTGTACCCTTCGAGTGGCTGAAGCGCGTATTCGTGCTGCGCCTCCACGTAGCCGCGGCAGATTTGAATGGCGTCCAATTCGTTAGCGCCGATACGGCGGTAGAGAAGTTCCTGTCGGCCGGCCTTCCCATCAAAAAACCACTTGCTACCGCTCTTCACGATCGGAACCGGAAACGGCCAGTCCTCCTTGCCTACGAGCAGGAACGCGCGGTTCCCGTTTTTCGGATCCACGGAGATGCTCTTCTTTTCACGGGCCTCGGCGGCGAAGTCGGCGGCGTGTTTCCGATCTTGCGCGAATTCACCACTAAAGACAACGTCCTCGCCACCGGGGCCAAAGATGTGCATGAGCGCGACGACGTCGAACTTGTCGGCGGCAGCCACCAGCGCATCGGCTGCCAGTTGCGGGGTGTCAAAGCTGCTGAGGCCTGCGGCAGGAGGACTCGTAGAGGCTGGAGGCATCTTGGCTGTCGATTGCTGCGCAATAGACAGAACCGAAACGCATAAGCACGCCCAGACCACCGCGATGACAATCCGAAGAATTCGGAAGAGATTCACATTCGCAGATGTCAATGTCACTTTGTGCTCCTAGGATTTCCGATTACGGTTGGTAACCTATCGACGCCGCCCGCCACCGCCGCCTCCGCGAAAGCCGCCTCCACCCCCTCGAGATCCCATGCTTGAGGAACCGCGGCTGCTGCTGCCGCGAGCGCTCGATCCGCTGTATCCTCTCGATCCTCCTCCGAAGGCGTCGCGGTTTCCGCCACCGCTGCGCGAGAGATCGCGGCTTCCGATGCGATCGGCTCCGCCTCCACCGGCCCGGTTGCCAGCACCGGCGCCCCCGCCACGATTGCCCATACCATCCCCGCCGGCGCGGTTGCTTGCGCTGTTCCTTGCGGTGGAGCTGCGGGATACGTCGCCGCCTTGCCGTCCCATCTGTTGGCGGGCGCTAGCCTGACGGTTGGCAAGAGAGTCGCCGCGCGTCGTGCCGCCGAATCTGTCCGCTGTTGCGCGATCTTTGTAGGGAGCTCCGCCACGATGTTCAGGATTGTGTTGCCATTTGTTGCCACCCCCACTCGGCAAAGTGGAGACGCGATTTCCCCCGCCGGCACCGCCCACACCGCCAACACCACCGGCACCACCAACTCCGCCAACGCCGCCGGCACCACCAACGCCGCCAACGCCGCCGGCACCACCAACGCCGCCAACTCCACCAACGCCGCCCACTCCACCAACGCTGCCCACTCCACCAACGCCGCCCACTCCACCAACGCCGCCCACTCCGCCAACGCCGCCCACTCCACCAACGCCGCCCACGTTACCGCGATTGCCGCCGCGGTTGATGTTCGAATTGCGGTTGAAGTTGTTGTTGACGTTGATGTCGATATCATTGCCGCCCCAGCCGCAGCCCCATCCCCAGCCGCCGCTCCAGAACGCGCCCATCATCACACCCATGCCGAACGAGATGGCCATTCCCGCAGCGTAGTATCCATAGGGGGGGTAATAAATCGGAGGGTAGGGATAGATCGGCGGACCGTAAACGACCACGGGATCGTAGGAAGGCACATAAACGACTTGCGGTTGAGCCTGTTCGACGACGATCACCGACTTGTTTTCGACAACTTTTGTTTCCACCTTCTGTTGCTCAGTCGATTTCAAATTGCCCTTATCCTTGGCTTTCTTGCGCATACGCTGCACGGCATCCATTACGTCGCTTTGCTGCGATAGAAACGCGTTGCCCAGGTCGGTCGTCCACTGGATGTCGTCGGCCAGTCGCTTTACCACATCAGGCAAGGCGGCCATCGCTTGGACGCTGGGATCCCAAGACTCTTTCGCGACGGCATCGGCCAAGGGTTTGTCCTTGAGACCTTTGTGTTTTTCCAACCATTGCTGGAGCTGGACGATCTCAAGCGGATATGTGGATGCCGCGAGGGTCTGCGCCAGCAACGGGTCTGGATAAAGGGCAATGGGTGCAACTAGAGAATCGAGCTGGTCGGGCGGAATCTTGGCAGCCTGACTCGGTGTCGAGGACGCGGTCGCCTGCATCGGAGGCGGATAGAAGGTCAGGGTGTCGCCGGGCAAGAGAGCAACGCTGCAAACAATCGCCAGCAAACCTTGGAAGGTTGCGCCATTTCTGTTCAGATTCAAGGGCCGCTCCCCTCGTCTTACGAAACTACTGTGGATCGCCGGTCAGATCGGTCCGGGGTGTAGAAACAATGCATTCGTTCCGCGATCTGCATGGCTACAGTCCGCAGTGCGGAGCTACCCCTTCTCAACGTAGGTCATGCCGTTTCTCACGTCAGCTGGCAAAAAATACAGGTCGTGTGGGTGTCGAGATCCAGCGTCCGCTACCGGACGAGCAGGCGTAGTTGACGTAATATCGACATTTCACCAACTACTTCGCCTGGAAGCCTGTTTGTCGGGTAGTTGCTGAAATCGCCTGGTTTCTTCAGCTGGGTGATTCTAGGCGCCCGGTTCACACCGATGTTCCTCAACCGTCAAAATCGCAGGAACGTTTTTTGCCAGCAGTGGCACCATCCACGTCACCCACTGATCGAGAATTTCGGGAGAAACCGCCGTCTCTCTAGTTTTGCCCTCTACTCGCCATTTTCGGCGCAAAAATGATCCGCTCGACTCGACGTTGACTTCGTAATCCGACTGTTCCCGAACTAGAGCACACAAACTCTCGGCAGCCTTCCGACTCGCTGCGTTGTAAGAAAAATCCAAGCGCAGCGTGCTCTCGGCGGTTACACCGTGTTTCTGTAAAGCAGCCCACGTGTGGCGATTCATCGCAAGTTGTTTGGCAAGAATGGTCTCGTAGTGTGCGTCTTGCGTGGAACCCTATGATATCCGAAGGCTTAAGCCACGGTTAGCCGATCGTTATTGTAAAATTGCCATTTCACCAACTGCTGACCGGGCTCGAACTCTTAACTCTTCGAACAAACAAGAGCTTATAAGTCGGAGCCACCCTAAGAGGACTCCAGGGTAAGAATCCAGCTACTTCACATTGAGGAAAACGCCAACTCTTCGGTTTGCCAGGTCAACGGTCGGCGTAATCGAAAATTCTGTTCCTCGAATTGAGATTCTGGTGCGACGGGAGACGCTGCTACCCACGAGGTAACCTAGAGTGGCCCCGGCGGCGACGTCACTGGCCCAGTGCTTGTTGCCCCTTACGCGAGCGATGCTTATGGCGCTTGCAACACCATAGCCGACAAGTCCCGCCTTCCAACCGTAGTATCGTTGCGTGACTGTCGCAATCATGAAGGATGTGGATGCATGCGATGACGGAAAAGATCGATCGTTGCTTGCATCCGGTCGCGTGCGACTTATCGCCAACTTCATTCCATAGGTGAGCCCTTCATCAAGAACTGTGGCTTGCGCAAGTGAATAGGTGAAGGAATGAAAGCGATCGTTTTTCGATCGATTTCCCGCGATTAGAAGGCCGCCGACCACGGGTGCCACCACGTAGAGAGATCCGAGCGCCGATCCGAACTCGCCAAACGAGGAACTCCCGTCGTGGACTGAAAAATGCTCCTGAATATCTTCGTCCCAAATAGAGATGACGCCTGTTGAGGCGCTGCCGATGAGCAGAGGAGCAATGTTCTTCGTGCTGAACATCGCCAGAAAGTTTCCGCCCAGATTCTGTGGGAAGCGCTTGAGGCTGGTGTATTCAGGTGGAGCGTCAGTGGGCAGTCCTGAGGCCGTGCTTTGACCTTGCACTCTGGCGATCCCACACACCCACAATAGAATGATGGCCGCCGCCAAGGTGCTGCGCCGGGTCCCACCGAGGGAAGGGGGTTCGCTCGATCGCAAACGCGATGTCCTCTTACCATCCGGTCCGCGAGCAAGAGAGGTGGCGACTTTCATTCTTAATTCGCCAGTGCAAAACATTCGTAACAACCGACAAGCGGCGCCGCTGCGGTTCCCGTCGCCTCCTACGGTCCAATGGTCTCAGAGGGACTGAATCGTTCCGTTCTCAGAGGGCGATGGATAAGCAGTATTCAGAATGAACCTATCTTTTAAGGAAAGCCAATAGAATCCAGGGAAGTTTTTCGCCGTGAAAGAAGTCTGGGTTTGAGTCGGCATTCGAGAAATGGACGCGGCGCCCATCCCCTTGCTTGTCCGGCCCATCGCTTGACAAATATTTGCTGTTGGTTTTGAATAAATGACTGTCAGTCGAATATGGCTACAGGTCACCAATGTCCAAGAGCAAAACATCAGGGTTCTCTGCTGTTGTTGAAGCGCTAGCGGCGGAAGATCTTCCGCACCTCAAGGAATTGGGGAGACGGCAGCGTCGTGCGGCTGAAACAAGAGTGCGGTTATTCCGAACTGCGGTACAGCTTTTCGCGAAGCGTGGCTTCGGCAATGTCACGGTCGAAGACATTACGGAGGCAGCCGATGTCGGCAAGGGAACTTTCTTCAACTACTTTGAGAGTAAGGATCACGTCTTTGGCGTAATGGCGGAGATTCAGCTCGGAAAAGTGAAGGAAGCTCTCATCCGATCGGAAGCTGGGAATGAGACGACCTTCGCCACATTGCGCCGACTGTTCTCACGGGTCGGTGAAGAGCCGGGGCGAAGCGCAGAGTTAACGCGTGCCCTGATTTCTTCGATCACGGGAAGCGACCGCGTTCGAATCGTCATGTCGGAACGTATGGCGGAAGGACGACAGATGCTCGCCCGTATCATCCAGCTGGGCCAGGAACGGGGGGAGGTCGCGGCTGCTTTAAAGCCATCGCAAGTTGCGCTTGCTTGCCAACAATCTGTAATGGGCACGATGTTGCTGTGGTCTCTCCGGGGAGATGGGCGGCTTGAGACCTGGCTCGAAAACAGCTTCAACCATTTGTGGAGAGCAATCACAGCCCCGCGAGAGTCGTAGTCATGAAACGAAATCTGATACATCGTGTCGCAACTTCGCTGGTGGTCCTAAGTAGCGTGTCGTTAAGTCTTGCGCAAGTCCAAAGCCCCTATCGGCTCAGCCTTCGCGAAGCGATTGATAAAGGATTGCAGGCAAATCTAAGCGTGCTGGTAGCTGACACGCGCGTCCAGGAACTTGAGGGGACACGCGTTCGTCGTTTAGCGAATTTGCTACCAAAAGTACGAGCCCAGTCGTATGCCAACCTACAGAATCGCAACCTGCGGGCGTTCGGGATTTCATTTCCCGGCGTTCCGGAAGTCGTCGGGCCTTTCTCTAATTATGATTTTCGTATTTATGCAGATCAGAGCATTGTTGACCTGCAAAGCTATCGGAACTGGAAGGCAGCGGAGGTGCTTGCCGAATCGGGCAAGCTCGACTACCAGAATGCTCGCGACCTTGTAATTCGATCGATCGCCAGCTTGTATCTGAGCGGGCAAGCGGCTGCCGCGCGGGCGGAAGCAGCGCAGTCCCGCGTGACTGCTTCCGATGCTCTTTATCGCCTTGC
>Ga0207691_10005113_pt1 | contig 12659 bp, 10 predicted proteins | sample KBSM13metaG_FD_184327 | JGI IMG/M metagenome (GOLD analysis project Ga0207691, IMG submission 184327) | Miscanthus rhizosphere microbial communities from Kellogg Biological Station, Michigan, USA - KBS M1-3 metaG (SPAdes) (version 2) | ecosystem: Host-associated > Plants > Roots > Rhizosphere >... | reverse complement strand
AAGAAGATGGATCCCTTCGTGCATTACGGCGTCGCCGCCTCGATGATGGCGATCCGCGATGCAGGGCTGGAGATCGACGAAGCGAATTCCGACCTCATCGGCGTGGCGATCGGCGCCGGCATCGGCGGCCTCAAGGGCATCGAGGAAACCACGCTCAAGTACGCCGAGGGCGGCGCGCGCAAGATCTCGCCGTTCTACGTGCCCAGCACGATCATCAACATGATCGCGGGGCAAGTATCGATCATGACCGGCGCGCGCGGCCCGAACATCGCCGCCGTCACTGCGTGCACGACCGCCACGCACAACATCGGCCTGGCGATGCGCATGATCCAGCATGGCGATGCGGACGCGATGATCGCGGGCGGCGCCGAGTTCGCGACCACGCCGACATCGGTCGGTGGCTTCTGCGCGATGAAGGCGTTGTCCACCCGCAACGATGAGCCGGAAAGAGCCTCGCGCCCCTGGGATCGCGAACGCGACGGCTTCGTCATGGGCGATGGCGCCGGCATCCTGATCCTCGAGGAATACGAGCGTGCGAAGGCGCGCGGCGCGCGCATCTACTGCGAGGTTGCCGGCTTCGGCATGAGCGGCGATGCCCACCACATGACCGCACCAAGCGAAAGCGGCGAAGGTGCGGCGCGCTGCATGGCGCATGCGATCCGCGATGCGGGCATCGATGTCTCCGAAATCGGCTACATCAACGCACACGGAACGTCCACGCCTGCGGGCGACCTTGCCGAGACGATGGCGATCAAGTCCGCGCTTGGCGACCACGCCTATCGGACGATGGTCAGTTCCACCAAGTCGATGACCGGCCATCTGCTCGGCGCCGCCGGCGGCGTGGAAGCGGTGTTCTCCGCGATGGCACTGCACACCGGCATCATTCCGCCGACGATCAACCTCGACAATCCGTCGGAAGGGTGCGACCTGGATTACGTGCCACACACGGCGCGCGAGCGGCAGGTGGATATCGCCATGTCGAACTCGTTCGGGTTCGGCGGCACCAATGGCACGCTGGTGTTCCGCCGCAGCTGACCGGACTGGCACGGGCGCATGCTCGTCACGCGCGCGCTCGCCGCCGACATCGATCTGCTCGCCCTGCATCGGCGGATGCCGTCGCGCTACCCGTTGCTGCTCGAGTCCACGGCCGCCGGCACCGCGCAGGGTCGGTGGGACCTGCTGCTGGCGACAGACGGCCACTCGCTGACGCTGACCAGCGACGGCCTCACCCGCGCTGACGACGGTCGCGTCGTGGGCTCGGATTTCCTCGCTGCGCTCGACGGTGCCTGGCGGACGCAGCGTGTCGCCCGGGACGAACCGCGCTGGCCGTTCCGCGGCGGCTGGGCGTTGTTGCTGGCCTATGAACTCGCGGCGCAAGTGGAGCCCGTGCTCGACCTGCCACCCGCCGTCGGCCGCCTGCCGGTGGCGCTGGCAATGCGCTGTCCGGCTGCCGTGCTGCGCGATCACGCCACCAGCGAACTGGTCATCGTGGCCGAATCGGAGCATGCGGGATGGCTCGAAACCATCGAAGGCGATTGCCAGGCGGCGAGGCAGGAAGAGGCGTCGTCGTCGTGGCAGCCACCGCGCACGCTGGTCGAAGACGCGCCGGACCGTTTTCTCGCCGGAGTGCAACGCGTCCTCGATTACCTCGCGGCCGGGGATGTCTTTCAGGCGAACCTCTCGCGCGGCTGGCAGGCCGGGTTCGCGACGCCGGTCGATCCCGCGGCATTGTTCGCCCAGCTGCGCCAACACAATCCCGCGCCCTTCGCGGGCGTGTTCGCCGGCGACGGCTGGGCCGTCGTGAGCGCCTCGCCCGAACGCCTGGTATCGGTGCGCGGCGATCTTGTCGAAACCCGCCCGATCGCCGGAACGCGGCCGCGCTTCAGCGGCGACGATGATGCCGCGCGTGTGCGCGAGCTGATCGGGCACCCCAAGGAGCGCGCCGAGCACGTCATGCTGATCGACCTCGAACGCAACGACCTGGGACGCGTCTGTACGCCCGGCAGCGTCGAGGTGGACGAACTCATGACCGTCGAGAGCTATGCGCACGTGCACCATATCGTGAGCAACGTGCGCGGCCACCTGCGCGATGACGCAACCCCCGGCGGCGTGATCCGCGCCGTATTTCCGGGCGGCACGATCACCGGTTGTCCAAAGGTGCGTTGCATGGAAATCATCGCCGAACTGGAAGGCACCGGACGTGGCGCCTACACGGGCGCATTCGGGTGGCTCAACCGCGACGGGGACATGGACCTGAACATCCTGATCCGCAGCGCGGAAGTGGAAGGCGACACACTGCGCTTCCGGACCGGGGCCGGCATCGTGGCCGATTCCCAGCCCACGCTCGAACTCGACGAAACCCGCGCCAAGGCGCGTGGAATGCTGCGTGCGATCGGGGCCGGATGTTGAACGCACGCGTATTCGATGGCGAGCACCGGATCGACGCATGGCCGGCGGACTCGCGTGGCGTTGCGTATGGCGACGGCCTGTTCGAAACCATGCGCGTGCATGCCGGGACGATCCCCTGGTGGGACGCGCATTGGCGACGCCTGGCGGCCGGCGCACAGCGCCTGCGCATGCCGTTGCCGGATCCGTCGCGAGCCCGCGCAGAAGCCGCGAGGCTGTTCGAGGACGGCGGCGATGGCGTGCTCAAGCTGCTCGTCAGCAGGGCAGCCGGAAGTCGTGGATATTCCCCATCGACCCATCGCGACCCCGCTTGGATGATCGCGCGTTTCCCGCTGCCGGAAAGCGTGGCCGGCGGTTTGCGTGCGTGTTGGTGCGAGACGCGGGTCTCGCTCCAACCCGCGCTGGCGGGTTTCAAGCATTGCAACCGCCTGGAGCAGATCCTGGCCCGTGCGGAGTGCGACGACGCGGGCGTGGACGAAGGATTGATGCTTGATGTCGAGGGCAGCGTCGTCGGTGCGACGTCGGCGAACCTGTTCGTCCTCGGGGCCGATGGCTGGCTGACGCCGAAGGTGGATCGATGTGGTGTCGCCGGGGTTTGCAGGGCGCACTTGCTCGTCGCCCTGGACGCAAGGCAGGTGCGGTTGTCTGTTGCTGACGTCGAAGGCGCAGACGCCGTTTTCCTGAGCAATGCGGTGCGGGGTATCCTGCCGCTCGCGCGGCTGGCGACACGCGACTGGCCACCGCATGCAGCGGTCGCTGCCGCGCAGCAGAAGCTGGCCGCACTCCATCAAGGATTCGCCATCGTCGGATCGCCCGCAACGGAGCAACCGTGAGCCCCGCACGCAAGCGCAAGCGCAGGATTGGTTTTGGGTTCGTGATCACGGCTTTGCTGGCCGGCGCGCTCGGCTATTGGCTGGTCGCGCGCTACGCCGGTTTTGCGGATACGCCCATCGCTGGATTGCATGGCGGTGAAACGGTGCTGGTGGAGCGGGGGGATTCGTTCGCGACTGTGCTGGGCAAGTTGGACGCCGCCGGGATTCGAGGGGCCAACGCACTCGAATGGCAGGCGCTCGCACGCCAACTCGGTGCCGCGGGCAGGCTGCAGGTCGGTGAATATGCGCTGGATCCCGGGACGACACCGCGCGAGTTGCTGGTCCGGATGCGTGAAGGCAAGGTCATCAGCCATCGCTTCACCATCGTCGAAGGCTGGAATGTCCGCGAGCTGCGCGCTGCGCTCACCAAGGCGCCGTTGTTGCAGCACGACGCAGGCGCACTCGACGATGCGGCGCTGATGAAGGCACTCGGACATCCCGGCGAACATCCAGAAGGGCGCTTCCTGCCGGAGACTTACGCCTACACGCGCGGAGATGGTGAACTGGATGTGCTGGAGCGCGCATACGCGGCGATGGGCAAAGCGCTGGACCAAGCATGGTCGACGCGTGCAGAGAACCTGCCATTGACCTCGAAGCAGCAGGCGCTTGTCCTTGCATCGATCGTCGAGAAGGAAACCGGCATTGCCGAAGAACGTCCAGCGATCGCGGGCGTCTTCGTGCGGCGGTTGCAGCTGGGCATGAAACTGCAGACCGACCCGAGCGTGATCTACGGCATGGGTGCGAGTTACGCGGGCAATATCCGCAAGGCCGACCTGCTCGCCGATACGCCCTATAACACCTACACGCGCGGCGGATTGCCGCCGACTCCGATCGCGATGCCGGGCGTCGCGGCATTGCAGGCGGCCACCCACCCGGCCGGCGGCGAAGCGCTTTATTTCGTCGCAGTGGGCGACGGCAGCGGTCGCCATGTTTTCACCCGATCGCTGGCCGAACACCAGGCTGCCGTCCGCCAATACCTGCAACGCTATCGCGCGCGCGCCGCGACGGGCAGCACGCAATGACGACAGGCGCCTCCCTGCCGCCGATGCATCCGCACTTCGTCTCGATCGAAGGCGGCGAGGGCGCCGGCAAGACCACGGTCCTCGGCGCGCTGCGCGCCTGCCTCCAGGCCGACGGCTGCGAAGTGGTCAGCACCCGCGAGCCTGGAGGCACGCCGCTTGCCGAACGCGTCCGCGGCTTGCTGCTGGGCAACGACAGCGATGGCGCAAGCCACGAAACGCTGTGGCCTGAAGCCGAATTGCTGCTGATGTTCGCCGCGCGCGCACAGCACGTGCGCGAGACGATCCAGCCGGCGCTGGAGCGCGGCGCCTGGCTGATCAGCGACCGCTTCACCGATTCGAGTTATGCCTATCAGGGAGGTGGTCGCGGGCTCGATCCGGAACTCATCGCCCAGCTTGAGCGCCGTATCGTCCCGGTGCGACCGGCACTGACGCTCCTTCTTGACGTAGGCGTCGGCATCGGTCGCGAACGTACGCGTGGGCGCGACCTGGCACTGTCCGGCAGCGGTCCCGATCGGATCGAACGCGAACGCGACGAGTTTTTCGAGCGGGTGCGTAGCACGTTCCTTGCGCGCGCCGCTGCGGAGCCGTCCCGCATTCGCGTGATCGATGCCTCGCGTCCAGCGGCCGTCGTCGCGGCCGATGCCGTGGCGGTACTGCAGGCATGGCGTCGGGAATGAGCAGCATGGCTCCGGGCTTTTCCCCCTGGCAGCAGCGTGCCTACGTGCAAGCCGCCGACGCCCTGGACAGCGGTCGCCTCGGCCACGCCTTGCTGGTGTGTGGACCCGCGCATCTGGGCAAACGTGCGGTGGCGGAACGGCTTGCGCAGCGCGCGCTCTGCCGCGCCCGCGATACCAACGGCGATGCGTGCGGACAATGTCGCAGTTGCCAGCTGTTCGCCGCCGGGACCAATCCGGATTACGGCGTCGTGTCCTTCGTGATGAACAAGGAGGGCACGCGCCTGCGCACCGAAGTGGTGATCGACCAGATCCGCGACCTCTCCGCCCAGTTCGCGCTGACGCCGCAATACGGCGGTGCACGGGTTGCGATCATCGACCCGGCAGATGCGGTCAACCACGCCGCCTGCAACGCGCTGCTCAAGACGCTCGAGGAACCGCAGGCGGGCCGCTACCTGTGGCTCGTCACCGCCGATCCCGCGCGGCTGCCGGCGACGATCCGCAGTCGCTGCCAGAAGCTCGAATTCCGGCTGCCGCCAGCGGAGGAGTCGATCCAGTGGTTACGCGGCAATGGCCACGATGAACAGGCCGTTGTCGAAGCGCTGGATGCAAGCCGCGGGCATCCCGGCCTTGCAGACTTGTGGCTGCGCGACGGCAGCCTGCGGCTGCGCAAGGAAGTCGTCGGCGACCTCACCCAACTATCGCGCGGCGATGCATCGCCGCTGGACGTCGGACAGCGTTGGGCAGGAGACGACCAGGCGGACCTGCGGCTGCGGTTCGCCGCCGACCACGCCCTGGCGCTGGCGGCCGGCTTGACCGAACCGGGTCGAACCCGCACGCTGGCCACATGGTTCGACGCCGCCAATCGGACGCGCACGTTGCTACGGACCACGGTCCGTTCCGATCTGGCGATCGCGGAATTGCTGCTGGCGTGGCAGGGCGCGTCGGCGTCGCGGGCCGCCGCTGCGGGCCGGACTTGAACAGGGGATCGCGGCGATGACGATGGCGGGCGCACGACAGGGCATCCTGTCGCATGCATTCAAGGACAAGGCGGCGCTTTACAACGCCTACATGCCCTATCTCAAGCATGGCGGCATCTTCGTGCCGACGGCCAAGCGTTACTTCCTCGGCGACGAAGTGTTCCTGCTGATCACGTTGCCCGAGTCCAACGAGCGCCTGCCGGTCGCCGGCAAGGTCATCTGGATCACTCCCACCGGCGCCCAGGGCAACCGCACCGCTGGCATCGGGGTCCAGTTCACCGACAGTGCTGAAGGCGAAACCGTCAAGGGCCGGATCGAAACCTTGCTGGCTGGCACGCTCAACGCGGACAAGCCGACGAATACGATGTAGGGAGGCGATGTAGGCGCGGGCTGCTAAACGCCTGCGATGCACGCGACCCGCGGGCGCTAGCCGCGCAACGCGAGCGCATCCCAGCCGGGTCGCGGCGCGAAACGCGCACCATGGCGGCCCTGCAACGACTGCAGTTTCGCCAGCACCGCGTCAGCGCCGGCATCGCGCACGTACTGGATCGGACCGCCGCGGAACGGCGCGAATCCGGTCCCGAAAATCACGCCCGCATCGAGCAGGTCCGCATCGGCCACTACCCCGTCGTGCAATGCCGCGACCGCTTCGTTGAGCAGTGGCAGGATCAGGCGATCCTCCAGGTCGGCGGGAGCCTTGTAGTCCTTCGGCAACGCAGGCTTGACCGGCTTGCCGTCCTCCCACGCGTACAAACCGTTGCCATCCTTTTTTCCCCGCCTGCCGGCTTCGGGGGGAGTGGAAAGCGATGCCGGAATCTCAAGCCCGAGGAAGGGCGAGAGTTCGCGTGCCACGCCAGCCGCGACGTCCAGGCCGACGGTGTCGATCAGTTCGATCGGACCCATCGGCATGCCGAAGCGCGTCGCCGCCTTGTCGATCGCCGCGCCCGGAATACCTTCGGCGAATGCGGTCGCCGCTTCGAGCAGGTACGGAAACAGGACGCGGTTGACCAGGAAGCCCGGCGTGCCCGCAACCGGCACCGGAATCTTGTCGATGGCCTTGCAGAACGCCGCCAGGCGCTGCCGCGTATCGTCGGACATTGCGTCGTGCTGGACGATTTCGACCAGCGGCATCAGTGCGACCGGGTTGAAGTAATGCAAACCCGCGAACCGATCGGTCCGTTGTACCGCTTCGCGCAGGTCGACCAGCGGGATCGACGATGTGTTGGTCGTCATCAATGCGTCGGGCTTCAGGCGCGGCTCGATCTCCGCGTAGAGCGCGCGTTTTGCGTCGGTCTGTTCGATGATCGCCTCGATGACGAGATCTGCTTCAGCAACGGCATCGCCCGCCACGTCGCCTCGCAGTCGCGCCGCGACGGTCGCGCGCTTCGCTTCGTCCTTGACCTTCTTCGCAAACAGCGCCTGCGCGCGCTCGAGGGCGCCGTCGACGAAGCGCTGCTCGCGATCACTGATCGTGACATCGAAGCCCTTGTAAGCCGACCACGCCGCGATGTCGCCGCCCATCACGCCTGCACCGATCACATGCACGCGCTGCACGCGTGCATCCTTGCCACTTTGGGCCTTGAGCCGCTCCTGGAGGAAGAACACGCGGATCAGGTTGCGCGCGGTCGACGTCGCGGCGAGCTTGGCCACCGACCGGCGTTCGGCGGCGAGCAACGATTGCGTGCCGCCGCCGGCGCGACGCCATGTATCGATCAGTGCGTAGGGCGCCGGGTAGTGTTCGCGGCGCGCCTTGCGCGCGACCTGCCTGACCAGCATCGGGGCGATGGCTTGCCTTGCCAGCCAGTTGTTGGTTGACCATGCACGGAATCGCTGCTGCAGCGCGCGCGGCGCCGACCGTAGCCCGAGTTCGATCGCCGCGTCGATCAGGACCGCTGCGTCGACCACCTTGTCGACGAGTCCGGCCGCCTTGGCCGCGGACGCGGACAAGGTGCGACCGGTCAGCATGAGGTCCATCGCCGCTGGTGCACCGATCAGCCGAGGCAAGCGCACGCTGCCGCCCCAACCTGGATAGATGCCGAGCTTCACCTCCGGCAATCCGATCCGAGTGGAGGAATCGCTGGACGCGATGCGATGGCGGCATGCCAGCGCGAGTTCGGTACCACCGCCCATGCAATATCCATGGATCGCGGCGACCGTCGGGCAGGGTAGTTCCGCGATGCGTTGGAACACCTGCTGTCCGCGGAACAGGGCGTCCTTGACCGTGCCTTGTGCGTCGAATGCCTGGAACTCGCGGATGTCGGCGCCAGCGACGAACCCGGACGACTTGCCGGAATGGAACACCACGGCCTTGGGCGGATCGATCGCCAGCCGCTCCACCAATGCACCCAGCTCGATCAGCATGTCCTGCGACAATGCGTTGACTGCTTGGCCGGCGCGATCGATCGTGACCAGCACCACATCGTCGGGGCGGGACTCGACCTGCCAGTGATCGAAGCGCAGACCATCGAAACCAGCGGTCGTCTGACCTGCCATCATGAGCCACGATCCGGCGCGGTATGGAGGCCAGTATCATCCGGGCCGCATTTGATTGCCGTCAATGAGCCCCCATTAAGCACATGCGTGAACTTTCGGGCGATCAGGTTGTCCCATTCCCCGGCTTCGGCCGGGTCGCGACAGGAGTACCGGCGCGGCATGGCCGAAGTTGAGTTGTCCCAGGCTTCCCAGGAGCGTGAGCTCGACCACGAGTTGGTCCAGCGCGTGCAGCGTGGCGACAGCGCGGCGTTCGACCTGCTGGTGCGCAAGTACCAGCATCGCATCGTCGGCCTGATCGGACGCTACATCGCCGACTGGAGCGAGTGCCAGGACGTGGCGCAGGAGACCTTCCTGCGCGCGTATCGGGCGCTCGGCAATTTTCGGGGCGATGCCCAGTTCTATACGTGGCTGCACCGGATCGCCGTGAATACAGCGAAGAACCACCTGGTTTCGCATAACCGCAGGCCCCCGACCGACGACATCGACGTCGAGGACGCCGAGCAGTACGCCTCGGGCATGCGCCTGCGCGACAACGACACGCCCGAGCGTGAGTTGATGCGCCAGCAGCTGGAACAAACCGTGATGCGCGCGGTCGAAGCCTTGCCGGAAGAACTGCGCGTGGCGATCACGCTGCGCGAAGTCGATGGCCTGAGTTACGAGGAGATCGCCACCAGGATGGATTGCCCGATCGGCACGGTGCGTTCGCGGATTTTCCGCGCCCGCGAAGCGATCGATCAGGAAATGCGACCCCTCATGGACAGTGCTGACAGCGCAACACCCACGGAGCGTACGAAGCGATGACGCCCAGCGATTCCAACCCGGATACGACAGGACTGGTCCGCGATCCCGCCGTGGACCGGATCCTCGACCACAATCGCGTGCAGCTGTCGGCTCTGGTCGACGGCGAGTTGCCGCCCGAGCAGTCGCGTTTCCTGCTGCGCCGCCTCGAGCATGACGAGGAATTGCGTCGTTGCTGGGAACGCTGGCAGCTTGCGGGCGATGTAATGCGCGGGCTGGAAAGCGTCATCCTGCCCAGCGGTTTTGCCGATCGCGTTGCCGTCGCGGTGGCTGCGGAAAGCAGCACGGCCCAGATAGCCACCCGCCATCCGCGGTGGGCGCGTTGGGGGGGCGGTGCGGCACTCGCGGCATCCGTCGCCGTCATCGCAATGTTCCTCGTGCGGCAGTCGCCCGATGCCAGTGCCCCGACGTCCCCGGTGCCGACGATCGTCGCGATTTCCAAGCCCGCGCCCGCCGCGCCGGTTTCGCCTGCGCCGGCTGCCCCGGTCACGGGTGTCCCGGATCGTGCGGCGCAGTTGGCCACGGCGGTAGTGGTGGCCGATGCGCCGCGCAAGGTGCTGGCGCGGCGCTCGCGCGGGCAGAGCCAGCGCGCAGCATTGCGTGCGGGCACGCGTGCGACGGCTGAAGCGCCGATCGCCGTCGCGGCAAATTCAGCGCCAGCGCCAGCGGCCAATGCGACGGCCGTCGATCCCTTCTCGGGCCAGCCCGTGAGCCTGCCTGATCGTCCGTGGCCACGCGCGATGCTCCCTGGTTCGCCCGCCAGCGGTGCGTTCACCGTCGACTATGGCAACCGCATCGGCAACGATGCCGCGGCGCTGCACCCGTTCTATCCGTTCGTTCCGCGCGCGGGAATGCCGACGTCCGCGGATCAGGCCGACCCCGACGCCCAGCCGCCGCGTTGACGGGCTCGCAACCGCCGAGCACCCCCGACTTCCGCCACATCCCCGCTTTCAATCCAAGCCGAGGTGACGCTTTGATGGATTCATCGCCTGCTCCTGCCCTGTCCACCCGGATCCGCGCGCTGGCGCTGGTTGCCGCGACCGCCGCCGCCACGACCGCGGTGGTGTTGCCCGTCGCCACGGCGCAGGCACCGAGCCCGGCGCCCCAGATGGTCGTCGGCTTGCCGGACTTCACCAACCTCGTCGACCAGGTGGGACCGGGAGTGGTGAACGTGGAAGCGGAAGTCGGCAGTCGCAGCCAGCCGGCCGACGCGCAGATGCCCGACGAAGACGACATTCCGGAATTCTTCCGCCGCTTCTTCGGCCCGGACATGCCGATGCCCGGGATCGGTCCGCAGGGGCCGCATGGCAACGGCCCGCACGGTATGTCGATGGGCACCGGCTTCATCATTTCGGGCGACGGTTACGTGCTGACCAATCATCACGTCGTCGAGGGCGCGGATACCGTCAAGGTGCGGTTGTCGGATCGTCGCGAATACACAGCCAAGGTCGTAGGCAGCGACGAGCAGTCCGACGTTGCGCTGCTCAAGATTGCCGCGACCGGCCTGCCCACACTGCGGCTCGGCGACTCCAACCAGTTGCGACCGGGGCAGTGGGTGGTGGCGATCGGCTCGCCGTTCGGTCTGGACCATTCGGTGACCGCTGGCATCGTCAGCGCGGTCGGGCGCAGCAATCCATACGCCGACCAGCGCTACGTGCCCTTCATCCAGACCGATGTGGCGATCAATCGCGGCAATTCCGGCGGCCCGCTCCTCAACACGCGCGGTGAAGTGATCGGCATCAATTCGCAGATCTTCAGCAATTCCGGCGGCTACATGGGCGTGAGCTTCGCGATCCCCATCGACGTCGCGATGAGCGCGGTCAAGCAGCTCAAGGCGACCGGCAGGGTCAGCCGCGGCCAGATCGGCGTTTCGGTCGAGTCGATCACCACGGACAAGGCGCGGGGTCTTGACCTGCCGGATTCGCGTGGTGCGCTGATCAACATGGTCGCGCCTGGAAGCCCGGCGGAAAATGCGGGGCTTCAGCCAGGCGACGTGATCCGCTCCTTCAACGGCACTGCGATCAACGACTCCAGCGACCTGCCGCCCCTGGTCGGTGCGATGCCGCCGGGAACCCGCACGAAACTGACGGTGATGCGGGACGGCAAGCCTCGCGACTTCGACATCACCCTGACCCAGCTCGATGACGGCACCGCACGGGTGCCGGTTCCGGGCAAACGCGGGCCGGCGGGCAGCATGTCCAATTCGCTGGGGCTTGTCGGCGAGGCCCTGGATCCCGATGACCGCAGGCAACTGGGACTGAAGCCGAACGAAGGCGTGGGCATCGCCCGCGTCGATGGTCTTGCCGCGCGCGACGCGGGGCTGCAGCCCGGCGACGTGGTGTTGTCGGTCGGGCGCACGTCTGTGGGCAACCCGGCGGCCCTGGATCGCCAACTGGCCGACGTCAAGGCCGGCGAAACGGTGATGCTGCTGGTGATGCGCGGCAACGCCCGCCAGTACGTTGCAGTCACGCCGCGCACGGACGCACGCTGATATTGCGGCGCGATGGGTGACCGTCGCGCCGCACACCCATTGCCCTGCCGGCCGCGCCCGCGTCGGTTGCGACCACCGTGCGATAATGCCGCGTTTCCCGCGGGCCCCAGGGCCTGCGACCTCGTGGCGCGATCGCGCCGTCGCAAGCAGCCAGGCTCGATGCAACCCGACCCCGTCCCGAACGGTTCCACCCAACGTGCTGTCGAACAGCGTGCTCCCGGTAAGCGCGCTCCCGAACCGCATGATTCGATGAGGAACATCCGCAACTTCTCGATCATCGCCCACGTCGACCACGGCAAGTCGACGCTCGCCGACCGCATCATCCAGCTATGCGGCGGCCTGCAGGATCGCGAGATGGAAGCGCAGGTCCTGGACTCCAATCCGATCGAGCGAGAGCGCGGAATCACCATCAAGGCACAGTCGGTCTCGCTGCCGTACACCGCGCGCGACGGCCAGACCTACCGGCTCAACTTCATCGACACGCCCGGCCACGTCGATTTCAGCTACGAAGTGTCGCGCTCGCTCGCGGCCTGCGAAGGCGCGCTGCTCGTCGTGGATGCGGCGCAGGGCGTCGAGGCGCAATCGGTGGCCAACTGCTACACCGCCGTCGAGCAGGGCCTCGAAGTGGTTCCCGTGCTCAACAAGATCGATCTTCCGACCGCCGACATCGATCGCGTCAAGAAGGAAATCGAGGCCGTCATCGGCATCGACGCCGAGGATGCGGTTGCCATCAGCGCGAAAACAGGATTGAACGTCGTCGAAGTCCTCGAGGCGATCGTGCAGCGAATCCCGCCGCCGAAGCCGCGCGACACCGATCGGCTGCAGGCCCTCATCATCGACTCCTGGTTCGACAACTACCTGGGCGTGGTGTCTCTGGTGCGCGTGATGCAGGGTGAGATCAAGCCCGGGGACAAGATCCTGGT
>Ga0207691_10005110_pt1 | contig 12664 bp, 12 predicted proteins | sample KBSM13metaG_FD_184327 | JGI IMG/M metagenome (GOLD analysis project Ga0207691, IMG submission 184327) | Miscanthus rhizosphere microbial communities from Kellogg Biological Station, Michigan, USA - KBS M1-3 metaG (SPAdes) (version 2) | ecosystem: Host-associated > Plants > Roots > Rhizosphere >... | reverse complement strand
AGGCGGGCTCGGAAGTGTCGGCGCTACTCGGCCGCATGCCGTCAGCCGTTGGCTACCAGCCGACGCTGCTGTCGGAGATGGGCCAGATGCAGGAGCGCATCACCTCGACCAAGAACGGGTCGATCACTTCGGTGCAGGCGATTTACGTCCCCGCTGACGACTATACAGACCCCGCGCCGGCCACGACCTTTGCGCACCTCGACGCGACCACGAATCTGTCGCGGCAGATTGCAGAGCTTGGGATCTATCCGGCCGTGGATCCGCTCGCCTCGACGTCGCGCATTCTCGACCCTCGCGTGCTCGGCGAGGATCACTACAACGTCGCCCGTTCGGTGAAACAGATTCTGCAGCGCTACAAGGACCTGCAGGACATCATCGCGATCCTCGGCATCGACGAGCTATCGGAAGACGACAAGCTCACGGTGTCGCGTGCGCGCAAGATTCAGCGGTTCCTGTCACAGCCCTTTTTCGTCGCCGAACAGTTCACGGGCTTCAAGGGCAAGTACGTGCAGATTGCCGACACGATCAAGGGTTTCAAGGAGATCGTGGACGGCAAACACGACGATCTGCCGGAGCAGGCGTTCTACATGGTCGGGACGATCGAGGAAGCGGTCGAAAAGGGCCGCAGCATGAAGGCCGCGTAACACACAAAGAGATCGAAGGCACGAGGACGAATGGCGCTCCCAACCAAGTTGACGCTGGAAATCGTCACACCGGAACGTTCGCTGGTCAGCCAGCAGGTCGACGAGGTCCAGCTGCCCGGCTCCGAGGGCTATTTCGGTGTTCTTCCTGGCCATACCCCGCTGCTGACCACGCTGCAGGTCGGCGAGCTCTGGTACCGCATCGGTCAGGAGCAGCATCACCTCGCCGTGGCGTTTGGCTTTGCGGAAGTCCTCCCCGAACGCGTCACGGTGCTCGCGCAGATCGCGGAAAAACCGGAGGACATCGACGTGCCGCGCGCCGAAGCCGCCAGGAAGCGTGCTGAAGAGCGCCTCGCGCGGCCGCCGATCGATATGGACTTCGAACGGGCGCGCATCGCGATGATGAAGTCACTGATTCGTCTTCAAGTCGCGGCCCGCGCACGTACCCGCGCGTAGTAGCTCCCCATTCAGATCGGTCTGTGAAAGCAACGCCCAGAAAGCGTTCGAGCGCCGGTGAAGCCGAGACGCTTGCGCGCTCAATTCAGGCCGCAGGGGGCAAGGTCGTTTTCACCAACGGCGTTTTCGATCTGTTGCATCCCGGCCATGTCAGATATTTGCATGAGGCACGATGTCTCGGTGACGTTCTGATCCTTGGCCTCCATTCCGATCGATCGGTCCGCGCGATCAAGGCGCCGGGCCGTCCGCTCAATGACGAAGAGGAACGCGCCGAAGTTCTGCTGGGGCTCGCATCCGTAGACGCCGTCGTCGTCTTTGACGAAGACACGCCCCGCCAGCTGATCGAGGCTATCAAGCCCGATGTGCTGGTGAAGGGTTCGGACTGGGGACCGGCTGAGATCGTTGGCCGCGATATCGTCGAAGCGCTGGGCGGGCGCGTCGTCCGCATCGATCTGGCGCCAGGATTCTCAACGACCGAGCTGATTCGGCGCGTTCAGACGAGCCGCTAATCGACGACAGCGCGTCGCGGCATGGGACAATGAAGGGAACCCACCCGGCTTTTCGAGTCGGCGTGGGGTAGTTGTGCGTACGCAGCACCTTATGCCGACCGCTTCACCATCCCTGACACTTCGTGCGCTCTTCAGCCAGGCCGCCGCGCGCGCCGGCCTTGATACCACGGCGCCCGCACTCGCGGGATTGACACCAGCCGCCAAGGCCCTCGCCGCAGTTGTCAGCGCACGCGCACTTGGCGGCGTCACCCTCCTCGTTGCGCCGAGCGATCGGGATGTCGAGCAACTGACCGCCGACGCCCGATTCTTCTATGCGGCATTGGAGGGGTCTTCGGAAGAGACCACCGAGCGGGCGGTTCTACCTTTGCCGTCGCAGCAGATCGATCCGTACCGCGGGATGACCCCCCACTTTCGAGTGGCTTCGGCGCGTGCGCGAGCCCTGGCCGGCGCCGCAGCCGGTACGGCGAAGTTGATTGTCGCGTCCGCAGCCGCCCTGCTGCCACGGGTCAGTTCACCGGACCGTCTTCTCCGCGCGACCCTCGAACTGCATGCCGGCTCGGAAATCGATCCGCAAGCATTGGCAGATCTCCTCGTTGATGCAGGGTTCACACGGGCTGACCCCGTTGATGAGCACGGCTCGTTCACAATCCGCGGCGGCATCGTTGACGTGTTTCCCGCCAGCGACGCTGAGCCAGTGCGGCTGGAATTCGTTGGCGACATGGTCGAGACGCTGCGTCGATTCGATCCGACGACTCAGCGCTCAACCGCTGCCGTCGATTACGTGTCGATCGTGCCAGTTCGCGAACGGCTCGACGACGAGGAAGACAGCCAGTCGGTGTTCGAATTCCTGGCAACGGCGCATGGCGTTCGGATCATCGTGTCCGAACACGAGCAGGTTGAGCAGCAGGTGCTGAAGATTCGGGAGCAGCTCGAGACGAGCTATCGAGAAGCCGAGTCGCGCGGACACGTGGCTGTCGCTCCGCCAGATCTGGCTTTCAGTCGCTGGGAAGACATCGAGTCGCGTCTCACCGCCGCACGGCGCCTCGAAGAACTTGCGCTCGAGGAAGGCAACCAAGGCCATGGTCAGACGGTGCGTCACGTCTCGTGTCAGCCGGCCCTGGAATTCCGCGGACGCGCCGGAGACTGGATCGCGGACCTTCGCCAGGCACGTGAGCGTGGTGACACGGTGCTGTTCGTTGCGGATAGCCCCGGGCGTGCCGAACGCACCGTCGAGATCCTGCAGGAGTACGAGATCGTCGCGGTTCCAGTCGAACACGCTGAATCTGTCCATGCGGCGACGGTGCTCGTTGCCGTCGGTTCGTTGTCCCGCGGTTTCCGTCTTACCGACGGCGCGCTCCAGCTCTATGCCGAAACGGATGTCTTCGAAGAAGAGCGGCGGCCGACCGAGAAGCGGCGAAATCTCGCCAAGACGTTTCTTTCGGATCTTCGAGACCTCAAGGTCGGCGATCTGATCGTCCATGTGGATCACGGCATCGGCGAGTTCGTCGGGCTCAAGCAGCTCGGAACAGTCAGTCGTCCGGTTGCGGGATCAGCGGCCGATGTCCAGGAGTTCCTCGAAATTCGCTATGCCGGCGACGACAAGTTGTTTGTGCCCGTCGAACGCCTGGATCTCATTCAGAAGTACACAGGCGGCACGCGCCCGGCGCTCGATCGACTCGGTGGGACAAGCTGGGAAAAGGCCAAGACGCGCGTCAAGAAAGCGATGCGCGATATGGCTGAGGAGCTGCTGAAGCTTTACGCTCAGCGGCGCGCCGTTCCGGGCCACGCCTTCGCGTCCGACACACATTGGCAGGAGGAATTCGAGAGCGCGTTTCCATATGAGCCGACGCCGGATCAGGCGACGGCGATTGCCGACATCAAGCGCGATATGGAGTCTCCGACTCCAATGGACCGCCTGCTGTGCGGCGATGTCGGGTACGGAAAGACCGAAGTCGCGATGCGGGCAGCGTTCAAGTCGGTGATGGACGGAAAGCAGGTGGCATTTCTCGCGCCGACGACGGTTCTCGCTTTCCAGCATGAGAAGACGCTCCGCGACCGCTTCGCTGGCTTTCCTGTGACCATCGATATGGTGAGCCGCTTCCGCAGCCCGAAGGAAACGAAACAAATCCTGGAAGGCGTGGTCGCCGGCAAGATCGACATCATCGTCGGCACGCACCGCCTGCTGTCGAAGGACGTGCAGTTCAAGGACCTCGGCCTCCTCGTCGTCGACGAAGAGCAGCGTTTCGGCGTGGCACACAAGGAGCGCATCAAGCAGATGCGCAAGAAAGTCGACGTCCTGACGATGACGGCCACGCCGATTCCGCGCACGCTGAACATGTCGCTGGTCGGCATCCGCGACATGTCGATTATCGAAACACCGCCAAAGGACCGGCTGTCGATTCAGACCAACGTCGTGAAGTTCGACGCCCCGATCATCGAGCGGGCCATTCGCAACGAGTTGGCCCGCAACGGCCAGGTCTATTTCGTCCACAACCGCGTGGAGTCGATCTATTCCATCGGCCACCTGCTGCAGCGACTGGTGCCGGAAGCGCGGGTGGTGGTCGGACACGGGCAGATGGGCGAGGACGAGCTCGAGCGAGCGATGCTGGGTTTTGTCGACAAGAAATTCGATGTCCTCCTGGCGACGACCATCGTCGAAAACGGCCTCGACATCCCAAACGCCAACACGATCATCATCAACCGCGCCGATCGCTACGGTCTGTCGCAGCTGTACCAGCTTCGTGGACGCGTCGGCCGTTCCGATCGCCCCGCATACGCCTACTTGCTCGTCCCGCCACAGGATTCCCTATCGCCGGTGGCGCGAAAACGCCTCGCGGCCATTCGCGAGTTCAGCGACCTTGGCAGCGGATTCCGCGTGGCGGCGCTCGATCTTGAAATCCGGGGTGCCGGCAATCTCCTCGGGGGGGAGCAGAGCGGGCATATCGAGGCGGTTGGCTTCGAGATGTACATGAAGCTGCTCGAAGAGACGGTTCGCGAGCTGAAGGGGGAAGAGATCGAGGACGATGTCCGCGCGACGGTGAACCTGCGTGTCGATTTGAAGCTCGACGACAGATACGTCCCGGATATGAACCAGCGGCTGATGGTCTATCGCAAGGTCGCCGCTGCCCGGACGGAAGGCGAGTTGGAAGCCGTGCTCGCAGACGTGAAGGATCGTTACGGCGCCCCGCCCCCTGCGATGCTCAATCTCGGCGACTACGGCCGGATCCGAATCATGGCGGACCGCCTCGGCGTCGAGAGCATCGACCGGGAAGGCCGATTCGTCGTCCTTAAGTTCAGGCCGCTTGGCCGGGTGGACCCGGGCCGGCTGATTCAGGTCGTGACCGAATGGCCGGGGGCGACCCTCGTCCCCCCCGTGACGCTGAAGCTCGACCTCGAGGCGACCGGTACTGCGCCCCCAGGCCGTCGCCGGACCGTCCGGGAGCAGGGAACCAGCTGGTGGACGGCGCGGGCGACAGTCGGCGAGGTGCAGGGCGGATTCTCAAAGGAAGAGATCCTCCGGCGTCCGGAACTGGATCCCAGGGCTGAAAACGGCATTTTCGGGCGGTTGGAAGAATTGTTTAACATATTGAGCTCCAAGGAATTGAGATGACATACCGACTGATTGCGGCGGCGGCGGGCCTGATTCTGACCGGTGGACTTCTGACCGGCATTCCGCTCAGGGCGGAGGTCATTGAACAGGTACTGGTCAAAGTCAACGGCGAGATTGTTTCCAAGTCGGACTTCGAGCAGCGGCTCACATCGTCTTTGGCGCGACCGGAGTACGCGAACGCCAAGACCGATTTCGAGCTTCAGAAGGCGATCGGTGAATTGACACCCGACCTGATCCTCGAAGCTGTGGATGAGCTCCTGCTCATTCAACGCGGCCGCGAGCTCAACTACTCGCTGAGCGACGCGCAGTTCAAGGAGATCCTCGAGAACATCAAGAAACAGAACAACCTGACCGAAGAGGCGCAGTTTCAGGCGGCGCTGAAGCAGGAAGGGATGACGCTGGCAGATCTCCGCCGCAACATCGAGCGAAGCATGATGATCAGTCAGGTGCAGAGCGCCGAGGTCACGCAGAAACTGTCCGCGACCGAAGAGGAAGCACGCGAATACTTCGAGGCGCACCGCTCCGATTTCACCACGCCGTCCGAGGTGATGCTGCGAGAGATTCTCATCGAGGTCCCAGCGAGCGATCGTGGAGTGAGCGTCGCCCAGGATGAGGAGGCGAAGGCGAAGGCGGAGGACGTCCGCCAGCGTCTGCTGAAGGGTGAGCCGTTTCCACGTCTGGCCGCGGAGGTGTCGTCATCAGCCTCGAAGGCCAATGGCGGCCTGATCGGCCCTATCCACATGGACGAACTCGCACCACAGCTTCAGCAGCTGCTTGGTAAATTGAAGGTGGGCGAATTAGCCGACGTCATCAGGACCACGCGTGGCTACCAGATCCTTAAAATCGAGTCCCGAACTGAGGTCAAGAGCCGGACGTTCGAAGAGGCCAGGAACGACATCGGGCGGCGGGTCATTGATGGCAAGTCCCGAGCGGCGCTGCAGAAGTACCTCGACGAGCTGCGCGCGCAGGCTGATATCAAGTGGCGAAACCCCGAGCTCCAGCGGGCGTACGATCAGGCCCTCGCCAAGCGGCGTCAGCAGGCTGGCGTTGTCGCCAAGCCGGCGGCGTAAGGCCGGCAACCTCCTGTCGCTGACCGGAACGATCGATGCAGTCTGACAGCAACCCGACTTCGTGCGGGCGATCGTTCCGGGCTCTCTGAAACGGATTCCATGAAGATTGGACAGGTCACACTCGATTCACCCTTTGTGGTGGCGCCGATGGCGGGCATGACCGACACCGCGTTCCGCCGTCTGGTGAAGCGTCACGGCGGATGCGGTCTGGTCGTCACCGAGATGGTGTCATCCGAAGGTCTCGTTCGCGGAATCGATCGAACACTCGAGTACGCCGAATACACCGAGGAGGAGCGGCCGGTCTCGATTCAGATCTTCGGCGGTGATCCTGGCAAGATGGCGGCTGCAGCGCAGGTCGTCGAAAGCATGGGCGCCGACATCGTCGACATCAACATGGGATGTCCGGTTCCGAAGATCTCGAAACACAACGCTGGCTGCAGTCTTATGCGCGATCCAGCGCATGCCACCGACGTAGTGTCAGCGATGGTGAAGGCGGTCAGGATTCCGGTCACGGTGAAGATGCGTGCGGGATGGAACGAGGCCTCCCGTAATGCGCCGGAGCTCGCCGCCCGGCTGCAGGATGCAGGTGCCGCTGCAGTTACCATTCATGGACGAACGGCTGAACAATCGTACAAAGGATTCGCCGACTGGCAGCTCGTGCAGGAGATTGCCGCGCGCTTGACGATTCCGGTACTTGGAAGTGGCGATTGCGTCGAGCCCCAGCAGATCATCGAAAAGCTGGATCGCGCTGCTGACTCCGAACTGCCGCGCAGAATTTCCGGCGTGCTCGTCGGCCGCGGGGTTCTACGGAATCCGTGGATTCTGTCGCAGGCCGCCGACCTGGCTGCAGCCCGGCGTCCGCGCGCCGTGTCGCTCGCGGAACGCGGTCAGTTCCTACTCGATTACATGGAGCTGCTGCTCAGCGAACGCGCCGAAGAAGCGAAGGGATTTCGTCACGTGGTGCCGGGTGCCGTCGATGAGATCAAAGCGCCGGTCACGGCGCGTGGACGCGAGCGGTGGGTGATCAACAAGATTCGCGCGCTCTCGAGCTGGTACTCCAAAGGCTTCGATTGCGGATCGCACTTCCGCGTGCGCGTAAACAGCTGCGACTCGATTACCAACCTTCGCGAGATTGTCGATGAGTTCTTTTTTCAACCTGACGCGGCACGGCTCTCTGAAACGCCGCTCGTGCAGGCGGTATGATGGCCGACGCTTTCTCCGCAATCTTTCGAGAAGTTGCCGCCAACATGACGGTGGTCGCCGATGGCGACTATCCGCAAGCCGTGAGTGCTGCTGTTGATCTGATCTGTGACGCCTTTACCTCTCAGAGGAAGCTGCTGGTGTTTGGCAATGGCGGATCGTCCGCCGACGCGCAACACTTTACCGCGGAGCTGGTCGGCCGGTTCGTGGCAGCGCGACGTGCCCTCCCTGCCATCGCCCTGACGACAAACCAGGCGATCCTGACGGCGTGGAGTAACGACTATTCATTCGATGATGTGTTCGCACGTCAGATCGATGCGATTGGTTCGCCAGGGGACATAGCGTTCGGCATCTCTACGAGCGGCACATCTCAGAATGTCGTCAATGCCCTGGAACGAGCACGTGCCCGCGGTCTCAGGACCATCGGCTTGAGCGCCGGCCGGGGAGGCCGCATGGCCTCACACTGCGATGTGCTGCTTGCAGTGCCTCTGACCTCCACCGCCAGAATCCAGGAAGTGCACCTCGTGACCTACCATGCGATCTGTGCAGCGGTCGACGAACGCATCGCCGCCTCACAGTAGATTCGCGAGCGCGTCCACTCCTTCGTCGAGCGCGAAGTCATACATCAGCGCTTCCTCGAACACCTCGAAGAACCTGGTGGCCAACGCCTCATGTGCCGGATGCTCGAGATACGCCTTGAGTCCGGCGAGATCATCGAAGTCCAGCAGCGCAGCGAACTCGTAATCGACGCGCATGAGCTGTTCGTATGGACGGCCGTGAGTCACGCGCCGGCCGATCCGCGCTCGTCGGATCGACGGAATTGTCTCCAGCGCAGTGCGCAGGGCGTCGGCGAGGCCGCCGCGCTGGGCGGGAGACAGGCCGGCGCGGGGCCGGAAGAGGACAACGTGCGTGATCATGCCGCTATCGGCGTGGCCCGCGTGGTTTCCTGATACCACGAGCCGCCGGCGTACCTGCCTTGCCTGTGTGGGTGGGTTTGCGCCGTGGTCCGCGCGGGCGGGATTGCTCCCGCTGCTCGAGCGGACGGTCCTCCTGAACAGCGAATCGCTCACGACGTTCGAACTTACGTTTCCGCTCGCGCGTATTGTGAGCTTTCTTCGCGTCTTTGTACTTCTGTCGCGGATCGCGATGTTCGCCGCCGGGTCGCCATGCTCGGCCGCGTTCACCGACTGCCGCGGCAGGCCTCTTGTCGCGCCTTCGCTCCTCGGTGTCGCGACGTGCGCTCTCGGGAGAGTCCCACAACTTGCCGCGAGCGAACCATTTCATCTCCGCGTCAGGGTGTTTATGACGGATCCGTGCGAATGTCGGAAGCAGCTCGTCCCGGTCCGCCGCGCGAAACGCCGTTGCGAGGCCTCCGGCAATGATTGTCCAGTAGGAATAGCGTGGCGGCATCAGTCGGGACCCAGACGCTTGAGCTTCTCAACCAGCGTCGTCCGCTTGATTCGAAGCAGTTCCGCCGCCTTGTTCCTGTTGCCTCCGGTTCGTTGCAGCGATCGCTTGATCAGATCTTTCTCGATGGAACTCAGATAGGACGGCATGTCGAGGCCCTCATCGGGGAATTCAACGAACGGCGCTACCGTCGCGTCAGGCACTGCCTGAATCTCAGGTGGAAGATCGGCAAGGTCGATCTCCTTCCGTCCACTGCTCAGCGTCACGGCTCGCTCGATGGCATTCTCCAACTGCCGGACATTCCCGGGCCAGGGAAAGGCCATTAGGACCCGCATTGCACCCTGAGAGACCTGCATTTGGGCTCCGGGTGCGAACTTGTCGAGAAAGTAACGCGCCAGAACCGGAATGTCCTCGCGACGGTCCCGTAGCGGCGGCAGGTGAATCGGGATCACGTTGAGCCGGTAGAACAGGTCCTCGCGAAACGAACCAAGGGCGACCATGTTTGCAAGGTTGGAGTTCGTGGCCGCGATCACCCGCACGTCTACCTTGATTGTCTGATTGTCGCCGACACGCTCGAACTCGCGCTCCTGCAGCGCGCGCAGCAGCTTCATCTGCAGGGCGGTGCTCATCGTTCCCACTTCGTCGAGGAAGAGCGTTCCTTTATGCGCCTGTTCGAAGCGTCCCTGGCGTGCGCCGACGGCCCCGGTAAACGCGCCGCGAACGTGCCCGAACAGCTCGGCTTCAAGCAACGATTCTGGAATAGCGCTGCAGTTCAGGGCCACGAAGCGATGCGCCTTACGCGGGCTGTTGTGATGGATGGCGCGCGCGACCACTTCTTTGCCTGTCCCTGTTTCACCGGTGATCAGGATAGTGCTGCTTGCTGCCGCGACTGTCTCGAGCAGGTGAAACAACTCCTGCATCGGTCGGCTGCGACCGAGGATGCCGCCAAATTGATAGCGCTGCTCGAGCTGTGACCGTAGATACGCATTCTCAGACGCAAGCCGCCGCTGCTCGAGTGCCTTGTCCAGAACGTGAACGAGCTCATCGAATTGAAAGGGCTTGGCCACGAAATCAGACGCACCGCGCTTGATGGCCTCGACGGCGTCTTTCACGGTGCCATATCCCGTGATCACAATCGCGACGATACCCGGATAGCGTTCGCGAGCGACCTCGATCACCTTCGTACCGTCGATTCCGGGAAGTCGCAGGTCGGTGATCAGGACGTCGAACGCGAACTGCTCAAGGTATTCGAGGGCTTTCTCGCCGGTGTCAGCTTCCGCCACTTCGAATCCCCGCTCGGCGAGTCGTTCGGCCATAAGTGCGCGTAACGCCGTCTCATCGTCGACGAGAAGCAGATGAGGTGTTCCTTCGGATCCGACCACAGCGCCAATAGATTGACACAAACCTCGGGGACCGGCCTACCCACCGAACGGACCAGTTACGGGTAGTCAGAAGCCGGGCATAACGGACACGCAGTACGAGGCCGATAAGCAGGCTGTTCAAAAAGGGCGAGGCCTATGGAACGCGAGACTCTGACAATCATGAAAGCGTGCGAGGTGGTCGGCGTGAGCCGACGCACCATCTACAACTGGATTTCTGCAGGCAAGGTGGAATACGTCCGGACTGCGGGCGGATCCATCCGCATCTTTGCCGATACGCTGTGGCGGTCGTCGGGCCACGAGGCTCCGTCGGGCGTTCGCACCACAGCTGAAACGCCCGCAGGTTCTCACGCGTGATTTCGACGCACGGTTCTCACCCTGGCGGGCCGGACTCGGCCCGTCCCGCTACGGGTCCGACCGTAGACGCCGACCTGCGGCTGCTGTTCCACCGCTTAAATAATCAACTCGGGATCATCCTTGCTCACGCCGAGTTGCTCGAAGCCAAATCCGCCGACGATCTGAATCGGGCGCGAGCTGCTCAGCTTGTTTCGAGCGCGCTGGATGCCATGGGAACCGCAAAATCGATCCGGCAGTTGACTGAGCCGGGTCTCGCGGGCAGTTAATTCCTTAGGCGATTCGGCGTTTCTCGTCTCGATTCAGCACATCACCCCGGCTTCTAGCCAATTACTGTTCAACTCCAAGCCCAAAGTCCAAACTTGTAATTCGATGCGTCATGGACTTGGCGATCGGCAACGCAAATAACGCCAGATGTTTGACGTTTCTGGCAGATCGGCGCGGTTTCGGCCGCCGTCGCGGATCCGTGTAAACGATCCCTAAACAGCGAAAAACACGCCACTTAGTCGCGAGGCGTTGGAGCGTGTCCGGTTCTGGAATGTCCTGCCTCTGCCGTTTGGTACCGCGGTTGCCTTAGGAACGACTCGGAGGACATTCGATGCGCCCGCAGATCACCGCAGAGCACCCCCGCGTTGTTGCCAGTATCCCGTTTGTCGAGCAGCTTGCCCGTCGCGTTGCCGCGACGATGCCGCACTCGATTGATATCGGAGATCTCGTTCAGGACGGGGTCATCGGCCTGATCGACGCGGCGCACCGCTTTGACGAGTCGAGAGGGATCAAGTTCGAAACGTTCGCCGAACGGCGAATCCGCGGCGCGATGATTGACGCTCTCCGCAAGGATGCGTGGCCACGAGGGGTACGCCGCCAGCGTCGCGAGCTCGAAGCTGCGCGCGAAGAACTGCGGCGGGAACTCGGTTGTGAACCGTCGCTTGCAGATCTTGCGAAGCGCGTGGGGTCCGATGAGAAACGGCTGGGCCGTACGATCGTTCGCATCAACGCGATCGAGTCGACGTCTCCCCTGGCGAACACCGATAGGGCGGGCGAGTCATCGTTGCCGACCGCGCTGGTCCCCTCCGAACCGGAACAGCCAGACGCAGCGTACGAGCGCGAGCAGACGAAGTCCCGTGTGCGCGGGGCCATTGCATCTCTCCCGCCGCGCGAACAGAAAGTGATTGCGCTCTATTACTACGCCGAAGCGACGATGAAACAGATCGGAGCGGAGATCGGTGTCAACGAGTCGCGCGTCTCACAGTTGCACGCACGCGCGATTCGCCGTCTGCGCGATGCGCTCGGCACGTCGGTGCCACAGGCTGAGGCACTGCAGGTCATGCGCAGCGCGATCCTCGAATTCCACAAGCCGAAGATGGCCAAGGCCTCGCTTGAGAGCCGCGCCGTTGTTGGTGCCGAAGACGAGTCCAGAGAAAATGTCGTCGTCGGATGGAATGGTGGCGCCGGCGATCGATCGAGCTATGCAAGCGTGTCGCGCACGGCGCGCAGCAAGTCTCCGAGCCGGAATGGCTTTGCCAGCCAGCGGCAGCCGGTGTCTTCGAGAAAGCGTTCAGCGTCGGTTCCGGCCACATCGCCGGTGACGAAGATGACACGGCGGGCCAGCGTTGGCGTCGCCGCCGCGATCGCACGATAGAGCATCATCCCGTCGACACGCGGCATCTTCAAGTCGCAGATCACGGCATCGTAGGTTTTCTGCCGCACGCGGGCGAGCGCTTCCTCACCATCGCCCGCGTGATCCACTTTCAGGCCCGCATCCGTTAACGCCTCACTGACGGCTGCCGCGAGGGCGCGTTCGTCCTCGACGAGCAAGACCGAGGCACCCTGGACCGCTTCCATTGATGGAAGGCCGTGCGCGCGGGTGGCGCTTGGCGCGACTCCTAAGCCGCTGACAGGTAGTTCGACGATGAAGGACGCGCCTTGAGGACGTTCCTCAACACGGATGCGGCCGCCGTGTTCCTGAACGATGGCATAAGCCACCGTCAGTCCTAAACCCGTTCCTTTGCCGACTTCCTTGGTCGTGAAGAACGGA
>Ga0207691_10005108_pt1 | contig 12665 bp, 8 predicted proteins | sample KBSM13metaG_FD_184327 | JGI IMG/M metagenome (GOLD analysis project Ga0207691, IMG submission 184327) | Miscanthus rhizosphere microbial communities from Kellogg Biological Station, Michigan, USA - KBS M1-3 metaG (SPAdes) (version 2) | ecosystem: Host-associated > Plants > Roots > Rhizosphere >... | reverse complement strand
AATGCTGACCGGATGCGCGCGGAACCGTCAGTGAAAGTTCCAACGCCGCATCGCCCAGCGGTTTGACGGCGAATGGAGCTTGCACATGCTCGAGCTTTTCACCCGTGTCACTCTGCAGGATCAACTCCAGAATGCCATTGGCGGCGATATCCCGATCGTTCACCAGCATGATCTTGAATGCTCGCGTCTCGCCGGCCCTGAGAGTCGGCTGATGGAATTTGAGGTAGACCCCGAGCGGCTTGAAGGCTTCACCCACGTAGTCCGCGAACCGCGGCTCGAGCTCGAGCGTTTTGACGTTCTTGAAATGATCTGCGGTATAGGACCCGGGCCCTGCGCCCGTGAGATAGACGAAGTGGAGCACGCCTGCGTACTGCCGATGGGCGCGCCAGAACTCCGTTTCAGCGGCGAGGAGATACGCGTTGAGCGACAAGCGCTGTTCGGACGTTGCACCGGGGCCCAATAGCCGCGCGTAAAGTCTCTCTGTGAGCGGCGTTGGCGTGCCATCGCGGTTGAGCCACACCCAACCGTATTCATTGATGAGCCGTGTGTGATCGGACTTCGTGCCGTTGGCAACGCCGGAGCCGTCCATTGTCTCCAGGGACGCAATGTCGAAGAGCTCGCCCTTGCCCAGGTAGTCCTGGATGAAGAGGTATGGATGGTCCTCGCGCGGATCGTCGGGCGCGGCAGGTGGGTTGAAGCTGTTCTCCCAGGGCCGGTGGGAAAGGTCGAGGCCGCGGACGGCCGGGATGATTTTCTCTCCGAACAGCGGCTCGGTGCTCTCATTGTTCGCGTCCCAGATCACGATGCTCGGGTGGTTCCAGTTGTCGCGCATCCATTCGGAGTACTGCCGGATCGTCTCAGGAACATCGTACGTCCGTGAGTATCCTGGGTCCCAGCTCGTGTCCCCAGTCCACACGAAGAACTCGTTCTGAATGAGGAGCCCGGCCTCGTCTGCGATCTCGAGCCACTTGTCCGGCACCGGCCCAATGCAGAAGCGCATGCTGTCCCAATGCATGCTGCGCGGGATGTCTACCAGTAGACGTCGCACCCACGCTTCGTCCCAGGGCAGCGCACCACGATCAGGATCTTCGAAGAAGCGGTGCAGGGTGATGTTGGTGCCGCGCAGGTAGCGCACTTGCCCGTTGAGATAGAAGCGCTTGGTTTTCGAGTCGCTGCGGAACTCGCGCATCCCAAAGCGCGTGCGGGCGGAATCCCCGTCAGTCCGCGTCTCGAGCGTGTACAGGTTCGGGTGCTCGGGTGACCACAGGCTCGCGCCGGGAATTCGTATCGTTTCGATGAGCGTCTGTGTCTCGCCGGCCGCGAGTTTCACGCGCACTGCCTTGCCCTGCGCAACGATCTGAGTTCCCTTGGCCGGTGTGACGGAATGCCGGAGAAGAAATTCGCCGGCCGGTCCGCGGTTGATCAGCTTCGTCTGCACCACGATTTCCGAGGTCGCGATCCGCGGCGCGATCTGAACGGATTCGATCCTGGGATTGTCGGCGAACTCGATGGACACACTGTCATAGATCCCGGGCGTCCACTGCAGCTTCTCGAAGTCCGTGCCGCACGGATAGGTATCAGGGAGCACTGCTGGATGCGCGCCGACGCGGATCAGCAAATCGTTGTCGGCGCCCCAACGGATGTCCTTGGTGAGGTCGAAATATCCAGCCGTGAAGCAGCCGGCATGCTCGCCGACGAGCTTGCCGTTGAGCCAGGCCGAGGTGCCGAACTGGGCCTTCGATACCTTGAGCGTCGCGATGCTTCGGGTACCAGGCGCGCGAAACGTCCTGCGATACCAGAAATAGTTGCGCGCTTGCCCTGGGATGCCGGCGCTGCGCACACGCGCGGACTCTGGAACCTTCGAGCCCGGCGTGCGGATGCGGTTGGAGCTGAGCTCCCGGCTGTCGAACCGATTCACGTCTTTGAATCCTGGCTCCGCCAGGTCTGCAAGCCCCGGGACCGGCACGGTGCGGACGAATCCCGTCGGAATCGAGGTCGGCGAGACGCTCTCGTCGATCTGCCACCTTCCATCCAGCGACAAGGTCTCGCGCTCGGCGGCGCAAGTCGCACCGGTGATCATGACCCCAGCCACGCACAAGAGCAGCCTGCGGGCGATACTCACTTCTCTTGGCATACTGCCTCGTTCGTTCTTGGACCGCGTGCCTGCTCGAGCAGCTGCTCCCAGTCGTCCACGATCTTTGCGCAGGAGAAGCGCGCGATGCCCGGCGCGGCTTGCCGCGCGAGTCGCTGTCGCTTGTCTGTATTCTCGATCAGGTCTGCCATCGCACTTGCCAGCGCCGCGGAATCCTCGCACGGCACGAGCAAGCCGTCGACGCCGTCCCGAACAAGCTCTCGTACGCCGCCAGCGACATTTCCGCGTTCCCCACGCCTGAGGGGACGACTCGGGCAATCGGTGGCGATCACCGGCAAGCCGCAGGCCAGCGCTTCGCCGTGCGCCATCGGAAATCCCTCGTAGCGCGAAGCCATCACAAAAAATTCCGCCTGTTGCAGCAACCCGAATGGCTCGGTAAGCGCGCCCGCAAATACGACCCGGTCATTCGCGATCAACTCGCCCGCCTGCCGGTGCAGTTGCCCATGCAATTCACCGTCGCCGATGATCACGAGCTGCCATTCAGGAAATGGCGCAGCAATCCGTGCGAATGCGGCGAGCAGTACATCAAAGCCTTTGGCATAAGACAGGCGCCCCATGCTCGCAATCCACGGACGGTCCGCCGCGAGTCCCCGCGGCAACCGCACTGGCATGGGCTGCATGGCGAGCGGCGGAAACGGGTTGTGAATGACGCTTCTGCGATCATTGGGCAGCCATGCGAAGTTGCGATCGATCGCCGCACTGACGCTGACCACCTTGAATGCGGAGGGATAACAAAGGCGGCGCAGGCGATACCACAGCCACTTCTTCCATAGCCAAGGCTGGGCCGTGTTCTGCCGGACCGGCACGTCGCCGTGCTCGGTGACGATCACAGGAACCGTCCGACCTCGCAGCGCCAGCAGCGTCGGGACATTGATCTGCGCAGCGTGTGATATCACAACGTCGGGTTCGGTCGCGTCGATCGCCGCTCGCAGCGCTTTCAGCCTTGCCAGTGTCGTCGGCGGCAGCTGCAGGAGCGGGGTCGGCACTCCCCTGCGAGTGCCCAGCGACGAGCGCACGATAGCCTGCGGCAGCCGAAAGAAATCCGTCTCGGCAGGCGCGAAAGTGAGCACCGAAATGCGGTGACCCCGCGCCTGCAGGCCGCCTGCCAGCGACACGACCGCGCGCTGGACCCCGCCGCAGCGCAGGTCGGATGTGACCAGAGTCAGCCTGGCGGGGCGATCAACATTCATGCTGGTGTTGCGCCGCGACGAAAACGCCGGCGGCAGACTCGAATCCGCACGGAACTTCCTTCAATAATGCCCGTTGACGGACCAACAGAAGCACAGGGTCGCGGGGGGAACGTAATGACTACGCATTCGATGCTACGCGCTCGAGCAGCGCCGCATTCACGTACTCACTTCTGCAGATGAGCTCGATGGCATGCGGGGCGGTCAGGCCCGTGTAGATGGCGCGGTTCCGGAATTCCCGCTCGACGTGCTCGCGTCCGTATCCAAAGCGCTCGAAGACGCGCCGCCCGGATTCCGCGGCATCGTCGTAAGGCGAGCGGATGTGGAAGTCCGACACCAAATACTTCACGCGGTAGCCGCGCTCCTCACACAGCTTGCGAAGGACGCCTCGCAAGTCGTTGCGCACCGGGTGATAAAACTCCGGATGCGTCTCGAAGAGAATTCGTCGCGGTCCGGTCTCCGCGTCCGCCAGCTCAGCAATCCCGCGCAGGATCTCGACTTCCGAGCCCTCGATGTCCATTCGCAATAGATCGAAAGGCGGTTTGTCCGCGATATACGCGCCCAGCGCATACGTGGGAACGGAGAGCGTGCCGGTGACCTGTCGCTGATACTTTCGCAGCCAGGCCACGTTGCCATCGACCACCGGCTCATGAAAGCTGTGCCAGTTCGACTGCGGCGTGGTGAACAGCGGCCGCACGCCGCCGGTGTGCCCGATGGCCACGGCCTCGAGCCCGCACCACCCCGCAACGCCATTGAGCTCGACATTCCGGCTGAGCAGCGAAAAGTTCGCCGGCACGGGCTCGACCGCGAACACGCGCCCGGTCGCGCCCACCCGCCGCGCCATCATCACCGTGTAGTAGCCGATGTTTGCGCCCAGGTCGAACACGGTCATTCCGGGTTTCAGCTCGCGCTCGAGGATGAACCGCTGCTCCGGCTCGCGCTCGCCGCGCCGCATGAGCTGCGCGCTGATCCCCGGATCGTCAGAGTCGAGCACCAGGCGGTAGTCGTAGATGCGCTTCTCGAAGAATCGACGCCGCAGTACCTGCCGCTGCACGAACATCACGCTGACATTGCCGGCGCGCCGGGCGGCCGCCCGCACGAGCCCCGCGAGCCCGCGCCTCGCAGGAGCGTCGGGCCTGGAGCCCCCAGGCTCCTTTTCAGGACCCCATGTACTGCTGTCGGGTTGGTGCATGCCCTAAGGTGCGAGAGTCGTATCCGCAGTGGCAGTTCGGGCAGTTCAGCGCGAAGGCGCTGCGGGCTGCGTTCACGTGCGTGTCCGTGAACAGCATGTCCCGGAGCCGCTTCTCGTGCAGGTTGCCAAGCTTGAAGGTGACGTAGCACATCTGCACGGTGCCGTCCGCGCCCACCCAGATGAGCTTGTGCCGGTCACACGGCACACGCATGTTCGGCCCCTTGATGAGCCAGTCAGGAATCGAGCGCAGCACCGTCGGCGACATGGGCAGGAGCTGCGGCTGCTGCGCCTGCAGACGCAGGAACTCGTTTACCACTGCCTCGATGGCCGGCCGGTCTTCGGGCTGGAACTGCAAGTCGTTGTCGTACCCCATCGTGAAGTAGGGCAGTGAATAGTGCACGAGGTTGATGAAGATGGGCATCCCGTACCGCTCGGCGAACTTCCACGTGTCGCGGACGACATCGAGGCTGCAGGTCGGCTTCATCAGCAGCCAGTTCAGCACCATGGAGATCTTGTCGCCGTAGCGGTCGCGCACGTACGTGAGGTTGTCCTCGAGCTGGCTGAAGCGATCCTTCCGCTGCACGTAGGTGTTGTATTCCTCGCCAATGCCATAGACGCCGACGGATAGTCGCCGCAGGCCGGCCGCGTAGAGATCATCGATCTTTTTCTTGAGGACGATGCCGTTGGTGGTGATATACGACCGCAACCCGAGACGCGAGCACTCCTCGACGATCTCGACGATGTTCTTGTGAACGAGCGGCTCACCCCCGTAGAGGCGCACGATCTCGAAATTGGCCTCCTTCGCGTCCTCCAGCACCTCGCGCACCATCTGCAGCGACAGTTGCTCGTTCGGCATGAAATCGCGACCGTATTTGCAACCTTTGCAGCGGAGATTGCAGGCGGAGGTCAGCGTAAGATAAATGTTTCGCGGGTTCGGGCGGATGAGCGCGGGAAACCGCTCCGAAGCCCCGGTGCGCAGTCTGTCCAGCCCGCCCTGCACGCTCTGCAACTGTTGTTTGAATCCCGCGTGATTCCTGTAGACCGGCTCGAGAAGGTTGCGCAACAAGAGGCGCGTGTTCATGAGGACTCCCCAGTCGCGTAGGCTGCCGGTGAGTGATTCAGGACATTCCTAGGCGCGCGTAGTATGGCACCGCCGCTCGTGCCAAGCGCAGGTCCAACACGGTGTCGAAAACCTCTGGCTGTGGATAGGCAGGGCGTCCGACAATGGACACGGACACAGACGCCTTCACGATCAGCGGAACCTGTGATTGCTCTGCGGGCAACGCCATGCCGGGCACAAGGACGCAAAGAAGCTCAAGAAGAAGTCGATGCAGAAGAGGCGGTTCTGCACCCTCATCGTCGACAATCATCCTGGCAGGAGACCTGCTGCCCTGAGCATCCCGCATCGTTGCGCTTCCGCGCTGGTTCAGAAAACGAGCGTCTGAATCGAGCGGGACGGGCTCTTCACTTCCGCCGCCTGTCCGTCGACCCAGAGAAAATACCCTACGTCCTTGTCGCCGCCGTTCATCACCACGACTGCCACCTTGCCATCACTGTTGACGAAGGCGGTCGAGAGGAGGGCGCTTCGGCTCGCGGAGCTCGCGATGCGCTTAGCGCCGGGCCGCACGAACTTCGAGAAGTGCCCGATGTAGTAGTACGAGTTCGTGTAGATGAGCTTGCCGCTCGTCGTGTCCGCGTGTATCGGCGCAAAGCAGAAATTCCCGACGTGGTTGGGGCCGCCTTTCTCGTCGAGGAGAATGTTCCAGTCGCACCAGCCTGCCATGCCGTTGTTGAAGTCATTGATCATCTGCCGGGCATACCTCTCGCCCAGCTTCCAATCGTCGAGCTTGGCGTGGTCGAAAGATTCCACACATCCCTCGGTGAAGATCAGCGGCTTGTCGGGATAGGCCTCGTGCGTCAGCTTCACGTTCTCGTACATCGGTTCGCCGCCGCTCCAGGTCTCGTACCAGTGGAAACCGATGCCCCACGTGAACCGTGCGGCGGCCGGGTCGGAGAGAATTGTGCTGACGCGCTGATAGATCAGGTCGCGATTGTGGTCCCACACGATGATCTTCTTATTGCCGAGTCCTTCCCTTTGCAGCGTCGGCCCGAGATAGTTCTTGAGAAAATCGCGCTCGTCTTCGGCAGAGTAGATACAGGACTCCCACCTCTGCGTCGCCATCGGCTCGTTCTGGACGGTCAAGCCCCAGACGGGTAAGCCCTCGGCTTGATACGCCTTGATGAACTTGGCGTAGTAGTTGGCCCAGGACTGGTAGAACTCCGGTTTGAGCTTCCCGCCCTTGAGCATGCTCCCGTTGTCTTTCATGAACGCGGGTGGGCTCCAGGGGCTCACCAAGAGCGTCAACTTGCCGCCGGCCGCCGTCGTCGCCCGTTTGATGAGGGGAATGCGGTAGCGTCGGTCGTGCTCGACGCTGAACGTCTTCAGGTCCTTGTCGCCCTCTTCGACATACGTGTAGCTCCCGCTCGAGAAATCGCAGCTATGGATGTTCGTTCGCGCGAACGTGTATCCAATTCCCTTTTCGCGGCCGAAGCAGGCGTCGAGGAACTCGCGCTGTTTGTCCTCCGGAAGTTTCGCGAGGGTTTCCGCCGAGGAGTCCGTGATCGCCCCGCCGAAGCCGATCATCGTCTGATAGGCCTTCGAGGGGTCTACGAAGACACAGACCTGCGTCTCGAGGGGCTGTCCGAGATGCTTGAAGTTGAGCGTGTCGGTCGCCGAGAGCCTGTAATCGGACTTTTCGGCCGTCGTGTAAACGGCGACCTGCCTCCCCGCGACGGAGACCTTTCCAGGTGCAGCGGCACGCCGGTTCTGTGCGGAAGCGGGGAGATCTGCCGTCGCCAGGAGCCCCGCCGAAGCGGATGCAACAAGGAGGTTGCGCCGGTCGATTTTCATGGCGAGACGCTATATCACATTCGCAAGATCGACGTAATTATGACTTCTTTCATAGTCGCTATTTGTAGTGCGTGCCGATGTCGGTGGCGACAGCGCGGTTCTGGTCACCGAGATGAATGCCGTCGATTTTCGCAGCGCACGCATGGGCTTCGAACCTGGGCGCGACCTTCACCAGTCCAGGGTGATTGGCAGCAACCTTTGCAAAGGACGTGTCCACGTAGGGAGGCACGTGGCAGTCTTGTTTGGTGGCGTTGTGATCGGTGTCGGCGCCGAGAGGCGGTCTGTCCGGATGGCACCACTCGTTCATGGGGCAACGGACGATGGTCATGAGCTCGATCCGCCTGGCGCTCGGACGTTTCTCTCGGATGGTAGTGAGGGCGGCCTCGAGGTTCTGCACCCACGCCTCCTCGCTCGTCAGTTCCCAGCTCCACGCCTGGTAGACGATTCGATCTGGAGCGTTTGCGTTCTGGATGCATGGAGCCGTGAGGGACACGCTGTTGACGCCACCGACCGGCGTGGGGCTCCAGGCATAACTACCCGGCTTCGCGTATTCCATCACGTAACCGTAATGCGCGAAGCGGCCCTGCCACTTTGGGCCGAGCTCGGCGCCGAGGGCGGTTTCGAAGCCGGCGTTGTACCACTCGCCAGTGGTCATCATTCCGATGACCTCGGTGCAGGTGAAGGGGTCTCCGACCACGGAGCCTGCGGGCGTGGCGGCCTGCATGCTGTCGCTGCAAAACATTCCCAACACCAAAAGTGCTGGCGTTACGCTGAGTCTGAATCGGGTTCGCAACAAAGCCATGCCGGCGACCAATGGGGTCTTGATGGTTCTCATTGTTAGCCCCTTCGTTTGCGTGCAGCAGTCTACTCCACGGGTCGGTGGGTGCTACGCTAGAAATGATGAGCAAGCCAACTATTGCATTGGTCACCGCAGCCGCCGCGCGCGACGTCGACGAAGACCTGTCTCCGCTGGAATCCGCTCTGCGCAATGCAGGCGCGGACGTGACAATTGCGGAGTGGGACCGGCCGCACGACTGGAGCCGCTTCGACATCGCGCTGCTGCGTTCGACGTGGGATTACCCGCAACGGCTCGCGGAATTCTTCGACTGGGCGGAAGTGGTGAGCGGAAAGACGAAGCTGCTCAACCCGCTGCCGGTCGTGAAGTGGAGCTCCGACAAGCATTACCTGGGCGACCTCGCGCAAAAGCAAGTGCCGACAGTGCTGACGAAGTTCGTCGAACCGGACCAGCACCCGGAACGGCAAATCACCGAGCTGTTAAGCCACCCGGACGTCGATGAGTTCGTCGTCAAGCCGGCGGTCGGCGCGGGTTCACGTGACGCTCAGCGTTTCGGGCGCGAGGAGAAGGAAGATGCAGTCCGGCACGCCCTGCGGATGTTGAACGAGAAGCGGAGCGTCTTGCTGCAGCCGTATCTGAGCCGGGTGGATGAGCTTGGCGAAACGGCGCTGATCTATTTTGAAGGCGAGTTCAGTCACGCGATTCGGAAGGGCCCGCTGCTGAAGAGAAAAGAAGGACCGACGACGGAGTTGTTCGCGAAGGAGACGGTTACGGCAAGAGTGCCGGACGCGGCGGAGTTGAGCGTTGGCGCCCGAGCGCTGCAGGCATTACCGTTCGAGACGCCGTTGTATGCGCGGGTGGATCTGATACGAGACCAAAACGGCGATCCGGTGGTGTTGGAGCTGGAGCTGATCGAGCCCAGTTTGTTTTTTCCGTTTGAGGTCCGCAGTGCGGAGAGATTCGCGGCAGCGGTAGTGAGGAGAGCGAAGGGGTGACGCTGTGGGTAGAATCTCCGCCTCGCGATTCACGGGGTGGGAAGTGAACAAACTACGCGTCGGCGTCCTGGCATATTTCGCCTTGCTGGCAGCTTGCACCGCCAGCTTCCCGCCCGGGGAAACCACCGCCGACGGCCTGGTGCGCGTCCCGTCCCGCGCCGAAGGCGGCGTGTATCGCGATCTCGACGCCGATTTCACCCGTTACAAGCGGCTGATGATCGAGCCCATGACCGTGGAATTCGTCGAGGAGTGGCGCAAGCAACATCCAGACGTCGCCGACACCGAGCTGCGCCGGATCCAGCTCGAAGCCGCGAAGGATTTCCGCGAAGTATTCACCAAAATATTGGTCGACGAGGGTCCGTTCGAGTTGGCCGAGGTGCGCGAAGCCGACGTGTTTGTCGTGGTACCGAGGCTGCTGGATCTCGATATTCCCGCGCCCGAGGAGGATATCGACGCCGGCAAGCAGACTTATTCTCCGCGCCCGGTCTCCCTGCAGATGACCGGCGAGCTGCGCGACGGCGTCAGCGGCGAGATCCTGCTGCGCGTGATCAGGATCGACAAAGAGCCTTACTACATGTTCGCTGGAATTCGTCGGGCCAACCGTCTCACCAATGCGCGCGAGATCCGCGTCAGTATGGAAAAGTGGTCACGCCTGGTCAGCGAGGCAATCGACGTGGCCAAGGCTACGAAGCCGCCTGATCCGCGCGCCAAATAATGTGGTCATCGTTGGCCGCTGCTCGCAAACACTGGCCCCCGGTCGCGTTGCTGTGCGCATGCATGGCATCGCTGGGGCAGGCGGCTATCCTGCCCGCCGACCTCGAGCCGAAAGTCGGCGCCAACTACCAGCCTGCGGGTTCGGACGAACGTGATATCTGGCAGAGCCTGGAGCGGGTCGAAGCGGCGATTCGCACCTCACCACAGCGACTGGTCGCCCCGGAGCTCGATGCCTATACGCGCGGGGTCGTCGAACGGCTGATCGGTCGATCCGCGCCGGACCTGCGCATCTATGTGATGCACGACGCGTCGCTCAACGCGGCGATGCTCCCCTCCGGCTTCATGATCGTGAACACGGGCCTGCTGGCCCGCGTTCGCAACGAGGCGCAGTTGGCTGCCGTGCTGGGGCACGAGGCCGGGCACTATTTCCGCAGGCATTCCCTCGATTTGCATCGCGACGCTCGCCGCACGTCCGCGGCGGCCACGGCCGCGGCCTCCGCACTTCACTCGTCGTATGAAGTTGGCGGCAACAGCGCGTGGAACATGATCAACCAGGCCATCATGATGTCGAGCTCCAGGTTCAGCCGGGATCTGGAATCCGAGGCTGACGCCTACGGCCTCATGCTGATGGCGCGCGCCGGGTATCCGCCGCGCGCCGCGTCCGAGATCTGGGGGCAGCTCGTCGATGAGCGTCGGGCGAGCGCGGCCGCGCGCAACAAGCGCTACAGCGACGGGACGAGCGCCGCGCTGTCGACACATCCGCCCACCGAAGTGCGCATGACCGATTTGGCCGACACCGCCGACTATCTCGCCAGGAGGGGCGAGCTTCCGGGCAGCGAAGCCCGCGAGGAATGGGCGGCGGTCATCCGTCCGTACCAGGCCATGCTGCTGCAGGAGCAGATCTATCTCAACGATCCGGGCGCCAGTCTCTATCTACTCGAAAACCTGGCGAAGGACGGCTGGACCGGGCTGCTGCGATTCAACCAAGGCGAGGTCTACCGGCTGCGCAATGCGAACGGCGACGACCTGAAGGCCGCGGCCGCGTACGCCGCCGCCATTGCGCTGGCGGACGCGCCGCCCGATGCATGGCGCGCGCACGGTTACGCACTGCTGAAGTCAGGCAACAAGTCCGAAGCAAACGAGGCGCTGAATCGATACCTGGTGATGAAGCCCGATGCTCCGGATGCCGCGCTGATCCGTTTCACACTGACTCAGCCGGTGAGCGCCAATGAGATTCTTGTGGCCGGCAGCGACATGACCGTGAAAGCGGGCTCCGGGTGGAAAAGGCTCCCTGCGAGCATGAGCCAGACCCGGTCGGAAGACGTGTGGACCCGGAACGGGCCGCAGCTCGACAGGATCACCTTGGTTCGCGGACTGCCCGATGGCAAAGCCATCATTTCCCAGGAGACGAATGCGGATCAACAAGTGCCGGCGTTCCGCGCCGACATGACGGCGCAGGACATAATGTCGATGGTCGAGGTCTCGTATCGCATCCATGGTGTCACGGTGTTCCACTTCGAGTCCGTCGAGCCGGTCGATTTCCTCGGCGGCACCGGCGTCAGGCTGCGCTACAACTATACGTCGGGCATCGGCATCGCCAAGAGGGGCAGCTGCGTAATGCGCGTCGTCGACAGAAAGCTGTACGCGCTGAAACTCGAGAGCGTGGCGGGACGTTACTTCGACACAGTCGATCCCGAGTTCGATCAACTGATCGCCAGTGCGCAACTGCGCAAGTAGACTCAAGTCCGCTTCTGCGCACCAGGTCCTCGTGCCGAAGGGCACATGGCAGACGACAAGTATGTAGGCGTCGTCTCGCATGTCGGTCATCACCGCGGGCGTGGTCACACAGCATGGCCCCATCTCCAAATTAAATATTCGCATCGGGCGTCGACGAAGCCTTGACGGAACATCTTGGCAGCAGGACGATGCCGGCCCACACAACTAAGAACTCGAGCGTATTGCCAGGGAGCAGGCGCTCGGACACCACTCGAACACCAAGAAGGAGCGGGCCATGAGAAGCCGCACTATTCGGCATTTAGGTTGTTTCACCCTCGCGGCATCGGCAGTACTCATCGCCGGCCAGGCGGCGGCGGCGAGTCGCCCCGCTTTTACAGCAGCACCCCAGCCCACCGGCGCTTACCAGGTCCGCATGCCCAGGAATTTGAGCAGTGCGCCGGTTACCGTGATGGTTGAGTTGACTGGCGATTCGGTTGCGGTGGCCAACGCCAACGTCGATCTGACGATGTCGTCCGCCCAGAAGGCGCAATTCAAGAGCACGCTGCGTCAGCAGCAGGCGCCGATTGAAGCGCGAGTGCAAGCCCTGGGAGGCAGGGTCGGACGGAGCTATCAGCTCTCCTACAACGGTCTGCGTGTTTCGATTCCTCGCAACAAGCTCGCGCAGCTTGCGGCGACGAGCGGTGTGAAGGCTGTCCACACCATCACTCCAAAGACATTTAACAATATTCACGGCGTTCCGCTCATCGGTGCGCCGCAAGCCTGGGCGGGTGCGCCGGGCTTTCACGGCGAAGGCATCAAGGTCGCCATCATCGACACGGGCATTGATTACACCCACGCCGACTTCGGCGGTCCCGGCACAGTTGATGCGTACCAAGCCGCACTGGCGACCGATACTTCCGCTCCGGATCCGGCACTCATCGGCTCCAGCGCGCCCCGGATCAAGGGCGGTGTCGACCTCGTCGGCGATGACTACAACGCGGA
>Ga0207691_10005107_pt1 | contig 12666 bp, 14 predicted proteins | sample KBSM13metaG_FD_184327 | JGI IMG/M metagenome (GOLD analysis project Ga0207691, IMG submission 184327) | Miscanthus rhizosphere microbial communities from Kellogg Biological Station, Michigan, USA - KBS M1-3 metaG (SPAdes) (version 2) | ecosystem: Host-associated > Plants > Roots > Rhizosphere >... | reverse complement strand
TGGACGAGCGTGTGCAGCGACGTCCCCATCATCTCGGCATGGGCGCGCAGGTCCGGTCGGTTGCAGGCGGAGAGCGCATGGTCTTTGAGGCAATGCCCGTCCTCGAGCAGCAATAGCCGGTTTTCATCGATGTCGGCGGCCTCGACCGAAGGTGTGCGAGGTGCCTCCCCGCGCGGATAGGCGATGAACAGTGGATCGTCGAACAGGAGCGTGCTGTCGGCATCCCCGCAAGGGAAGGGGAGGGCGAGCAGGACGCAGTCGAGCTGGCCGCGGTGCAGCGCTTCGCACGCGCCGCCGCTGGTTTCCTCGCGCAAGTAGAGCTTGAGCTCCGGCCATTGCTCACGAAGCCGCGGAAGCATGGTTGGCAGCAGGAAGGGCGCGATCGTCGGGATGACGCCCATGCGAAGCTCGCCGTGCAACGGTCGGCCCTGGGCGCGAGCCATCTCGGCAAGCTCCTCGGTTTCACGGAGCACCTTGATTGCCTTGTCCGCGATCTTCTCGCCGAGCGCGGTGAATCGGACCACCCGGCGAGTCCGCTCGACCAAGGTCACGCCGAGCAAAGTCTCGAGCTCGCGCAGCCCCGCGGACAGAGTCGACTGGGTCACGAAGCAGGCGCCGGCCGCTCGTCCGAAATGCCCGAAGCGGCGCAGCGCGACGAGATACTGGAGTTGTTTGACGGTCGGCAGGTGGACGATCATTGATTGATAAATCCAATCACGAGCGGCTGTATAATGGACTTGGGCGATATAAACCAGCCTCCCAGCTTTCGGTCGATCGGCTCGAGTGCGGCGCTGAGGGACGTCAACTCAGCGCGCGATAGAGGCCGTATCCGCTGGTCAGCGTCACCAGCGCACCGACGAAGGTCAGCAACGTGTCGGCGTTGACGCGCTTCGCTATCCAGGCGCCGAACGGAGCGGCGATGACTCCGCCGATCAGCAGTCCCGCCGTCGCGACAGTAAAAGCTTCCCAGCCCAGTGTCGCGAGGAAGGTTGCCGAGATCGTCACCGTCAGGAAGAATTCGGCGGTGTTCACGGTTCCGATCGTCTTGCGCGGATTGCTACCCTGGACCAGAAGGTTCGAAGTGACGATTGCGCCCCAGCCGCCACCGCCCGCGGCATCGAGGAAGCCGCCGATCAGCCCCAGGGGAGAAATGATCCTGGGTTGCCGCTCGGTATGGCGGTGCATCACGCCGCGGTAGAACAGATAGACGCCGAGCGCCGTGAGATAGGACAGCACTACCGGCTTGGCGACCTCGGCGGGTACTTCAGTGAGCACATAGGCACCGAGAATTCCGCCGGCGACGCCGGGGATCACAATCTTGAAGAACAGCCACCAATCGACGTTGCGGTGTGCGACATGGCTGATCGCGGAGACCGCCGTCGTGAACGTTTCGGCGGTGTGCACGCCGGCCGAGGCAAGTTTCGGCTGGACACCCATGCTGATCAGCAAGGTGCTCGAAATCTGTCCGTAGGCCATGCCTAGCGCCCCATCGACGAGCTGGGCGGCAAATCCGATCAGCACGAACAGGGTGAATGTCGTCGGATCGGCGAGGATCGTTGATAGAATGCTCTGCTCTCCGCCCTGTTGCCGTGCGCGATGTGCCTCAACGCTACAGCCTTGGAAAGATGCCGCCGGGAGCCATTGCTCAACTCGGCTGGAATTTGTTTCGGTCCGCACTTAGATTGAGCATTGCAACGGCAAGAGGTTTGAAGCGCTTGCAATCCGGGCTGATCGCCTATCTGGACTCGGTCAAATCCCGCGACCCCGCGGCGCGTTCGCGCTGGGACGTGTTATTCTATCCGGGAGTGACGGCGCTTGCGCTTCATCGCGTCGCCCACTGGCTTTGGGAAGGACGGTTGTTCTTCGTCGCGCGGCTGGTGAATCACTTTGCGCGGTTTCTCACGGGCATCGACATCCACCCGGGCGCGAAGATCGGGAAGCGCTTCTTCCTCGACCATGGTTTCAGCGTGATTGGCGAAAGCGCCGAGATCGGCGACGACGTCACCATCTACCAGCATGTGACGCTGGGCGGCACCAACCCGACGACCGGCGTCGGCGGGAAGCGCCACCCGACGCTTCGCGACGGTGTTGTCATCGGCTCCGGAGCCCAGGTACTCGGCCCGGTCGAGGTTGGCGCGGGCGCGAAGATCGGCGCCAACTCGGTCGTGACGAAGGACGTCGCGCCGGGCCAGACCGTTGTCGGCATTCCGGCAAAGCCGGTGCCCGTCGATGCAATCCACTACAGCCCCGGCTTCATGCCGTATGGAACGCCGTGCGGCGAGGACGTCGACCCCGTCCGCGCGCGCCTGACCGAGCTCGAAGATGAAATTGCCGAGCTTCGCAAGGAGCTGAAGCTGCTGAAAGCAGCCCGCCAGCCTCAGCCCAAGGTGAAGTCCGCTTGAGCGTCATTGCGCCGTTCCCGGCAGCCTGGGAGCGGCGCCCAATCGCCACGTTCGACCGCAAGGAGCTGACGAGGATCCTCGACCTCTATGGCCGGATGGTCGCCGCAGGGCATTGGCGCGATTATGCGCTCAGGATCGACCCTGACCTGGCGGTGTTCGTAGCCTTCCGCCGCCACTCCGAGCGACCCGAGGTACGCATAGAAAAACGCCCCGCGCTTCGGCTGAAGCAGGGGGCGTTCGCCTTGGTCGGAGAGCATGGCGAGGTGCTCAAGCGGGGCCACGACCTTGCCGGTGTGCTGGCCCCGCTCGAGCGTCGCCTCATGCGGCTTGTTGGGTAACCGCAGCCGGCCGGTCGAGGTTCGGCAGGCGCGCCTGCAGATTCGACGGCAGACGCGTTACGATCAGGCGCCGGGCCTGGTGCCAGTAGGCTGACAGCAGAAGCAGTGCCGAACCGATGATCAGGGCCGTCAGCGCCACGTTGAGCTCGACCGCTCCGAACTGCTTTAACAGCTCGGTCAGCGCATAAAGCACGTAGGCGAGCGCGGAGACGAGCAAGGCGCGCCGGTCGACGGCAAGCGCGGTCAGCCCGAACAGGACGTAGAGGCCGACAACCACCAGCGCTTCGCCGACCCCGACGGTGCCGTTGTTGAGGCCCATCAGCGTGAAGATCGGGTGAGCGATCATCGGCGCCGCGAGCAGATGAAGCCAAAAGGCGACGTCGGAGCGGCGGGTAAGCCGCGCGCGATCGGACGAATCCCACCACATCGCGAACAGGAACATGCCGATCCCGAGCAGGAGCACGAAGCCGAGGATGACGTCCTGCGCGCTCTTGTTGTTGTCCGGCTGGACGATGGCGACGACGATCGCGAGAAATATGCCGGCGACGGCTGCGGCGCCCGCTGCGACGGTGATCGGCACGGTGAAGCGCCGCCAGTGCAGCCAGGCCGCGGCTGCCGCGACAGCGGCGCTGACTCCGCCGACCGTTGCTGCAAGAACCTGATTCTGGTCATTGAAGCGATCGGGTCCGATAACCTGCACCAGAAGGAAGGCGGTCGACGCCAGCACACCACCCACGAAGGCCAGAAGCAGAAGGATCGACGGCAGTGCCATGCGCCGCTTGGCCGTAAAGAATAATGCCAGCGCCCAGGAGGTCGCCACGACCGCGAGCGGCGCGAGGAAGCTTGGACCGATGTCACCATGGTCACTAATGACCAGTCCAGTTGCCTGGCCAATGCTCTGGCCGATCCAGCCGACCGCGAACAGCAGGATCGCGGCTGCGATCGATACGAAAATATCGTTGAAGCCCGTGATCAGTCGGAACTGCTCTTCGTCGGGAATTGCCGTGGATCTTTGGCCTTCGATATAGGCCCGAAGCGCGTCCGCATCCGCGGGTTTGATCACGCCCGATGCAACCGCGTCGTCGAGCTCTTGTTGAGAATACATGCCCGTCCTCCTGTTATCGGGGGACCATAGTCTTTAGTGTATTATCGTGTCAATACAGCAGGGCGGCAGGATACCGCGCGCGTCGGGCGAGTTAAGAGCTGCAAAGGAATCAGTCAGGAGAGCCGAGACATGGCGAAGAAGGCGACGACCAAGGGCCGCTCCGGCGGCACGAAGAAAGTCTCGAAGGCGCCCGCGGTCGTGGAGCGCAGATCGGGTGGCGGCGACCGGCGATCGAGTGACGCTGGAATGGGCGACGCGTTCATCAAGCTGCTGCAGAGTCCGCTAGCGGCCGAGCTGGTGGCGGTTGCCGCGACAGCGGCGCTTGCCGCGCTCGCCGAACATGGCTTCACCAGCAGCGGCGGCAGCCGCGGCAAGCGCGCGGGCAAAGCCGTCAAGGAAGCCGGCAAGGCTGCCGCGGCGGCGGTCGGCCGTCGCCTCGGCAATGAGATCGACGAGATCAAGAAGGCTGCCAAAGCACCTAAGGGCGGCGCAAAAGCGTAAGGCGCGCGCGTCCGACGTTGCGCGTCGCCTCGACCGCCAGCTCGCCGGGCTCAACACTGTCGTCGCGGCTCGTCTCGACGCTCATCCAGCCGCCGCGGGCCAGCCAGCCGGCGTGAGTTACGGCCGCGACGGCGCCGCTGCCCGATCCGGCCGAATAGGGCGGATCGGCGAAGATCAAGTCGAACGGATCCGAGCGAGGCAAGGCCAGCGCCGAACCGGCCAGCACCTGGGCGGCGGCGCTGAGCTTCTCAGCGTTGCGGCGGATGATCGCCGCCGCCTTCGAATCGTTCTCGACGAAGGTCGCGAACGCGGCTCCGCGGGACAACGCCTCAAAGCCAAGGGCGCCGCTGCCGGCAAACAGATCCGCGACTCGCAAGCCTTCGAAGGTTCCGAGGCGGCTGACCAGCATTGAGAAGAGCGTCTCACGGACGCGGTCGGCAGTCGGGCGCGTCGCGACGCCAAGCGGAGCTTCGATCGTTCGTCCCCGCCACTTGCCGGCGATGATCCTCATTTGAGCGTCTTGCGGAATGCCTCGAGTGCGCGCGTGTCGACTTCGTCGGCGTCGCCCGGCTCAAGCCCGTCGAGCGCAAAGGGGCCATAGCTGGTGCGAATGAGCCGGGAGACCTGCAGCCCGAGATGCTCGAGCACGCGCCTGACCTCGCGATTCTTTCCCTCGGTCAGGCTCATCTCGATCCAGCAGTTGCGCCCGGTGCGCCGTTCGAGGTTGGCGTTGATCGAGCCGTAGTGGACGCCCTCGACGCTGATCCCCTCCGCGAGGCGTTCGAGCTGGCCTTGGGTCACCACGCCGAACGCTCGCGCGCGATACGTGCGCACGACGCCGGTGCGCGGAAGCTCGAGCTGGCGCTTCAATCCGCCGTCGTTGGTCAGCAGCAGCAGGCCCTCGGTCATGAAGTCGAGGCGCCCGACGGGCATCAGCCGCGGCAACCCGGGCGGGAGCTTGTCGTAGATCGTCGGCCGGCCCTTGGGATCGCGCTCGGCGGTCAGCGAGCGCTGCGGCTTGTAGAAGCGGAACAGGCGCGTTGCCGCCGCGGGGCGAACCGTCTTGCCATCGACAGTGACGCCATCGAGGCTGTCCAGCAGCGTAGCGGGCGTCGTCAGCTTTTCCCCGTTGAGTGCGATGCGTCCTTCGGCGATCATGCGCTCGATCTCCCGGCGCGACGCCACTCCGGCGCGGGCGAGGAGTTTGGCGATTCGCTGCGGACCGCCTTCGGACGCGGCACCGCGCTCGCCACGTCGGCGGTGCGGCACTGGTTTGCGCTTCGTTCGTTGCGGTCGCGGAGTCATTGGGGTCAGTATGCTGTTCGGGAAGCGTAAGCAGGTCGTCAAGCGCATCCTCATCGTCGAGGACGAGCCGCTGACCGCATTCGATAATGAGAATATCCTTGGGGACGCCGGCTACGAGATCGTCGCAACGATCGACCAGTTCGACGATGCGCTCGAGATTATCGCGCGCGAGCAGGTCGACCTGGTCCTCAGTGACATACGGTTGCGCAGCCAGCGGAATGGGATCGAGCTTGCGCGCGCGGCCAAGGAACGCGGCATCCCAACTCTGTTCGCGACCGGGCATCCCTATCCCGGGGCTGCCGACATCGCCGTCGGTTGCTTGCACAAGCCTTATTCCGAGCGTCAGCTGATGAAGGCGATCGAATGCGTCGACCGGCACCTGCAGGGCGAGAGTGTGAAGTTGCCCAGGGGCCTCGAACTGTTCGCCGCCTCGGACGAACCGAGATAGCAGCTTCATCCCGGGGCTAGGCACACCGTGAAAGCTGTCTAAGGTTTTGCAGCGAGGGGAGGGCTTCCATGGCAGCAGCACGTCCGAAGGGTTGGAAACTGCTGAAGGCCGCGCTGGCCACGCGCAAAGCCGCGACCATGCTTGCCTTCGGCTTTTCGTCGGGCCTTCCGTTCGCTCTTCTGATCGGCACGCTCAACGCCTGGCTGGGCGACGCCAAGATTAACCTCGCCACCATCGGCGTGCTGTCCTGGATTGGGCTCACCTATGCGTTCAAGTTCCTGTGGTCGCCGCTCGTCGACCGGGTGCACCTGCCGCTACTGTCGCAGCTCGGCCGGCGCAAAGGGTGGATCGTGCTGTGTCAAGCGTTTCTGATCGTATCCTTCGTGGGCCTGGGCGCCAGCGATCCAACCCGAAGCCTCGGCTGGTTTGCGATCTTCGCGGTAATTGGTGCCTTCGCTTCAGCGACCCAGGATATCGCCGTCGACGCCTGGCGAATTGACGTCGCTGACGAGCGGACTCCGGTCGAGCTGCTCTCGGCGGTTTACCAGTTCGGCTATCGCACCGCGTCGATCGTCGGCGGCGCCTTCGCACTAATCCTAGCCGCGCGAATGCCGTGGGGAACGGTCTATTTCATTATGGCCGGCTTGGTCGTCGCGATGCTCGCGGTCGCGATCACCGCGCCAGACACGCAGCGTCCACCAAAAGGGGCGATCGAGGCGGCAATGGAGCAGGCCGGCGAAGTGAACACGTCGGTTAGGTTCGGAGCCCTGACAGTCGTCGGTCTGTGTTGGCTGTGGGCGATTGTCTCGCTGGCCCGGTTCATGGTTTCGATGCTGGCGGCGCGACCGGCGGGCGCAAAGCCGCCCTCGGTCGCGGATTTCACGACCCACGTCGGCCCGTGGATCATCGTTGCGACGGTGTTCGTACCGCTGGTTATCGCGGCCCTCGTCAATTGGCTCAAGGCGCACGGCCGCGGTGTCCAGCACGAAGCGCACCCGAACGTCTCGGGGGGCCGGGCTGCGATGAACCATATCTACGGCGCGCTCGTGTCGCCGCTCGCCGAGCTATCGGAACGCCTTCGCTGGGGCGTTCTCATCATCATCGGCTTCATCCTGACCTACGCGCTTTGCTATAATATCTGGTCGAGCTTCGCCTTCCCCTTCTATCTCGATTACCTTCACTACACGAAGGATCAGGTCGCTTTCGCGTCGAAGGTCTTCGGCATCTTCATGACGATGATCGGCATCAGCCTCGGCGGGTATTTGTTCGGGCGCATCGGCCGCTTCCCGACGGTCCTGATCGGCGCGGCGGTTACCCCGCTCGGCAACCTCGTATACGCCGACCTCGCCGAGGGGGGCGCCAACATCGATGCCTTCACGCACTTCCTCCGGCTCAACGTCCTCCTCGGCTGGTTCGGGGCTGACGACCGCATGGTCCGGCTGCTGGTGGCGATCTGCTACGAAAACATAGCGACGGGCGTCGCTCTGACCGCATTCGTCGCTTATCTCTCGGGCATCGTCAGCAAGAAATTCACCGCGGTCCAATATGCGCTGCTGTCCTCGCTGACTTTCCTGGTCGGATCACTCGGCAGAGGCGTGGCGGGCGAGAGCTTCGACAAATATGGTTATGCCCTGGTGTTCCGGTGGACGGCAGCGGCGGGCCTGATCGCGGTTCTCTTCGTCGTGCTTGAATGGATTCGCGTCGCCCACGAAGCCCGCCGCGCGGAGGCGGGAACTGCGCCAAAGGTGGATGAGCCCGCGCGAGTCTAGGTCGGAACCTGGTCGTTTGCCGCGAGGACTGCACCAGCGAGGTATAACGAGCCGAAGATCAGGATTCGCGCGTCAGGGGGCGCCGAGCCGACGGCCTGTTCGACGTCCCTCTTCGCGTCGGCGCTGAAGCCGAGGTCGACCGCGATCTCGGCAAGGTCGTCGGGCGAGAAAGAGCTGTGGTCGGGGATCGGAACGGTGTGGATGGACTGGGCGATGCCGCGGAACGGTTCGAGCATTCCGGCCGGGTCCTTGGTCGAAAGGCTGGCGAATATGATGTGCAGCGGCCTGCCGTCAGTCCAATAACGCTTCGCATGAGCCGCAATCTGTCGAGCGGCGGCGGGGTTGTGGCCGCCGTCAAGCCAGACCTCCCGGTCGCCGACCAGAGGTCCCGGCACGAGATGTTGAAGTCGCGCCGGCCAGTCGGCCCAGCCCATGGCCGAGTCCAGCGCGGTCGCGGGCACGCGCAGCCAATCCTGGTGCCGCAACATCGCTATGGCGAGCGAAGCGTTCATCGCCTGATGGCGTCCGGGGAGGCGGGGGACAGGCAGGTCGAGCTCGCCTTGCTCGTCACGATAGTGAAGGTGCATCTGCCGAACGACTGCGTTCCACTTGCCGCCGCGCGGCAGCCACAAGGCGCCGGCTGCGCTTGCCACCTCACCGATCCGGCCGGCAATCGCCGCCGGATAGAGTTGCGTCACCAGTGGCACTCCGCGTTTCGCGATCGCGGCCTTTTCGCCTGCAATGCCGGCGAGCCCGGAGCCAAGGAATTGCTGGTGATCGAGGGCCAGATTGGCAATGCCCGTCACCAGCGGGCGCTCGATCACGTTGGTTGCGTCGAGGCGGCCGCCGAGGCCCACTTCGAGGATGCACGCGTCCGCAGGCGCGCGCGCGAACGCGAGCAGCGCTGCAGCCGTCGCGACCTCGAAGAAGCTCGGCTCAATTCCGCTTCCGGCATCGACGACCTCGCCGAGTAGCGCGGAGAGGGATTCATCATCGATCAGCTTGCCGGCGATCCGGATCCGTTCGTTGAAGCGGACCAAATGAGGGCTGGTGAAGGCGTGAACCCTGTGGCCGCTCGCCTCGAGTGCGGCCCGAAGGAAAGCAACGGTCGATCCCTTCCCGTTCGTCCCAGCAACATGGAATATTGGGGGGAGCCGGTCTTGCGGCCGGCCGAGCCTGTCCAGCACTGTTGCAATTCGTTCGAGGCCTAGCCGGTCGCCGGCGGGCGAGAGCATCGACAGGCGATCGAGTTGCGCCTGGACGCCGGGATGCGTCGAGCGCGCGAAATCAGCCATTCAGGCGGCCTTTTTGGCCTCCGGCGCGAGGTAGGAAACCAGCAACGAAAGCTTCTCTTTCAAGTCGCCGCGCGAGACGACCATATCGATCATGCCGTGCTCGAGCAGATATTCGGCGCGCTGGAAGCCCTCGGGCAGCTTTTCGCGGATGGTCTGCTCGATGACGCGTTGGCCAGCGAAGCCGATCAACGCGCCAGGCTCGGCGAGCTGGACGTCTCCGAGCATTGCATAGGAAGCCGTCACGCCGCCGGTGGTGGGGTCCGTCAGGACGACAATGTACGGCAGCCCGGCTTCCCTGAGCTCGGCAAGCGCGACGGTGGTGCGTGGCATCTGCATCAGGCTCAAAATGCCTTCCTGCATTCGCGCTCCGCCGGCGGCGGTGAACAGAATGTAGGGGCTTCGCTGCGCGATCGCGGCGCGGACTCCGGCAAGGAATGAAGCTCCGACGGCGATGCCCATGGAACCGCCCATGAAGGCGAAATCCTGGACGCCGACGATCACCTTCCGGCGGCCTAGCTTTCCGCGCGCGTTGACCAGCGCGTCCCGCTCACCGTTCGCTGTCCGCGCCGCCTTGACGCGGTCGGTGTAGCGCTTGGTATCGCGGAAGCGGAGCGGGTCCTCGCGGACCTCCGGCGCTGGAAGCAGCTCATATTCGGCGGCGTCGAACAGTTGCTCGAAGCGCTTGGTCGGGCCGATCCGGTCGTGGAAATTGCAGCGTGGACAGACGCTGTAATTCTCTTCCCATTCCTTGACGAACACCATGGTCCCGCACTTTGCGCACTTGTGCCATAGATTTTCGGCACTCTGACGCTTGGGCAGGAATGGAATGCCGCTGCGGACTCGGCTCAACCAGCTCATTCAATGACCTCTTTTTTCAGGCTTCCCGCGATCTCTGCGATAGCTCGGGCAGGATCGGCAGCACCAGTGATGGGTCGGCCGATGACGAGCACCGACGCCCCGTCTTCGAGCGCCTGGGCCGGCGTGACGACGCGCTTTTGGTCGGCGAAATCGGCGTCTGGGGGCCTGACGCCTGGAACGACGAAGAAGCCGTCTCGCCATGAGCTTCGAACGCTTGCGACTTCCGCGCCTGAACAGACGATGCCATCGATTCCGCTGTCGCGGGCAAGCTTTGCGAGGCGGTCAACCTGGCCCGCTGGTGCCGAGTCCACGCCGATGCTGCCGAGATCCTCGCGATCGAGGCTGGTGAGGACGGTGACGGCCACCAACCTGGTTTGCGGGCCGGCAGAAGCCTTGGCCGCCCTCAGCATCTCAGCGCCCCCCGCTGCGTGAACGGTGAGAATCGCGGGCTCTAGCGGCGCCAGCGCCTGGACCGCCTTGGCGACGGTGTTCGGGATGTCGTGAAGCTTGAGGTCGAGGAATAGCGGGAGGCCGAGCGATGCGACGCGCCGAACGCCGCCGGGGCCCTGCGCCGCGAAGAATTCCAGGCCGAGCTTGAGGCCGCCCGCGTGTTCTCGCACCGCCTCCGCAATCGCCAGTGCGCGGGCGAGCTCGGGCGTGTCGATGGCGACGTATATCGGCCTCATATGACCGGTCCGGCATCCTCGGTGGGAGTCGCATCGCCCGGCATCGCGGCCAGACGGTTGCGCTCCATCGCCTCAATGCGACGCCGATGCGACCAGATCCGAGCCCGCATGATCAGCCAAGTCGGAAGGAAGCCCAGCAAAAACCCGATCAGCAACAGGATCGGCAGCTTGATGTCGGCCTGGATGTCGCCCCATAAGTTCACCGTCACGTCGAACCAGTTGCGGGTCGAAAACAGCGCAACGAGGACTGCGATCAGGACCCAGAAGAGGGTCTTCAGAAATTGCATGGCGGGGCGTTTAGGCGAGCCGTGCGTTGATTGCCAGCGGCGGCGGCATTCGTCGCACCGCTGAGTCTGCCTGTCGCAAGCGCGTTAAAGCTGGCGTTGAGACTGGCTCGCCTCCCCGGCACACAGGGAGGCGGGTGGGGAGAAGACCGGTTTTGCAAAAGGCTCAAAAGCTAGGATTGGGCGCGTTCGTGCTGCTGATGGGCGCGTCGCTTCTGGCAATGCGCCCGCATCCTGCGGCGAGCAGCGGCCAGGATCCCCGGGTCACCGCGGCGCATCTGAAGCTTGCGGCCGTTTCCCCCGCGTCGCGCGAGGATGTCGATTATCGATTGCTTGATGCCCGGCTGAAGCAACTGATGACCAAGCCGACCATGGTCGGCCTCGCCGTCGGCATCGTCGAAAATGGCAGAATCACGTTCCTCCAGGGATATGGCGAGACGCTCGCCGGATCGGGCGACCGAGTGACTCCGGAGACTGTATTCCGCTGGGCGTCCTGTTCGAAGGGGGTTGCGGCGACGATGGTCGCCAAGCTCGCCGAGCAGGGCAAGATCGACCTCAATGCGCCGGTCGTGAACTACGCACCCGATCTCAAGCTTCCAGCCGGCAACGAGTATAAGGCAAGCGTTGGTGACCTGCTGTCGCATCGGCTCGGCCTTTACCGGAACGCCTATGACAACAAGCTCGAAGAGGGGCAGGACCCAAGCTTCCTTCGCGCGAGCCTTAGCCAGCTCAGCGCTACCTGCGCGCCCGGGACCTGCTGGTCGTACCAGAATGTCGCTTATGACGCGTCGAGCGAGATGGTTTCGAGGATCACCCACCTGCCATACGAGCAGGCGGTGAAGCGTTACCTCTTCAACCCGATCGGGATGAACAGCGGCAGCGTTTCCCTCGCGGGGCTGGAGGCGAGCCGCAGCTGGGCCAAGCCGCACAGCGTCGGCAAGAGGCCGCTGCCGATTGTCGATACCTATTACAAGGTACCCGGCGCCGGCGGCATCAACAGCAATATCAAGGACATGGCGTTGTGGATGGAAGCCCAGATGGGCGAGATGCCGGACGTCGTCGATGGCAGCGTGCTCGACACCATCCACGCGCCTTATGTCGTCACACCGACCGAACGCGGTCGGTTGCGCAAGTTCCTCGAGAGGCTCGGCACCGCCTGGTACGGCTACGGCTGGCGGAGCTACGATTATGCCGGCCACCACATCATCGGCCACCGCGGCGGCATCAACGGCTACCGCTCGCTGATCCTGTTCGATCCCGAGAAGAAGAGCGGCGTCGTGGCCCTGTGGAACAGCAATACCAGCCAACCCGGCGGGCTCGAGTTCGAAGTAATGGACATGATCTATCACCTGCCGTTCCGCGACTGGCTCGAGCTTAGCAAGGGCCCAGAACAATCGATCGCGGCGGCCGATGCGGAGCCCGAGAATGGTGGCGGCGACCGGCCCTAGCGACGTTCGGCTTCGGCTTTTGTTTTCCTGATCTCGCGCTGCTGGTCGAGGTGGGCCTTATACCGGCAAGCCATGCCGACGATTGAACTCGTCATGCCGACTAGCAGCACTGGCAGATGCCACACGGCCTCACCCGATTTCGGCCAGGCGATCGCTCCGAGGAACAGGACGCTGACGATCGAAGTCAGATAGCCCAGGCCCTTCCAGTCCAAGCCGAAGGCAACCGG
>Ga0207691_10005101_pt1 | contig 12671 bp, 8 predicted proteins | sample KBSM13metaG_FD_184327 | JGI IMG/M metagenome (GOLD analysis project Ga0207691, IMG submission 184327) | Miscanthus rhizosphere microbial communities from Kellogg Biological Station, Michigan, USA - KBS M1-3 metaG (SPAdes) (version 2) | ecosystem: Host-associated > Plants > Roots > Rhizosphere >... | reverse complement strand
TCCTCGGGGTCAACGCACTCGGCACCTTCCAGATGGTGCGCGCCGCGGCGCCTCACCTGCGCGCGACGCACGGCGCGATCGTCAACGTGTCGTCGATCGCCGGGGCGCTCGGCATCGGGTCATCAGTGCCCTACATCGCGTCCAAAGGCGCGGTCAACGCGATGACCTTGCACTTCGCGCGCGCCCTGGCACCGCAGGTGCGCGTCAACGCCGTGTGCCCGGGGCTGATCACGACGCGCTGGTTCGTCGACGGCGTGGGCCGGCAGAACTACGAGAAGATCAAGGCCAGCTACGAGCAGACCACGCCGCTGCAGACCGCGGCCAGCGCCGAAGATGTGGCCGATGCGGTGGTGTGGCTGATCGAGGGCGCACGCACCACCACCGGCGAGCTGTTGATGCTCGATGGCGGCCGCCACCTCGGCGGCACGGTGGCGGTGCCGCCGCGCAGCTGATCGCGCCGGGCTCAGCCCCGGCTGCTGTGCGCCGCGTAGCTGGGCGGCTTGCGGTGGTGGGTGGCCTGCTCGTACGCGTATGCGAAATGGAGCAGCCGCGCGTCGCTCCACGCGGGGCCGATGAAGCTCAGCCCCACCGGCAGACCGCCGGAGACCTGGCCCATCGGCACCGTGACGTGCGGATAGCCCGCCACCGCGGGCGGTGAGGTGGCCGAGGCGCCCACGGCGTCGCCGTTGATGGGGTCGATCAGCCACGCCGGGTCTCCGGTGGGTGCCACCAGTGCGCTCACGCGCTTGCTCTTGAGCACCGCGTCGATGCCAAGCGTGCGGGCGTAGCGCTGGCAATCGTTGAACGCCTTGCGGTAAGCGGCTGCGCTGATCGGCCCCTTGGCTTGCGCCTGCTCGAACAGCTCCTGGCCGAACAGCGCCAATTCCTCGGCCGCATGCTCGCGGTTGTAGGCGATCAGGTCGGCCAGCGTGCGGTGCGGCAGGTTGGCAGCGAACTCGCGCAGGTACAGCGGCATTGCGTGCTTCAGTTCGATCAGCAACAGGTCGAGCTCGGTCTGCTGGTACTTGTCGGTGTGCGGGATCGGCGCGTCGACCAGCACCGCGCCGAGGTCCTTCAGCGCCGCCTGGGCGCGCTCGAACAGCTGCACCGTGTCGCGTTGCGTGCCGGCCAGGTTGCTCGCAATGCCCAGTCGCACCCCGCGCAGCGACTGCGCGTCGAGCTGCTGCAGCGACATCGCCTGCAGGCGCTTGCCGGCGGCGCGCGTGGCGGGGTCGTTCGCATCGCTGCCGGCCATCGCCTGCAGCAGCAGCGCGACGTCGCGCACGCTGCGGCACATCGGCCCCGGCGTGTCCTGCGTGAACGAGATCGGCACGATGCCGTCGCGGCTCAGCAGCCCCACGGTCGGCTTGATGCCCACCAGCGCTTGCACCGACGAGGGCGACGTGATCGAGCCATCGGTCTCGGTGCCGACACCGGCGGCGCACAGGTTGGCTGCCACCGCGGCCCCGGTGCCCGACGACGAGCCGCTCGGGCTGCGGTCGAGCGCGTAAGGGTTCAGCGTCTGGCCGCCGCGCGCGCTCCAGCCGCTGATCGAGTGCGCGCCGCGGATGTTGGCCCACTCCGACAGGTTGGTCTTGCCCAGCAGCACCGCGCCGGCCTCGCGCAGCCGCTGCACCACGAACGCATCGCGCGGCGCCTGTGCGCCCATCAGCGCCGGCGAGCCGGCACTGGTGTGCATGCGGTCGGCACTCGCCAGGTTGTCTTTCACCAGGATCGGAATGCCGTGCAGCGGCCCGCGCCAGTGCCCCGCGCGCGCTTCGTCGTCGAGACGCTGCGCGATGGCCTCGGCATCGGGGTTGAGCTCGATCACGCTGCGCAGCGTGGGGCCCATGCGGTCGATCGCCGCGATGCGCTCGCCGTATGCGCGCGTCAACGCCAGCGCGCTGGCACGCCGCTCGCGCAGCGCCGCGCCGAGTTGGTCGAGGGTGGCTTCTTCAAGGGCGACTTCCATGGTGGCGTCGGCCGCCGACGCGGCCACGGTCGCATGGGCGGCCACGGTGCTCAGCGAGAGCTGGAGAAAGGTTCTGCGGTGCATGGCTGGAGTTGTTCTTGGATGGCTCGATGTCAGGGCGCGCCTGCGCTGCGCGGCCTGCGCTTCATCAGGTGCCGCTCGATCCATTCGAACACACCCTGCGTCACCAACGCCAGCACGGCCGCCGGCAGCGCGCCGGCCAGCAACGTGGCGTTGTCGTTCAGCGCCAGCCCGGTGGCGATACGCTCGCCGTAGCCGCCGGCACCGATGAAGGCGGCGATGGTCGCGGTGCCCACGGTGATCACGGCGGCGGTCTTGACGCCGGCCACCAGCACCGGCATCGCGATCGGCAGCTCGATCAACCACCAACGCTGCCACGGCGTGAAGGCCAGCGAGCGCGCGGCGTCGCGCAGGCCGGCGGGCACCTGCTGCAGTCCGGTGGTGACGTTGCGCACCACCGGCAGCAGCGCATACAGCGACAGCGCCACCAGGGCGGGCAGCGTGCCGATGCGCCCGAGCAGCGGGATCAGCATCGCGAACAGCGCCAGCGACGGCACCGTCTGCAGCACGCCGACCACCGCCATCACCGGCTGCTCGACGCGCGGCCACGCAGCGGCCGCGCTGCCGAGCGGCACGCCGATCAGCACGGCCACCAGCACCGACACCGCCACCAGCGTCAGGTGCTCGCGCGTCAGGCGCCCGAGGTCGTCGGCGAACAGGCGCTGCAACCAGCCGGTGCGCGCACCGGTGCCGCTGGCGGGCGTGACGAAGGCGCGCGCGATGTCGGCGAACGAGCGGCCGCGCAGCTCGGCATCGCCGTTCATCTGGATCATGCGCGCGGCGTCGATGCGGCCTTCGAGCCGCTGGATCGCGGCCCACGCGGCGGGCGCCTTCTTCGGCAGGTCGAGCCGGTACAGCAGCACCGCGTCGTAGCGTGGGAAGTACTGCTTGTCGTCGTCGAGCACCGTGAGCTTGAGCTCGGCGATCTTGGCGTCGGTGGAGTAGATGTCCGTCACCGCGATGCGCCCGGCCGCCAGCGCTTCGTACGAGATGCCGTGGTCGATGCCGCTCGGCTTGTGCGGCAGGCCGTAGCGCGCCGCCAGCCCGGGCCAGCCGTCGGCGCGGCCGAGGAACTCGTGCGACACCGCCACCGTGAGCTCGGGGTGCTTGGCGAGGTCGCTGATCGTCTTGATGCCGAGTTGCGATGCCTGCGCGGCGGTCATCGCGAGCGCATAGGTGTTCTGAAAGCCAAGCGGCACGCCCACACCCAGGCCCAGCGCCGCCAGTTCGCGCTGCATCGTCGGCAGGTCGGTGGGCTGCGGGTGCTTGAGGATCTCGGCGTCGATCGTGCCCGAGTACTCCGGGTAGACGTCGATCGCGCCGGCCTTCAGCGCCTCGAGCACCACCGCCGTGTTGCCGAGCCCCTGGCGGTGTTCGACCTTGGCATGCGGCGCCGCGGTCTGCGCGATCACCTCGCCGAGGATGTACGACTCGGTGAAGCGCTTGGAGCCCACCACCAGCGCGCCGGGATCGGCCGCTTGCACGCCGACGGCGAGCAACGCCGCAAGGCACAGCCACACGCGCGCTCGCATCGCGCTGCTCACCGGCACGAGCGGGCCGGCCGGGCCACCACCCGGCGCGGCACATCGAGCGCCGCGTCAGGCCGAAGCTCGCGGCGTGGCGCGGTGGCGTGCCGGCGCATGCCGCGCCGGCGATTCGAGACGATGCGACGCGGCATGGGCAGCCCCCGCATGAAAGTGCGCATTCTCGGCGTTCTCGATGGCCCCGTGCGCGGTCCGGGCTCGGTGCGGTTGCGCCTGCGAGATGGGGTTTCGAGGGTGCGGCGGCCGGCGCGCCTCGATCCGCAGCAGACGCCGGTGGCTTCGCGATGCGCCTATGCTTGGGTGACTGCGTTGGGCAGTCATCGGGAAACCACCATGCAGGCCGATACCGCTTCGCCACCGCTGGCGCGGCCGGGCTACCAGTTGCACCACAACCTGTGGGCACCCACCGGCAGCGTCTTCCTCACCGGCACGCAGGCCCTGGTGCGCCTGCTGCTGATGCAGCGCGCGCGCGACGCGCAGGCAGGCCTGAACACGCAGGGCTTCGTCAGCGGCTACCGTGGCTCGCCGCTGGGCATGGTCGACCAGGCGATCTGGAAGGCGGGGCCCAAGTTCACCGAGGCCGGCATCCGCTTCGTGCCGGCGATCAACGAGGAACTCGCGGCCACGCAGGTGCTCGGCACCCAGCGCGTGGAATCGGATCCCGAGCGCACGGTCGACGGCGTGTTTTCGATGTGGTACGGCAAGGGCCCGGGCGTCGACCGCGCCGGCGACGCGATCAAGCACGGCAACGCCTATGGCAGCTCGCCGCACGGCGGTGTGCTGGTGGTGGCGGGTGACGACCACGGCTGCGTGTCGTCGTCGATGCCGCACCAGAGCGACCTGTTGTTCCAGGCCTTCCACATGCCGGTTGTGGCGCCGGCCAATGTGGCCGAGTACCTCGAATTCGGCTTGTACGGCTGGGCCCTCTCGCGCTACTCGGGCAACTGGGTCGCCCTGACCGCGCTGTCCGAGGTGGTGGAGAGCGGCGCCACGGTCGACCTCGACGCGATCGCCGTCCGCGTCGACGCCTGGCGCGATGCGGCCGGCGTGCGCGCGGCCACCGGCCATGCGCCGCCGGCCGATGGCCTGCATTACCGCTGGCCCGACCTGCCGAGCCTGCGCATCGAATCGCGGCTGCACGACAAGCTCGCGGCCGTGCGCGCGTTCGCGCAGGTCAATTCGATCGACCGCGACGTGATCGTGTCGCCCCATGCGAGCGTGGGCATCGTCACCTGCGGCAAGGCCCACTACGATCTGATGGAGGTGCTGCGGCGCCTGGAGATCGAGCCTTCGATGCTGGCCGCGGCCGGCGTGCGGCTCTACAAGGTGGGGCTGTCGTTCCCGCTCGAGCCGACGCGCCTGCGCGCGTTCGCGCACGGCCTGCAGGAGATCCTGGTCGTCGAGGAGAAGGCCCCGGTGGTCGAGGCGCAGCTGCGCGACCTGTTCTACAACGCGGCGCCTGGCGAGCGGCCGATGATCGTCGGCAAGCACGACGCGCACGGCGCGCCGTTGGTGTCGCCGCTCGGCGAATTGCGGCCGTCGCGCCTGATCGAGCTGGTGGCGCACTGGATTGCGCGCCACTTCCCCGACGACAAGACGCTCGGCGACCACCTGCGGCACGTGCGCGACTTCACGCCGCCCGAACTGCTGTCCAACGCCAGCGATGCGGTCAAGCGCGTGCCGTATTTCTGCGCCGGCTGTCCGCACAACACCAGCACCCGGGTGCCCGAAGGGTCGCGCGCGCAGGCCGGCATCGGCTGTCACTTCATGGCCTCGTGGATGACGCGCGAGACCGAAGGCCTGATCCAGATGGGCGGCGAGGGCGTCGACTGGGTCAGCCACTCGATGTTCACCAAGGTGCCCCATGTGTTTCAGAACCTGGGCGACGGCACCTACTGGCACTCGGGCTATCTGGCGATCCGCCAGGCGGTGTCCTCGAAGGCGACCATCACCTACAAGATCCTGTTCAACGACGCGGTGGCGATGACCGGCGGCCAGCCGGTCGACGGCGTGATCAGCGTCGACCGCGTCGCGCGCCAGGTCGAGAGCGAGGGCGTCAAGAAGGTGGTGGTGGTCAGCGACGACATCGCCAAGTACGACAAGCAGCATCACCTGTACCCTCCAGGCACCGAGTTCCATGCGCGCGAGGCGCTCGACGCGGTGCAGCGCCGGCTGCGCGAGATCGAGGGCGTCACGGTGCTGATCTACGAGCAGACCTGCGCCGCCGAGAAGCGGCGCCGACGCAAGAAGGGCGAGCTGGTCGACCCGGCGCGCCGCATCTTCATCAACGAGCGCGTCTGCGAAGGCTGCGGCGATTGCTCGGTGCAGAGCAACTGCGTCGCGGTGTTGCCGCTCGAAACCGCGCTCGGCCGCAAGCGCCGCATCGATCAGAGCAGCTGCAACAAGGACTACTCGTGCGTGAAGGGCTTCTGCCCCAGCTTCGTCGGCGTGCTCGGCGGCTCGCTGCGCAAGCGCGCTGGTGCATTGCAGGCCGGGCGCGAGCACTTCGAGCACCGCGTCGCCGCGCTGCCGTTGCCGGCGCCGCACCGGTGGACCGGACCGTACGACCTCCTGGTCACCGGTGTCGGCGGCACCGGTGTCGTCACCGTCGGTGCGGTGATCGCGATGGCGGCGCATCTGGAGGGCAAGAGTGCGAGCGTGCTCGACTTCATGGGCTTCGCACAGAAGGGCGGCTCGGTGCTGAGCTTCGTGCGCTGGGCCGACCGGCCCGAGCGCCTGAACCAGGTGCGTATCGACACCCAGCAGGCCGACGCGATCCTGGCGTGCGACCTGGTGGTGGGTGCATCGCCCGAGGCGCTGCAGACCGTGCGCCACGGCCGCACGCGCATCCTCGCCAACGTGCACGAGGTCCCGGTGGCCGAATCGCTGCACAACCACGATGCCAGCCTGCGCGTCGATGCGTTGCTGCAGAAACTGCACTTCGCGGCCGGCCGCGAGCAGGTCGAGACGTTCGACGCGCAGACGCTGGCGCTGGAATTCCTCGGCGACACCATCGTCGCCAACATCCTGGCGCTCGGCTATGCGTGGCAGCGCGGGCTGGTGCCGATGAGCCTGATGGCGTTGACGCGCGCCATCGAGCTCAACGGCGTGGCGGTGCAGAACAACCTGCTGGCGTTCTCGCTCGGCCGCCTGGCCGCGGCGGACCCGGCGGCCTGCGAGGCGCTGCGCGGCGCCGCCGCCAGCGAGCCGCCGCCGGCGGTGGAGACCGTCGAGTCGCTGCTGGCGCGCGGCATCGAGCACCTCGCCGGTTACCAGGATGCGGCCTATGCGCAGCGGTTCGCACAGCGCGTGCGTCGCGTGCAGGCCGCCGAGGCGCAGCTCGGCGCCGACCCGAGCCTGCCTTTCACGCGCGCAGTGGCGGCGAGCCTGCTCAAGCTGATGGCCTACAAGGACGAATACGAAGTCGCGCGCCTGTACACCGACGGGCGTTTCGCGCAGTCGCTGCAGCAGCAGTTCGATGGCGACGTGAAGCTCGAGTTCTACATGGCGCCGCCGCTGCTGAGCCGCTCTCGCAACGGCCAGCCGCCGCGCAAGCTGCGCCTGGGCGGCTGGCTGATGCCGCTGCTGCACGTGCTGGCGCGTGGCAAGCGGCTGCGCGGCGGCGTGTTCGACCTGTTCGGTCGCACCGATGAGCGCCGCCTGGAGCGCGAACTGATCCGGCAGTACGAATCACGCCTCGACGAGTTGCTGCCGCAACTGCGATTGACGACGGTGGCGCTGGCCAGCGAGATCGCGCGCCTGCCGCTCACGATGCGCGGCTACGGGCACGTGAAGATCGCCAACGTGGCGCTGGCACGCGCACGCGAGGCCGAGCTGCTGCACCGCCTCGACCCGGCGCGCTATCCGCGGCCACCCAGTGCGCCGCAGGCGGGTCAGCTGCGCGGCATCGCGGTGGTGGCGCGCTAGTGGCGCCAGTGGCGCGCGGGGAGTGGCGCAGCGCATGTGGTAGAACGTCGCGCTCTGCTGTTGCGGCCCGTTCATGCTCGCGAATTTCAAACCCGTTGCCTTCGATCCCTATGGGCGCAGGCGCTCGTCGTGGCGGCTGCCGCGCTGGCTGCTCTTTCTGGTGGTGGGCGTGGCGGCTGGCGTGGCCGGCGTCATCGCGGTGCAGGAGCGGCTGCTGCCGCCGCGCCTGTCGGCGGCCGAGGCGTCGCAGCTGCGCGAGCGGCTGACGCGTGCCGAGCAGGAACGCGATCGCGCACGCAGCGACCTCGCCGCGACGGCGCAGAAGCTCAATGCCGAGAGCGCCGAGCGCAAGGCGCTGGCCGACGAGCTGGCGGCCGACCGCGAGCGCACGAAGAACGCGCGCGCCGACCAGGAGTTCCTGATCGCGTCGCTGCCGCCCGATCCGCGCGGTGGGGTGATCGAGGTGCGTGCTGCGCGCCTCACCAAGCAGCGCGGCGGGCTCGGCTACGAGGTGCTGCTCACGCGTGCCAAGGGTGGCGACCCGGCGCAACCCGCGGTGCTGCAGTTCGTCGTCAAGGGCATCGCCGGGGGCACCGAGCGCCACATCACGCTCGATCCGATCAAGCTTTCGGTGGCCGCCACGCAGAGCCTGCGCGGCAGCCTGCCGCTGCCCGAGTCGTTCAGCCCGAAGCAGACCACGATCCAGGTGCTCGACCGCGTCGGCGGCAAGCTGCTCGGCATGCGCGTGATCTACGTCAGCTGACGCGCCGAAGCGTCGTCGCGCCATGCAGCCCACCCGCGAGCGCAATGCCGACGACCCGCGCGCGCTGTTGCGCGCGCTGTACGACGCGGCGGTGGCGCGGGCACAGCCGTCGCAGGTGATGCAGGCGTTTCTGCCCCCGCCGCCGCGCGGGCGCACCGTGGTGCTGGGCGCCGGCAAGGCCGGCGGCGCGATGGCCGCCGCGCTCGACGCCGTGTGGCCGCGCGAGGCGCCGCTGTCGGGCCTGGTGGTCACACGCTATGGCCACGTGCCGGCTGCGTACCGCGAACGGCCCGGGCGCATCGAGGTGGTGGAGGCATCGCATCCAGTGCCCGACGCGGCCGGCGAGCGCGCCGCACAGCGCATCGTCGGGCTGACGCAGGGGCTGGGCGCCGACGATCTGGTGCTGTGCCTGATCTCGGGCGGCGGCTCGGCGCTGTTGAGCCTGCCGGCCGCCGGCCTGACCTTGGCCGACAAGCAGCAGATCAATCAGGCGCTGCTGGCCAGCGGCGCAGCGATCGACGAAATGAACTGCGTGCGCAAGCACCTGTCGGCGATCAAGGGCGGACGCCTGGCCGCGCGCTGCGCGCCCGCACGCGTGGTCACGCTCTTGATCAGCGACGTGCCCGGCGACGAGCCGTCGATCATCGCCAGCGGCCCGACGGTGCCCGATGCGACGACCTGCGCCGATGCGCTGCGCATCCTGGCGCGCTATCGCATCGCGGTGCCACCCGCGGCCCGGGCCGGCCTGGACAGCGGCGCGTTCGAAACCCCCAAACCGGGCGACGCCGCCTTTCGCGGCCACGCAGTGCACCTGATCGCCACCCCGCAGCAGAGCCTGGAGGCGGCCGCGGCGCTGGCACGCCAGCGCGGCCTCGACGCGCACATCCTGAGCGACGAGATCGAAGGCGAGTCGCGCGAGGTCGGCAAGGTGCACGCCGCGCTGGCGCGGGCGGTGCGGCGACGCGGCCAACCGTTCGCCCGGCCGTGCGTGATCCTGAGCGGCGGCGAGACCACCGTGACCGTGCGCGCCAGCATCGAGCGCCGCGGCCGCGGCGGCCGCGCCACCGAGTTCCTGCTCGGTTGCGCGCTCGCGCTGCAGGCCGAGCCCGACGTCTGGGTGCTGGCCGCCGACACCGATGGCATCGATGGCGTCGAGCACAACGCCGGCGCGCTGGTGTCGCCCGACACGCTGGCGCGCGCAACGGCGCAGGGTCTGAAGGCGCAGGATCACCTCGATCGCCACGATGCGTTCTCGTTCTTCGAGCCGCTCGGCGATCTGGTGGTGACCGGCCCGACGTTCACCAACGTCAACGATTTTCGAGCCGTGCTGATCCGTTGAGCGTTCGCGCGTGCGCGCGCGACTCCCGCAGCGGCTCGAGCGCGCACTCGATGCCCTGCAATGCTGCAAACACCTCGCGCGTGCCGGCGTGCAGGGCCTGCGCCGGCGGCGTCGGCACCATGCGGCGCCCATCGCAGCGAAACAGCGTCACCCCCAGCGCGTCGGACAGCTTGCGCAGATGCCCCGACACCGTCGGCTGCGCCATGTGCAGCGCCTCGGATGCGCGCGTCACGCTGCCCAGCCGCATCACCGCGTCGAACGCGGCCAGCTGCGGCATCAGGCCATGGCGCAGATAGCGTCGCAGTCGTTGGGGTTGCATCGTCGTCGCACCTCGTTCCGTGGTGCTGCGACGACCCGATCGCGCGCGGCACCCTTGCCGGTGACCCGATCGCTGCGCGATCGCGCCACCTCTGGCAAAGGTCTTGTTCGGCGACACCTGCGTGTCGCTCGGGCACCGGGGCCGCGAGGCCCGGATTGACGGCGCGCCGTCGGCGCCGCGCGAGCGACGCCGGAACTACTCCCGCTTTGCGACTTCGCGCGACGGCCATTGCCACCGCGCTTGGCGCTTTTATAGCAGCAAGCGCCGCAGCGCGTCAGCGGAGATCGCGATTCGCGATGGCAGGTGTCGCGAAGCACGACCGTGGCGCGGCGGCGCGCGCCGACAATCGGTCGATCCGCCACCGCAATCCGCTGATCGATGGAGGCCTCGCAATTCCTGTCGTCGCTGCTGGCGATCGTGCTGATCGACATCGTGCTGGCGGGCGACAACGCGATCGTGATCGCGCTGGCAGCGCGCCAGCTGCCGCCGCACCTGCGGCGGCGCGCGATCGTCTGGGGCGCGCTCGGCGCGGTGGCGGTGCGCATCGTGCTCACCGCCGCGGTGGTGTGGTTGCTGCAGATACCCGGCCTGCTCGCGGCCGGTGGGGCGCTGCTGGTGTGGATCGCGTGGAAACTGCTGATGCCCGAGGAGGCCAGCGCGCTGGGTGCCGATGCCGGGCACGTCACCGGCTTCTGGAGTGCGATGCGCACGGTGATCGTGGCCGATGCGCTGATGGGCCTGGACAACGTGCTGGCGGTGGCCGGCGCCTCGCACGGCAACCTGGTGCTGGTGGCGCTCGGCCTGGCGATCAGCGTGCCGATCGTGATGTGGGGCAGCACCGTCGTGCTCAAGGTGGTCGAGCGCGTGCCCGCAGTGGTGTACCTGGGTGCCGGCGTGCTGGTGTGGACCGGCGTGACGATGGTGCGCAACGAACCGCTGGTGCAGGCCTGGCTCGCAAGCCGTCCGGCGGCCGTCTGGCTCGGCTACGCGCTGGTGCCCGTCGTGCTGGTGGCCGCGTTCGTGCACAACCACCGGCGCCTCGACTCGCGCATCCGCGCGCGGCTCTCGGAGCTGGCCGATCAGCGGCCGCGCGTCGACAGCGCCATTGACACAGGAGATGCCGAGATGCTGAACGTGCTCGTGCCGATCGACGGCACCGACAACGGCCTGAATGCGCTGCGCCACGCGATCGACGAATACCAGCGCGACCACGACCTGCGGCTGCACCTGCTGCACGTGCAGCCGCGGCTTTCGCATCACGTGGCGCGTTTCGTCAGTCGCGGCGATAGCGCGGCCTGGCATGCCGAGCGCGCCGATGCCGCACTGGCCGGCGCACGCCAAGTGCTCGAGCGCGCCGGCGTGCCCTACGCGGCGCAGTGGCGCGTCGGCGAACGCGCGCACGAGATCTGCCGCGCCGCCGAGCAGCTGGGCTGTCACCACATCGTGATGGGCACCGCGCGCCGCAACACGCTGACGCGCATGCTGCAGGACTCGGTGACGCATCGCGTGCTCGAGCACGCGACGGTGCCGGTGGAAGTGGTAGTCGGCCCGTCGGTGTCGCGCCTCGAGCGCTGGGGCGTGCCGGCCGGCGTGGGCCTCGGCGTGGGCGGGCTGCTGTGGGTGGTGCTGGCCGATTGATGCGGATCAGAACTTCACCTTCAAGCCGGCGTACACGCCGCCATGGCCGGTGATCCTGAGCACGAACGGCTGATTCTGGTCATAGGCGAGGAAGCCCATGCCCACGCCCAGCGCCGCGCCCGCGAGCACATCGGTGAGCCAGTGGCCTTGCGAGGCCATGCGCGCATTGCCCATGTAGATCGGCAACAGCGCGAGACCCCACACGGCCGGATAGTCGTCCTTGAAATTCAGGATCAGCGGCGTCGCGAACGCGCTCATCAGCGCCGTCTCGCCGCTCGGAAAGCTCATGTGCCCGGGGCCCTGAAACCACACGGTCGGGTCAGGGTTTTGATCCGGCCGCGGGCGTGATGTCAGGTACTTGAGCGCCTGCGCCGTCAGGCCGCTGGCCAACGACGCGTCGACCGATTGCCACATCGCCCTGCCCAGCGGCGAGCTCGTTCCTTCCCACAGCGCGGTGCCCCCCATCGTCAGGATCACGGTGTAGTCGACCAGCTTCTGGTTGGGCCGCGTGAAGATGCCGTGGGCCTCGTTCTCGTCGAAGCGATCCATGCCGAACAGGCCACCGGATTGCGCATGCGCTCCAGCCTGCATCGACAACAGCGCGATCCACGCAACCAGCCAACGCAGCGCGCGCTTGCGATCGATGTCCGGACAACCGAACCAGCGAAACACCATGACCCATCCGTGCGTGCTCCCCGGAGCGATGCACCGAGTGTGCCGGCCGCTGCGTCGCCACACGTTGCGCCAAGCCAAACAAAGTCGCGATCGCGCGACCGTCGAGGGGCCGCTTCAGCGGCGCTTCAGCGCGTGCTCAGTACGGCTTCAGGCTGGCGCTTGCGGCGCGTGCCCGCGGCTCACACCGCGCCGGTGGTGTTCACATACAGCGCGTACAGCGAATGGCTGGCGGCCATGAAGAGGCGGTTGTTCTTTGCACCACCGAAACACAGGTTGGCGCAGCGCTCGGGCAGATGGATGTGCGCGACGTCTTGGCCGGCCGGGTTGTAGACGCGCACGCCGTCGAGCTTGTCGAAGTCGGCACCGGTGCTGCTGCCGAACCCGCACCACACGTGGCCGGTGACGTCGACCTT
>Ga0207691_10005099_pt1 | contig 12675 bp, 9 predicted proteins | sample KBSM13metaG_FD_184327 | JGI IMG/M metagenome (GOLD analysis project Ga0207691, IMG submission 184327) | Miscanthus rhizosphere microbial communities from Kellogg Biological Station, Michigan, USA - KBS M1-3 metaG (SPAdes) (version 2) | ecosystem: Host-associated > Plants > Roots > Rhizosphere >... | reverse complement strand
CCATCGGATCAATGCTCGATAGCCAGTTTTCTTTACCAGCACATGGTTGACTGGCATCTTTCATCTCAATACTCCATCCGCCTTCTTCTTTCAAACTATTCTCATACCATTCTTTATTCCATGCTAAAGCATGTATAACTGACCCTGAAGGCGAAAAAAGTATCAGGGTATCTCCCTCATTATTCAGTGTAGGCCAGGGTGTTACTGTTGCAGTCTGACCAAAAGAAAGAAACTGGGACAGAAATGATGAAGGGGAAAGCAACAAAATACTGTCGGGTTTTAAGATCAGGCTCGTTGAAATTTTTCCGGAAGTGCTACCATTATAAATAGTCCAGTTCCTTAGGTCAATCTCCTTGTTTCCCGTATTCCTGATCTCTATATATTCTGATAAGGGCAATCCATGTGAAGGAGATGGATCAGCAAAGATCTCATGGAAAACAACATCATATAGCTTCGGTTCCTGGGCCATTAGCCTGTTCCCAAACAAATAACACATCATCAACAGCCACTTCTTCATTAAGGCAAATTGCGACTATCAGAGGGTCATTCAATTGGTATTTTAAACATTTATTTGGTGAAAAAAACATTCCCGTTTATTTTTGACGTGAATGAACATGATTATTAAACATACGAAGGTTGCCAAAAAACGTTTCCAACAGGGGGAGGTTTAGGAACTTAGTATGTTAACATATATTTCCGGGCCTTCCATTTGGAAGGCCTTTTTTTATACATCAAAAATTAAAAAAGCAAACATGAAAGTTGCCGTTGTAGGTGCCACCGGGTTGGTTGGAACCAAAATGTTACAGATTCTCGAAGAAAGAAATTTCCCTGTTGATGAACTGATTCCCGTGGCTTCTGCCGCATCCGTTGGTAAATCTGTGATGTATAAAGGAATTGCCCATAAGATAGTAAGTGCTGCTGATGCAATTGCTGCAAAGCCTGATGTTGCGATATTTTCAGCAGGAGGGAGTACCTCGCTTGAACTGGCCCCTCAATTTGCCGCTGCAGGTATAACCGTTATCGATAACTCTTCTGCGTGGAGGATGGATCCTTCTAAAAAACTGGTTGTACCGGAGATAAATGCAAATGAACTGACTGCTACTGATAAGATCATAGCCAATCCCAATTGTTCTACGATACAAATGGTTGTGGCGCTGAATCCACTTCATAAAAAATACAAGATCAAAAGAATCGTGGTCTCTACTTACCAAAGTGTTACCGGTACAGGTAAAAAAGCTGTAGACCAATTAATGGGCGAACGAAACAAGACCCTGAATGGCGGTGGTGATGATTATCCGATGGCATATCGTTATCCGATAGATCTGAATGTCATCCCGCAGATCGATGTTTTCATGGACAATGGGTATACCAAAGAAGAAATGAAAATGGTTAATGAGACCAGGAAGATTATGGGAGATAACAGTATTATGGTAACGGCAACGACTGTCCGAATTCCGGTTATGGGCGGACATAGTGAAAGTGTAAACATCGAGTTTGAAAATGAATTTGATATTAGCGAAATAAAATCCATTCTGAGTTCAGCACCCGGTGTAATACTGGTTGATGATCCCGCTCAACAACAATATCCCATGCCAATGGATGCACATGAAAAAGATGAAGTGTTTGTCGGCCGCTTGCGCAGGGATGAGACGCAGCCAAAAACATTAAATATGTGGATTGTTTCGGACAATCTGCGTAAAGGTGCAGCAACTAATGCAGTGCAGATAGCAGAATACCTGGTGAGCAAAGGACTCATTGGTTGATGGTTGTTAGTTGTTGGTTGTTGGTGAGTTGATGGTTGCCAACAACTAACAACTAAAAACCAACAACTAAATGCTTCTATTTATGAATTCCAGCAACGGTTTCAAAGCGGTAAAAGCGGCAATGCATTTTTTTTGTAAAGATGGTGAAGCCACTTCTTCATCGGTGAGCATTTTCATCGCCAGGTAACTTTTGAGCTTGAGATATTCTGCTGCGGGATTGTCTGCGTCATAGCCCTTCGGCACGCGTTGCAGGGCAATATCCTCTCCTGTATAAAGTTTTCCGTATTGTCTTTTGAATGCTGCCGAGTTTATAATGGTTTTGAATTCTTCAAGATTGTAATCAATTTCCTGCCTGACCTTGGATAGATCAGCAGGCATGGGCATCCAGATTCCTCCTCCAACAAATGATCGTCCGGGTTCAATATGCAGGTAATAACCCGCAAGTGGGGATTTCTTTCCACCGGAAGTTATGGAAGCGCCGAAATTGAGTTTGTAAGGTGATTTGTCTTTGGAAAAACGCACATCCCGATTGATCCTGAACATGCATTCTTTAGGAGTGAGTGCAGAAATGGATTCATCTGTTTTTCCATATGCACGTATAAGACCTTCCAGGAAAGTTTCTACCTCTCCCTTTGCTTCCGTGTATGCATCACGGTGAGCGTCGAACCATGGCTTATTATTATTCTTCTTCAGCTTTCGCAGGAAAGCAAGTACAGCATTCATAGAACTGCTTTACTTCACCTTGCCCCAGTTCTCACCGCTTTTAATGCGGTAAAGTGTCATTTCACTAACACTGTATTTCTCGGCCAGTTGACGGAAAGTGAGTTTGCGTTTTGGATCCCCAAGAATTTTTTTAATCGTACTTACCTGCTTTGCATTCAGTTTAAGACCCGTATTCCTGGATGCCTGAATTTTTTTATAAGCAATCTTTGCAGGGGATTTCTGTTGATGCTTCGCAACTTCTTCCTGTGTGGCCCATTTCAGGTTAGCGGAACGGTTATCCAGTTTATTGTGATTAACATGCACCACAAACTTATGTTTAGGTGTGGGTTTCTTACTGAATAACTTAGCTACTTCACGATGAATGTAGATCGTGCCCTTACTGTTAGGTCGATGTAGGTTAAGGCTCTTGTATCCCGTTGTCAGCGACCCGTTCAACAATTTACCATCCTCATTTACATCATCGGTGAAACTTGCCACTCTGCCATGGCTTGATACTGCGTACTTTTTACGCAATTCTTTCCAACCGGGGAATTGCAGTGTTTTCCAGTTTTCGCCAGCTAATTTTTTTATCATAACCCAATGACTTTTGTTATTTCTAAATTACTACAATCAAGTGCAATTGTTAACATTTTTTATTTAAAGACGAGGATAATTAACAGTTTTCCTTGTTTCAGTATATACGTTTACGTTACCCTGATCATTTGAAGGAAGTCTTTTTCGCTAATGATGCGTATTCCAGGGATTTTTCTTGCCTTCTCCAATTTTGAACCTGCATCTTCCCCAACTACCAGGTAATTCAGTTTGCTACTGACCCCTGAAAGCAGTATACCTCCATTTTCTTCCACCAATGTTTCAGCATCTTGTCGCTTCAACTCCGTTAGTGTTCCTGTAAACAGGAAACTCATTCCTTCAAGGTTACCATGCTTTTTAACTGCCTGCCGGCTGTTGTTTAGGTTGATGCCAGCTGCTTCAAGCTTTATTAACATCTCAATATTGTCCGGATTTTTGAAGAACTGATAAATACTCTCTGCAACTTTAATGCCCACGTCTTCCATCTCCCTTAATTTCTCCAGCGAATACTCACGCAATTGAAGGAGGTGTTCGATATTGTTAGCCAGGGTCTTGGCAGTGGTTTCTCCCACATACCGGATTCCCAGTGCGTACATCAACCGATGCAAGGGTTGTTTTTTGGAGTTTTCAATAGCTTCTTTAAGATTGGTGACGGACCTTTCACCCCTGCCTTCTAATGCTAATATCTTATCATAAGGCAGATGGTAGATGCCCGGAACCTCTTTCAGGTAGCCCAGCTCGTAAAATTTCCTGATATTGGCTTCTCCCAGTCCCCTGATGTCCATTGCATCTTTGCTTGTGAAATGAATGATGCGTTCAACTACCTGTGCCGGACAGTTGATATTTGGACATCTCCAGATGGCTTCTTCTAACGGACGGTAAAGTTTATCGCCACATACGGGACAATTTTGCGGGAAAAGAATGGGTTTTTCTTTTCCGGTCCTGACTTCCGTAAATGCTTTTACAATATATGGAATAACATCACCAGCCCTTTCTACTAACACCTGGTCTCCAATCATGATATCCCTTTCCCGGATAAAGTCTTCATTATGCAATGAGACTGACGATACCGTAACACCACTTAAAGGTACCGGTTCAATTTTAGCAACAGGTGTAATACTTCCTGTTCTTCCCACCTGGAATTCCACAGCATTCAATCGGCTCGTTGCCTGTCGGGCTTTAAATTTAAATGCGATGGCCCATCGTGGATGGTGAGTGGTCATCCCCAATCTGTCCTGTATACTAACGTCATTTACTTTCACTACCATGCCATCGATCTCATAAGGAAGATCATCGCGCTTTGCTTCATACTCACGGCAGTACTTAATAACCTCCTGTATATCACTGCATATTTTTTTTTCTTTTACCGGACTTTTGAAACCGAGATCCCATAACATTTCCAACATGCCTGCATGGCTTTTTATGTCCTGTGGTGCAGCCTGCCCTCTGTCAATATGTATATAACTAACGTGGTATAAAAAAGCTTCGAGATTTCGTTTGGCCACTTCTTTCGGGTCTTTGATCCGCAATGTACCTGATGCAGCATTTCTTGGATTCGCAAGGGGAGGAAGTTGCTGTGCCACCATGGCTTCATTGAATTTCCTGAATGCGTTTTTATTCATCAATACCTCACCCCTGATCTCTATCTGGTTAATATTGTATCGTGAAAATTTTGCCGATAGTGGTATAGAACGAATTTGTCGAAGGTTGCCTGTGATCTCTTCTCCTTCCACACCATCACCCCTGGTAGCCCCGCGAATGAAGCGATCATTTTCATAGATCAGGGAAATGCTGGCACCATCAAATTTCGGTTCCACGCAATACTCTATAGTAGTTAGCCCGGACTGTTCACGAGCCTTACGATCAAAATCCAGCAGGTCAGTTTCATCATAAGAATTCTCCAGCGAGAGCATGGGAACGAGATGCTGCACGGTGGGAAATGCAGATGATAATCCCAGTGCTACTCTTTTTGTGGGTGAATCTTCGGGTACAGACGAGGGATCTTTTTTTTCCAGTTCTACGAGTGACTGGTAGAGCATGTCATACTCACTGTCACTGATAAGCGGGTCGCTGAGAATATAATATCTGTATTCATGAAAACGAAGTACATCTCTCAACAGACCAATATTTTTTTCGAGATATGAAACATCTTTTAATTTTTTTATCAAGTCAGAAGATGCTTGCTGAAATATCCTGGTTTCCGATGTCTGATACATATCATTGATTGACAATAAAAATACTATATAGTATTAGAATGATCGGGTTAGCAGGAAATAATTACATTCACGCCTGCAAAATTTGCTATTTTAAAATTGTTACAATAATTTTTGCAGTTAAAACGATTATCACCTTAATGACGCCACATATAATAAAACCCAACATTAATACCACACGGGTGGACATCAGCAAATTTTTCGGGTTCGCCGTATCCGTCGACTGCGTGATTTTTGGATTTGATGAAAACGTTCTGAAAGTGTTGCTGATTAAAAGTGACCTTGAAGAATTCCTGGGAAAATGGTCGCTGTTGGGTGATCTCGTGCAACTCGATGAAGATCTCGAATCAGCTTCATACCGTGTGTTGAAAGAACGTACAGGTCTTGATAACGTTTATCTGGAACAGGTATATACATTCAGTAGTGTTGATCGTCACCCTGCCGGCAGGGTTGTATCCACTGCATATTTTTCCCTGGTGAATGTAAAGCATACCCAGCTTCAGCAAATGAACAATGAATTGCACTGGCATAAGGTGGATGAACTTAAAACACTTGCGTTTGACCACAAGGTCATATTAGATACATGCCTGAAGCAATTGCAAAAGAAAGTGCAGGAAGAACCAATCATATTCAATTTGCTGGAGAATAAATTTTCCCTTCGCGATCTGCAAAGTTTATATGAAGCAATACTGGGCGTTAAGCTCGACAGGAGAAATTTCCGTAAAAAACTATTTACCACCGGTCTGCTGGTAGATATTAATGAAATGGAAAATAATGTACCCCATCGTCCGGGTAAATTATATACGTTTAATGAGACTCGTTACTCCAAAATGAAACGCAAAACTTTTGTCGGTATCGATTTTTAATTTTTTTTCACAAATTGATGCAGCACAATATATTAAAACCATGTCCTCCAATAGGCCTCTCAGATCACAGTACAACAGCGTTAAACGATTTAGCAATTAGCCTTTTAGTTTTGTAGTTTGAACTTTTAAATTTTTGTTAAGGATTTTATAACAATATGTAGAAAATACATATCTTACGGCCGACTTAAACTAAATACTGATTATGACCCAAAAACGATTACTGCCAGTAATTGTAATGTCTTTTTTACTACTGGCGCTTCAAACCTTCGCTCAAAACAAATCCATCTCGGGTAAGGTGACTGACAATACTGGTGCTCCTGTTGCAGGGGTAACGGTAACGGTTAAAGGAACCAACATCGCTACACAAACCGGCGCAGATGGTACGTACAAATTCAACGTTCCGGAAAATGCAAGCACGCTTGTTTTCTCAGCCGTAGGCTTTGGAACACAAGAGTCAGCAATTACCGGTACCGAAGTAAACCTCGCTCTTGCCTCTACACAAGCCAACCTGAATGAGGTTGTGGTTGTGGGTTATGGTACGGCAAGGAAACGAGATCTTACCGGAGCAGTTGCTTCAGTAAAAGCCAAGGATTTCAACCAGGGTGTGTTCAACTCACCTGATCAGTTGATCCAGGGTAAAGTTTCCGGTGTGCAGGTTCAGAACAATTCAGGTGCTCCCGGTGGTGGTGCTTCAATAAGCATCCGCGGTATCACTTCAATCCGTTCTGGTAACTCACCGCTTATCGTAGTTGATGGAGTTCCCCTCGGTGGTGGAACAACCGCTCCATCGAATGGTACTCCACTCGGTGGAACACCATCTGACAACCCGTTAAACTGGCTTAACCCGGCTGATATCGCTTCTATGGACGTATTAAAAGACGCTTCTGCAACAGCGATCTTTGGTTCAAGGGGTGCAAATGGTGTGATCATGATCACAACTAAAAAAGGCCAGACAGGTGCTCCAAAAATCGATTTCAATACTTCGGTTGGTACGAGCAGCCTCCTGAAAAGGATCGACGTTCTTGATGGCGATGAGTACAGGAACGCTCTTAAAACGTATAACCGGACCAGTGGTGATTATGGAAGCAATGTAGACGCGCTTGACGCTATTTTGCGTACGGCCTTCACCCAGAATTACAATATTGGCGTTTCCGGCGGAAATGAAAATGGCAGATACCGCATCTCTGCTGGCTACCTTGACCAACAGGGTATCATTAAAGAGAGCGGATTTAAAAAATATTCAGCAAGCCTTACTTCTTCTTTCAAATTCACTGAAAGCAAGAGATTGGGTATGGACTTCAATTTATTGACGTCAAGTGCAATTACCCAACTGGCACCAGTTTCAAATGATGCTGGTTTTCAGGGTAGTATAGTTGGTAACGCTTTACAGTGGAACCCAACTCACCCGTTGTATAAATCAAATGATTCAATCTGGATCGTTGATCCTGCATTAGGTAATTCTACCATTAACCCACTTGCTTTATTGGCTGCACATACTGACCAGATCGTGGTGAACACAATCCTGGCAAGTATTTCTCCCAATTTCAAGTTGACCAAAAACATGGAATTCCGCATGCTGTATGCAGTAAACTTCCAGAATGGTAATCGTAAAACTGAAATCAGGGAATGGTTGAATCTGGATGGTAATAATGGTTTTGGTCAGGTTGCTAATAATAGTTCACTGAACCAGACACTTAACTATACGCTTAACTGGACTCCCCAAATAACAAAAAACATCAGTATGCAGGGCCTTATTGGTTATGAGTACCTGAAGTTTGATAATAAAGGATCTGGCCAGACGGGTAACCGTTTTCAGGATTATCCAGGCATTCCTTATTATGATATGATGGGTAACCCTCCTCCAGTTGACAGGAGCGGGTATTCTTATGCCGCTCCAATTTCAGAATTGCAATCATTTTTCGCCAGGGCAGTATTTAATTTCGGGGACAGGTTCCTGTTAACAGGAACTTTCAGGGCCGATGGTTCTACCAAATTTGGTGAAAACAATAAATATGGTTACTTCCCATCTGTTGCCGGTGCATGGAATATCTCTAATGAAAATTTCCTTCAGGGTAGCAAATTGTTCAGCAATTTGAAACTGAGAGCCAGCTGGGGACAGACTGGTAACCAGGAATTCCCTGCAGGTGTTGCCATTAAAAGAGTATCTATCGGTCAGGGAGCTAATCAGACAGTGGCCAACTTTCCTTCTGAAGATCTGAGATGGGAAACTAATACTACAACAGATATCGGTATTGATTTCGGTCTTTTCGACAACCGTTTAACTGGTACTATGGACTGGTTTGACAGGGTTACTACTGATCCAATCTTCGCACAAGACGTAGTGGCCCCCGGCCCTGCAGCTGGTCAGATCTGGAAAAACCTGCCAGGTACAGTTCATAACTCAGGATTTGAAATTGCACTGAACTGGGCAGTTATCCGTAATAATAACATGACGTGGAACGTTGGTGGTAATATCGCTTTCCTGAACAATGAGATCAGAGATCTGCAGGGAGCTTATGAAACCGGTGCATTGAGTGGCCAGGGTATCTCTGGTGCAACTTCTCAGCGTATGGTTTCCAACCAGCCTCTGAACGTATATTATCTGAGACATTTTGAAGGAATTGATAAAACAACCGGTCAATCAATGTATACAGATGACGGAAATACATTGTTTTATTCTGGTTCACCCAACCCTAAGCAGGTTTATGGAATCACATCTGATTTCAGCTTTAATAAATTCTACGCGATCTTGAATATGAATGGAGCAGCCGGACAATTACTTTATAACAATACTGCAAACTCAGTGTTGGTTATTGGTAACATTGGAACCAGGAACATTTCAAAAGCACTTTATGATGGTGGTGGAATTGAGAGCCCATCTAATCCAATCGCTCCTTCTACCCGTTACCTTGAAAAAGGTGATTACCTCAAACTGTCTAACCTTACTGTAGGTTACAGGCTTGGAAATCTTGGAAAAGCCTTTAAAAATGTAACGGTGAATCTTACAGGACAAAACCTGTTAATTATCACAGGATTCAGCGGATTTGATCCTGAGGTTAACGTAGATAAGAGCATCAACGGAATTCCTTCACGTGGAATCGAGTATATCCCTTATCCATCAGCACGCACAATTTTATTAGGTATTAATTTCGGTCTTTAATCAACTCTAACAAGTATCAAATATGAAGTATAACAAAATTCTCACCGCACTTGTAGGAGCTTCCGTACTGAGCTTCTCTTGCACAAAACTGGATGAGAGCCTGCGCGATTCACTTTCTAGCGAAAGTGCCAGTGTAACTGCTGCCGGGCTTCTACAAACTGCGTATGAATCATTTAACACCCCACTTATGGATCAATCCAGAGTGTGGGCCGGACAAGAACACACAACTGACGAAGCACTCGGGCCCACAAGGGGACCAGACTGGGATGATAACGGTGTTTGGCGCGTACTCCATGCTCATACATGGAATGCAGACCACGCTTTCCTTCGCGATACATATCGTGAACTTCTGGGAGCACAGTTCGCTGCCACGTCGGTACTGCTCAGGAACCCTACTCCAGACCAAGTCGCACAAGCTAAATTTCTCCGCGCTCTGTCGACCTTCTACGTGCTGGATATGTGGAACCAGGTTCCTTATCGTACTGATCTTTCAGATTATAGCTTGCTACCTCCAACAATTGAAGGTTCTGCAGCTGCTGACACAATCATCCAGGAGTTGAACGCTGTAATAGCAGAGCCTACACTGGCTAATGCCAATCCGATCAAAGCCAGCAAGGATGGTGCTAAAGCCCTGCTGATGAAAACGTATCTGAACCGTGGTGTATATGCCAAGAGGGATGCACCAACTTTTGCAGCTTCCGATATGGATCAGGTAATAAAATTGGCTGATGAGATCATTGCAAGTGGCAGGTATACACTTAACCCAAGTTATTTCCAAACTTTCGCTGCCAATAACAGTATTGCAAACAAAGAGATCATTTTCTCTCTGGAGAATACGGTAGGTGTTCGTGGTGGTAATAACAGGTTTTTCTGGTTCTGTACGCTGCACTATAACCAACAACCAAGTGGTTGGAACGGTTTCACTACACTGGCTGATTTCTATGATAAGTTCGAAGCTGCCGACCAACGTCGTACTGCGGATTATCCTGGAGTTACAAGTGTTACGGGTCTGAAAGTTGGTTTACTTGCCGGTCAGCAATACAATCAAAATGGAGTAGCACTTAATGACAGGCAAGGTAATGCTCTTGCTTTCACCCGCCAGGTAGCCCTGAAGGAAACAGGTTCTAATCTTGAGATCACCGGTATCCGTGTGGTAAAATATCCACCTGATTTCCAACATGGCATCGACGGTAATGCTGAAAACGAAGTAGTAATCTTGCGTTATGCTGACGTTCTCCTCATGAAAGCGGAAGCTCTCCTGAGAAAAGGCGATGCAGCTGGCGGATTGACTATAGTTAATCAGTTACGCTCCGTCCGTGGTGCAACACCACTCGCTGCTTTGACTGCTGACAATCTGCTTGCAGAAAGAGGTCGTGAGTTTTATTGGGAAGGTTGGAGAAGGAATGATATGATCCGTTTCGGAAAATTCCTCGACGCTTTAACAGCAGCTCCCGGTACAACTTCTACTCGCCCGGTTAAATCCGGACCTGAAAGACTGTTGTTTGCTATTCCAAACCAACAGCTTTCTGTGAATCCTAACCTGGTACAAAATCCTGGTTACCAATAGTAGATAATGTTAACTTTATAATTCAAAAAGGTCAATGTAAATTGACCTTTTTGTTTTCTGTCATATGAGTAAATTCATTTCTTACATCGCATTTCTTTCCTTTTTGTTTTCGTGTTCGGATCAGGTTGCTGATCAATCAGTGTTCACCAAAATGGATCAAACCGGCATTGAATTCAATAATAAAATTTCCAATTCCAGGGACTTCAACATCTTTAGTTATCGCAATTTTTATAATGGCGCCGGTGTTGCAACCGGAGATATAAATAATGATGGATTGGCAGATGTTTTTTTTACTGCCAACATGGGTTCCAATAAGCTCTTTCTGAATAAAGGAAATTTTACATTCGAAGACATTTCTGAGAAAGCCGGATTTCATGATAAAAAAGAATGGAGCACCGGTGTCGTGATGGTGGATATCAATCATGATAACCTGTTGGATATTTATGTTTGCAATGCCGGCTTTCAAAAAGGAGTTGGCAACACTAACGAATTATGGATCAATAACGGGAACCTGAGCTTTACAGAAAAAGCAAAAGAGTATGGATTGAATGAATCAGGTTATACTACTCACGCTGCATTTTTTGACTATGACCTTGACGGGGATCTTGATGCCTATATACTCAAGAACAGTTTTATCCCGGTTAATACCCTCAATTATTCCAATAAGCGCGATCTAAGGGCAGAAGACTGGCCCGTAGCTGATTTCCTGAAAGGTGGAGGAGATAAATTATTGAGAAATGATAACGGCAAATTTATCGACGTAAGCAAAGAGGCAAATATCTACGGAAGCCTGATCGGCTTTGGCCTCGGTGTAACTGTTGGTGATGTAAACCAGGATGGCTATCCTGATATTTATGTTTCCAATGATTTTTTTGAGCGGGATTACCTCTATATCAATCAAAAAAACGGAAGTTTTAAAGAAGAACTGGAAAACAGGATACAACATCTTAGTCATTCCTCTATGGGAGCTGATATGGCAGATATCAATAACGACGGTTTGGAAGATATTTTTGTAACAGAAATGCTTCCCGACAATGACTACCGTCTAAAAACCACTACATCTTTTGAAAACATAGATGTACAACGTTATAAAGAGAAATCTGGTTTCTATCACCAGTTTATGCAGAACACACTTCAACTTAATAATGGAAAAGGCAATTTCCAGGAAATCGCACAATATGCCGGAGTAGCCGCTTCGGACTGGAGTTGGGGCGCATTGATGTTTGACGCGGATAACGACGGCTGGAATGACATCTATATATGCAATGGAATTTATAACGACGTCACTGACCAGGACTTCATCGATTTTTTTGCTAATGAATCCTGGGCAATTACCTATTCCTTTGAAGAAGACGGCTACGTAAAAGATGATGACGCAAAGGATATTAATTATACCGAGCTGCTCGATCAAATGAAAACGGATACTAAAGAAGCGAATGAGAAACGTGTTAAAGATGGATATGAGAAAATTCAGCTTGTTGGATGGGCACAGGAGCCATTTTATGATAATGCTACACATAAGCTGCACTGGGCAAAAGAAATCAAATTTGAAACTGATTCGATTAATACGCTAAACTATAATATCAGGATGCTTGGTCGAAGAGGCGTTCTGGTAATGAATGTTATTTCCGGCATGGATAATTTGCCACTGGTAAAATCAAAGATGAATACAATATTGGCGAGTACCGATTTCACGAAAGAAAACCGTTATGAAGATTTCAACAGCTCAACCGATAAGATAGCTGAATATGGAATCGGTACTCGCCAATATTGTATTCATCTTTGATTTTACCAGTGGCAAATTAAAGATGAA
>Ga0207691_10005097_pt1 | contig 12675 bp, 8 predicted proteins | sample KBSM13metaG_FD_184327 | JGI IMG/M metagenome (GOLD analysis project Ga0207691, IMG submission 184327) | Miscanthus rhizosphere microbial communities from Kellogg Biological Station, Michigan, USA - KBS M1-3 metaG (SPAdes) (version 2) | ecosystem: Host-associated > Plants > Roots > Rhizosphere >... | reverse complement strand
TTAGTCGCAAGCTACTCTGGTGGCGAAGCTTAGCGGTCACCGTTCAGCCTGGTGCCTCACAATTGTGTCCCGCGATCGGGATTTTCTCGGCCCGGATTCGGGATCAAGAGGGGGCAAAGTCGCAAGAGTGGCTCGTCAGTCCGAGCGCAAGCGATTGACCTCACCCAGGGTGGTGGATCACACATGGTAGTCTGCGCAACCATCTCGCGCTCGCGAGGTGCTTCACCCCGAAACCATTCGGGGTTCGGCATGACGCGCGCGGCGTTATTATTGAATGTGGTTCATAAAATTGACTCGCAATCTCTGCGGTTCAAACCAGCAAAAAAAAAGAATCCATCTCGCGTTCGGCGCGCATCTCATGGGAAATCATGATCCAGGATTTTCGGTTCGCCTGCCGGCAGCTAATGAAAGCGCCCGGCTTTGCGATTGCTGCTGTTTTCGTGCTCGCCCTCGGCATTGGCGCAAACACCGCGGTGTTCAGTCTGGTGAACACAATGTTGTTTGCGCCGCCCGGTTACGCGCGAGCACATGAGCTCGTCCAGGTCTTCTCGCAGGACAAAAAGAATCCAAAAAGTTTTCGCGCCTTCTCTTATCCAACCTTAACCGACATTCGCGCGCAGAATCCGGTTTTCTCCGGGGTGGCGGCGCACACCGTAGCGATGGTCGGGGTAGGCGAAAAAGGAAACACACGTCGCGTCTTTGCCGATATTGTATCGGCAGATTATTTCGCTGTCCTCGGAGTCGCCCCGCTGCAGGGGCGCGTATTCTTACCGGAAGAAGAAACGCCCGGACGCGACGCACCGGTCGCGCTGGTCAGCTATTCTTACTGGACGAGACATAATCGTCTGCCCTCGACTCTCGGGTCTCAAATTCAAATCAACGGTCGATCCTTCACTGTGATCGGAATTTTGCCGCAGACTTTTACCGGCACGATGACGGTGTTTTCCCCGGAAGTTTGGGTGCCGCTCAGCGCCTACGAATCGATCGCGAACAATTTTGCTACGGAAAAAAACAAACCGCTGGCCAGCCGCGAGGGCGAGCACTTGATGCTAATCGCGCGTTTCAAACCTGGCACGAACGCGATCGCAGCGGAACCGGCACTAAAAACATTGGCCGCAAATCTGGAGCAAGCGTTTCCGGTCGAACAAAAAGATCAGACGTTTACGACACGGCCGGTCTCGCGCTTTTCTATTAGCGACGACCCACCGGATGACAGTGACGTGGCCGCAATTGCACCATTGCTGATGGGAATGGCGGCAATCGTTCTGTTGGTGGCGTGTCTTAATCTCGCAAATATGTTACTCGCGCGGGGAACGGCGCGTCGGAAAGAAATCGCGCTCCGCCTCGCGCTGGGCGGAAGCCGCTGGCGGATTGTGCGACAGTTACTCACGGAAGGATTGCTGCTCGCCTTGCTCGGAGGTGTCGGCGGATTGATGCTGGGCATTTGGTGCTCCGGCCTGCTCGCCCGCTCGATCAGCGTCCTGATGCCGTTCGACGTCGTCTGGAATGGCGGACCAAGCTTGCCTGTTCTTGCGGTGACATTCGGTTTCTGCCTGATCGGCACAATCTGCTTCGCGCTCGGCCCCGCGCTGAAACTTTCACGCAGTTCTGTCATTGGAGATTTGAAAGAGCAGGCCGGTGAAGATGTCGTCCGGCGTCGCTGGCGTTTTTTGCCGCGCAATCCCCTTGTGGTTGCGCAAATCGCGTTTTCGCTGGCGCTGCTAACAGCCGCGGCGCTCTTCATTCGCGGCGCGAATAAGGCAGCAAAGTTCGAAACCGGTTTGCATGCGCAAAACAATTTGTTGCTTGAAGTAGACGCTGGCTTGTCTGGCGCGCCGCAAGCACAGGTTCAGCAAACTTATCGTAGCTTGAGCGATCGCTTGGCTGCCCTTCCCGGCGTGCAGCACGTCAGTGTCTCCGCAACGGCACCGTTTGGAATGTTGTCACTGGGCAAGGCACTTCAGCGCGCGGGTGCACACGTCGCGCCCGATCAAAAACCGGCGACCGCGGCGGAAGGTCTCGCCTTCAGGGCGCGTTTCAGCAGCGTCGGCGCGGATTATTTCGCCACCGTCGGTCTGCCGATCCTTCGTGGTCGCGCTTTCTCCGCGGGCGAAGCGAGCCAAAGCGAGGGGCCGGCAGTCGCAATCATTGACGATACATTGGCGAAAAACCTTTGGCCGGACGGAGATGCCCTCGGTCAGCATCTTCAATACGCCGAGGACAACGCCCCCCGCGCGAAAGGCGACGGCGGCGATAACATGGGCATTAGTCAGGGGGGCAAGGGCAACATCAAAACGGGCGAACCGATTGAAGTGATAGGGATCGTGCCGTCGACACGCGGTGCACTTTTCGAGCGCCAACCACGCGGGTCGATCTATGTGCCATTCGCGCGCGGCTTTCAAACCGCAACGTACTTTTTTGTGCAATGCCCTTCACTTAGAAAAGAGAATGCGGCCGAGATGGCAGACGCTGTTCGGCGCGCTGTTCGCGAAATTGATCCGACGTTGCCGGTCATTTCGTTAAAGACATTCTCGCAGCATCTCGATTCCAACTTGCAACTCTGGACCGTGCGTGCGGGCGCGACATTGTTTACCGTTTTTGGCGCGCTCGCCTTGTTGCTTGCAATCGTAGGCGTTTATGGCGTCAAAGCGTATTCGGTTGCGCGTCGAACGCGTGAGATTGGGATTCGCATGGCGCTCGGCGCGCGACCGAACACCGTGCAGTGGATGATCCTGCGCGAAGGTTCGTTCATGTTAGCCGGCGGAATCGTAATCGGACTTCTACTCGCGATCGCGACCGGGAAAATCCTTAGCGGCATTCTCTATCAGGTGGGGGCGCTGGATCCGATTGCATTTTCCATTGCACCGCTGCTACTCGCGGCTGCGACTTTGCTTGCGACCTGGCTGCCCGCCCGTCGGGCGACACGCATTAGTCCGATGATGGCGTTGCGGACGGAGTAAACTCCGGTTCACAAGGAAGATTTGAACTGCCGCGCGCCTAACTTGAAAGGCGATTTCCAAGTCGCCGATTAAGCTAAAATACCATTACACGGCGGCTCCGAAGGCCAGACCCAGGCCATAGGTCACGACCGCTTCGATCACGCCGACGAGAGTCATCTCAAAACCGGATGCCCACCACGAGCGAATAGTTATCAGGGATTTGATCGCGCCGACAGCAAAGTGCGCAATTATGCTGACGACAAAAGCCACGATAACGGCAGGCAATCCAGTCATGAAGAAAAAAGGAATAATGGGAATGAACGCCCCCACGGCAGTGGAGACTGATGCTGAAGCTGCCGATTTCCATGGGTTGGGGAAGCGATGCTCGGAAAGCCCGAGCTCGCTTTGCGCCATCGCCTGCACGAGTTGATCGGGGTTTTCCGCCAGGCGCTCGGCCATTTTTTGAGATTCCTCCGCGCTGAAGCCCTGAAGCTGGTAGAACAGCGCCATCTCCTCGATTTCTTCCTCGGGATTTTCTTCCACCTCAGCTTTTTCGCGGGCGATTTCCGCTTCATAGACTTCGCCCTCGCTTTTGACCGCGAGATACGCGCCGGCGCCCATCGACAAAGCGGAGGCGAGCATTCCGGCGAGACCGGAAATCAAAACATAATGCTGTTGATTATTAGTTGCACCGGCGACACCGGAAACGATTCCGAAGACAGCGCCGAGCCCATCATTCACCCCGTAGATGGCGTCAGCAACCCAACTGCCACCACGCCCATGCCAGCGTTCGCGCTTTAGAATTGTATCTAGCGCAGTCTTAGGATTCGGCGGTCCGGCCATGGCGTTCAACGCGCGAGCGTGCGCTTTTTCTTCCAGCGCGCTGGTGCGCAAAAATTCCTGCACGTCCTGCTCGCCCGCGAGCGCGCGATCGCGCTGCGCGGAAAATTCGCGCTCATGTTTTTCCTCCGCCGCTTCCATTCGACGAATCGCAATGTCGGTCCCAAGTGAACGCGTGAATCGTCGTTTGAACCGAGTCCAGATATTTTCGGTCAACACTGGGACCGGCTCATCCATCTCGCGCAACTTTTGCTCCCACCGTCTGGCGTGACGCTCTTCCGCCTCCGCCATGCGGATAAGAATGCCTTTGCGTTTTTCGTCACTCTCACGGGCGGCTAGATCGCGGTAGACCTGCGCCGTTTCTACTTCCGCGCGCCAATTCTTAAGGACGACTTCAACTGTTTCTTTCCTCGGCGTTTCAGCCATCGCCAGATATTAGAGAGAACATCTAATGAATGCCAAGCGTTGTGGCATTGTAGCTGCCGCCGTCACTGGCGGCAGTACAAGAGCGAACGTACCGCTGGAGACAGCGGCAGCTACAACAACGCTCGGAGTGACTAATCTGCTTCCGCCAATGCGGCCGAAACCGGTGGCATGGATTTCGGTCTTAGTTGTTGGGTGGTGATGACAATTGCGACCGATCCGATAATTAAGGCCGCTGCCAAGATCGTCCGCGAAGCAAGGTGCTCGCCCGCGAAAAGCGCTCCCAGTATCACTGCTACGATCGGATTGACGTAGGCGTAGGTCGCGACCTTGGCGGGATCGCAGTGCCGCAGAAGGTAAATGTAGGCTGTGAATCCGATGATGGCCCCAATCAGAACAAGATAAATCCAAGCCCAAATTGAATGCGCGGTAACTGCGGCTAGATGAAATTTCTCACGCGTAATCAATCCCGCGAGCAGCAGCAGCATGCCGCCGCAAATCATTTGCTGCCCCGCCGCGAGAAAAGGCGAGTCGGCGTTTTTCGCGGACCGCGAATAAAGGGAACCGATCGACCAAAGGAGAGATGCGACGAGCAAGATGAGCATGCCAATTCCTGGATGCCGCGATTCGTTAGCTGAAAAGTGCATCGAAGGTACCATTAGAATTCCTACACCAATGAATCCGCCCGCCAGTCCAAGCAAAACCGGTAGTCTCGGGCGCGGGGTTGCACCTGTCGCCCACGAGAGCAGCACGATGTAAATCGGTACCGTCGCGACAATCACCGCCGCCAGCCCGGTATCGATATATTGTTCTGAAATGGTGACGCCGCCATTTCCGCCCAGCAGCAAAAATCCACCGACGATGAGAGAGCTGCGCCACGTGATGGCGGGCGGTCGTTGTGCACCTCGCGCCCGTGCAATACCGTAGAGAATCAATCCGGCGGCAAGGTAACGGGAACCGGCCATGAGAAACGGAGGGATGGAATCGATGGCCAGGCGAATGCCCAAATAAGTCGAGCCCCAGATCAGATAAAGCACCGCAAAGGCGAGCAAGATCGCCAATCGCGTCGGCTGTCGCATTGTTTACCAGCGCATCGGCCACGAAACCGCGCAACCGAATTGCGCCGATTCAGTAGTTACGATCGCCGGCCCCGGATCAACCGGTATGCGAGCAAAAGTAACATGGCGCCAATAATAGAAGCGATGAAGCCGGCGGGTTGTCCCGGCTCGTACCAACCGATGGCGCGGCCGAGAAATCCGGCCACGAACGCGCCTGCGATGCCGAGCAGAATCGTTATCAAACAACCGCCCGGATCGCGGCCCGGCATGAACAACTTTGCGATCGCGCCGACCACCAAGCCGATAACGAGTGTGCCTAGAATCGTTGCCATAAATGCAATCCGGTTGTTGCAAGATTGATTCGACCGCGACAGGGCGCAACCGGTTTCCCGATTACAGCTGGATTACCTGCGCGCTGCGGATGTCATCACTGTTGCCAATTTCCTTGAGCAGTTCTTCGCCAGGGGCGGTATCGAGATTCAAGACGGTGAGCGCGGTGCCCCCGGCCTGATTTCGGCTAAGTGACATGGTGGCGATGTTCACGCCGTGTTGGCCAAGTAAGGTCCCAATTCGACCGACCATGCCGGGGCGATCGGTATTTTCGAGCACGAGAATGACACCTTGCGGGCGTGCTTCCACCGGGCGGGCATTGATACTAACGATTCGTGGAGTAATTCCAAAAAATGCGCCGCCGACGGATATGTCTTTTCCTTCTGCGCTGGCCGAAAGCTCCAGCATGTCGGAATAATCTCCGGGCGCGCTCAACCGCGTCTCGGTGATTTTCAGTCCCAAACTTTCGGCGAAGGCCGGTGCGTTTACTTCATTTACTTCGTTTCCACCGGCGCTCTGCAAGAAACCTTTGAGCACAGCGCGAGTGATCGCGGTGGTATCGACTTCGTTTACTTTTCCGCTGTAATTGATGTTGAGCGAATCGACTCGTCGAGGCGCAAGCTGAGAGAGGAAGCGGCCAAGTTTCTCCCCAAAACGCAAATGCGGCCCAATAAGAGCGAGCGTTTTTGCGTCGAGGGTCGGCATATTGACGGCATTGCGGATTGTCCCCTCGAGCAAGGCCGCCCGAATGGACTGCGCGATTTCGATTCCAACGCTTTCCTGCGCTTCTGCGGTCGAAGCACCGAGATGCGGCGTCAAAACGAGATTGGGGATTTTTCGCAGCGGCGAATCGGGAGGCAACGGTTCAGTTTCGAAAACGTCGAGCGCGGCGCCGGCAACGTGGCCGCTCGATATAGCATCGGCCAATGCCTGCTCGTCAATCAATCCGCCACGCGCGCAATTGATGATGCGCACGCCACGTTTTGTTTTCGCGAGACGTTCCGCATTCAAAATATGGCGCGTCTCCGCGGTAAGCGGCGTGTGCAGCGAAATAAAGTCCGCCGCGGCGAGCAATTCATCGATCTCTTCCACCAGTTCGACCTGCAAACTTCGCGCGCGCGAGGCGGAAAGGTATGGATCGAACGCCAGCACGCGCATTCCAAAGGCAATAGCCCGCCGGCTGAGTTCGCTCCCAATGCGACCCATCCCGATGATGCCAAGCGTCTTGTTGTAAAGTTCAACTCCTTCCAAATTTTTCCGATTCCAACTTCCTCCGTGAATCATTGCGTCCGCCGCTGGAATTTTTCGCGCGACGCAGAGCAGCAACGAGAACGCATGCTCGGCTGTGGAAATTGTGTTGCCGCCGGGCGCATTCATGACAATGACACCGCGCCGAGTTGCCGTATCGACATCGACGTTATCGACTCCAACGCCCGCACGGCCAACCACACGCAACCGCGTCGCGGCATTCAAAATTGCGCCCGTCACTTTTGTCTGACTACGAACGACAATCGCACTGAAATCAGGAATGATTTTGACGAGATCAGCTTCGCTTAAACCAGTTTTCGCAGAAACTTCGAGCGCACCATCACGGGAAAGTTCATCTATGCCTCGCTGCGAAATCGAATCAGCAATCAATACTTTGGGCGGATTCATCGATCTAACCGTAGATGACGAGCTGAATGGAGTCTGGCAACTGTTGTGCGACGCTGGTGGCTACGCTTCCTCGGAGAAGATTGGCCAGGGCGTGCCTCTGGGTCGCGCCGATCATGAGAAAATCGACGCCCATCGTCGCAGAAAGATCGAGAATGGTTGCAGCCGCGTCTTCACTCACGGCATAAACTGGCAAGACGCAAATGTTGCGCTCGGCCCCGAGCCTCAGCATAAGCGACATAATTGCCTGTGCTTCCGGGTCATCCTGCCACCTGGCACGACCGCGGAACGTTGGTCCGCCGGCGTAGTAGACCGCGATTTCTTTAACGTAAAGAACGCACAGCGTTGCTTTGCGCAGTTGCGCCTCGTCCAATGCAAAACTCAGAACTGGCGTGATGCCGCGAGCTGCGACCATAATTTTTTGGCCTTCTTCCAAGCGCGGTTGCATGGTCGCGACGAGATTTGGTGAAACCATCGCGGCGACTTGACGGGTAACTGTCAGCGTGGTGAAACCGGAACGCTTTTGTGTCCAGGCGCGCAATGCGAGACCGATTCCAAGGACGCACACCACGAAGAAAAGCGCGTCGGGTTTCGTCCGTGCCAGCGTGAGTTCGACGAAAAACAGAATAGTAAACGTGATGCCGAAGAGAACACGGTCATACCAAGTGAAGCCGATCGCGCGGTTGAACGTGCACGAACCGAGATTGACCGTGATCGCACCGACTACACCGATTGCGTACAAGCCGGCAAGCGATTGGAAATTTGTTGCGGTCATCAGCACGATAACAGGAAGACCGACCGCGATGAGCAGCGGGTAGAGCGGGACTCCGTGTCGATTGAGACGTTTGAAGTGCCGCGGCATTTCCCCGTCGCGCGCCGTCAGGTAAAGAAGACCAATCATCGCGACAATGGCGGTGTTGGCCGCGCTCAGCAACAACAGCAAAAACACAATGCCGACGATCCAGCCGAAGGCCTGCCCAATCCAAACTCCGAACGAGGCGGCGGCAAATTGTTCGCCCATGAAGCGAAGCATGTCCTCGTGGCGCTTCAAAAGGATGGCCGCGACTTCACTCTTGGTTGATAGGCCCAGAGTCCTTTCTAAAACCGCCGGCAGCGAAAGCATCGCCCAGCCAAGAACAGCAGTGGCACAGACAACTTCGATAGCCACAGGAGTGATTGCCTTCAGAGACTCGCGCGCGACGCTCGGCCGCTCGGGAGTTGAGCCGGGATCGAGTTTCATGACGCCGGTGAGGTTTGCGATCGCCTCCACTCCCGAGAGCGCCAGAATTACGCCGACAAACTGGACCCACAGCATGCTGAGACTTTCGTGCCGTGGCTCGAGAAAATGAGTCGTCAGATACGGGATGCTGATGGCGATCAACGCGACAACGACGATCACGGTGGGCAGGGCAAGTGCGACGGCCAGACTTCCGGAATGTTTTGGCCCGAACCAATTAATGAAACCAAGGACGAGCAATACGCCGATGGTGGCAAAGGCGATATGGTCTTTGAGAAATTTCAGCCAGAAAATGTCTTCCGTGCCGGCAATAACGTAGGTCAAACCAGACCAGCCGCTCAGCGCGGCCGTCACCGTGAGGTCAGCAATGAGAAGCAGCGCACCGACCACGGCGAGCAATCGTCCCTGCGATCGCGCGGCGGAATAAACTCCTCCGCCATCGGGAAAATACCGACAGATGACCGCGTAGTTGATTCCAACCAGGCCGGTCAGGACACAGACGGCGAGAATGATGGGCAAGGAAGAAAAACCGGCGGCAAGAAATGCCAGGCCGATGACATACGCCTTGCTCGTACCCCAATCACCGTAGAGCAGAGCCGCGGCGCGCTTCCAATCCACGTTTCGCGGGCGGTGCACGCCCCCCGTTTCAGTAACGATTAGATCCGCCATCGCGCTTGGCGTTGACTCTTCAGCCCGGCCTCAGCCGGTCAAGCGCTTTCTTTAGCAACTCTAACAACAGCCATCGAAGTTCTTGACTCGCAAAAATTCGGTCAGAAATTTCCGCGAGTTCTCGACCCAGCGACAGCCAACCTCCAACTCTAATTTGCTAAACGGATGAAGCGAGCTCGAGCCGGTAGCCAATTCCCGGTTCAGTCTTGACTAGTTCCGGAGCGGCGGGGTCACGTTCGATTTTCTGACGGAGGTGCGTGACATAAACGCGGAGATATTGCCGGTGTTCTTCCGACTTCGGACCCCAGATTTCGCGCAGGATCTGGCGGTGGGTTAGGACGCGGCCGGCGTGCCTAACGAACAATCGCAGAAGCGCGTATTCGGTGGCGGTCAGTTTCACTTCGTGACCAGCGCGGGTGACCACGCGCGCGGTAAGATCGACAATTAAGTCTCCGCTCTTGAAACGAGAGATTTCTTCTTCCGGCCGAGTTTTGCGTTGCGCGGCGCGCAGACGCGCGAGCAGTTCGGCGCTGCTGAATGGTTTCGTAACGTAATCATCCGCTCCGGCATCGAGCGCGGCGACTTTCCCTTCTTCATCGTCGCGCACCGAAAGAACGATGACCGGCACCTGACTCCATTCGCGCAAACGCCGCAGCACATTCACGCCGTCGGAATCGGGAAGTCCGAGATCGAGCAGGACAACATCGGGCCGTCGGGTGGCCGCATCCGTCAGACCCTGCGCGGCGGTTTCGGCCTCATGCACCTGATAGTCAGCCGATTCCAGAACGACGCGTAGCAGACGCCGAATCTGCACTTCGTCATCGATGACTAACGCAACCGGCTTCACGCGGTCGCTTCCGAGGGCAGTCGCATCGGCTCACCGAGGGGCAGACGAATGGAAAAACGCGCGCCGCCGCCCTCTCGATTTCGCACGACGATCTCGCCCGAGTGCGCTTCGATCAATTGACGCGCGATCGAAAGTCCCAGGCCAAGCCCGCCTGGGCGCGTGCGCGGACCGCGATAAAATTTTTCAAATACTTTGTGCTCTTCGCCAGGGGCAAGACCCGGCCCATGATCGGCAACGGAAATAACCAGCATCGAATCATCGCGCGCCGCGCTGAGATCGATTGGCAGGTTGCCATGCCCAACCGCATTCGAGAGCAAAGCGCCCAATGCCTGTTGAATCAGGCGAGAGTCGACGAAAATGGTTGGCAAATTTTTGGCGACGTTGATTCGGACGTCGCTGTCGTTCAATCCTGCGGCCGCGACCGCCTCGCGCAAAAGATCGGCCGGTTCGCACCATTCCCGAACCGGCTGGAGCAGACCGGATTCGAGGCGGGTCGCATCGAGCAGATGATCAACCGTGCGAGTGAGGCGCCGGACAGCCTGCTGCAACTCCGCGCGATCAGATTGCTGCTGTTGCAGCGCGCCCGACATCGCGGCCAGTGGAGTCTTCAATTCGTGCGAGACGGAATCGAAAAGTGCTTTTTGTAATTTCTGCGATTGACGCGCGACCTGCGCGGTCCGGCTCTATTCCAGTGCGCGTTCCTTGTTCACAAAGAGTGCAAGCTGCGCGGCGAAAGCGTCCAGCAATTCGCGCTGCTCAAGCGTGGGCGAACGATCGAGCCGCACGGTGAGCACACCTTCGGCGCGGTCGCCGGTAACGAGTGGAATGTGCAACGCGTCGGCATCGGGGAGTGTGTCAGTCGATTTTCCGGCGCTCTGTTTTTTCTGAAACGCCCACGCCGCGACGCTTTCATCTTTGGTGGAAGGCACGAAGGTGCCGGCGGAATGACAGGAAAGGCCGCTTTCGTCGCGCAACCAAACGGCGGCGTCGGCTTGGAACGAGTCTTTGATTAACGACAAGATTTTCGGCAGCGCTTCATCAAGGTCGGTGCTGGCGGCGAGCGCGCGGGTGAAACGATAGAGCGCGGTAGCACGTTCTTCCCGGCGGCGCTCCGATTGTTCGCGTTCGCGCAACTTTGTGGCGAGGTGACCGATCACGAGCGCGATGACGAAATAGGCTCCGAACATCAAGAAGTCGTGGAGGTGCGTGATGTAGAAGGTGAAGCGCGGGGGAATGAAGAGAAAATTCCAGAGCAACGCACTAAGGGCGGCGAGAAAAAGCGTTGGCCACCGGCGTAATCGTGTGGCAGCGAGAACGACCGCGAGCAGATAGAAGAGCGAAACAGCCCAGTAACCGGTGTAATCGAAGATCGACAACGAAAAGGCGGTTACAACCGCCGCGATGGCAAGTGCGACGCCAAAGTCGCGCCACGGTGCGCGGGCCAAACGTTCCTCGATTGTTTCGCCCCGCCACGGCGGGGCCGATTCGTCCGCCGGAATCATGTGGATGTCGATGTTGCCGCTGTTGCGCATGAGCCAGCGCAGCGGATCGCGTTTCAAAAAGCTTGTCCATCGCGAACCGAGCGGTTTGCCAATTACAATCTGGGTGACGTTGTGTTGACGGGCGATACGGAGCAACGCTTCGCCGATATCGGTGCCGGGCGTCGAAATCACTTCCGCGCCGAGCTGGCGCGCGAGCGCGAGATAACGAGTAAGACGTGACTGTTCTTTCTCCGACAGCACCCGCGGCTGTTCGATATTGGCGACAATCCATGACGCTTCCATCGAGGCAGCCAGCCGGCGCGTGTAACGAATAAGTCGCTCTGAATATGGACTGGCACTGACGGCGACCAGCAAACGATCGCTGCTTTTCCATGGCCCGACAATTTTCTCCTCGGACATGATGTCGCGCAGATCGCGATCGACATGTTCGGCGACCAAGCGTAGTGCCATTTCGCGCAAAGCGGTCAGGTTGCTTTCACGGAAAAAATTCTTGGCCGCCCATTCCGCGCGTTCGCCGAGATAGACTTTTCCTTCAGCCAAACGTTGGCGTAGTTGCTCCGGCGTTAGATCGACAAGAACGATTTCATCGGCAAGATCAAGAACTGAGTCCGGAACCGTTTCGCTGACGGTGATACCGCTGATTTGTCTAACGGTATCGCTACGGCTCGCGACGTGTTGCACATTGAGCGTGGTGTAAACACTGATGCCAGCATCGAGCAGCTCGATCACATCCTGGTAGCGTTTCGGATGGCGCGATCCCGGTGCATTGGTGTGGGCGAGCTCATCGACCACGGCTAACCCGGGATGCCAGGTGAGAATGGCGTCGAGATCCATCTCGGTGAGCGTCGTGCCGCGATACTCGACCTGGGTGCGCGGCATGATTGGCATTCCCTCGACCAACGCTTCCGTTTCTTTGCGGCCGTGTGTTTCGACGATGCCGACGACAACTTCGCATCCCTCCCCTTGCTTTTGCCGCGCCGCTTGCAGCATGGCGTAGGTCTTGCCCACGCCGGGCGACATCCCAAAGAAAATCTTCAGTTTGCCACGGGTAGCGGCAGTTTCTTCGCGCTTCATGCGCGCGAGAAGTTTGTCGGGATCAGGCCGTTCGGCCTCGCTCATGCGGCAATTCTACGCCGGCCGCGCGCTTGGTTCAAAAGTGGTAAATCACATCGGTAAT
>Ga0207691_10005095_pt1 | contig 12681 bp, 8 predicted proteins | sample KBSM13metaG_FD_184327 | JGI IMG/M metagenome (GOLD analysis project Ga0207691, IMG submission 184327) | Miscanthus rhizosphere microbial communities from Kellogg Biological Station, Michigan, USA - KBS M1-3 metaG (SPAdes) (version 2) | ecosystem: Host-associated > Plants > Roots > Rhizosphere >... | reverse complement strand
GGATCCTTGCCGGAAAACGCGCCGCCGCCGTGCCGGCCCCAGCCGCCGTAACTGTCAACGATGATCTTCCGTCCCGTCAGGCCCGTGTCGCCTTCCGGACCGCCGATGACGAAACTGCCCGTCGGATTGATCAGGTATTCGGTCGCGTCGGTTAGCATTTCGTTAGGCAAGACTTTGCGGATCACTTCTTCGATAACGAAACTGCGAATCTCGGAATGTTTCACGTCCCTGGCGTGTTGGGTCGAAACGACAACGTTCGAGACGCCGACCGGCCTGCCGCCCTCGTAAATTACCGAAACCTGCGACTTGGCATCCGGCCGCAGCCAGGGCGCTTTCCCGCTTTTGCGAATGCGGGTGAGCTCGCGACCGAGCCGATGTGCGAACATGATCGGTGCCGGCATCAACTCCGGCGTCTCGTCGCAGGCGAAACCAAACATCAAACCCTGGTCGCCCGCGCCCTGCTCAGCATGCCCCTTGCCCTCCGCATCGCTTGCGTTTACCCCCTGCGCAATGTCCGGGCTCTGACGCGTGATGATGTTTTGAATGTCGATCTTATCAGCATGAAAAACGTCATCGTCGTTCACGTAACCGATCTCACGCACGGCGTTGCGCACGATTTCGTCGATTGGCACGACCGACTCGAGCGGTTTTTTCTCCGGCAGATTCGGAATCGTTATTTCGCCGCCGACAATGACGGTATGGCTCTTGGCAAAAGTCTCGCAGGCGACGCGGCTTTTCGGGTCCTGCCGAAGGCAAGCGTCGAGCACGGCGTCCGAAATGGTGTCGCAAACTTTATCCGGATGACCTTCACCAACGGATTCGGAAGCAAAAATGAAACGACGAAGCATGACGCGGTAAAAGATTAAAGGGTTGAAGTGTTGAAGCGGTTTGATGGTTTGTTCGGTTCAACGCTTCCACGTTTCAAACCGACATATTGACCTATCATGATGCGTCGATATATCGTATCTTCATTTCATGGCGTCAACCATAAATTTCCTTCGTTTACTCACCGATCCGACCCGGCTGCGCCTGATTCTGCTTTTGGAACAGGAAGAGCTTTCCGTGGCGGAATTACAGGACGTGCTCGGAATGGGGCAGTCGCGGATTTCGAGCCATCTTGCGCAGCTAAAGCGCGCCGGAGTTGTCGAGGATCGCCGCGCGGGGAAAAACGTCTATTATGGCCTGACGAACGGTCAGAAACTCGACCCGCATCGCGCCAAGGTGAGTGAGCTGACCCGCGCACTCGCCCGCGAAATGCCGGAGACGGAGCGGGATCGCTCGGCCCTCAAGGTGGTCTTGCGTAAGCGGCAGGACAAAGCGCGCGAATATTTTGACCAGCTAGCGGGCCGGTTCGGTCGCAGTTATTGTCCGGGTCGCTCATGGCAGGCGCTGTCGCATACGATGATCGCGCTCCTCCCGCCGCTCACGGTTGCCGATCTTGGCGCGGGTGAGGGGACGCTTGCGCAGTTGCTTGCCAAAAAAGCGCGCAAAGTTATCGCGGTCGATAACGCGCCGAAGATGGTCGAGGTCGGAGCGCAACTGGCGAAGCGCCACGGTTTCAAGAATCTCGAGTATCGCCTGGGCGACATCGAGGATCCGCCGATCGACAAGAACTCGGTCGACCTCGCGTTCCTGAGTCAGGCGTTGCATCACGCGATCCGGCCCGAGCGCGCCATTGCCGCCGCCCATCGTATTTTGAAAAAAGGCGGCCGCCTCGTCGTGCTCGACCTGCTCAGCCATCGCTTTGAAAAGGCTAGGGAACTTTATGCTGATCACTGGCTCGGCTTCAGCGAAGTGCAATTGCACCAATGGCTCGAAGAAGCTGGCTTTTCGGGTATCGAGGTGACCGTCGTCTCGCGCGAAAAACAGAGCCCGCACTTCCAAACTGTCTTCGCCACGGGCCTGAAGTAGCCTTCGAGGCTCCGAAGGACTTTGCCAAGGTCTTTCGCTGATGACCGTTGTTTTCGCTCGACCGAAGCCTCGAAGGTAGAGATGATTGACGCGGCTGGCGCAACCCCATGGCAGAGCAAGATTTAGATGCTGGGGAAAAAGCGGATCTCACTCTAGAGATTGCGCATCTGTTGTTTATCGACGTCGTCGGGTACTCGAGGCTACTCGTAAACGAGCAGATCGAGCTGATGCAAGAGCTCAACCGCATCGTCCGCGGGACAGAATGTTTCCGGGACGCGGAAGCAAGCGAGAAGCTCATTCGCCTTCCGACCGGCGACGGGATGGTGCTGCTTTTTTTCCGCAGCCCAGAACAGCCGGTGCACTGTGCAATTCAAATCAGCGAGGCGCTCCGTGACCATCCAGAGATTCAGTTGCGGATGGGGATTCACAGCGGCCCGGTGAATCAGGTGGTTGATGTTAATGATCAAATCAACATGGCTGGAGCGGGGATCAACATTGGCCAGCGAGTGATGGATTGTGGGGATGCCGGGCACATCCTCCTGTCCAAACATGTCGCTGAAGATCTTGCGCATTATCGCCACTGGCAGTCCCACTTATACGATCTCGGAGAATGTGAGGTTAAACACGGAGCCCGGCTCCACCTCGTCAACCTGCACAAAGATGGGCTCGGCAATCAGGCCATTCCCGGAAAACTCAAACGTGCAAAACGGTGGATGCGAACGACGGGTGCAGCAGCGCGGGCGGAGAGCCCCTCACGTTGGCCCAAATTTCTAGGGGTCATAGCCTTGGTGTTGTCCGGGACCGCCCTGATTGTTAGTTTCTCTATCCTTTTGCGCCGTGGAGTATTAACGGCTCCGGACAACCCGCCGGCTTTGGTGCCGGAAAAAAGCATCGCCGTTTTGCCGTTCCAAAATCTCAGCAGCGACAAGGAAAACGCCTACTTTACCGACGGCATCCAGGACGAGATCCTCACGCGTTTATCGAAGATTGCCGACCTAAAGGTCATTTCTCGCACATCCACCCGGCACTACGAGAGCACGCCGGAAAACCTACCTGAGATCGCAAGGCAGCTTGGCGTTGCCAACATCCTGGAAGGAAGCGTTCAGAAAAGCGGTGACGCTGTCCGGGTGAATGTGCAGCTGATTCGGGCAGCCAATGATTCCCACCTGTGGGCCGATACGTTTGATCGCAAATTGACAGACATCTTTTCGGTTGAGAGCGAAGTATCGAAAGCCATTGCCGACCAACTGCGTGCGCACCTCACAGGCCGGGAAGCCCAAGATATCGCAGCCAAGCCCACAGACAATCCTGCAGCTTACGATGCCTATCTGCGTGGCCTCGCTTATACATTGAAGGCCGCAACGACATCTGCCACGACCCTTGGCGCCCAAAAGTATCTCAGAGAAGCCGTGCGGCTGGACCCAAAGTTTGCCCTTGCTTGGTCGCTGCTGTCCTACGTCGATGCGCTCAGCTACCTCTCGTTCAATCTGCAGCCAACGGACGCCCTTCGCGAAGAGACACGTCACGCGGCAGAGACCGCGCTCGCTCTTCAACCTAATCTTGGTGAGGCACTGCTGGCCAAAGGATATTACGAATATGCGTGCCATAAGGACTACAAAAGCGCGGTGCGTTACTTTGAACGAGCGCGTCAGCTAATGCCCAATAGCAGCCGGATTCCCGAGTCGCTGGCCTATGTTGCCCGAAGACAGGGCGAGTGGGACCGGAGCGAGTCGTACTTCAATGAGGCCGAGCGGCTCGACCCAAGGAATGTAAGTCTTCTTACCCAACACGCTCTTTCCTATGTCCAACTGCGACGTTTCCCAGAGGCATTGCGTAAGCTTGATCAGGTTCTCGATATTGCACCAGATGACATCGACATGCTCGCTTTAAAAGCGGCTGTCGCACAAGCCGAGGGCGATCTCCCACGGGCTTCTACCATCCTAGCGCCGCTTCGGCCAAGCGCAGGCGAATCCGGCCCACTGGAAACGCAAGTTTATCAGGCGATCTTGGAACGTGGCCCCGCAGAAATAATCGGTCGCCTCAAGGAATTACTGGCGAAGCCTGATCCAGGGTTGGGTTACATCAACGGCGAACTACGTTTTTGGCTAGGTTGGGCTCAAAAAGTCGGCGGTGATGAAGCCGGCGCGCAGCAGACCTGGCGGCTGACGCGCCTCGAACTAGAACCTTTCCTTAAAGAACAACCGGAGAATTACATGTTGATCGCGGCCCTTGCGCTAACCAATATGGGGCTTGGGGATAAAGTTGCCGCGATGGCGTTAGTGGACCGGATTGCAGCTGCAATGCCTATCGAGAAAGACGCATTAGGCGGGCCGTTTGCCATCGAAATCCTCGCCCGTGTAGCGGCAGGTATCGGCGACCGGGACCGTGCGATTGTGGCATTGCAAAAGTTACTCTCCATACCTTACACTGGGGCATTTGCTACAGGAGTGCCGCTGACTCCCGCACTCCTCCGGCTCGATCCAATGTTCGATTCACTTCGCGACGATCCGCGTTTTCGGCAACTGGCGAACGGAAGCTACCGCACTCCGCACCATTAACTGTCTCCGCGCGCGCACGGTCCAGCGTTGTCATAAACGACATAATGTCATTTATGCCCTTTTTTTAGTCGCCTTCTCCTGTTGTTCAATCCGACGATACAAATACTCTTTGATCAAAGCGCGACGAAAGGCAGCAAGGCTCGTGTATCCCAAGTTGTCTGCGTACGTGGCCGGATCGTCCGGGATTGGCTTACCCAGAAACTTTTCAAAATACCAATGCAGCAGTTGGTTCTCGGTCAGGGCTGTATTCTCCAGACACGGATTTTTCAGTCCAATCGACTCGAGCGCTCGGTCTTTCGCGATCGCGCGCGCCATCAACCGATGATAGTCACCGGAGAGGCGAAGTTGTTCTGGTAAGCGACTAGTCGAGATATACTGAGCGAGCTGGCGAACCCAGTTCACGCGCGCTTCGTCATTCATCAGTGCCTCAAATTCATGATCCTCCAAATTGTTGTCATTCATCCAGCATTTGAGTTCTGCGTCATCAAGAAGCTTGCGTTCTCGACGGAAGGCAATTTCCATTTTCTTTCTACGTTCGGGGCTGACACTTATTCCCAGACGTTCCGCCTCCCGAGTAGCAAAGAACCGTTCTAGTGCCTTCTGCGCGTGTCGCTTGTATTGGTCACTCTCGAGTCTGAGTTCCTCCAGAAGTGAGTCCAAAACGATGGCCCTTGGCTGAGCATTTGCATCGAATTGAAGTTCTCCGCTTTGCCGCCAAACGGATTCCCACGTCGCCGTGTACTGAAAACAAAAGGAAACCTTCTTTGGCTTGAGCCCTCGCGCCAGTTGCCGACGCATTAGTCGCAGCATGGCAATCGCGTCTTGTTTTTTTTGGTTGACGCGATTCTTAATCAACCACTGCCGCAACCGGGCCAGATGAGTTTCCGGCAGCCCACTTTCCGATGCGCAACGAAGCAGCAGTGAATAATTCCTATCTGGATAAAACAGTTCCTTTCCGATCTTTTCGAGCGCAACGCGCAACTCCGTTGAAATCACATTAAGTAACTCTGCCTTCTGCAGAGTCATCCGAATATTAACCATAGCTTCAGACGCAGCTTGGAATCCGATCTCAGCAGGACCATGAGCAATCGCAACCTCGTCATCATCCTCCAAAACTTCATCGCGATATTGTTTGAAAATGATTCCAACTCCTACCATTCCCAAAGTACCCAGTTCGGCTGCACGAAGGGCCCCGATGCTTGCGCTGCCGAAGACGTGGACTCCTCGGCTCATCGCCCACAGGATCTCTTTATGTCGTACCGTTGGCAGGGACTGGAAGTAGCCGTCGATGATTCCGATTGCCTGCGGACGCTGCAGAGTTACCCGATAAACATCGCCTTCGGCGGCAGGTGGCAAATACACGGCTTCCAGTTCAGAGCGAGCCTCTGCCGCAGAAATCGTCGGGCCGGTGAAGATATAAACGCTCATGGTCTTTCTGCCAGGACGCCCTGCGCCCGTCGGCCCGGGACGTAGTCCGACACAAGGATTGGCTCTAGGCCGGGCACGATGACGCGGACAACGGGCAACGCGAATTCTGGCTTGGTCAGGTCGACGACCACGACTTGTCGGCCACGGGCCTTTCTAATGCATTTCAGCTCCCACGCGACGTCCTCTTCGAAGGTCGCTCCATCTTGGGTCGGAACATCATCAAATCTTCGCACCGCGGCCGAAGCGAGATGACGATGTCGAGCCGCTCCTATTACTTCTGGATCCAGCAACTCCTCGTACGTTTCGTGGCGAAAGTCGTCGCGCAATCCCGATATCAGAGTCAGTCGGGTTTGTGCCGCCTCTGTTAGGGCCCGGACCAGCGCGATCTCGCGGGCTGGGTGGCAACCAAATCCCGACGCCACTGCGCGATGCCAAAGCGCGTTATCGTCTCGTGGCACAATATTGCAGGCAAATGTCGCGATCCTTATGTCGCTAGTAATATCCCAAACAGCAACGGACAGCCCAGCGCGCTCAAGCTTGCGAAGGATCTCCTGACAAATCGGGGCATCCACGCTATCCAAATCCAGTCGATCGTTCTGCTTCTCTTCCTTACGCAATTTCCACAAGGTCGTTGCGTCGCGCTCCACAACCTCGCAGATCGCGTGACTAATGGCTTCGATGAGTTCGTTGCCCGAGGCCAGGCCATTCGAACTGGCGAGAAAGCATCCGTGGCCGTCCGGCAACGGAATAGTGTAGTTCGTGTGAACCAATTCATAAGGCACCAAGACGTGGGCTCCGCTCAATAGTTCGCGCCCCTCGCACCATAGAATGCGTAAGTTTGGGTGAAAACGGGAATTGGAGCGACGCGGCAGTTCGTCAACCTCGACCATGCTGTGTTGGTATCTTAGTTCTTCGTAGGTCGCTAAACGGAGCGGCAGCGTTATCGTCTCCGCGTGGTAGAGTTCGACGGCCTCCATCACGCCCGACGCCCGAGCGCTGGCGAGATCGATCCCTTTTCCCTGGGAAACCGCCACCGATCGGGAATTGGGACGACAGACCATGACGACCGGAATTCCCACCGTGTCCAATCCGGTCACGTTGGCTATGCGCGTAATCCCCATGACCGGCGCTAGGCGCAGCGCCCGCTTCAGGGTGTAATCGAGGCTTTCCGATCTATGCGTTCCCTGTCGCAGGACTTTCGCTGTGCCGTTCGCAGCGGCCGATTCGCCGATAGAACGAGTGGCTCGGAGCCCCCTCGGCATTAGGCGCTACTCTGGGAATACGTTTGTCGTGACGACGTGTACACCCGGGCCGCCTCCGACCCAGGTTTGTCCGAGACAATCTGACAATTCTGTCTCAAACGCATCGAAAGCTTTTAATACACATTTTTTCTGATGCTGATTGAGTCGTTTTGGCTTGTCTTTTGTATTGATCAAATACAGCCCTCCATTTGATCCTTGCACAAGGGAGGAGTGCGAAGTCGTGCCTTTTTGGCGCGCCGGTTTTGCTTTTGATTTTGCTCTTGTTTTAGCCATGGTCTCTTTCCTTTCTGGTTGGATTGACTCCTTTTATCCAGGTCTCACCGGATGTGTCCAATCATTTAATCTCAATTCGCGAACACGCCGTTCCCGAGAATTTCGATGATTTGGGGAAACTCTGTCCATGCCTCATATGTCTCGTGCCTGCGGGAGTCTTTTCTGATACGGCCCAATACTCCAGCATTGGCGAAGTTGCAGTTCAACGAATCGCAGCTTCTCTTTCACGAAATGCCATCGAGGAAAGAGATGTTGCGTCGAAGATGCGTGGTCGCCGTGACATCGAAAGCCCAGGCGAGAACCCGTCCTGTTGCTCATCGGCTTTCCGGTCGCCCTGGGCAGTTCCAGACGGATTTGGATCCCCTCTGAAGTAAGAGCGGCAACGACAGGGAAAAGCAGAAATCGGGCAACGGAAGGCGCCCTCGCGCTGTCTAAGCTCGGAGAGGTCGCAAGCTTGCCTTTGCCGATGTCGACCAATGCCATTTTTTTGACAGGGTTCTTCGACGAGTTAAAGCGTCGGAAGGTCTATCGCGTGGCGGTGGCTTACGTCATCGCAGCTGGCGGTGTCATTCAACTGGCCTCGGCGGTCTTTCCGGCGTGGGAATTGCCGAACTGGACGCTGCGCCTCACGGTACTCCTGTTATTGGTCGGGTTTCCGATCGCGCTCATCCTCGCCTGGGCCTATGACGTGACGCCCAGCGGCATCCGGATGACGCCGAATCTCGCCCTGGCCACTGGCGGAGTGTCGAATCGCGTCCATCACCGGCGGAATGTCTTCCTGCTCGGTCTTTCCGGCCTGATTCTGGCCGCAGTCGCCGGGTTTTTTCTCATGCCGCGACTCACCGCGCTCAACGTCGAGAAATCCATTGCGGTTCTCCCGTTTGAAAACCTGAGCGCGGACAAACAGAACGCTTATTTCGCAGACGGCATCCAGGACGACATCTTGACCAATCTCTCGAAGATTCGTGACTTGAAAGTGATCTCACGTACCTCTGTGATGGGCTACCGCGGCAATCCATCCAGCGCGCGGGCGATCGGCAAGACGCTGGGCGTCGGTGCGGTCCTGGAAGGAAGTGTGCGCCGGGAGGGCAATCGGGTGCGCCTCAACGTGCAGTTGATCGATGCCGAGACGGACCGGCACCTTTGGGCGGAAGATTATGATCGGGAGCTGACCGACGTATTCGCAATTCAAACCGACCTGGCGCAGAAGATCGCGCAGGAGCTCCAGGCGCAACTCTCCGCGAGCGAGAAGGAGCAAATCCTGCGCAAACCGACCGAGAACGGCGAAGCCTATTTCGCCTTCGTGCAAGCCAGTTGCTGGCATACCTCACTGGAAAGCTTCGACAAACTGAAGGCGGCTGAGCAGCTCTTTCAGCGTGCCATCCAGCTCGACCCAAAGTTTTCGCTGGCACTTGCTAATCTCTCAATCTTGGAAAGCTGGATTTTTCACACCTTCGAACCTGTGGAGGTGCGACGCGAACTGGCCCGGAGCTATGCGCAGCGGGCCCTCGATTTGCAGCCAGACTTACCCGACGCGCATCTCGCCCTTGGTTACTCGCTTTATTATGGCGATCGCGAATACGATGCGGCCCTGCGAGAGCTTGCGATCGCCCAGCGCGGACTGCCGAATGACGCGCAGGTCAGTCTCGTGATGGGCGCCATCCAACGCCGGCAAGGGCAGTGGCAGGAATCGACGGTCGACCTTGAAAAAGCCATTGGTCTCAGTCCGAACGACGTCTGGGTCCTGGAAAATCTTGCCTACAATTATCAGATGCTGCGCGACTACCAGGAGGCGAACCGGGTGGTCGATCGCGGTTTGGCGATCGAGCCGAGGTCCATCAGTCTTTGGTTGTTAAAGTCCCGTCTCGCGATCGACGAGCGGGGAGATTTCGCGGTGGCAGAAAAAGCGCTGAATCTACTCCGGCAGCCCGCTACTGAGGCGCCCGCGAAAGGAAAAGGCGAACTGAGCACCGAGGAGAGGACCACGCTCCTACTCTCGAGCGCGAATGTTGCCTTGCTTCAGGGGAAATATGAGGAAGCCCTTGCCACCCTTGAGAGCGCAGAAGACAATGCGTTCTCAGGCAAGCCAGGCGGCGTTTTCGAGAAGCGTTTTATGGCGGGCCTGGCCCACCGGAAACTGGGCCACGAAGCCGAAGCTCAGGCCGCTTTCTCGAGGGCGAAAGAGCAGGCCGAAGCCGAAGTACGCGCTGCACCGAACGATGCTCCGCGGAATGCCAACCTGGCGAGAGCCCTGGCCCGTCTCGGGAAAAAAGACGCCGCCATTGCTCAGGCAAAACATGCCACGGAATTGCTCCCCGAATCAGTCGATGCTTTTGCCGGGCCGGAGATGACGGCAGCGCTGGCTGAGGTTTGCGCTGTTACTGGTGAAAACACGAATGCGATCGAGTTGCTCGACGGCTTACTGAGCCGGCCCAGCGGCGTGACGGTGGCTTTGCTCCGGCTCGATCCGGCAATGGATCAGCTGCGCGATGATCGCAGGTTCCAAGAGTTGCTGCAAAAATACGGAGACGGGAGCTAGCCCGCTCGCCGCCCGCCGCGGTCCGCCCTTGAATTCTTCCCGCAGCGACCGGATTGATTGCCGTGACCTTTCTTGACGAACTGAAGCGGCGCAAGGTGTACCGCGTCGCGGTCGCGTATGTCATTGCGGGAGGCGGCGTCATACAGCTCGCCTCGGCGGTCTTTCCGGCCTGGGAGCTGCCCAGCTGGGCCTTGAGACTGACGGTGGTCTTGTTGCTGATCGGTTTTCCGCTCGCGCTTTTGCTCGCCTGGGCGTTCGATGTTACTCCGCAGGGAATACGGGCCACCCCAGCCTTGCCGATTGATCCGGTCCCCGAATTTGCGCACCGCCGTCGCCGGCGAAACATCGCGCTCCTTGTGGGCTCTGGGGCATTGGTCTCAGCCGTCGCGGGCTTTTTCCTTCTCCCGCGCGGCGCCGACGCTACCAAGATGGAAAAGTCGATCGCCGTCCTGCCTTTTGAAAATTTTAGCGGTAAACCGGAGAACGCCTATTTCGCCGATGGCATCCAGGATGACATTCTAACGAACCTCTCGAAAATTGGCGACTTGAAGGTGATCTCGCGCACCTCGGTCATGGCTTATCGCGGCAAACAAAAAAGCGTGCGCCAAATCGGAAAGGAACTCGGGGTGGGCGCGATTCTCGAAGGCAGCGTGCGGCGCGAGGCTAATCGCGTGCGGGTGAATGTGCAGCTGATCAACGCCCAGAACGACGAACATATCTGGGCGGAGGATTATGACCGTGACCTGACCGACGTCTTTGCGATCCAAACCGACCTCGCGCAAAAAATTGCTCACGAATTGCAGGCCCAGCTTTCCCCGAGTGAAAAGGCCGGAATGACTCGCAAACCAACCGAGAACGGCGAAGCCTATCTCGCCTTCGTGCAAGCCCATGATCTTCAGGCGGCGGCAGTCGAAGACCGGGCGAAAGCGAATGAAGCAGTTCAACTTTACAAGCGGGCCATCGAGCTCGATCCAAATTTCGCCCTGGCGATTGCCAATCTCTCGATCACCTACAGCTGGATCTTTCACAACTTTGATCAAAAGGAGGAGCAGCACGCCTTGGCGGCAAAATATGCCGAGCAAGCGCTCAAGCTCGCGCCGGAAATGCCGGAGGCGCACCTCGCTCGGGGCTTCGTGCTCTATTACGGCGAGCGCGACTACAAGGGAGCGCTGCAGGAGTTCGCCATCGCCCAACGCGGTCTGCCTAACGATTCCCAGGCGTATCTAATCACTGGCGCCATTCAGCGTCGACAGGGGGAATGGAAGCTCTCCACGGCCAATCTCGAAAAGGCGGCTAGCCTCAACCCAAAGGATACGTGGCCGCTCCAGAATTTGCTTTTCAATTATCAGATGACACGAAACTTCGAGGCGGCGAATCGGGTTGTCGACCGCGCCTTGGCGATTGATCCGGAATCTTTCAATTTCTGGGCCTTTAAAGCTAAACTGGCCTTCGCGGAACGCGGCGATCTCACGGTCGCGGAAAAGAGTTTGGAACGGCTCGATCAGGAAGTCGCCAGCGGCCAGATGAAAGAGCTTGACCCCGAGATGAGGGCGGAGGTGGCGCTCGGCAAAGGGGGCCTCTTACTATTTCGCGGCAAAGCCCAGCAAGCGGTGGAAACACTTCGCCAGGTCCCGCCGGAAGTTTTTGCCGCCAAACATTCTAGCTTGGTTGAGGCCCTCCTTCTCGAAGGCAGCGCATACCAAAAGCTTGGCCAGACGGCGGAGGCGCAGTCCACTCTCATGCGAGCGAAAGATGCGGCTGAGGCGGCAGTGCGCGAAGCGCCTAACCAAGCCTCACGCCACTCCGACCTGGCACAAGTGCTCGCCCGGTTAGGCGAAAAGGAGGCGGCCATTGCGGAAGGGAAACGGGCTATCGAACTGTTGCCGGTCTCGGTGGATGCCTTCGAAGGCCCTCGGGGGATTGAAGCGTTAGCCGAGGTCTACGCCGTTACCGGCGAAAAGGCGCAAGCGATCGAGCTACTCGATGGATTGCTCAGCCGACCGAGTGATCTCACCGTGCCGATCCTAAAGTTCGATCCCAGATGGGAGAACCTGCACGGTGATCCGGCCTTCGAGCAGATGCTTTCGAAACACGAGAGCCGTACCTGAGCGACCGCGCGCCTAACGATTCGCCATCCTTGGCGGGTTGCATAGATTTCGCGCTGGAATGAAATACGACCTGATCGTTATCGGCGGCGGACCAGCTGGCTACGTAGGCGCGATCCGTGCCGCACAACTTGGCAAACGCGTCGCGTGCGTCGAGAAGGAACGCGCCGGTGGCACGTGTCTCAACTGGGGTTGCATACCGACCAAATCGCTCCTGCGTAACGCCGAGCTTTATCACCTGATGAGCCATCGCGCTGCTGACTTCGGCTTTAAGATCGAGGGGCTCAGCTATGATTGGAGCAAGGTGATCAAGCGGTCGCGCGACGTCTCGGATAAGAACGCAGCTGGTATCGAGTTCCTCTTCAAGAAGAACAAGGTCGATTACGTCCTTGGCGAAGCTTCGATGGACAAGCCTGGTGAAGTGATCGTGAGACTCGCCGACGGTGAGACCGAAACCCACACCGCGGCTAAGATCCTCGTCTCGACCGGTGTTGTTTCACGTCCGCTGCCGGGCCTTCCATTCAACGGCAAGACCGTCATCGGCAGTCGCGAGGCGATGATTCTCGATCCCCAACCGAAGAGCATAATAATCATCGGCGCCGGCG
>Ga0207691_10005094_pt1 | contig 12682 bp, 5 predicted proteins | sample KBSM13metaG_FD_184327 | JGI IMG/M metagenome (GOLD analysis project Ga0207691, IMG submission 184327) | Miscanthus rhizosphere microbial communities from Kellogg Biological Station, Michigan, USA - KBS M1-3 metaG (SPAdes) (version 2) | ecosystem: Host-associated > Plants > Roots > Rhizosphere >... | reverse complement strand
GTGGTATCAATTAGTAGTTAAGCTAGAGCCCATCCCGAAACTCCTACCTTTCAGAAACTTTACCGCGAACTTTACCCCGCAGCCCATAATGCTGATAGTCCAGCCGGTGAGAGTCCGGCGATGGAAAATGACGATGAACCATCTAGATATAACCGACTTGGGCGACAGGGGGCGACCCGGCCCAAGCAAGCTCGGTAGTAAAAGTCCTGACCGGAGCAGGGCGAGCAAATGACCAGGCCGTAGCATAAAGCGAATGTTGCAGCTTCGATAAAGCGACCCCATTGGATCCGGATTGGTGGGGAAATTGTGGTTGCCGAGCCCGTGATAAAGGGGCGAAGGCAATACCAGCGGCGAAGGCATCGTCAAATGCAGTCGTTGGAGCCACCGGAGTACGGGCAACGGCATGGTCAGAAGGACTGGCAGAGTAAATTGGGGACCCTCTGTGGGCACAGGTAAGCAGCCTGACGGAATAATCCATAAGCCGGCAGGCGGTCGACAGAGGCGCAGATGTGGCCATAGTAAGCGATGATCTGGCCGGACAATAGAACCGGTCGGGGAGCCAAGGGCCACTGGACCAGCAGTACGGGTCAGAAGCGTTGGTCCCGCTTGGATGCGGGGTAAACACCGAACGCCGACCACCCTAAACAGTGGCAGCCTATAAGCAGGTCGAGTGGCATGCGAAGGGGGCTGCGGCGTAAGCTGGTTTGAAGCCGTACTGGGGAAAACCCGCCGTACGGAATTTTAGAGGGGGAGAGGGAAACACGCGCGCTGGGAGCGCATCTACCCGGATGCTTCATGGACATTGGTTATCCGGCTACCAAAGCGTGGTGCGCCCTCTCTCTACTCGATGTTGCGGCCGCGAAGCGGCAGCCTGCGACTTCTGCGTCGCTGTTGGACGCGCGCACCCTGCTGTGAGCACTTCGCGCGGGACCGGCTTTGAGAACCTGACATAAGATCCCTCGCTGAACGCTCGGGATGACAGACCGGCTCAGCTCACGCGTTCGAGCGCGAGCGTGAACGTCGATCCCGTTCCAGGCTCGCTCTCCACCGTCAGCTCGCCACCCATGCCGCGCGCCAGGTCTCGGCTGATCGCCAATCCGAGCCCTGTCCCCTCCGCCGGCTGCGCGAGCGTACGATGCAACTGCACGAACGGCTCGAAGATCGCTCCCCGGCGATCGACCGGGATGCCGATGCCCGTATCACCCACGCGAATGTAGACTCGAGCCTCATCGTGCTCGCACACGACGTGGACCCGACCACCCGGCGGCGTGAACTTCACCGCGTTCGCCAGAAGGTTCAGCAGCACCTGCCGAACCTTCTCGGCATCCGCGCGCGCGACGATGCTGCCGAACACGGGCTCGCACACGAACTCGAGTTGCTTGGCCGCGAGCTGTGGGCGGATGAGCGACTCGAGATCCCCGAGCAGCTCCGTCACCGGAACGTTCGTCACCCGATACTCGACGTGCCCCGCCTCGAGCCGCGCGAAATTCAGGATGTCGTTGATGACGCTCAGCAGGTGACGCTGACTGCGCATGATGCGACCGAGGTCCTCCTGCTGCTCGGACGTCGTCGGACCTCGGAGGCCAAGGCTCATCAACTCGGCGTATCCCGAGATCGCGTTGAGCGGCGTCCGGAGCTCGTGGCTCATCGTCGCGAGGAACTGCGTCTTGGCGCGGTTCGCCTCCTCCGCCGCCTGCCGTGCGCTGTGCTCCGCTTCCAGTAACCGTACCCGCTCGAACGCCTGCGTCGCCTGATCGCCGATCGACGCGATGTAACCCCGCACGTCGTCGCTGAACACACGCCGCTCGTCGAAGCCTAACGCCACAGCACCCAGCGGCTTGCCAGTGGACGCGATCAGCGGCAGCGCCGCCCACGCTTCCTGCGTGACCGTGCGGCCATCGACAGGCCACGCGGGAAATCGCTGCTCGAACGCGGTTCTGTCGGGGAGGAACACCGGCTCCTGCGAACGCACGACCTCGGCGAGCGGCGTCTCACTATCGATGGCGATACGATCGAACCGCCGGCGACTCCACGGCTCCACACCGCGCTCATCCATCATGACGAGCTCGGGCCGTCCGTCGCTCCCGTCCTCGACACGGTAGATGGCAACGCGCGGCGTGTGAACGATCTCGCGCAGGTTCGACACCACGACCCGTGCGATCTCCTGCTCGGAGTTTGCCTCGCCGAGCGCGGCCATGATCGCCTGCAGGCGTTCCGTGCGCTCGCGCGCGATCTGTTCCGCTTCGAACGCGAGCGCGCGAGCAAGCGCCTGACCGCACTGCGCGGCGAAGAGCTCCATGAACTCGCGCTCGTCGTCCGGGAGATCGCGTACGTCCCTCCACGACAGCGTGATCAACGCTCGCACCTGGCTGTCGGTCGCGATCGGCAGCACGACGGCGGTCTGCGTGCCCGCCTGTTCGAAGTACGGCGCTGCCGCCGGATAGCGGGTGCGCGCATCGTCGAGCGATTCGATGAACACTCCGCGGGCGGTCGCGACGGCGTCTCGCGTGGCGGCGACGGTCGTGCGGAGCGAATACGACCGCCACGCCTGGAGCACGTCCGCGTCGTAGCCGAACGCGGCCACGAAGCGCGTCGTGTCGCCGTCCTCCTCGATGAGCGACACCGTACCCCGTTCCGCACCGAACGCTTCGGCTGCCTCGGCGAGTATTGTTTCGGCGACAGCCATCGCCGTCGCGGCACCAGTCAGCCGCGCCGTGAGTGCGTAGAGCCGATCGGCCACGCGCGCCGAGCGCTCGGCGCGCGCGCGCGCGGCAACGGCCTGGCGATGAAGCCGAGCATGTTCGACGGCCACCGCCGCCCGCCGCGCAAGCTCGATCGCGAGTGGCAGGTCACGCTCGGAGTATCGACGACCCGATTCCGCGGACACGAGTGTGAGCGCACCGACGGCTGTGTCGCCAACGACGAGCGGCACGATCATGGCCGACCGGAGGCCGAGCGTCCGCGTTATGCGCAGATGCTCCTCGTCCACCGCGCCGGCAACGAGCATCTCGTCGGTGATCTCGCTGACGAGCTCGGGTCGACGCGTGCGCAACACGTTAGGCACGCCGGTCGTCGCGTCGGGTCGTGGCGGGTATCGTCGGTTGAGCTCCCGCGCCCACGTGACCTTCGTCGGATCGACGTGTGCCACCGCCAGCTGCCGAGGGGCGTCTCCGTCCTCGACGATATGCACGGAGCACCAGTCGGCGAGCTGCGGCACGACGATCTGCGCGAGCTGCTCGAGCGTGGTCTCATAGTCCAGCGACGACCCCAGCACCTCGCTCGCGCGGCCGAGGTAATGCTCGGTCTCCTCGGCTCGCTTGCGGGCGGTGACGTCCACCCATTGTGTCGCGAGACCGCCATCGGCGAGCGGAAAACACGATAGCGTCAGCCACTCGCCGCGTCCCGGATAGAACGCCTCGAACGTCACCGGGATCCGGTCGGCCGCCGCGCGACGCATCTCGCGCTCGAACGCCGTGCCGATGATGTCAGGATACAGCTCCCACAGCACGCGCCCGATGGGTGGTTGATTCGAAGCACGCGGCGACTGTCGGAAGACCGCGGCGGCAGCGTCGTTGATGAAGAGGAAGCGCCACTTGGCGTCATGCACGACGAACGGATGCGCGATGCTGTCGAGGATGCCCTTCGTGAACAGCTCCGCCGCTTCAGCGGCGGCAGTCCGATCAGCAAGCTCTTCGCTGGACTGCTCGAGCTCCTCTGAGAGTGCCTGCGATTCCTCGAGCTGCTGTTCCAGCTCCATCGCCTGCGACTCGAGCTCGTGGGCAAGCTCCGCGTTCTGAGCCGCTGCCATAGCCGCGGAGCGACGAGCGGTTCGCGCCGCCGTCGTGAGCATCGAAACGGCGGTGGACGCGAATAGAAACGCCGCGAGTGGAACGAGATCTTCGGGAGTGGCTAGCGCGATCTTACCTGGCGGGCCGATGAGGTAGTAGTCGACAGCGAGTACCGAGAGGGCAGACGCGAGAATCGCCGGACCCAACCCACCAAACCAGGCGCTACCGATGACCGCCGGCCAGAACAGGACAAAAATCGCCCGCTGCAGCAGCGAGGCTGCGGGTAGTGTGGCCGCGAGTGCGAGTGCGGTAGCGCCAATGGCTACCAGATACCGCACGGGCTGGGGACGTTCTTCGGGGAGGTGCACGGCGACCGCGTGGCTGGCGGTCGCCGGAATGCGCGTTGACGTGCGATGCGTCGGGTCGTTCGCCTGAAGTTCTATGCGGCCCTGACTACCATCCTGCGCGCTGGCCTCCCCACTCGTCATGCGGCGAGCACCCTCGCGACGACGGCTGTCACGTTATCCGATCCACCGGCCGCGAGCGCCATGTCGATGAGCGATCGGCATCCTGCCTCCACGTTAGGCGTGCCGGTGAGCACCTCGCGGATGCTGGCGTCAGACACGTGCTTCGTTAGGCCATCGGTACACAGGAGCAGCGTGTCTCCGCGCTCGAGGCGGATGAAATCGACGGCCGGCGTCATGTCCCGCGCGCCGATCGCGCTCGCCAACACGTTATATAGCCCGGCCTCCACCGCCTTCTCCTTGGGCATCCCATGCTCGGAGACGAGCACCTCGCCAACCGTCTGATCACGGGTGAGCGGACGCATCGTGTCCCCACGAAGATGGTAGACGCGGCTATCCCCGACATGAACGATGTAGGCAAACGGCCAGACGACCATTGCCAGCGTGAGCGTGGTCGCAGGTCCGCCTCGCGTGTGCAGCCGGAACGTCTCGACCAGGTGATCGTGCGCGCGATGCGCAGCCGTGCGCAGATGTTCCGGGAAATCCTTTCCTTGATCGGCGCCGTAGCCGTTGTACGCACCAACCATCTCCCCGAGGTACTCGACCATCGTCGCCACCGCGGTGGCGCTCGCGACGCGTCCGCCGGCACTCCCGCCCACGCCGTCGGCGACGACGTAGAGATACGCGCGAGGTCCGGACAGGTGATCGAAGATGTGCGGGTCGTCGAGGTTCGTCTGCCGGAGCTGCACGGCGCGCTGCAGGGCCGCCGTCACGAAGTGGTCTTCATTCACCGGCCGCACGTTGCCCACGTGAGACATCCCGTAGCTCTCGATCAGGCGCCGCACGTCGGCCGTGGTGCCTGACGAGGCGACTGCTGGTGGGAGAGCCGGCTCCGGGCGCGGGATGATGCCAACTGCGCGGTCCGTCCCGATGGGTAGCTGTGCGTCGGTCATCGCGTGTCCTCGGTGCACCTGCGTTATCGTGGCGGCGGCCGCACGGCGCACACCGACTATGGGCCCCCCAAACTATGACACCGGCACGCGGGCGGCTATGCTCGGCCCGTAGCCCGGACTCCGGCTGCCCCCGTGGTGCCGTACGCCCGGCGGTGATAAGCTGACCGCGCTTTGCACGCTTCACATTGCTTCTTGCTTCCTGGGGGAGACTCATGCCGTTCGACATTCCGGGCGTTTGGCCCGACGAGAGCCACACCGCGAGCCGCTCCGCGCCCGTCGGGGTCATCAAACTGCGCATCCGCTGTTTCGAGGATTCGTGCAAACCGGGCGCGATGACCGTGCGCGTCGTTGGCGCGACCACCGGAAGGGTCATCGCCCAGGGAACGGTTACGAGCTCGTCGACCAAGAAGCTCCACGAGCTTCCGGTGCTGGGCTCGCGATCACGGGCGAAAACGAACGTCCGCGTGCTGTTCTCGTGCGGCGGCGAAGAGGCGGAAGGGTGGGCAGGCCAGCTGTGGATCGGGACGGCCGAGACCCCATCATCACCGGGCGACGGGCGGACTCCGGCGCGGGGCGCACGACCGGCTGCGATGAAAGCCGCCGCCTCACCCCGATCGCGCGCTTTGGCCAGCAAGCCGGGGTCCACCGTCGCTTTGGAGGATCCGGCAATGCCCGGCACGACAACGGACGACGCCGACGACGACACCCCAAAGACGACTCGTCCAAGTGCCTGGCGGCGGCGAGAGCCGGAACCGGCGACCACGGCGGCCGAGAATATCGGACGCAAGCTCGACGCGGTGCCAGATCGGGTGGACACACGCGACTGGTTCTTCCAGCCACGCCTAACGCCGCTGCCGACGTCGCTCGTGAACTGCGATCACGTGCCGGCCATTCTCGATCAGGGCAACGAGGGCGCGTGCACCGGGTTCGCGCTGGCGGCGGTGGTGAACTACCTGCTCGCGCATCAGACCGTGGATCGCAAGGTGAGTCCGTACATGCTCTACGAGCTCGCGCGAAAATACGACGAGTGGCCGGGCGAGGGATACGAGGGATCATCGGCGCGAGGCGCCATGAAGGGCTGGGTGCGCCACGGCGTGTGTCTCGAGAAATCGTGGACGAAAAAGGACAAGGGCGTCAGCTGTCTCCGGAAGACGCTGAAGAAAGGGTTCACCATCAGCGACGAGGCGCGCGCCACGCCGGGCGGCGCGTTCTACCGTGTGCAGCACGACCAGGTGCGTGACATGCACGCCGCCATCGCCGAGGCGGGCGCGATCTACTGCACGCTCATGGTGCATTCCGGGTGGGACGATCCGGGCGGAGACGCGAAGGCGCCGCGCGCACCGGTGACTGGCTCCAATACGATCGAGAGCCTGCCGATCATCCAGCGTCGCGGCCGCGCGACGGATGGTCATGCGATCGCGATCGTCGGCTACACCGACGTGGGCTTTGTCATCCAGAACTCGTGGGGACCGACGTGGGGGGAGAAAGGGTTCGCGCTCCTGCCGTACGAAGACTTTCTCATGCACGCCACCGACGTCTGGGTGATGCAGATTGGCGTGCCGCTCAAGATCGATCTCTGGGAGCAGGGAAAGACGTTCGCCGACTCCGCGGCCGGCTTACCGCGCGCGCATCAGGCGGTGCCGCTCGACGCGATTCGTCCGTTCGCGGTGGATGTCGGTAACAACGGCGAGCTGTCCGACACCGGCGACTACTGGACGACGCCCGACGACATCGAGCACCTGTTCGCCGTCACGATACCGGAAGCGACGAAGGCGTGGCGTCGCCGGCGCATCATGCTCTACCTGCACGGCGGCCTGAACGACGAGCGCTCCGTGGCCGATCGCATCATCGCGTTCCGCGAGGTGATGCTCGCGAACGAGATCTATCCGATCCACATCATGTGGGAGTCCGGTGGTGTGGAGACGTTAGGCAACATGCTCCGGGACTATCACACGGATGTGGATGACCGCGCCGGCGTCGGCGAATGGCTCAAGAAGCTGCGCGACAACCTCGTCGAGGCGAAGGACCGATCGCTCGAGGTGACGCTGGCGCGACCGGGTGGTCTCATGTGGCGCGAGATGAAGGAGAACGCGCGGCTCGCCTCGGAGCATCCGGACGGAAAGGGCGCGATGCAACTGCTCACGACGCGCGCGCGCAAGGCGGTCTCGAGTCTCGCCGAGACGACTCGTGGGTCACTCGAGCTGCACGTCGTCGGACACAGTGCCGGGAGCATCTTCGCGGCGTCCGCGTTGCCGCTGCTGCTCAAGGCTGGCATCAAGCTGCGCACCATCCAGTTCATGGCGCCCGCCATCACGGTCGAGCTGTTCCGGCAACTCGTCCTGCCGCTGGTCGAAGGTGGGAAGTGCCCACACCCGACGAACTACGTGCTGAGCGATGCCGGTGAGCGGGACGACACGATTGGCCCGTACGGCAAATCGCTGCTGTTCCTGGTCAGCAACGCGTTCGAGGGAACGCGCGGCGTGCCGCTGCTCGGCATGGAGCGATTCGTCAGCGGCCGCGGCGAGATGGAAGACCGATTCCTCGGCCCCAATCGATGGGCGAACGAATTCTTCACAAAGACCGTGGATGGAAACGCGAGCCTCGTCGTTGCGGGCAATGAAACGCTGGATCGGTTGCCGGGCGCGCTGCAGGGCGCGAGCCTGAGTCGAAGCGAGAGTCACGGCGGCTTCGACAACGACGTCGACACAATGAACTCGGTGCTCACCCGAATTCTTGGCGCGAGGCCGAGGAGGTTCTTCGAGGTCCGCGACCTGAGGTACTGAGCACCTTCGTCATCTGTCATCCCGAGCGTCAGCGAGGGACCTTTGTGAAGTGATTGTGGCCGGACCGGCTACGATGCCATCACGCCGACGAGAAAAACGCAAACAACACAACAACAACAGAGACAGGATTGCCAGGATTTGCAGGATTAAAGAGACGTGTCAGGGACGGTCGCGATCCGCCCGCCCGGAATCCTGCCAATCCTGCCAATCCTGTCTGCTGTTGTTGGTTTGTCATCCCGAGCGTCAGCGAGGGACCTTCTCGACCGTCATCGTAGCTGGCAGTGCCTCGAGGGTGGCCCGCACTACGTCCGCCGTCCTGAGTTGCAGAACGCCAGCCAGCTACGATGCCGTTACAGAACGGTCCCTTACTTCATCTGGCGCAGTGACGCGATGCGTGTCGCGCGACTCTTCGGGCTGTCGAGGCTGAACGATCGCGCGTCGCCGAGCTGGTCGCGGACGAACGTCTGTGTCTCCTCGACCGCAGCCTCGAGCGCCTTGTCCTTCTTGCGGCCGAACGTCGCCCACACGATCGAGCCCGCGTCCACATCGAACTCCCACAGTCCGATGATCTGGCCGCGGTCCAGGATCGCGTGACTCGGAAGATCCATGAGCCCGCCCGCTGGCTTCGCCGACGTGTCGACGACGAACATCCGCTCACGGTCCTTCGGATCGAGGAGCGACTGCATCTCGCGCCGGTTCGCGGTGATCGGATCGAGACTGCTCACGAGCGCGTACTCGGGCTTCGTCGGTGCCTTGAACGCGGCGAATGCCTTCGCGTCGTCAGGCAGCAGCATGCGATCGCTGCCGGTTTCGGCCGGCACGAGTCCGAGCGGCGCGACGGCCTGCTTCGTCGCCTTCACGCCGAGACCCGAGAACCACTGGAACTCGCCTAACGTCGCCGGACCGACCCAGCGGAAGAAGCGGCGTGCGAGCTCCGTGAACGCGGCGTCGAGCGACAGGGGATATTTCGTGAGCGGATTCGGCGACCAGTTCGTGTACTTGTAGCGCTGCTGGTCCAGCCGTCCGTTCGTCGGGACGCGACGCAACTTCCCCGCGGTCTGCAATCGTCCGAGCGCCAGCGGCAGGGTCGTCGTCAGACCCTTTTTCCTGCCTTCGTCGCCAAGACTGCGCGACGCCTTCCCAGTCGCTTCGCGAATACCGTCAGGGTCGAGCGGCCCCTTCGCGAGTGCCATGACGATGCCGTCGCAGAGCTTGTCGATCTCGGTTTCCGTGACGCCGAGCTTGAGCGCCTGCTTCATGTCGCCGCCGCTGAACTCGCGCCCGACGGTGAGCCCGAGCGCGAAGTCACTGGCGGGCAGCACGTACGTGCACCCACGTGCGGTCGGGAGCTCGTGGATCTCGAGCTTCGCCGCCGCGCGATCCGCGTCCTCGCGACTCGTGCGACCGCGGGAGAACAGCGTGAGGTACGGCCCCACTCCGCCGACGGAGCGCGCCCACCCGCACCGCTCGAGAATCGCCGCAGGCGATTGTCCGAGGAGCGATCCATCGAGCCCTTGGCGGTGCGACCACCAGGCGCGGAGCTTGGATTCCATGTGAGTCGATGTGAGTCGCGGGGTCAGCGGGTTGGAACTTCGCGGAGGACGATAGCAGTTCACTCTGCAGGCCGGAATGCCTTGCCCTGCATCATCGCGCCGGGGTCGGTGGGAACTACGATTTTGCGGATCCGTACTGCGAAACTACCGGATACGGCTTTGCATTCCCGGCACCGTCTGCGCGGGCCCGGTGGGAACGGCGATTTCGCGGATGAAACGGAAGAATCAGGATACTTCTCGATAAGTCCGGCCCCGAGCGCAATGAGCCGGGAACTTTGGGAACGGCCGATCGGGACGCAGGAGTCTCCCGAGCGGCCGTTCCTCTTTCATTCGGGCCGCGGCGAGAGCCAGCGTCGATGCAAAGCCGTATCCGGCCGTTTTCCGTGTCATCCGCAAAATCGTCGTTCCCACCGACCCCGGCGCAACGATCCGTACATCGCGGGTCCGCGAAAATCGACGTACGGGGAAGACCCGACATCCCTACAGGGAATCCAGTCTAGGCGGCCGCACCGGGACAGCGTATCGAGCAACCATGCCGACCACGCCTATCGCCTCCAAAAAATCGCGACCGTTCCTTCGTCTCCTCCCGGACTGGGAGAGCCGCATCAACGGGCTACGCGTCCTCACCGGAAACACGCCGCTCCTCGCCATCGAATGCGAGGTCCACGGACGCCCGCGCACCGTGTACGCCAAGGCCGAGAACCTGAACTTCACCGGCTCGATCAAGGACCGGATGGCACTCCATATCATCCGGCGCGCCTACGAAACCGGGAAGCTTCAACCCGGAGGCCTGATCATCGAGGCCACCAGCGGGAACACCGGCATCTCCTTCGCCGCCTTCGGCCGCGCCCTCGGACATCCAGTGACCATCTTCATGCCCGACTGGATGAGCGAGGAGCGAAAGGCGCTCATCCGGAGCTTCGGCGCGACCGTGCGACTCGTGTCCGCTGCGGAAGGCGGTTTCCTGGGGAGCATCAGACTGGCCGAGGAACTGGCGAACGAGACTCCAGACGCGTTTCTGCCGCGACAGTTCGCGAACGAGCAGAACGTCGAAGCGCACGAGACGAGCACCGGACCCGAGCTCTGGTCCCAGATGCGCTGGCAGGGACTCACGCCCGACGCGTTCGTCGCCGGAGTCGGTACCGGCGGGACCATCATGGGAGTCGGCCGCTTTCTGCGGCAGGTGAACCCGGCGGTCGGGATCTACCCCGTCGAACCCGCGAACTCGCCGACCCTCAGCACCGGCCACAAAGTCGGCAAGCATCGCATCCAGGGAATTTCCGACGAATTCATCCCGCCTATCGTCGATCTCGCGGCGCTCAATCACATCATCGCGGTCGACGACGGCGACGCCATTCTCATGGCCCAGAAGCTCGCCGCCGAAGTCGGGCTCGGGGTCGGAATCTCCTCGGGCGCGAACTTCCTCGCCGCGCTCGACGTGCAGCGGCGGATCGGAACAGACTCGGTCGTGGTCACCGTGTTTCCCGACAGCAACAAGAAGTATCTGTCCACCGGCCTGCTGTCCTACGAGCCGGCGAAGCCGGGGCACATGTCGTCGCACGTGCGCGTCCTCGGGTTCCGCGCGCTGAGCCGCGTCTGCGGATCATGCACCGATCCGACCCCTCTCGCACTCGGGCAGGGATAGACGCAAGCGACGCAGTGACAGAGGGTTGACGCCCGCCTTGACGTTGCTTCACGAGGCCACGTCTACCTTGACCGCCGTTAGGATCGACCTCCCCAGCAGGTCGGTCGCTCCCGATCACTCAATCGGCGGTCACCATGTTGAATTCTGCTTTGGCGCAGCCGACGCGCCTCGCATTCGTTTTCTGGTTTTTCTGTTTCGCGCTCACCATTCCTGCTTCGGCCGGCATCGCGCAGCAGGTCGCCGTAAAGAACGTCACCCTCCCGCTCACACTCGCCGACGCCTGGGCCAGAGCCGAAGCGAAGAGCGATCAACTCACCATCGCCGGCGCGCGCGAGGAGCAGGCTCGGGGTAGTGCACTCGAGTCGGGCAGCCTCCGCCGCCCGCGACTGTCCGCGTTCTCATCGTACGACCGCACGCTCCAGAGTGAGTTCGAAGGAGTCACGGGTTTCGCCCCGGATTCCACGACATCCTCGAGCGAAGACTCTGCCGAGATTCCGTTCGGCAGCGCTCACACCTATCGCGCCGGGCTGACCGCGTCCTACACGGTCTTCTCCGGCGGACGCTTCCTCGCCCAGACCCGCGCCGCCGCGAGCAGCCGTCGCGCAGCGGAGCTCGGGTTCGTCTCGACCCGCGCCCAGGTACGCCTCGACGTCACCGAGGCCTACTACGACGCGATGCTCGCCGATCGCCTCCATCGGATCGCCGAGTGGACGCTCGAACAGGCCGACAGCACGTACCACCGGATGACGCTCATGACCGGCGTGGGTCGCGCGCCCGAGTTCGACCTCGTCCGCGCCAAGGCATCCCGCGATCGGCAGCGCCCGGTGGTCATACAGCGCGAGGCCGATCGGGACATCGCGATGCTTCGCCTTCGCCAACTGCTGCATGTTCCGGCTACCGCGGAACTCACGCTCCCGACGGACATTGTCGCGGCACCGGCGGACCGGCCAGGCGCGCCTTCTATAGAAAGTGCGTCGAGAGAAAGTGCGTCGAGCCGCACCGCCGTCCGCGAAGCCGCGGAGTCTGTCGCCCGGGGCGAGCAGCTCGTGCTCGCGTCCGAGGCCGGTCGGTTACCGGCCGTCAGCCTCACTTCCACCTACGAGCGCGTCGCCTACCCGCTTCGGGGGAACCCGACGTGGAAGGAGTCACGCGCGAACTGGACGCTCGGTGCTCGCGTCGACCTACCAATCCTGACGGGCGGGCACCAGAGTGGCAGCGATGCCGTAGCACACGCCGAGCTCGATGCCGCCCGCGCTCGGCTCCGCCAGACGGAGCAGCTCGCGGAGCTCGACACGCGCTCGTCGATGGCGCGCCTCGGGGCGGCAGAGGCGGCGTTCGAGGCGAGCGAGGCGAGCGTCGAGGAAGCGTCTCGCGCCTACTCGATCGCGATGCTGCGCTTTCACGAGGGCGTTTCCATCCAGCTCGAACTGACCGACGCACGCCTGCTGCTCGAGCAGGCGCGTGCGGACCAGGCACGTGCGGCGCGCGATCTCTCG